>Ga0307515_10000167_pt1 | contig 160820 bp, 146 predicted proteins | sample 17_EM_MG_FD_194513 | JGI IMG/M metagenome (GOLD analysis project Ga0307515, IMG submission 194513) | Populus trichocarpa ectomycorrhiza microbial communities from riparian zone in the Pacific Northwest, United States - 17_EM | ecosystem: Host-associated > Plants > Roots > Unclassified... | reverse complement strand
GTGGGGACCGGGGCCCGCCGCCGGGCCGGGTCAGCCCTTGACGCTGCCCGCGAGCAGGCCGCGGACGAAGTAACGCTGGAGGAGCAGGAAGATCGTCACCGGCACCAGGATCGACACGAAGGCGCCCGCGGAGAGCAGGTGCCAGGCCGTGCCTCGGGTGCCGCTGAGGTTGGCCAGCGCCACCGTGATCGGGGCGACGGAGTCGCCGCCGCCCGCGAAGGTGAGGGCGACCAGCAGGTCGTTCCACACCCAGAGGAACTGGAAGATGCCGAACGCCGCCAGGGCCGGGCGCAGCAGCGGCAGCAGCACCCGGAAGAAGATCGACACGTGCCCCGCGCCGTCCACCCGGGCCGCCTCGAGCAGGGTGGCCGGGATCTCCCGCATGAAGTTGTGCAGCAGGTAGATCGCCAGCGGCAGGCCGAAGATCGCGTGCGACAGCCAGATCGTCCAGAACGTGTTCGCCACCCCCGCGTCCACGTAGAGCGTGAGCAGCGGGAGCAGGGTGACCTGCAGCGGCACGATCTGCAGGGCGAAGATCGCTAGGAACAGGATGTTGCGGCCGGGGAACTTGATCCAGGCGAACGCGTACGCCGCCAGGCAGGCCAGGCTCATCGGAATGATCACCGACGGGATCGTGATCACCAGCGAGTTCACGAAGTACGAGCCGAGACCGGCGCCGTTCTCCGAGTCCAGCACGGCCTTGTAGTTGTCCATGGTCACGGTCGGGTCGGTGAAGAAGGTCCACCAGCCCGTCGTCTTGATCGCCCGCTCCGGGCGGAACGACGACACCAGCAATCCGAACGTCGGCAGCGTCCAGAGCACCGCGATGACGAGCGCCGCGAGCGAGGCCCAGGGCGAGGTCAGCTTCTTCTTGGCGACCGAGGCCGCGGACGGCTTGTCGGCGACCAACGGGGGCGGGGTCTCCGCCAGCGGGGCGGTGGTGGTCATAGCGCCTCCGAACTGCGGATCTGCCGGATGTTGTAGGCGACGATCGGGATGACCAGCACGAACAGCAGCACCGCGAGCGCGGAGCCGAGGCCCTGGTTGTCACTGCGGAAGCTCTGGCTGTAGAACTCGTTCGCGATGACGCTGGTGTCGAAATTGCCGCCGGTCATCGTGCGCACGATGTCGAAGACCTTCAGGGTGCCGATGCCGATGGTGGTCAGCACGACCACCACCGCCGGGCGGATGGCCGGCAGGGTGACGAAGCGGAACATGCCCCACGGGCCCACGCCGTCGAGGCGGGCGGCCTCGATGATGTCGTCCGGGATGGCCTTGATCGCCGCGGACAGCACGGTCATCGCGAAGCCGGCCTGGATCCAGATCATGACCACGATCAGCAGGAACGTGTTCAGCGGCGAGTCCACCAGCCATTGCTGGGGACTGCCGCCGATCCAGACCAGCACCTGGTTGAGCAGGCCGATCTGCTTGACGTTGGCCTGGTCCGGGCGGAACTCGTAGACGAACTTCCAGATGATCGACGCGCCGACGAACGAGATCGCCATCGGCAGGAAGATCAGCGCCTTGGCGAACGACTCCAGCCGTGCCTTGTCGACCAGGATCGCGTAGAGCAGGCCGACCCCGGTGGCCACGAAGGGCGTGACCACGACCCAGAAGACGGTGTTGCGCAGCACCGTGAGCTGGTCGGTGTCGGTGAAGATCGTCCCGTAGTTGTCGAGCCCGATGAACGCGCTGCCCGCCGCGTCGAAGAACGACTGGTAGATGGTGCGAATGCCCGGGTACACCAGCCCGACGAGCAGCATGAGCAGTGTCGGGGCCAGATAGGAATAGGCGACGATGCGGTCACCGCGGCGGCCGCCGAAGCGCCCCGCGATGAACAGGATGATGCCCACGACCGCGGCAAAGAGAAGGATCGCAGCGAACATCTGCGCGAACTTCCCGGCGGTGGTGTCGGCGGTGTCGAACACGCGACCCGTACCTCCTCGGTAGAGCGGTGGGGCCGGTCGCCAAGTGGCGACCGGCCCCGGGTGAAGATTCAGATCACTTGGGCCAAGCCTTTTCGATGTTGTCCACCGTCGTCTTGGTGTCCTGCCCCGTGATCCAGGCCGTGGCCTGCTTCCAGTAGGCGTTCGAGCCCACTGCCGCCGGCATCTGGTCCGAGCCGTCGAAGCGGAACGACGTCTTCGGGTCGAGCAGGATCGTCGCGGCCAGCTTGTCGACCGGGTTGCTCAGGTTGTTCGGGTCCAGGCCCTTGTTGGCGCTGACCCAGCCCTGCGAACCCTTGGCCTTGATGTTCGCCCAGGTGTCGGTCGACAGGTACGTCTGGAAGGCCTTGACCTCCGGACGGTCCGCGAACGCCACGTTGAACTCGCCGCCGCCGAGCACCGGCTTGGACGCCGCGTCCTTGCCCGGCAGGTAGAACGCGAAGACGTCGCCGTCCTCGGCGACCTTGGTGCCCTTGTCGAAGTTGGCCGCGTAGAAGCTGGCCTGGCGGTGCAGCGAGCAGGTGCCCTCGAGGATCGGCAGGCCGCCGTCCTGGAAGGTGGTCGTGGCGATGCTCTTGACGTCGCCCAGGCCGCCGTTGACGTACGCCGGGTTCTTCAGGTACGCGCCGACCGCGTCCAGCGCCGCCGTGGACTCGGGGCCGTTGAACGGGATCTCGTGGTTGACCCACTTGTCGTACGTCTCCGGGCCGTAGAGCCGGAGCATCATGTCTTCCTGCCAGTCGGTGATCGGCCAGCCGGTCGCCTCACCGCTGCTGATGCCCGCGCACCACGGCTTCTTCTTGTCCGCGACCATCTTGTCGCTCAGCGCCTTGAGCTCGTCAAGCGTCGTCGGGGCCGTGTAGCCCTTTTCCTTGAATTCGCTCGGCGAATACCAGACCAGCGACTTGACGCTGGCGCCGGACGGCGCGCCGTAGAACTTGCCGTCGACGGTCGCGTACGCCTTCCAGTCCGCGCCCCAGAACTTGTCGACGTTCGCCGCGACCTCGGCCGGGGCCTCGACGGCCTTGCCGGTGGCCACGAGCTGCTTGAGCAGGCCGGGCTGCGGCACGATCGCGAGGTCCGGCGGGTTGCCCGCCTTGGCGCGGACCAGGATCTGCGTCTCGAAGGACTTGTCGCCCTCGTACTTGATGGTCACGCCGGTGCACTGCTCGAAGGGCTTGTAGGAGTCCTTGTACGCCGTGTCCTCGGGCGTCACGATGCCCGTGTAAACGGAGACCGTCTTGCCCTTGAGGTCTCCGAACGAGCTGAACTGCGTGCAGTCGATGGACGACGCAGCCGTGTTGGAATCGTCGTCCGAGTCGTCACTGCCGCCGCAAGCGGCCAGACCGAACACCAGGCCGACGCCCAGCGTACCGGCGAGCGCGCTCCTGAAGCGCGGGCTATTGGTTTGACCGAACATACCTCTCCCTATCTCACATCACGCCGGGGCGTGACATCACCGTCACCGTCTCCGGTTCCCCCGGTTGCCAGTCAAGAGGTGGAAGCAAACTTTCGCAATGTTTCCGCTTGATCAACCGAGTAACGATTCAGCACCGGGGCAGCCAAGACCTTAAACGGTTAAGAGTGCTTACCGTGTTGGCGCGCTCACTCAGCGCTCCGGGATCGGCACCGGTGCGCACCCCGGCGGCTACCCCTGAAGGGTGTAGTTACCGGAGCCCGTACCTCAGCAGGAGGATTGTGTTGCCACCCGTCAGGCCCCTCTCGTTGCCCCGCGCGGCCGCCCTCGGCGGCCTGCTGGCGATCACCGCGGTCGTGGCCCGGCGGCTCGGCGCCCGCGCCGAGCGCAAGTCACAGGCCCGCCGGTCCGGCACCGGCCTGGAGGCGCTGCGCCTGCGGGAGGAGCGGATCCGCCTGCTGCTGGAGTATTCGACCGACATCACCTCGCTGATCGACCACACCGGCGCGATGACCTACCTGACCCCGGCCACCCGGATGCTGGGCTACGAGCCGAGCGAGATGGTCGGCGTCCGGGTGATCACCCTGATCCACCCCGACGACCTGCCCGCTCTGCTGCCCGACCTGCAGCGACTGATGGCCACGCCCGGCGCGAGCTACACCTACCAGTCCCGCTACCGGCACGCGGACGGCTCCTGGCGCTGGCTGGAGGTGACCAGCCGCAACCTCACCCACGATCCCCGGGTCGGCGGCGTGGTCAGCAACGCCCGCGAGGTCACCGACGCCCGCCGGCTGCAGGACCAACTGCGGCACGAGGCCACCCACGACGCGCTCACCGGCCTGGCCAACCGCGTGCTCTTCGGCCGCCGGCTGGCCGCCGAGGTGACCGGCGGGGCCGCGCTGCTGCACATCGACCTCGACGGTTTCAAACCGATCAACGACACGTACGGCCACCACGCCGGCGACGTCGTGCTGGTCCGGGTGGCCGAGCTGCTGCGCGCGGCCCTGCCGTCCGGCGCGGTCGCGGCCCGCCTCGGCGGCGACGAGTTCGCGGTGCTGCTGCCGGGCGCCGGTACGGCCGCCGCCGACCTGGTCGCGGACCGCTTCCTGACCGCACTGACCGAACCGTTCGAGGTGGACGGCCGCCGCCTCACCATCGGCGCCAGCGTCGGCGTGGTGGCCGGCGCCGGAGTCGACCCGGACGCCCTGCTGCGCCGCGCCGACGAGGCCATGTACCGCGTCAAGCACGCCGCCCGCCCCTGACGCGCTGCCGCGCCCACCAGACCGCGGCGCCGAGGGCGAAGACCGCGAGCCCGGCGCCGACCGACGGCAGCGGCAGGGTCGCGGCCAGCAGCAGGCAGCCGCCCAGGCCCACGACCGGCACCGCCCGCCACGGGGCGCCCTCGTCGCGGCGCAGGGTCAGCGCCGAGGCGTTGGCGATCGCGTAGTAGACGAGCACGCCGAACGACGAGAAGCCGATCGCCCCGCGCAGGTCCACTATGAGCACCAGGACGGCCACCGCGACGCCGACGGCCGCCTCCGCGCGGTGCGGCACCCGGCTGCGTTCGCTGACGGCGTCCAGCACGCCGGGCAGGTTCCGGTCGCGGGCCATCGCGAACGTCGTCCGGGACACGCCCAGGATCAGCGCCAGCAGCGAGCCGAGCGCCGCGACCGCCGCACCGGCGCGGACGACCGGCGCCAGCCAGCCGGGGCCGACCTCGGCCAGCGGCGCGGTGGCGACGGCGAGCCGGGCGGGGCCCAGGGTGCCGAGCAGGGTGAGCGCGACCGCCGCGTACAGGATCAGGGTGGCGGTCAGGGCGATCGGAATGGCCCGGGGGATGGTGCGGGCCGGGTCGCGGACCTCCTCGCCCAGGGTGGCGATGCGGGCGTACCCGGCGAAGGCGAAGAAGAGCAGGCCGGCACCCTGCAGCACGCCCCACGGCGACACCGGCGGGCCGCTGCCCAGGTGCGCCAGGCCGGCCGTCGAGCCCGCGGCGACGACCGCGAGCAGGACGGCGATCACCACGGCGACCAGGACCCTGGCGGCGAGCGCCGACTTGTGCACGCCGGCCAGGTTCAGCGCGGTCAGCGCGGCGACGGCGAGGACCGCCAGGAGCCGTTCGTGGCCCGGTGCGACGTACGCGCCGAAGGTCAGCGCCATCGCGGCGCAGGACGCGGTCTTGCCGATCACGAAGCCCCAGCCCGCGAGGAAGCCCCAGCCCTCGCCCAGCCGTTCGCGGCCGTACACGTAGGTGCCGCCGGACGACGGGTACACCGCCGCGAGCCGGGCCGAGGACACGGCGTTGCAGTAGGCGACCACGGCTGCCACCGCCAGCGCGAGCGGCAGCCAGCCGCCCGCGACCGCCGCGGCCGGGGCGAAGGCCGCGAAGACCCCCGCGCCGATCATCGCGCTCAGGCCGACCACCACCGCGTCGGTCACGCCCAGCCGCCGGGTCAGCTGCACCTGCCCACCCCCGCCGATCCTCCGCGGATGCCGTACGCCCGCAGGAAACACATGCCACGTAACGTAGCGTTGTTCCAGGTCACGCAGGGTACGTCGATGGAGGGGGACCGCAGGTGGATCTGCACACGGTCGTCGAGGTGGTCAGTCCGGCAGGGGTGGGGCAGTGGCGGCCGGGGGACGCCTGGCTGGCCGGCGGCACCGCGCTCTTCGCCGAGCCGCAGACCGACGTGACCCGGCTGCTGGACCTCGCCGCCGCCGGCTGGGACCCGATCACCGTGCGTCCCGACGGCCTGGAGATCGCCGCCACCTGCACGGTCGCCGACCTCGCCGGATATGCGGGCGCCGCGCATTTCACCGCGTTCCACGAGCTGGCCACCGCCTGCTGCCGGGCATTCCTGGCCTCCTTCAAGATCTGGAACGTGGCCACCGTCGGCGGCAACCTGTGCGCCGCCCTGCCCGCCGGGCCGATGATCGCACTGACCGCGGCCCTGGACGGCGAGTGCCTGATCCTCGGGCCCGCGGGTGAACGGCGGCTGAGCGTCGCGCGGCTGGTCACCGGCGACGGCGAAACCGCCCTGACCCCGGGGGAGCTGCTCCGGTCGATCACCCTGCCGGCGGCGGCGCTGACCGGGCGTACGGCGTTCCGCCAGGGCTCGCTGTTCACCCACGGCCGGTCCGCCGTCCTGCTGGTCGGCCGCCGCGTCGGCGACGGCCTGGTGCTGACCGTGACCGCCGCGACCGTGCGCCCGTTCCAGCTGCGCTTCGCCGCCCCGCCCGCCGCGGCCGAGGTGGCCGCCGCCCTGCGCGACACCATCCCGGATGACGCCTATGTGGACGACGTGCACGGCCTGCCGGCCTGGCGCCGGCACCTGACCGGCCGGTACGCCGAGGAGATCCGGGCGGAGCTGGCCCCATGACCGTACGGATCAACGGGACCGACCACGACCAGCCGCCCCGCCCCGGGCAGTGCCTGCGGACGTACCTGCGCCAGGAGGGCTGCTTCGGCGTCAAGAAGGGCTGCGACACCGGCGACTGCGGCGCCTGCACCGTGCACGTCGACGGCGAGCCGGTGCACAGCTGCCTCTACCCGGCCTTCCGCGCCCAGGGTCGGCAGGTCACCACCATCGAGGGCCTGGCACCGCCGGACGGTCTGCACCCGGTGCAGCAGCGCTTCCTGGACGCGCAGGGCTTCCAGTGCGGCTTCTGCACCGCCGGGATGATCATGACGACCGCCGCGCTGGACGAGACGAAGCTGGCCGACCTGCCGCGCGCGCTCAAGGGCAACCTCTGCCGCTGCACCGGATACCGCGCCATCGCCGACGCGATCAACGGCGTCCGCACGGTCGAGGAACCCGCGGTCGGCCAGGCGATCGGCGCCGGCCTCGGCGCGCCCGCCGGCCCGCAGGTCGTCACCGGTACGGCGCGATACACGTTCGATGTGGACGTTCCCGGCCTGCTGCACCTCAAGGTGCTGCGCTCGCCGCACGCGCACGCCCGGATCATCGCCATCGACACCGCCGCGGCGCTGGCCGTGCCGGGCGTGCGGGCGGTGCTGACCCATGCCGACGCGCCGCCCCGGTACTTCTCCACGGCCCGCCACGAGCACCCCACCGAGGACCCGGCCGACACCCGGGTGCTCGACGACGTGGTCCGCTACGTCGGCCAGCGGGTCGCCGCCGTGGTCGCCGAGACCGAGGCCGCCGCCGAGGAGGGGTGCCGGCGGTTGCTGGTCGCGTACGAGATCAGGCCGGCCGTGCTCGACCCGGAAGCCGCGATGCGGCCCGGCGCACCCGCCGTGCACGGCGACAAGGTGACCGGCCACGGCATCGCCCGCGCGGCCGACAACGTGGTGGGCGAGCTGCACGCCGAGCTGGGCGACGCCGCCGCCGGGTTCGCCGAGGCCGCCGTCGTGTACGAGGAGACGTTCCGCACGGCCCGGGTCCAGCACGCGGCCCTGGAGACGCACGGGGCGATCGGCTGGCTCGACGACGCGGGCCGGCTCACGCTGCGCTCCAGCACGCAGACCCCGTTCCTGACCCGGCGGGCCCTGGCGGAGCTGTTCGACCTGCCCCTGGACCAGGTCCGGGTGCTGACCGGCCGGGTCGGCGGCGGCTTCGGCGGCAAGCAGGAGATGCTGGTCGAGGACCTGGTGGCGCTCGCCGTACGGCACACCGGGCGCCCGGTGAAGCTGGAGTACACCCGCGCCGAGCAGTTCACGTCGGCGACCACCCGGCACCCGTTCACGGTGACGATGAAGGCCGGGGCCCGCGCGGACGGCACGCTGACCGCGCTGTCGCTGCGGGTGGTGTCGGACACCGGCGCGTACGGCAATCACGGCCCGGCGGTGATGTACCACGGCTGCCACGAGTCGATCGCCGTCTACCGCTGCGCGAACATGAAGGTCGACGCGTACGCGGTCTACACCAACACCGTCCCGTCCGGAGCGTTCCGCGGCTACGGCCTGGGCCAGGTGTCGTTCGCCGTCGAGTCGGTGCTCGACGAGCTGGCGCGGCGGCTGGGGCTGGACCCGGTGCTGCTGCGCGAGCGCAACATCGTGCGGCCGGGGGAGCCGCTGACCGCACCCGGCGACCACGCGGACGACCTGACGATCGCGAGCTACGGCCTGGACCAGTGCCTGGACGCCGTCCGGGAGGCGGCCTCGGGCTCGGTGCCGGGCTTGGAGCCGGGTTCGGTGCCGGGTTCGGTGCCGGAGGGCTGGCTGGTCGGTGAGGGTATGGCGCTGGCGATGATCGCGACCGGGCCGCCCGGCGGCCACTTCGCCGACGCGGCGGTCACCCTGCTGCCGGACGGCCGCTACGAGATCGCGGTCGGCACGACCGAGTTCGGCAACGGCAGCACCACCGTGCACGCCCAGCTCGTCGCTGACGCCCTCGGCACCACCCCGGAGCGGGTCGTGGTCCGGCAGTCCGACACCGACGTCGTCGGCCACGACACCGGCGCGTTCGCCTCCACCGGCGTGGTCGTGGCCGGCCAGGCCGTCCTGCGGGCTGCCAGCGCCCTGCGCGAGCGCCTGCTGGCACTGGCCGGGCCGGACGCGGTCGGCCTCGGGGTCGACGCCGTGACGCTGCGGAACGGCACGCTCAGCCTCAAGGACCTGGCCGCGTCGGCCCCGGCGCCGGTCCGGGCCGAGGGACACTGGACCGGCAGCCCCCGCTCGGTGGCGTTCAACGTCCAGTGGTTCCGCATCGCCGTCGACCCGGGCACCGGGGAGCTGCGGATCCTGCGCAGCGTGCACAGCGCCGACGCGGGCCGGGTGCTGAACCCGCTGCAGACCCGCGGGCAGATCGAGGGCGGCGTCGCCCAGGCGATCGGCGCCGCGCTGACCGAGCACCTGGTCATCGACGCCGCCGGCCGGGTCACCACGGCCGGCTTCCGCCAATACCATCTGCCGACCTTCGCCGACGTGCCGCGCACCGAGGTGGTCTTCGCGCAGACCGAGGACGCGATCGGCCCGCTGGGAGCCAAGTCGATGAGCGAAAGCCCGTTCAACCCGGTGGCGCCCGCCCTGGCCAACGCCCTACGGGACGCGACCGGGGTGCGCTTCACCGACCTGCCCTTCACCCGCGACCGGATCTGGCAGCGACTGCAGCCCGACTAGAAGGGTGCCGGCCCCTCACCCGCCAGCGACATCAGCACCTGCGTCGCGAGGAACTTTCGGACGCCGGTGACGGCGACCGTCCCGAACTGCTCATAGGGCAGTTCCAGCTGCAACCCGTCGGTGGCGTTGCGAAGATCCGTGCTGGCCTGGTCCGGACGGAACGTGCCGCCCCAGCCGTTGAGGCCACCGCGCTGGTGGGTGCTGAGTGAAGCCATGCCGGCCACGCGCGTGCCATCGACGAGGATCAGCCTTGCAGGGCCGGAGTAGGTCGTCATAGTGATCAACCGTATCGGTCTGCCCGCGCAACGCTCCCACCTAGGTGCTGGATTGCTGCCCGGACGGCTGTGGTCCCCGTTCCGCACCGAAGTCTGGGCGCCCGTTCGACGCAAGATCGCCATGCACGCCCGCGCTGCGGCGCCGCAAGATCTCTGGGCGAGTCGTTGCGGTGTGGTGGCGGACGGGGGTTTCGGCCCCGTGGTGGCGACCTTGTGCCGGGTGGGTGAATTCTGTACGGCCGTTCGGTGTCCCGCCGTCGAGTGCCCCGGTCGTGGACTGTGCGCTCCGCGGGGCCTGTCTGGGACGTAGGTGGTCGCGGCCGGTGGGGGGTTTGTGGGGTGCGGGGTGGCGATCTTGATGATCTTCGGGTTCGGCATCGGCGCCTGCGCGTATCAAGATCTGCAGCATGTGGTCGGCGTCGGCGTCGGCGTCGGCGTCGGCGTCGGCGTGGGGCGTGGGGCGTGGGGCGTGGGGCGTGGGGCGTGGGGCGTGGGGCGTGGGGCATGGGGCATGGGGCATGGGGCATGGGGCATGGGGCATGGGGCATGGGGCATGGGGCATGGGGCATGGGGCATGGGGCGAGGGCTGGGCGTGGCGTGGCGTGGGCGTGGGTTGGGCGTGGGCTGGGCGTGGGCGGGGGGCTGCTGGCGGCGCGGCAGCAACCGCGGACGTTGGACCTTGGTGCGCAGCGGTCTGCTCCACACCCGTGCGCATCAAGGTCTCGGAGTATGGCGGCGATATGGGGTGTTATGCGGGGTTGTTGTCCGGGGTGTGGGACGGGATGCTCAGGATGTGGTGGCGGTGCCCGGTGGGTGGGATCGGGGTCCATCAGGTGGGCTGCCGCCGGAGCGGGTAAGGGTGGTGCTGGCGGGAAGTAGTTCCGGCGAGTCGCCGGGACTGGTGGTGTGGCATGGCGGCAGGCGACCGTTTGCAAGATCCTCGACGAGGGTGTCGCCGGGGTCAGGAAGCCAGGCAGACGGTGAGCTCGGGTCAGTCGCGGGGGTTGCCGGCCGGGGGCGATTGTGGTGCGGCTGGGTGCGGAGCGGACCGCGCCGCCACAAGATCCTCGCCAGGTCGCCGACCCGGGATCGACATTGTTGCGGCTGGGTGCGGAGCGGACCGCGCCGCCACAAGATCCGGCCGGCAGGGCGGGCGGGCCTCGGGGCGCGGCCACCTCATCGGGGTATGGCGCTCAACTGGCGACCCGGTCACCCAGAAGTCACTTCCGCGCTGTGGCTCCGGCTCGTCCTGGGTCACTCGGGTTCTCATGGCGTTGACGCTTCCGGCGGCGACGGCAGCAGGTAATCCGGGCGACTGGCCGTTCGAGGGCCGGCTTTCTGGTATGCCGCGGCTCCGCGGTGGACCGCGCGGTGCTGTCGCTGTCGCGGAGTTGCTGCGGGTCTCCCCGTCGCCGATGAGCTGGGGCGCCGTTTCGGAGCTGTCGGCGGACCGCGCGGGGTCATCGGGGCTATCGGTGGACCGCGCGGGGGCTATCGGGGCCATCGGCGGACCCGCGGGGCTATCGGGGCTATCGGCGGACCCGCGGGGTTGTCGGGGCTATCGGCGGACCCGCGGGGTTATCGGCGGTGTCGGCGGACCCCGTTGCGTGGGTAGCCGCGCCGGCGGTGGCGGTTGCCGAGCACCAGCGCCAGCACCGCGCCGAAGCCGATGATGACGAACGCGGCCAGCGCCGTCCGGACCGCCGGGCCGGAGTCGGCGTTCTGCCGGCCGCTGAGCAGGGTGCGGCCGTTCCCCGCCGCCGGTGCGCCCGCCGCCGCGCTGGACGGCTTCGCCGCCGGGGCGGTGGGCGCCTTGGTGGCCGGCGCGGGTTTGCCGACGATGCCGGTGATCCAGCCGACGATGGGGTCGATGCGGCCGCTCTGGTCCACCTTCGTGTGCGGGCACGACGGCCCGCGGCTGACCACCGAGACCAGCACCGCCGCGGCGTCGCCCTGCTGGGTGAAGTAGGGGCCGCCCGAGTCCTGCGAGCACGGGCTGGTGTTGCGGCGGGGGGCCTGGCCGGTCATGCCGATGTAGCCGCGGGTCAGCGACGCGACCTTGAACTGCCCGGTCTGCAGGTGGGTGACCACGCTCGACGGGTCGTCGTCGATCGTGCGGCCGTAGCCGGCCAGCCGGACGATCGTGCCGATCTTGGGGGCCTTGCGGCTCAGTTGGACGGGGGTGATGTCCGCGATCGGTTTGTCGAGCTTGGCCAGGGACACGTCGGTGCTGGGGGACTGGCGCACCGCGATCACCTTGGCCACGCTTCCGGCCTTGCCGGTGAGGTCGGTGCGGCCGGCGGTGACGGTGGTCAGCCGGGCCACCGGGCGTGACACGTGGGTGCCCTTGGCGTTCTTGAAGCAGTGCCCGGCGGTGATCACCCAGCGGGGTGCGATCAGTGCGCCCGTGCAGGAGCTGTTCCGGCGCCCGCCGTTCAGGGTGGGGATACCGGTCATGGTCAGCTTCACCGCGAAGCCGTACCGGCCAGGGACGACGTCCTCACCGTTGGCGATCACGTGCACCGGGGCGGCCGCGTGCGCCGAGCCGATCACGTGCACCGGGGCGGCCGCGTGCGCCGAGCCGATCACGTGCACCGGGGCGGCCGCGTGCGCCGAGCCGATCGCTTGCACCGAGGCGATCGCGTGCGCCGGGCCGGCCGCGTGCACCGGGCCGGCGGCATGCGCCGGGGCGCCGGGGCCGAGGGCGACCCCGGCGGCCACCGCCGGCAGCAGGAGCACCAGTAGCGGCATCGTGGCGGAGCGTCGCAAAGGGGCGGTCCTTCCGAAGAGAGCGTCTACCCAACAAGACGAGCGAAAAGCATCGTAAGTTGCAAGCGCCAATACATTTCTCTCTCCGGAACTGACTGCTGACGTTCTGCTAATGGGTGGAGGAATGGGCGGTCAGGAACCGCCGGGCCAGGTCGGCGAAATCATCCGCGCGCTCGATCTGCGGCAGGTGACCGGTGTCGGCGAACAAATGGGTCTTGGCGTGCGGGAATGCGGCCCGGGCCGCCGTGAGGTGCGTCGCCGGCAGGATCAGGTCGCGGTCGCCCCAGACGATCAGTGACGGCCTGGGGTGGGCCGCGACCTGGCTCAGCAGCGTTTGGCGCCAGGCCGCGCGGACGCCGCGAAGTGTGCCCAATTCTCGGGCCGTTTCGAGGAACACTCGGGCATTCTCCGGCCGCGCGGCGACGCGCAGCGCGAATGCGACCCGTTCCTCGGTGACATGTGCGCGATCATGGAACAGGCTGCGTTCGATCCGGTACGCGGAGCGAGCATCGATCCGCCGCAGCAACTGTTTACCGAGGCCGGGAACGGCGAGAATGCGCAACGCCGGCGTCACCTCCTTGCCGAAGCCGGCGCTGTTGACCAGGGTCAGCGTCGCGATTCGGGCGGGTGCGGTGGCGAGCATCCGCATCGCCACCGCGCCACCGAGCGAGTTGCCCATGACGTGCACCGGCCGGTCCTCGCCCAGGGCCGCCACGGTGGCCGCCACCCCCTCGGCCAGCGCGGCCAGGGTGACCCGGCCCGGCATCGGCTCGGACAGCCCGAAGCCGGGCAGATCGGCGCTGATCACCCGGTGGTCGGCGGACAGCCGGTCGTGCTGCGGGTCCCAGTCCTCCAGGCTGCGGCCGATGCCGTGCAGCAACAACACCGGCGGGTGCGCCGGGTCGCCGCTCTGCCGGACCCGGGTACGCGCGCCCCGTACCGTCAGCTCTGTGATCATCTGGTCGCCGCGGACGGGCGGAGCCGGATCACCGGATCTCCTCGAGCACGGGCGCGGTGCTGCGGGTGAAGGTCATGTCCCGGCGCAGGTCGGCGCGCGGGGTGGTGAGCACGTCGAGCAGGTAGTTCTGCCGGACGGTCCACGGGTCCTTGTCGCCCTGCCGCGGGAAGCTGTCCAGCGCCCGTTGCACGTAGCCGGAGGTCAGGTCGAGCAGCGGCCGGCGGTTGCCGGGCGTCTCCCGCGGCGTGGCGCTGACGTAGCCGTTCTTGTCCAGGTAGCTCAGCAGGCGGCAGACGTAGCGGTGGGACAGGTCGGCCCGCAGCGTCCACGAGGCGTTGGTGTAGCCGATGCAGTAGGCGAAGTTCGGCACCCCGCTGAGCATCAGCCCGCGGTAGGCGACCCGCTGCCCGGGCTCGACCGTCCGGCCGTCGACGGTGAGCGTGACCCCGCCGATCAGCTTCAGGGACAGGCCGGTCGCGGAGACCACCACGTCCGCGGCCAGCGTGCGGCCCGAGCGCAGCAGGATGCCCTCCGGCACGAACCGGTCGATGTGGTCGGTCACCACCGAGGCGGCGCCGGCCTTGATCGCCTCGAACAGGTCACCGTCCGGCACGATGCACAGCCGCTGGTCCCACGGCTGGTAGGCGGGGGTGAAGTGCTCGTCGACGTAGGCCGGGTCGTCCAGATGCCGTACCGCGAAGCGCCGCAAGGCCGCCTTGACCCGCTCCGGACGACGCCGGGCGAGCTGGTAGAAACCCTGCGTGAGCAGGATGTTCTTGGCCCGGGCCAGCTTGTAGGCGACCCGGTTGGGCAACCGCCGGCGCAGGTGCTCGGCGATCACGTCCCGGCCAGGCAGCACGGCCAGGTAGGAGGGGGAGCGCTGCAGCATGGTGACGTGCGCGGCCGTCTCGGCCATCGCGGGCACCAGCGTCACGGCGGTCGCGCCGCTGCCGATCACGACGATCCGCTTGCCCGTGTGGTCCAGGTCGGTGGGCCAGGACTGCGGGTGTACGAACCGGCCCGCGAAGTCGCCGAGGCCGGGAAAGTCCGGCTCGTGGCCCTTCGCGTAGTCGTAGTAGCCCGCGCAGGCGTACAGGAAATCGCAGGTCAGGGTCTCGCCGCCGGACAGTCGGACGGTCCAGCGGTCCGCGGCCCAGTCGGCCGCGACGACCCGGGAGGAGAAGCGGATGTGCGGCGTTATGCCGCCCTCGTCCGCCGTGTCCCGGATATACCGGAGGATGCTCTCGCCCGACGCCAGCGACCGGTCCTCCTGCCAGGGGCGGAACGGGTAGCTGAGGGTGAACATGTCGGAATCCGAGCGCACCCCCGGGTAGCGGAACAGGTCCCAGGTCCCGCCGATCGTGGCGCGCGCCTCAAGGATCGCGTAGCTGGCGCCCGGCCGCTGCTGTTGCAGCCGCCACGCCGCGCCGATGCCGGACAGGCCGGCGCCGATGATGAGCACGTCGAAGTGTTCGGTCACACCGCCAGTCTTGGCCACCGGGCGGCGGCGGACTTGTCTCCGCGCGACACTCATTTAACCCAGCGCGACATCGCGGTTAGAGTTCGGCATGGATTCGATGGTCCGGGCCGCCTCGCTGCGCGGCCTGCCGCCGCTGGTGGACGCCCTCGGCGGCGACGGCGCGGCGCTGCTGGCCCGGTTCCGGGTGCCCGCCGGGGCCCTGGAGTCCGACGACGCGGTGATCCCGTCGTCCGCCCCCGGGCGCATCCTGGAGGCGGCCGCGGCCGAGCTGGGCTGCCCCGACCTGGGGTTGCGGCTGGCCGGGCAGCAGAACGCCACCGTGCTCGGCCCGCTCGCGCTGGCCATCGAGAATGCGCCGACGTTCGGCGCCGCCCTGGACACCGCGACCCGGTTCCTGTTCGTGCACAGCCCCGCGCTGACCGTCTCGCAGATCCCCGACCCGGCCGGGCGCGCCGGCGTGATCGGGCTGCTCTACCGCGGCACCGAGGCCGAGCCGCTGCCGCCGCAGGTCATCGATCTCGGGCTGGGCCTGTTCCACCGGATCATCGTGCTGCTGCACGGCGGCCCGTACGGCCTGCGCTCGGTGCACCTGCCGCACGCGCCGCTGGCCCCGGTCGCCCGCTACACCGGGTTCTTCGGCGCGGACGTGCGCTTCGACCGCCCGGACGCGGTGCTGCGGGTGCCCGGCGCCCTGGTCGCCATGGCGGTGCCGGGCGGCAACCAGGTCCTGCGCGACATCGCGGTCGACTACATCACCAGCCACTTCCCGGAGCCGGGCCGGGCCGTCACCGACCGCGTGCACCTGCTGCTGTCGCAGGCTCTGGGCACCTCGCAGGTGCGGGTGGGCGCGATCGCCCGGCTGCTGCGGACCCACCCGCGGACCCTGCAGCGCCGGCTCGCCGCCGAGCACACCACCTTCGAGAGCATCCTCGACGACGTCCGGCGGGCCGCCGCGGCCCGGCTGATCACCGAGACCGACCTGCCGTTCGTCCAGGTCACGGCGATGATCGGGCTGGCCGAGCAGTCCGCGCTGAGCCGGGCCGCGCGCCGGTGGTTCGGGCTCAGCCCGCGGGCGCTGCGTGCCACGGTGGTCGGCCGGTCCCGGTGAGGCGCACGCCACCCCAGGGGTCCGGCTCGCCGAGCCGGGCCCGGGCCGGCACCCCGGCGATTCGGACGGTCGCCTCCCGCAGCCCGGCGCGCAGCTGGGCGGACAGCACGCCGTCCGGCGCGGCCCGGCCCGCCCAGCGGTAGCGGCCCTCGACCGGCTCGAACCGCGCCGACAGCCGCACGGCGACGGTGACGCTCAGGTCGCCGGTCTCGATCGTCGCCTCGCCGCGGTAGTCCTCGGCCGTCATCGCCCGTTCACCGCCAGCCCGCCCGGGGTGTCGGCGGCGCTGCGGATGCCCGCGACCCCGCCCCAGAGGAACGTGGTCAGGTAGTCGGCCAGGGCGGCCCGGCTGATCGGCTGCCGCTGCCGCAGCCACCAGTCGCCGACCGTCTGGACGAAACCCACGATCCCGTACGCCCACGGCAGCGCCGGCCCGGAGTCCAGGCCCAGCGCCCGCAGCCGGTCGCCGATGATCCGGGCCAGCCCGCTGGCCACCGTGTCCATCGCGTCCGCGACCACGTCGGTGTCGCGGGCGAGGCCGCGCTGGTGCACCACGAAGCGGTACACGTGCGGATCCGCCTCGATGAAGGTCAGGTACGCGTCGACCGCGGCGGCGACCATGTCGCGCTCCTCGCGGACCGCGGCGACCGCCGGGGCGACGGCCTCGACCACCGAGGCCGCCGCCTGCCGGCCCACGGCCTGCCACAGCCCCGACTTGTCGGTGAAGTAGCGGTAGAGCACGGGCTTGCTGACCCCGGCGTGCGCGGCGACGGCGTCGATGCCGGGCTCCGGCCCCAGCTCCCGGATCGCCTCGAGCACCGCCTCGACGAGCTCGGCGCGCCGCCGCTCGCGGTGCCCGGCCCAGCGGCGGCTACGCCCGTCGGGACGGTTGACGCTCCCATCGACAGAGTTCATAGTACGAGAAGTAGCTGTTACTTCCGGTAACGTCAACCCCCCCCTGGAGGTTCTTCATGGTTCTCTCCGACCGCGACCGGACCGCGACCCGGCTGCTGCGCTCGTCGGCCGAGCATTCGTACGACCCGGAAGTGGAGATCGACTGGGACGCGCCGCTGGCGGACGACCTGTGGTTCACCCCTGAGCACCGTTCCAGCCTGTACGGCACCGACCTCTGGTGCGGGCTGACCCGGGCCCAGCGGATCACCCTGACCAGGCACGAGGTGGCCGGCATCGCCGGGCTCGGGGTGTGGTTCGAGACGATCCTGATGCAGCTGCTGATCCGCGAGTACTACCGCGCCGACCCGACCGCCGCCCACTCCCAGTACGCGCTCACCGAGGTCGCCGACGAGTGCCGGCACTCGGTCATGTTCGGCCGGATGATCGCCAAGCTGGAGTGCCCGGTCTACCGGGTCGGCGCGTTCGACGACACCCTCGGCAAGTGGATCGCCGCCACCGCCACCGGCCCCCGGATGTACGCGGCCATCCTCATCGCCGAGGAGATCCTCGACGCGCTGCAGCGCGAGGCCGCCGTCGACGAGACGGTGCAGCCGCTGGTCCGGATGGTGTCGCGGATCCACGTCATCGAGGAGGCCCGGCACGTGCGGTATGCCCGCGAGGAACTCGCCCGCCAGGTGCGCGCCGCGGGCCGCCGGCGGCTCGGCTTCGACCGGGTGGTCATCGCCCGGGCGGCGTACCTGATCGGCACCCGGCTCATCGCCCCGCAGGTCTACCTTTCCGTCGGCATCCCGCCGGAGGTGGGCCGCCGGGCGGCCCGGGCCAACCCGCACCACCGCGAGACGATGCGCTGGGCGGGGGAGAAGATCGTCGCCTACCTGCGGGAGCTGGACCTCATCGGCGGCCCCGGCCTGGCCCTGTGGCGGCGTTCCGGGCTGCTGTGAGCGGCCGCCCGTCGGTCACTCAGCGGGCGGGCGCCGCGTCGTACGCCGTCCGCAGGGCCTGCAGGAACACGTCGGCCGACTGGGCGCCGGAGACGCCGTAGGCCTGGTTCAGCACGAAGAACGGCACCCCGGAGGCCCCGTACGCGCGGGCCTGGCGGATGTCGTCCTCGACGTCGGCGGTGTAGTCGTCGCCGTCCAGCACCCGCTGGGCCTCCGCCGCCGGGACGCCGATCTCCGCGCCCAGCCGGACCAGCGACGGGGTGTCGAGGGTCTCACCCTCGATCAGGTTGGCCCGCATCAGCCGCTCGTGCGCCACGGCACCGAGGCCGTGCGCCTTGGCGAGGTGGATCAGCCGGTGCGCGTCGAAGGTGTTGAGGTAGACCGCGCGCGCGAAGTCGTAGTGCAGGCCCTCGGCCTCGGCGATTTCGCCGACCTGCGCCGTCATGGCCTTGACCTGGTCCTTCGACCCGCCGAACTTCTTGGCGAGGGCGTCGTAGACCGGTTCGCTCGTGCCCCTGGGCACCGACGGGTCGAGCTGGAAGCTGCGCCACACCAGCTCGACGTCGTCGGCGTGCTCGAACGCGCCGAGCGCGGTCTCGAGCCGCCGCTTGCCGATGTAGCACCACGGGCACACGATGTCGGACCAGATCTCCACCAGCACGCCGGCCATCAGCGGCACGTCCCGTCGGCGCAGGCCTCGGCGTCCTCGGCACCCAGCACGATCAGGGGTCGCGGTGCGCCCGCGGGCTGCGCGGGCGGCGGCGGGGCGGGGGGAGCGGTCGTCGTCTTCTCGTCGGTCACCGATCCATCATGCGTCGGGAATCGGAGATCGTTAAGAACGCACTTTGCGGTAAGTGACACGGGCCTGTGAGGCATTTGTCTGAAAGGTCGGCCGACCCCCTCGATCGGCGGCCGGTGGGCTAGCGTCGACCTCTCGTGTGGAGCTGTCAGGGGGAGACGTGGCCAAGGCTGGCGGAGTGTTCTGCGTCGAGGGCCAATGGGAGGACGACCTGAACAGCCGCGGGTCGGTGCTGCCCACCCTCGAACTGCTCGAACGGCTCGGCAGCATCCGCTACATCCATCGGGACACGGCGACCACCGAGGAGCTGCACTACTACCTGGACGCCTGGCTGTCCCGCAAGTACGCCGACTTCAAGGTCGGCTTCTTCGCGCTGCACGGCCAGCCGACCCAGCTCTGCCTGACCAGCAAGCAGTCGGTCGAGCTGGACGAGATCGCCGCCTGGATGTCGGGGCGGTGCGCCGGCCGGATCCTGTACTTCGGCAGCTGCCTGGTGCTGCGCGCCTCCGACCGGGTCCTGCAGGACTTCCTGCACGAGACCAAGGCGGCGATGCTCTGCGGCTTCACCAAGTCGATCGACTGGGTGGAGTCGGCGGCCTTCGAGACCGTGGTCCTCAACACCCTGGTCAACGGCGGCAAGATCGACAGCACGGAACGCCTGATGCGCTCCTCGCGCTGGACGGCCCTCTCGGACCATCTCGGCTTCCGCGCCGTCTACGCCAACGGCCGGGGCTGAGCTCCCGTGCTGACCAAGGGTCTAGGGGTGGTGGCCGGCAGCAAGCGGCTGTTCCAGGTCGGCGTGCTGATCCTCGCCGTGGTGTTGGGGATCCTGGTCCAGGCCGACCGGCTGGACGCCTTTGTGGTGCTGCTCGTGCTGTCGCTGTCGCTGGTCGTGCTCTCCGTCCTGGCGGCATATCTCTACCACCCCGCGGCCCTGGTCTTGCGGCCGGAGCCGCCGGCCTTCGCGACCGCGACGAACCTCGCCCCGGTGTTCATGGCCGCCGCCTTCACGATCCTGGCGGGAGTCATGGTGGGCGAGGGCGTCAGTGACATCGTCGACGGCGAGCCACCTCGGGCGCTGAACGTCGTCATGATCGGATTCTGGGTGCTCGTCGTCGGTCTCCACCTGTACCTGTCCTGGGGCTCGTTCGGGGTGCGTCTGCGCCCGGAGGGTGTCTACAATCGCCAGCCGCTGGGCTCGCTGTTCGTCCCCTGGGAGGCCTTCGCCCCGGGCTGTCCGGCCGTGCCGGTCAAGGGCAACGGGCTCGCCCTCTACTACCAGCGGCCGGGCCTGGTCCGCCGGCGCGGGCTGCCGGTGGGCGCCAACTCCCTGCTGACCGGGACCGACGCGACCTACCTCGCCCACGTCATCCAGCAGTACGTGTCCAGCCCCGAGCATCGTCCGGCCATCGGTACGGAAGCGGAACTGCGCAGGGTGGTTGCGACGGCTATTCTGGACATGTAGAGTCCAGGATTATGCGGATGAGCGAGGGGGTCGAGTGGGCGCTGCACAGCTGCCTGAACCTGACCTGGGTCGAGCCGGGTCGGGCGGTGACGGCGACCAAGCTGGCGGCCTTCTACGAGCTGCCGGCGGCCTACCTCAACAAGCAGCTCCAGGCGCTCACCCGCGCCGGCATCCTGAGCTCGTCTTCCGGGCCGCGCGGCGGCTTCCGGCTGGCCCGCGGCCCCGAGGCGATCACGCTGCTCGACGTCGTGATCGCCATCGAGGGGTCGGACGAGGCGTTCCGCTGCGACGAGATCCTGCGGCAGGGGCCCGGCGGCACCGCGGAGGTGGACTACCGGCAGACGTGCATCATCTCGCAGGGCATGCGCCGCGCGGATCTCGCGTGGCGGCGCGAGCTGGCCGCGCAGACCCTTGCCGACATCAAGTCCACGGTGGAGCGGCAGTTTCCGGCCGCACCGCAAAACACGCGTAACAGGCTCGCCGCCCTGCGCGCCTGATCGACCGGGCTCCTCCACGGAGGGGCTTTTCCTTGAACCAGATTCTGGACACCAGATATCCCGAATAGGAGACGCCATGTCCACGATCCAGCCCCAGCCGCCCGTCCTCGTCACGGCCGCCGACGCCGAGGTCCTGGCGGACGGACCCACCAGCCTCATCACTCTGCTCGCCGATGCGGACGCCACCCACGGGGCGCTGACCGTCAACCGCTCCCTGCTCCGCAAGGGCTCACCCGGCGCGCCGCCGCACTTCCACACCCGGGCCACGGAGACGTTCTTCGTCATCGACGGAACCCTGCGGGTGCTGGCCGGCGAGGAGATCCTCACCCTGCACCGGGGTGACCTCGTCGTCGTCCCGCCACACCTGCCGCACGCCTTCGCGCCGGCCCCCGGCGAGGAGGCCGACATCCTCGTCACCTTCACGCCGGGCATCATGCGCTTCGACTACTACCGGCTGCTGGAACGCGTCTACCGGGGCGAGGCCGACCCCAAGGAGATCGGCGCCAGCTCCGAGCGGTTCGACAACCGCTACTTCGACAGCCCCGTCTGGCGAGACCGCGCGGCCGGCTGACCCCGGCCGGCTGACCCTGGCCGGCTGACCGCGGCCGGCTGACCGCGGCCGGCTGACCGCGGCCGGCTGACCGCCGGCCGGCCGGGGCCGCCCGCTCAGCCGGCCGACGGGATCGTGTCGAGGCGGGCGGGGATGTGTTTGTGCCAGGGGGTGCCGGCGAACGGGTCTTTCCAGTTGGTGCTGGTCAGCTCGTTGGGGGCGGTGCCGGTGGTGGTGGTCGTGCCGTCGGGGGCGGTGAAGTCGACGCCCAGGCCGTTGGGCAGGGCGATGTGCCCGGCCTGCATGGTGGTGCTGACCTCGATGGTGACGCGGCCGGAGCCGGTGGGGGTGCTGAGCGTGGCGGCGTCGCCGTCGGCGAGGCCGAGTCGTTCGGCGTCGGGCGGGCTGATCCGCAGGCTGCCGTGGCGGTCGCGGCGGCGCCAGTCGGGATTGCGGATGATCGTGTTGGCGGTGAAGGCGCGGCGTTCCCCGGCGGAGAGCACGAGTGGGTAGTCGTCGGTGGTCCACTCGGAGCGGGTCTGGTGCAGGGCGGTGATCTGCGGGAGGAGGCTGGGGACGGCGAGGGTGAACTTGCGGTCTCTGCGCCGTACCTGGTGCCAGGTCTCGTCCCAGGTGTGCTCGGTGAACACGACGGCGGTGTCGGCGGCGAGGATCGCGTCGAACAGGGCGTTGCCGGCGGTGAATCCCTTGCCGGGGTAGCCGGCGCGGGCGACGGCGGTCGGATAGGTCAGGGCGCAGAGTTGGCTCAGGCCCCACAGCACGGCCGCGCCGCGCAACGGCGGCGGCAGGGTGGTGCCGAGGGTTTCGTGCAACAGGTACGGTGCCAGCGCGCCCAGCCGCGGCTGGGCCGCGACGGTGGCCAGCAGGGCGACCGCGAAGGTGTCTCGCCCGGCCTGCGCGGCCACCCGCAGCCGGTCCAGGGTGGTGCTGTCCACGACGTTCATCCGGCGCAGCAGCCGGGCGTAGATCTCCGGTTCGCCCAGGGTGCCGGGCAGCGGCGAGAACAGTGGCTTGCGGAGATGGAAGACGTTGGCCGGGAACTCGAAGTTGAAGAACGTGGCCTCGGCCTTCTCGTACTGGCTGGCGGCGGGCAGCACGTAGTCGGCGAGCCGGGCGGTCTCGGTGAGCGCCACGTCGACCACCACCGCGAGGTCGACCACCGCCATGGCCTGCCGGAAGCGGGCCGACTCGGCCAGCGAGTGCACCGGGTTGGCGCTGTCGATCCACAGCGCCCGGAACCGGTCCGGGTGGTCGGTGAGGATCTCGTCGGCGATGGAGTTGCACGGCACGAGCCCGCCGATGATCCGGGCTCCGGTGACCGGCGTACGCCGTTCGTGGCCGCCGCCGAACACCTGCGCGCCGATGGCCCGGGCTGCCATGGGTGCCAGGCCGGCGAGGGCGATCCGGGCGGTGGCCGCGGTGGTCCGGCGCAGCCGCGGCGACCGTACGGCGGTGTCGAGCGCACCGGCCACCACGGCGGCGAGGCGGGCGCCGGCCCGCGCTGCCACGGTGCCGAGGGGCCGTCGCCGCGGGCGTCGCCGCTTGCCGGGCGGTGCCGGTGGCGGTTCGTTGACCAGCGGGGACAGCGACGAGTGCAGGTACATGGTGCCGGGCCGGCCGAAGTTGCCGGTGAGGATCCACAGCAGCTTGTGCAGGTACGACACCAGGGTGCTGTGCGGTGCGTGCTGGATGCCCAGGTCCTCGTAGGTGGCCACGCTCCGGGCGGCGGCGATGCGCCGGGCGGTGCTGCGGATGAGGTGTTCGTCCACGCCGCTGGTGGCGGCGCAGGCGGCGACGTCGATGGCGGCGAACGCGTCGCGGACCTCGGGGTAGCCGTGGGTGCGCGCGGCCAGGAACGTCGCGTCGACCAGATCCTCCTGGACGAGGGTGGCGACCAGGCCGGCCATGAGCCAGGCGTCGCGGCCGGGTTTCACCCGGAGGTGGATGTCGGCCATGGCCGCGGTGTCGCTGACCCGCGGGTCGATGACGATCATGGTCCGGTCCGGGTCGGCGCTGATCTGCCGCAGCACCGGCCGGGCGCGCGGGAAGCTGTGTGACTGCCAGGGATTCTTGCCCAGGAAGAGGACCACCTCGGCGTGCTCGAAGTCGCCTTTGGTGTGCCCGCCGTAGAGCTGGGCGTCGACCCAGACCTCGCCGGTCTTCTCCTGCGCGAGGGCGTTGGAGTGATACCGCGAGCCGAGCGCCTTGCGGAACGCGAGCGCGTTGGCGGCGCCGAGGTGGTTGCCCTGGCCGCCGCCACCGTAGAAGAAGATCTTGTCGCCGCCATGCCGGGCCCGGATCGCGTCGAGCCGGTCGGTGATCTCCGCGATCGCGGTGTCCCAGTCGATCTCGGCGAAGGTGCCGTCGGGCCGGCGTTTGAGCGGGCTGGTGAGCCGGTGCGGTCCGTTCTGGTACAGGTCGAGCCGCAACGCCTTCTCGCAGGTGTAGCCCTGCGAGGTGGGATGGCTTTTGTCGCCGCGGATCGAGGAGAGCGTGCGATCGCGTACGGCGACCGTGATCCCGCAGTTGCACTCGCAGAGCACGCACGCGGTGCGCTGGGCCGTCTCGTCCGTCATGCCTCGACCGCCGCGCTCAGCAATGCTTCCAGGCTCGCGGCCACGTCGTCGAGGGGCCGGATGTCGCGCTTGGCCCGGCACATCGCCACGCTGCCCTCCACCGCGGCGACGGTCAGGGTGGCCAGCCGGGTGGCGTCGGCCTCGGTGGCGCCGTGCCGGCGCAGCGCGTCGGCCAGCAGCGTCTCCCAGGCGGTGAAGACCTCGGCCGCGGCGTCGACCGCGTCGCGTTGGTCGCCGGACGGCTCCTCGACGGCGACGGCCAGCACCGGGCAGCCGGCCCGGAAGTCGGTGCTGAGCACGGTGTCGCGCCACAGGGCGAGGAACGCCCGGAGCCCGGCAACCGGCCCGGCGGCCAGCTCGCGGGTCAGGATCCGGGACACCGTGCCGCCGGCGAAGCGGACCGCCTCGGCGGCCAGTTGCTCCTTGCCGCCGGGGAAGTAGTGATACGTCGAACCCAGCGGCGCCTGGGCGTGTTTGGCCAGGTCACGCACGCTGGTGGCGGAGGCCCCGCGGCGGCGGATCATGTCGGCCGCGCCGATCACCATGCGGCGGCGGGCGTCCGTACCCGGTTCGGTCATGCGCACTCCCCTGGCTATAACAGTCGTCATAACCTAGCATCGACCGGGTTATAACGACTGTCATAGGAGCCTGCCATGCCCATGATTCAACTGACCGATGCGTGAGCTGACCTACGTCGCCCCGCCGGACCGTCGAGTGGCGCGAGGCGCCCGACCCGGCGTTGCGTGACGGCCACGACGCGATCGTGGCGCCGGTCGCGGCGACGACCTGCGACGTCGACTCGATGATCCTGGCCGGGCTGATCGCCCCGCACCTGACCGCCAGGCCCGCGGCCAAGGTGCTCATCATCGCCCGCGGCAGCATCGGCCTGTATGCCTGCGACATCGCCCGCGCGCTCGGCGCCGCCGACGTGCTCTATGTCGACCCGAACCCCGAGCACCGCCGCCTCGCCGAAACCTACGGCGCCCGCACCGCCGAGGCCATCGACCCGATCCACCACGGCTTCGACCTCGCCATCGAGGCCACCGGCCGCGTCGACCAGCTCGCCATCGCCGTGCAGTCGCTGGTCCCCGAGGGATTCTGCGAAAGCGCCGGCAACCACTTCCGCCCCGGCGAGTTGCCGCTGCTCGGCATGTACCTGAGCGGGGTCACCCTGCGCATCGCCCGCGACAACGTCCGCGCCCACATCCCCGACGCCCTCGCCCTCGCCGCATCCGGCCGGGTGAACCCGGCCGCCGTGGTCTCCGACGTGATCGCCTGGGACGACCTGCCCGACGCGCTGCCCCAGGGCCACACCAAACCGGTCTTCGTCCGCGACCTGCCGGGCATCGCGCCGTGACCGTGCCGCATCGCAGCTTCCCCGGTGCGGGTGCGTGCCCTGACCACCACGCCGGACCGTCCGCCCGGAGCGACCGGCGCGAGGCCATCGCCGAGCTGGGCGAGGCGCTGCGGATCCTGGTCGAGCAGGCGACCGCCACCGAGGCGCCACCGGCCGACCTGCGCCGGTGCGCGGCGCTGCTGCGGGCCGCCACCGTGCCGCTGGCCGCGACGGCGCGGGAACGGTCGACCATGCCGAGCGCCGACGATCTGCTCGCCGGGATCCGGATGTACAACCCCGCGACCGGTGCCGGCAGCGGCCTGGCCCCGCCGCTGCGCATCGACCTCGTCGACGGCCACGCCGTGGGCAGCTGCACGCTTGGCCTGGCCCACGAAGGCCCACCGACGTACGCCCACGGCGGGATCAGCGCGCTGCTGCTGGACCAGATGCTCGGCTACGTGGTCAATGCCGCCGGCCGACCCGGCCTCACCGTGGCACTCGACACCCGCTACCGGGCGCCGGTCCCGCTGCAGACACCACTGCGACTCGACGCCCGCGTCACCGAATCCAGCGGCAGGAGCATCACCGCCGCCGGCAGCATCGCCACGGCCGACGACCCGCACACCCCGCTGGTGCTGGCCACCGCGACCTTCGTCGCCCTGCGGCCCCGCCAGCTGGCCGAGCTGTTCGGTACGGCCCTGCGCCTCGACACCATCGAACCGTTCCCGGCGCACGAGTGATGCGCGGCCGACGCCCGGACCTGACGGTTCGAGCTGTCCGGCTCGGAGAGATCAACGGGTTCACGCCACGTTGAGCTGGATGTTCCCGATCCGCGCGACGATGTCGAGGTGCCCGCCCAGCCCGACGACGTAGGCGCGCAGGGTGTCAAGCCCTACGGCGTCGCCGCTCTCGATCTGGCTGATCCGCGCCTGTGACAGCCCGGTCGCCTCGGCCAACTGCACCTGGGTCAGCCCGAGCTGTTGGCGGATCTCAGCCAACTGAGCGCCGCTGACGGCGGCGAGCATCTGTTCGCGCATCTGCTGACGCCGTGCTACGCGGTCGCTGCTGTCCCAGGTCGGGTCGATGGCGCGGGCCTTGGCCTTGACGTCACGCCAGTTTGCAGCCTCGGTCATGACTGCTCCTCTGCTTTCAGGGCCGCCAGGTGCTCGGCGAAGCGGGTGTCGGCCAGCGGGATCGCTGTGCGGTACCAGGCCTGTATAAGCCTGGCTTATATCGGGTGGAACTCAGGGCGAAGCGGCGCTGCTCTTCGCGGAGCAGGTGGCCGGGGTGGCCGGCTAGGTCAGAGGGCGGATTTGTCCGGCTTCCCGGCGGCGGTGAGCGGCACGCGGTCGATGAGGGTGATCGTCTTCGGCACGGCCGCCCCGGCGAGCAGCCCGCGCAGCGTTCCGGGGTTGGGGTGCCGACCGGCCGCGGGCACCACGAAGGCGTGTACGGCCTCGCCGGTCTCGTCGTCGGGGCGGCCCACCACGTACGCCTCGGCGACGTCCGGATGCGCGGCCAGGGCGCGCTCGATCGGTCCGGCGTGGACGAGCTCGGCGTGTACGAAGATCACGTCGCGGGTCCGGCCGAGCAGCCGCAGGTAGCCCTCGTCGTCGATGGTGGCCAGGTCGCGGGTGCGCACCCAGCCGTCCACGAACACCTCGGCGGTCTCGGCGGGGTCGCGCCAGTAGGCGGACGCCTGGGCGGGCGTGCGGACGTACAGCTCGCCGTCGCGCGTCCGGACGTCGACGGCGTCCGGCGGGCGGCCGACGGAGGTCAGTGCGGTGGGGGAGGCGAGCATCTCGTCGGGGGTCACCATCGCGATCATCCCGGTCTCGGTCTGGCCGTACCCGTGGAAGATCACCGGCCCGAGCACGTCGAGCGCTTCCCGCAGCCGGCCCGGGCCGAGCGGCGAGCCGGAGACCATGAGCGCGCGCAGGGTGCTCAGGTCTGCCGGGTCGGCGCGCTGGGCGCGGACGAGCTGGTGCAGCTTGCCGACGGTGATGACGCTCGCGGTGCCGCGATACCGGGCGAACGCCGCGGGGAAGGCCGGCGGGTGTGCGGTCACCAGCGTGCCGCCGGCGGCCAGCGCGAGCACGCCGTACTCGAGCATGACCTGACTGGTCAGCGAGCCGAAGACCAGGTACCGGTCGAGCCGGGCGGCGAGCCGGCGGATGGCGGGTGGCCAGCGGTCCGGGTGGGCGGCCCAGGCGGCGGTCATCGCCGCGTACGTCTGCACGCAGCCCTTGGGTTTGCCGGTGCTCCCGCTCGTGTAGATGATCCGGGCCGGGTCGCCGGGTCGGCCCGCCGCTCGCAACGGAAGCTCGGGCGAGCGCAGCAAGCCGGCCAGCCGGTCCTCGTCGATGAGGGTGGCGTCGGCGTCGGCGAGCAGGCCGTCCAGCTGGTCGGCGCGGCCCCCGGCCACCCGGGTGCCGACCGCGAACGCCGCGAACACGGCCGCGAACGCCTCGGGATGCACGCCGAGCGCGAGCAACACGCCGTCGCCCGGCCCGATGCCGTCCCGGCGCAGGCCGGCCGCGATCCGGCGGATCAGCGCCGACATCTCCGCGCCGGAGACGTGCCGGTCGGCGTGCTCGAAGACGGTCCGATCCCCGGCCGCGGCGAGCAGTCCCAGCACAGCCTGCGGCCACACCTCAGGCATCGGCCATGATCGACTTGAGGAACAGCGCGAGCGGCTGCTGGTGTACCGCCGGCAGGTTCCACTGGTTCTCCAGGTTCTCCGCCAGGTGGTGGGTGGCGACCAGGTCGCCGTCGCGGTAGGCCCGCACGACCGGGTGCAGGTAGGTGGCGTCCTGCGCGGCCGTGGCGTCGTTCTCGGCGATCCGTGGCACGGTGATGTCGAACGGGTCGACCTCGTCGTGGCCCGGCCCGTACTCCAGGGTGACCGCGAGGGCGGTGCCCTCCCGGTGCTCCTCGCGGAAGTACGCCACCGGCATCTCCTGGAGATACCGCGCGCTGCCGTCGCCGATGAGGACCACGTCGGCGAGGACGGCGAACTGCTGCCACAGCGCCGCGGTCCGGGTGATCCGGGCGACGATCGCGTCGGTGATCGCCTCCGGGGTGGCCTCCAGCGCGGTGGCCGGCCAGGGCCGGTCGTGGTGTCGGGCGTCGAGGATGCGCTTGAGGGCCCGGGCGTTGTACCGGAACCCGTGGATGAAGCCGTTCGTGGACTTCTTGAAGTCACGCTGCTGGGTGAGCGTGCCGGCGAAGTAGAGGAGCGGGACGTTGACCGACTCGAACGCGGGGGACTGTGCGGGGAAGCGGTCGTCGATCACCAGGCTCGGGCGTGCCGAGGAGTCGAACGGGGACGCGTCGAAGGCGAACCCGGTGCACAGGATGATCCGGTCGTACTCGATCACCCGGAGCGCCTCCACCGTGCGGGCGTACCGGAAGTCCACCCGGAAGCCGCCGCCGGCGCGGCGGGCGATGCGCTCCACCGTGCCGTCCAGGACGGCGTTCTGCGACTTCAGCTGGTACGTGTCGAGGAAGTTGTTGTTGACCGCGCGCAGGTGCCCGACGTAGTGCGTCTGCCAGGCCATCCGGATCGAGTGCGGCCCGGCCACGTGGATGACCGCCGCGGTCTCCACCAGCGCGTCGGCCGTCTCGAACGCGGAGTTGCCCTTGCCGATGATCAGTACCCGCTGGTTGACGAAGTCCGCCGGATCGGTGCTGACCGTGTCGTAGCGCTCCGCCAGCTCGACACCGGGAATGTCGGGAATGTGCATCCTCGACACGCCGGTCGCGACGACGACGCGGCGCGCCTGATAGCAACGATCGGCGGTGACCTCGAAGCGGCCGTCCGCGAACGCGACCCGGCTGACCCGCGCCCCGTACCGGATGTTCAGCCCGGAAGCGAAGTCGCCGAGGTAGCGCACCAGGTCGTCGGCGGCCGGGAAGTAGCGGGAGCTGTACCGCTTGAACAGCAGCCTGGAATCGTCGGTGAGCAGCGAGTTCCAGTCCGACCGCAGGTTGAACTCCGGGTCGTCGGAGCCGGTCCAGATCTTGTTGATCGAGATCAGCTGCCGGTGCCGGGGAAACGTCCGGAAGAACGTACCGGCCGACTCGCCGGCCTCCAGCACCACGTAGTCGCGACCGTCGCGCTCGAACAGGGACGCGAGCTGCAACCCGGCCGGTCCCGCCCCGATGATCAGGTAGTCGTGCGTCATGCGCGGCAACCTAGCCGGGCGATTTCAGAGGGTTCTGAGAAATCGTCCCTAGCGTGCGGGGCATGGACCTGACCGCGCGCCTGCGTATCGACGACCTCCGCGCCGCCCGCCACCCGATCACGGTCACCCTCGGCCCGCCGGACCGGGAGCGGCTCGCGGCCGGTCGGGACTTCCTCACCAAGGTGCTCGGCGACGACCGCGCGGTCTACGGCAGCACCACCGGCTTCGGCGCGCTGGTCGGCTACGCCGGCCGGCCCGACCTGCGCGACCAGGCCGACAACACGCTCGCCCATCTCGGCGCCGGGCACGGCCCGGACCTCGACCCGGCGCTGGTGCGGGCCACCCTGCTGGTCCGCGCCTGGTCGCTGGCCCAGGGTGCCTCGGGGGTCTCGCCGCACGTCGTCGACGCGCTCGCCGCGATGCTCGGCACCGGCTTCGCCCCGGCCGTCCCCCGCTACGGCTCGGTCGGTGCGAGCGGCGACCTGATCCCGCTCGGCGCCGCGGCCCAGGCCCTGCGCGGGCGCGGCCACGCCTATCTGGACGGGCTCCGGATGCCCGCCGCCGAGGCGCTGGACCGGGCCGGCCTGTCCCCGCTGCCGCTGGACGGCCGGGACGCCCTCGCCCTGGTCAACGGCACCTCGCTGACCACGGCCGCGCTGGCCCTGGCGCTGGCCGAGGCGCGGGCCGCGCACCGGGCCGCGCGCAACCTCACCTGCCTGCTCGCCGACCTGCTCGGCTGCGACCCGCAGTTCCTCGACGAGCGGCTGATCCGCAGGTTCCACCACCCGGGCGCGGTCGACGTGGCCGCCGCGATGCGCGCCACCCTGGCCGGCGTCACCCCGTCGGGCACCCGGGCATTGCAGGAGCCGTACAGCATCCGGTGCTCGCCGCAGCTGCTCGGCGCGGCCGAGGACGCGCTGCGCTACGTCGACGGCGTGGTCGCCGCCGACCTCGCCGGGGTCAGCGACAATCCGCTCTTCTTCCCGGACGACGACGCCGTGGTGCACGGCGGCAACTTCTTCGGCCAGCCCGCCGCGTTCGCCGCCGACCTGCTCACCACCGTGCTCGCCCAGGTCGGCAACCTGGTCGAGCGCCAGCTCGACCTGCTGGTCGACCCGGCCCGCAACGGTGGCCTGCCGCCCATGCTCGCCGCCGGTCCGGGCCGCCAGCACGGTCTGCAGGGTGTCCAGCTCGCCGCGACCGCGCTGGTGGCCGAGATCCGCCGGGATGCCATGCCGGCCGGCATGCAGAGCCTGCCCACCAACCTGCACAACCAGGACGTCGTCCCGTTCGGCACCCAGTCCGCCCTGCGCGCCCTCGACCAGGTCGCCCTGCTGCGGCTGATCTGCGGCTCGCTGGCGCTCGGGCTGCGCCAGGCCGTCCACGTCGGCGCCCGCCGGCCGACCGCGGCCGGTACGGCCGCGCTCCTGGACAGCCTCGCGAGCCAGATCGCGCCGATCGACCCGGACCGGCCGCTCGAGGCGGACGTCCGGCGGGCCGCGGAGCTGATATTTCTCTGATTTCCGTTTCCTACGGTCGGTAGCCGTGACGCTCGACTATTTGATCATCGGGGCCGGGCCGGCCGGCCTCCAGCTCGGCGCGCTGCTGGAGGCCGACGGCGACAGCGACTACCTGGTGCTGGAGGCCGGCGAGTCGGCCGGCACGTTCTTCCAGACGTTCCCGCGGCACCGCCGGCTCATCTCGATCAACAAGCCGCACACCGGCACGACCGACCCGGAGCTCAACCTCCGGCTGGACTGGAACTCGCTGCTCACCGACGACCCGGCGCTGCTGTTCACCGCCTACACCGAGCGCTACTTCCCGGACGCCGACCTGATGGTCCGCTACCTGGGCGACTTCGCCGCGAAGACCGGGGTGAAGGTCCGCTACCACGCGCGGGTCACCCGGGTTTCGAAGCGGGACGGCGTCTTCGTGGTGACTGCCGACCAGGAGTACCGGGCCCGCCGGGTGATCGTGGCGACCGGCGTGTCCCGCATGCACCTTCCCGACGTCCCGGGCATCGAGCTGGCCGAGCCCTACGGCACGATGTCCGTCGACCCGCGCGACTACCTCGACCAGCGGGTGCTGGTCCTCGGCAAGGGCAATTCCGCGTTCGAGACGGCCGACGCCTTGCTGGAGACCACGACGGTCATCCACGTGGCCGGGCCGAGCTCGGTGCGGTTCGCCTGGCGCACCCACTTCGTCGGCCACCTGCGCGCGGTCAACAACAACTTCCTCGACACCTACCAGCTCAAGTCGGCCAACGCGATCCTGGACGGGACCGTGCGGCGGATCGAGCGGGACGGCGACGGCCTGCGGGTCACGTTCGCCTTCGCCCGGGTCGACGAGTTCACCAAGGAGCTGCGCTACGACCGGGTGCTGGCCTGCACCGGCTTCGCCCTCGACGCGTCGATCTTCGACGCGAGCTGCCGGCCGGCGCTGACCATCAACGACCGGTTCCCGGCGCAGACCTCGGCCTGGGAGTCGGTCGACGTCCCCGGCCTCTACTTCGCCGGCACCCTCACCCAGGTGCGGGACTTCAAGAAGTCCACGAGCGGTTTCATCCACGGCTTCCGCTACGGGGTGCGCGCGCTCCACAAGATCCTCAAGCAGCGGTATGCCGCGACGCCGTGGCCGGTGACCCGGACAGCGGCCGGGCCCGACGCGATCACGGCGGCCGTCATCGCCCGGGTCAACCGTTCCTCGGCGCTCTGGCAGCAGTTCGGGTTCCTCGCCGACGTGGTGGTGGTCCGCCCGGACGGCGCGGACTACCTGGAGGAGATGCCGGTCGGGTACTTCCACGACGAGCACCGGGACGAGACCGCCTTTGTCGTCACCCTCGAGTACGGGCCGGAGCACGACCAGGTCGACCCGTTCGACATCACGGTGAGCCGGATCGCCCAGGACAACCCGGGCCAGGCGCACGCCGCGGCGTACCTGCACCCGGTGGTCCGATTTCACCGCGGCGGCGAGCTGATCGCCACCCACCACCTCGCCGAGAACCTGGAGAACCGGTGGGACCGCCCGGACGTGCACGTGGCGCCGCTGACCGCCTTCGTCCGCCGCTGCCTCCCATGACGACCGGAGCGGCGCTTGATCCGGTGCACCGGGACTTCTTCGAGGGCGGCGCCGGCGCGGAGCGCACCCTGCGGGCCAACGAGGAGGCCTTCGCCCGCCGCCGGATCGTGCCCCGGGTGCTGCGCGGCGTCGGCGACCGCGACCTGCGCACCACCCTGCTCGGCACCGGGCTGTCCCTGCCCGTGCTGATCGCGCCGACCGCGTTCCACCTGCTCGCGCACCCCGACGGTGAGGCCGGCACCGCGTCGGCCGCGGCGGCGGCCGGCACGGTCATGGTGCTGAGCATGGCGGCCACCCAGCCGGTCGAGCAGGTCGCCGCGACCGGGGCAGCGCTCTGGTTCCAGCTCTATCCGCAGCCCGACCCGGACTTTCAGGCCGCCCTGCTGTCCCGGAGCGAGCGGGCCGGCTGCCGCGCCGTCGTGGTCACCGTCGACTCGCCGGTGTTCGGCCGCCGCGAGCGCGACCTGCGCAACGGCTTCACCGACCTGCCCGCCGGGCTGGCCTGCGAGAACATGCGCGACGCCGACGGCCGGGTGCGGAACATCGCGATGGACCCCGCGCTGAGCTGGCGACACATCGACCGGCTGCGTGCGGCCACCAGCCTGCCGCTGCTGCTCAAGGGCGTCCTGCACCCGGCCGACGCGGAGCTCGCCATCGACCACGGTGTCGACGGCCTGATCGTCTCGAACCACGGCGGCCGCCAGCTGGACGGCGCGATCGCCACGGTGGACGCCCTGCCCGCGGTGGCCGAGGCGGTCCGCGGGCGGGTGCCGGTGCTGCTCGACGGCGGCGTGCGCAGCGGCACGGACGTGCTGATCGCGCTGGCGCTGGGCGCGGCCGCGGTCCTGGTCGGTCGTCCGGTGCTGCGCGGGCTTGCGTCCGGCGGTGCTGCCGGCGTACGCGATGTGCTGGAAACCCTGCGCACCCAGCTGGACCATGCCCTGGCCCTGGCCGGAGCGAAGCGACCGGCAGATCTCACCCCGGATCTGATCCGATGATCCTCGTCCTGATCGGCGTCCCCGCCGTGCTCGTGGCCGTCGCCCTGCCGCGCTGGCTGCCGCCCGCCGTGATCCGGCTGCGTGAATGGATCTTCAACCGGGTGAACGGCACCGAGGGGATCCCGGTGCCCGGGCCGCTGGTGGGCGCCGAGCATTTCGAGCGGGTCTACTCCGATCCGGCGGCCGACGGGCGGAGCCGGGGCGCCGGGCTGTCCGACCTGTTCTGGTACTGGCTCGCGCCCGGCCCGCAGATGCACCAGGAGCACCTGGAGCCGGGGGAGCGCTACCGGACCGTGGCCCGCACCACCCGGCGGGTCCTCGCCGTGCCGCACCAGCGCGCGGGTGGACTCGCCGCCGCGGCCACCCGGCGGGTCCTCGCCGAGCTGCCCGTCGGCCGGGTCAGCCACGTGCGGCTGCGTGACCTGATGCTGCCGGTCTGGGCCGAGGTCTACTACGAGCTGGTCTTCGGCGAGCCCTGCCCGCGCGAGGCCCGCGACCTGATCGTGGCGAACGCCGACGACGTGGTGACCGCGCTCAAGGGCACCGGCCTGCGGCACCTGGACCGGCGGGACCGGCTCACCCGCTACCTGCTCGGCAGGCTCCGGTCCGGGACCTGCCCGGTCGTGCTGCCCGACCCGTTCAGCCGGCAGGAGACCGCCTGGTACCTGCAGGGGGCGTTCTTCAACACCGCGGTCGTGCAGATGTCCGAGGCGATGACGCACATCCTGCTCTGCGCGGCCGGGTATCCCGCGGCACGGTCGCAGGTGGACGACGACGCGGCGCTCGACCGGCTGATCGACGAGACGCTGCGGGTGCACCCGCTGTTCGGCGTGGCGCACCGGATCACCTCGGCGCCGATCGTCGTCGACGAGCGGGTCACCCTGCCGGCCGGGTCCGTGCTGCTCTTCAACTACCTGGCGTTCCAGCGCACCGGCCCGGCGGCCGACGAAACCTTCGACCCCTCGCGCTGGCAGCGTCTCTCGCGCCGGGAGGCCCATTTCATCCCGTACGGGGTGACCGCGAACCGAGCCTGCCCGGCCCGCGGGATCGCCCCGGTGATGCTGCGCGCCGCCACCCGGGAGCTGCTGGGCCGGTACGCGATCGCGTCGTCCGCCTCGCACACCCGATCGCTGCCCAGCCGCGGCCCGGCCTACCTCACCCCGGCCGGGCTCGCCGGGCCGGGCCGAACGCGGCTGGCCGCCATGCGGGTGCGCGACCGGTGGTCCGACGCCGGCCGCGCGATCACCCAGCTCGTCCTCGGCACCTGGATGGTCGCCGACGCCCGGCGGCAACGCCTGTGCACCACCTACTTCGCGGAGGTACGGCAGTGACACCCACCGAGCTGGCACCCCGGTTCTTCATCGCGGTCGCGGTGATCCTCGTCTTCTGCCGGCTGGTCGCCTGGCTGCTCGGCAAGGTCGGCCAGCCGCCCGTGGTCAGCGAGATGCTCGCCGGCGTGCTGCTCGGCCCGTCGCTGCTCGGGTTGTTCTTCCCGGGCGCGCAGGCCGCGCTCTTCCCACCCGCCCTCTACCCGGTGCTCTACGTGGTCGGCCAGGTCGGCCTGGTGCTGTTCATGTTCCAGGCCGGATACGCGTTCACCAGCCACCGGGTCGGCCGGATGGCCGGCACCGCGGGCGCGGTCTCGTTCGCCGGGGTCACCGTCCCGCTGACGCTCGGCGTGCTGCTCGTGCTGGTCACCGACGATGCCGTGCGGATGCGGCCGGACGATGTGTCGGTCGGTGTGTCGGCCGCGTTCGTCGGGGTGGCGCTGGCCATCACCGCGTTCCCGATGCTCGCCCGGATCATCACCGAGCGCGGCCTGGCCGGCACCCGGCACGGCTCGCTCGCCCTGGCCAGCGGCGCGATCGACGACGTGATCGCGTGGATCATGCTGGCCGTGGTGCTGGCGTTCGCCTCCGGCGAGGCCGGCCCGGCACTGGTCACCGTGGGCGGCGCGATCCTGTTCGGCCTCGTCCTGTGGCTCGGCGGCCGACGGGTCACCGGCGCGTTGCTCCGCCTCTCCGAGCCGGTCCGGCTGCTCGGCATCGTCGCGCTGCTCTTCGTCGTCGCCTGGTACACCGACGAGATCGGCCTGTACGCGGTCTTCGGCGCGTTCGCGGTCGGCGTGGTGATGCCGCGCGGCGAGGCGGCGGACAAGGTGGTCGAAACCCTCACTCCCGTGGCCGCGGCGCTGTTCCTGCCGCTGTTCTTCACCTTCTCCGGGCTGCGCACCGAGTTCGGGCTGCTCGGCGACCCGGCCGTGCTGGCCTTCGCGGTGGTCTGCGTGGCGCTGGCCATCGCCGGGAAGTTCGGCGCGTGCTGGGCGGCGGCCCGGCTGCGCGGCGAGCCGAGCGGGGTGGCGCTGCGGGTGGGCGCGCTGATGAACGCCCGCGGCCTGATGCAGCTCATCGCGCTGAACGTCGGCCTGGAGGCGGGCATCGTGAACTCGTCGCTGTTCACCGTGCTGGTGCTGGTGGCACTGGTGACCACGCTGATGACCACACCGTTGCTGAGCTGGCTGGAGCGGCGCAGCCCGATCGCCGAGGCGCCGGCGCCGGTGCTTGTCGGCTAGATTGCCGCTTGTCGCAGAAGGGACTTCCCGCTAGGCAAATAGTCCATACTCGACCATCATCCAACCCATGCGGCTCCTGTTGGTGGAGGATGATCCGGAACTGTCCGAGTTGCTCACCGAGGCGCTGACCGACGAGGGATACGTCGTCGACCGGGCGCCGGACGGCCAGCGCGGCCTGCATCTGGGGCTCACCCGCTCGTACGACGTGATAGTGCTCGACCGCCTGCTGCCCGCCCTGGACGGTCTGGACCTGCTGGCCCGCCTGCGCTCGCGGGCAGTGCCGGCCCGGGCCCTGATGCTGACGGCCCTGGGCACGGTCGCCGACCGGGTCGCGGGGCTGGACGCGGGCGCCGACGACTACCTGGCCAAGCCGTTCGAATTGGACGAGTTGAGCGCCCGCCTGCGGGCGCTGTGCCGCCGCGTGCCGGACAACGCCGAGGCGCTCCGGATCGGCCGCGGGCTGCTCGACCTGGCCGTGCGCGATGTGGTGCTGGCCGACGGGGGAAGGATCGCCTTGTCGGCACGGGAGTTCGAGTTGCTGCGGACGCTGGCGGCGCGGCCGCATCAGGTGCACTCGCGGGCCCAGCTGCGCAGCCGGGTCTTCGACGAGGCGGCAGCCGCGTCCCTTGTCGACACGTACGTGTATTACCTGCGCCGGAAGCTGGGCCGCGGCGTGGTGCGCACCGTGCACGGGCTGGGCTACCGACTGGGCACGCTGTGAACGCGGCCGCCGCTGCCGAGCAGGCGATCGTGCGCCGGGCGCGGCTGCGGATGGCGCTGTTCGTCGGGCTCGCGGTGGGCGTGCTGCTCACCCTGGTCGGCGCGGTCGCGTACGCCACCCTGGTGCACAAGCAGGAGCGGCAGATCCAGCGCGAGCTGGTCTGGGGCACCACGTACGGCAGCGTCTCCGGCCCGGTCGGCTGCAACTGGATCGCCCGGCTGGAGGCCGGCGTGGTCCGCACCGGGCCGGTCGTGCCGCCACCCGGCTTCCCGCTGCGTGCGCCCATGAACCGGGTCGCGGCCGGCGGCCCCACCGAGACCACCACGATCGAGCGGGCCGGCACCGTCTATCACGTGCGCACCCAGGCGACCGGCTCCGGCGTGACCCAGGCGATCTTCGACGCCCGCTACCAGATCGCCGACCGCGAGCACCTGCTCTGGGCGTTCGCCCTGGCCGCCGCGATCGGCCTGGCCGCCGCCTCGATCACCGGCTGGGTCGTCGGCTACCGGGCCGTGGCCCCGCTCGCCGAGGCGCTGGCCCGCCAGCGTCGCTTTGTCGCCGACGCCAGCCACGAACTGCGCACCCCGATCGCCCAGGTGCACACCCGAGCCCAGCTGCTGGCCCGCCGCTCCCGTGCCGCCCCACCGGCCGACCGCCGCGACCTGGAGCGTCTGGTCGGCACCACCCGCAGGCTCGGTGAGATCGTCGACGAGCTGCTGCTCTCCGCCCGCCTCGCGGCCGCCCCCGAGGGCCAGCCCGCGCCTGAGCCGGTCGACCTGACCGCGCTGGCCCGCGACGCGGTGTCCACCGAGGCCGTACGGGCGGCCGAGCGCGGCGTGGCGCTGAACCTGTCCGCTCCGGGCGGCCCGCTGCCGGTGCCCGCGATCGCCTCGGCGCTGCACCGGGTGATCGCCGAGCTCCTCGCGAACGCCCTGACCCACACTCCGCCCGGCGGCGATATCACGGTGACGGTCCGCTCGGTCCAGGACCGGGCCGAGCTGATCGTGGCCGACTCCGGCGACGGCTTCGCCTCGGTCGACGCCGACCGCCTCTTCGACCGCTTCCACCGGGGCGCGGGCGCCGGCGACCGCCGCTTCGGCCTGGGCCTGGCCCTGCTGAAGGAGGTGGTGACCGGCCACGGCGGCACCATCACCGCCGACAGCCGCCCCGACCAGGGCGCGACGTTCACGGTCCGCCTGCCGCGCATCATGCCGCCCCGCCCCGGCCCGGCCGGGCGGGCCCGCCGCTGGCCACCCCGTCCCCGAGCCTTCATGACCACCCGTCGCTGATGGTCGCGCGCCGACTAGGTTCGTCGCTGGAGGCGTCGGCGCGAGGAGAACCATGGCAGACCAGGCAAGCCCCGAGGTGCGGGAACGGGTCACGGCAAGTTTCGACCGCCAGGGGCTGATGCGCCACCTCGGTGCCCGGCTGGCACACATCGCCCCGGGGCGCGTGCACATCGTGCTCCCCGGCCGGCCCGAGGTGACCCAGCAGCATGGCTATTTCCACGCGGGAGCCACCAGCGCCATCGCGGACAGCGCGGGCGGCTATGCGGCGCTGACGCTGTTCCCCGACGACGCGGACGTCCTCACGGTGGAATACAAGATCAACCTGCTCGCCCCGGCCGAGGGAGATCACATCGAGGCCATCGGCACGGTCCTGAAGTCGGGGCGAACGCTGACCGTGTGCCGGCTGGAGGTATTCGGCGTCCAGGAGCGGCGGAGGTCACTCGTGGCGGCCGGCCAGCAGACATTGTTTCGCGTACCCGGTGGTCGCCGACCGGGTCTGGCAGTGTAGAACATTTCGTTCTACACGCTGCCTATGGAGCGCATCGGTGTCCGGGAGCTGAATCAGAACACGAGCCAGGTGTTGGCCCGGGTGAGCGGCGGCGAGACCGTTGAGATCACCGACCGTGGGCACCCGATCGCCCGGCTCGTTCCGGTGGGTGACGACAGGTCGACGCTGGCCAAGCTGGTGGCTGCGGGGCGAGCCGTTCCCCCGACCGGTGCCGGCCCTGTTCCGCTTCCGCCGAAGCTCGGTGACGAGGATGTGGACACGGCCGCAACGCTCGCCGCGATGCGTGACGAGGAGCGCTGGTGATCTATCTCGATTCCGCTGCCGTCGTCAAGCTGGTGCGGCAGGAAGCATGCAGCGCCGACCTTGTCTCCTGGCTCAACACCCACGACGATGTGCCGCTGGTCTCCTCCGCTCTCGTTGAGGTGGAAGTGCCAGGGGCGTTGCGCCGATCAGCCCCGCAAGCCTTGATCGGTGTGCCGGCGGCCGTCGGACGGCTCTTTCGACTGGAGATCGACAGCACCATCCGCGCGACTGCAGCCGCGTTCACCGAGCCGACGCTGCGTAGCCTCGACGCCATCCACCTTGCCACCGCACAGCTTCTGACCAACGAGTCAGGAACGGCACTCATCGCCTTCGTCACCTACGACCGGCGATTGCTCGAATGCGCCAAAACCGCCGGACTCCCGGTAGCAAGTCCCGGCCAGGACTGACCGGGAATTTCGGCAGTCGGAGACGGACCTCCGAACACCCGTCAAGCGGCAGAAGATTGCCCGAACGGGGATTCCCACCACACCAGGTTGGCGGCCACCTGAGCCACCGGCTCGATGATCTCCCACGCCTCGGCGATCAGCCCGTCGTCGATCCGCCAGATGTCGACGACCGCGATCTCCCGTCCGGTGTCGGAAAGCCGGCGCCGCGAGTACATCACGACGTGATCGCCGTCGGCCAGCACCTGATGGATCTCGACCTGCATGCCGGCGAGCGGCACCAGCGCCGCGCGGACGGCGGCGAGCCATTCCGTCTTGGTCGAGGTGGTCGAACCCGGCCGGCGGTGGACGAAGTCCTCGCTCAGGAACGGTGCGAGCGCATCGACGTCGCCCGTCTCGATCAGGCCGGACAACGCACGCCGGACGATGGTCTTGTTCTCGGTGGTCATGGAAGCAGTGTTTCCGCGGCCGCTGCGATTGTCGATGAACTCGGACTTCATGGCGTCCGGTTCGACGATGAGTACGCTTCATGATCATGTACACGGTCGGTGAACTCCTGCGGCAGTGGCGCCACCACCGAGGACTCAGCCAGCTGGACCTCGCGATCGCCGCGGACGTCTCGGCTCGTCACGTCAGCCTGGTCGAGACCGGCAAATCCCAGCCGAGCGCGGACATGGTCCTCCGGCTCGCCGATCAGCTCCAGGTGCCGCTGCGCGATCGCAACCGGCTGCTGCTCGCCGCCGGCTTCGCGCCCCGGTACGCCGAGCGTCCGCTCGACGACACCGCGCTGTCGGCCGCCCGCGCCGCGATCCGCAGGGTGCTCCGCGCGCACGAGCCGTATCCGGCGCTGGTCTTCGATCGCCGGTGGAACATCGTGATGACCAACCGCGCCGTCGACCCGTTCTTCGCACAGGTCGCTCCCGACCTGCTGCGACCGCCGGTCAATCTGCTGCGGTTGGGACTGGACCCGCGCGGGTTCGCTGCCATGGTCGTCAACCTGGCCGACGTGCGTGCGGTGTTCCGCACCCGGATCATGCGCCAGCTCGCCACCGCTCCGGACCCCGAGCTCACCGCGCTCTACGAGGAACTGCTGGGGCCCGAGCCCGAGGATTCGTCAAGCCGACGGATCGAATCCGACGTCGTGATCCCGATGATCCTGCGCGTCGGCGGGCGAGAGCTGCGGCTGTTCTCGACCATCACCACATTCGGCACCCCGATGGACATCACGCTGGACGAGGTCGCCATCGAGTCGTACTACCCGGCGGACGCGGAGAGCGCCGCCTACTTCACGGGCTCAGCGGTGTAGAACGGTTTCCCGCGAGACGTGACCGCGCGGCGGCCGATTAGCCTCGGTCTTTCATGAAGTGGTTGATCTTGGTGGTGTGGGTGCCATCGGCGGTGTTTCCGCTTGTGGGCATGGTTTTGGTCCGGCGCGTGGCCGGGTACCTCCGGGCTGTTGCAGGGGCGGGGTTCAGGTTCAGGTCAGCGGTGGGGGTAGGGCTACGAGGCGGGTGAACGCGGTGATGATCTGGTCGGTCCAGGGCCAGCCGTCGGCGATGCGGAGCCAGGTCCGTCGCGCGGTGCGGGCGATCCGCGCACCGACGTGTAGGAGCCGGTAGCGTAGTTTCTTGGGCTCCGCTTGGGCGAGGTCGCCGTCCAGGAGCAGGGTTTGGGTCCAGGCGATCAGGTCGATGCCGGTCAGGGCGAGGTGCAGCCAGGCCTGGTTGATCGCAAACATCCGCGACGGGAACCGGCCGAAGCCGGTGGTCTTGCCGGTGCGGATGCGGTCTTCGACCCGGGCGTGTGCCCGGTGGCGGGCCTCCAGGAACTGCAGGGATCCTTCGCCGGGTGGGGTGTCGGTGGCTACGACCTGGTGGCGCATGCCTGCGATGGTGTCGAACAGCGACAGTTGAGCGCCGGGGTGTGGCCGTTCCCGGCGGGCGCTCAACCGTGTTCCGGCCGGGAAACCGTTCGTGTCGACCAATCCGGTGAGCTCGCAGATTTCGGCGCCGTCACGCAAACCACCGTCGGTGTTGATCGCGGGTATCCAGTCGGTGGCCTGCTCGATCGCCGCCCGCACGGCTGCGGTGATCGCGGCGCCGACACTTCCCGTGCTGCCGCTCGGGCCGCCCGCAGCAGTGACAGCGCTTGGTCATCGAGGTCCGCGAGGACCCGCCATACGGTCGCGTCCGGGGCCACCCTGCCGAACAGCGTGGGCTGATGACGCAGCACACCCAGATCGCTGATGGTCTCGCCGCCGTCGGCGAGCATCACCGCCACATCCACGGCAACCCGGCCCGGTTCATGCACCGGCCGGCGCTACCGTAACCCGGCCAAGGCATCACCGAATCCGCTGGTCAGCCCGGTGACATCGGCGATATCGGGCCAGCAGACGGGCACCGGCATGACCGACTACACCCCGACCACCACCAGAGACTGCAACCTTCGGACGCGTGCCGGTACCCTGCACCTTGAAAGTGCCTTCCGTGACGGACGATCAGGACCCTAGACAAGTCCCATCGTTCCAGATCAGAAGGCCTTTCGCGTTCCCAGACCAGCCACCGCCCAGCCCTTAACGAAGGGCCGAGGCTAGACCGGGGCCCGGTCTGCTCAGTCCTCGGCTCTTGGGTTTGGTTTTGGGAACAGGCGTATCTGTATGCGACGATTGCGGCCTTCCCCGGCCGCTTTCGTGCTCACCTCGTGGCGCGCCCAAGTCGCCCCAAAGGCTCGCAAGTTGAGCGTATCGGCTGGGACGCCCTGACCGATGAGGTAGTCGGCGACCGCTTGTGCTCGCCGCCCCGACATTGCCAAAGGATCGGTATCGGCCGAGTCGCCGAACCCGCCGACGACCAGTTGGCCCGTCGTTTCCGCCGGGCCTTTATCTCCGATCCTTTCCCGCACTCTTGCCCCGATGGAGTCGAGTTGCTTCTTCTGGTCAGCGGTCAACGTGGTGGCATTGGGGGCGAATCCATCGAGGATCAGATCGTAGTTTTCCCGACCGCTCGCCGGTGCCGGGTTTTTGGGCGTATAGAATCTCTCGAGGGTGCCGTGGAATTCGGCGGACGGCTGGTCGGCGCATTTCGGTTTCTCGGCGTAGGTCGGCACCTTGCCCACACCCCAGGTGAGCGCGCCCAATATTTCGCCGGTCTCCAACACGACCGCGACGCTCTCGAAGACCCGGCCGTGCGGTGGTGGAAAGAAGTAAGGTTCGTCGAACATGTATGCGGTGGGGTCGTCGGCGCTGCTCGGCTGGCTTCTGAAACCGAGGTAGATATCCTTGTAGTAGCGCCCCTCGTTTGTCGGTCCCAATCGCTTCGTGTCGTAATTCCAGCCCGTGCCGTAGAACGGACTGTACACAGTCGACGAATCCTTTCCGATGTCCAGCGTGGTCTCCCTGCTGCCGGCGCCCTCTTCCCGCAGGGTCTGCAGAAAGGTGACCGGCTTGTTCCGGTACGGAGGATCGGGCAGGAACGTGATCTGCATCCGTTGTTTCATGCCCTTGCCGTCCGAGGGCGTGGCCGGGTACATCAGCCATCTCATGACACCCTTTTTCAGGCGGCAGGACTCGGCGGCCGGGTCAAAGAACTCGGCAAAGCGCTTATCGTCCTCCCGTAGCCTCCGTTGCCGGCGCTGCTCGGCTCTTCGCTCCTCATGCTGCATGCGCTCCCGGTCGAGGCGTTCGGCGATGGGGTTGAACTCGGCCGGCAAGGCGACGTCGTTGCCCAGGAACGCCTGTGTCTCCAGGATTTCTTCGTAGGTGAGCAGACTCGGCTCCTTCTGGCATTCCACGAGCCGGACGGCGACCACCAGGCTGTGGTTCGCCCTGGTTCCCGGGGCAAGATAGCCGAGGAGCCCATGAAAATATTTCCGCTCGTAGAGGTGCGTCAAAACCCGAACTTGAAACGGCAGGGGATAGGGGTTCAAGATCTCAAATACCGGGTCGACGTTGAGTCCGGCGATATTGTTGGACTGTTGCAGGGCTTCGATAATCGACTCGGTAACCTCGTCTTCGCCTCTTTTGAAGTATTGCGCCGGCTGGCGTTGGATTGTGTTTGACGGTGCCTGGGACTGCTGCACGACATGCGTGAGCTCATGAGCGATCAATCGCTGACCCGGCTGCGTCTGCGGCGCGAACTGACCCACACCGAACACGATGTCGCGACCTACGGTGTAGGCGTTGGCGTGCACATCTCGCGCCGATCTTTCCGCCGCCGGATCGGTGTGCACCCGTACGCCGGAGAAGTCGTGGCCGAAACGTGGCTCCATGAAGGCGCGGATCGCCGGATCGAGGGGCCGGCCGGATGAGCGCAATACGTTGTCGACCAGCGGCGGCGCCGTGGTCTGTCCCGGGTCGCCTTCCTGAACATGCCTCGCCGGTAGGCTCGCCGGCTCCCGACCCGGCTGTTCCCCGGGGCATTCGGCGCACCCCGCGCCGCAGGAACATGCGCGCTGGAGTTGTGTCCCGGGCGTGCGCATCACCTGCTCGGCTACGCTGTCCGCTTCCTGTTCGTAGCTGTCTCCCGGCTCGCTGACCTCCGGTTTCGCCTGCAATATCCGCTGCACCGCTTGATTTCCCAGGATGCGCTGCACGCCGTCTTGTCCAAGGGGCGCGGCGGATGTGGCGATCGCTGCCCGGTGGCTCGCCTCTGTCTCCGGTATGAAGGTGCGCACGTCGATGTCCTTTCGAACCGGACCGGGGTCGCTCATCGGCGGTCGCCTCCGGTCGCCGGGTGGGTCCAGAGCCGGCCGATCTGTTCGTAGTCGCGCTGGGGTGCCCCGCAGGATGTGCCGGCGATCGACGACGCCACCGTCGGCGGTGGCGCTCGACCGGGTGACCCGGACGATGTAGCACTGGCGCCCACCGTTGTTGAATTACTGAAACACGCTGTGGGCGAGGAAGCTCCGGACCCGTCTCGGTCAGCCCGACAAAGGCCGCGGTCGAGGTGCTGGCGACCGACGTCGATGACGCCGGGCTCGCGCAACCTGTCCGCCTGGGCGTTTGCCCGCCATCACCACGTCGGCCAGCTCCCCCGAGGTCTGTCCGGGGGAGAGCCGCGCGCTGCTGCCGGTCGTCAGCGGCACCCAGACCGGACCCGAGGTGAGGAGGCTTCGTATCGTGATGGCCATGTCAATCTCCTAACCGGCTGGATGTCGACTGTGGATCGGGCCGCCCCGAAACGGTGTCGCGCGGTAACGCCGGCAACTAGCCGGGCAGGACCCGATCCCGGCCGCATCCCCTGGATGACGAGGCACCTTTTACGCTACGGCCGGCCATCCCGGCGGCAAAAGGACAATGGTGTTCAGGAAAGGACCAGAACCGGTTCTGAAACCTTCGGCGCCGGTCCCGGCCGGTCAACCGATCGGCACCCGATCGCCGGGCAACCGGTGCCCGGTCCGCAGCATCGCGGCCGCGTCGCCCCGGCGATGCACTTTGAGCTTCTCCGCGCTCGGCGGCGCCGCGAGCGGGTCCTTGACGACCCGATGCGGTCACCGCCGGTGTCCACGCCGAACGTGTGGCGGCCACTGGACCAAGACCACGTGAATGGACCCATGACCCAATGCCGTGACCTGGCACTTTCGTGAGTATCCGGGGTGTTCTGTCGATAGCGCATCCCGTGACGGAATCCCACGGCCAAGCCGCTCGTCGGACCTGCATCCCGCGATGAGGCCCCGCCCTCGATGGTCCACCATGCGGGCACTACGTCCGGCTGATGAGCCCCGGTCTCACATGCCGGGCACGGTGACCACACCCTGAGCATTCGGTCCCACATCCCGGACTCAAACCCCACAAAACCGTGCATATCTTCGCCGACGGTCGCGACCTTGATACGCAACGGCGCCGAGCACACCGTAGGTCGCCTAGATCCAAGCGGCTACCCGACGTCAGGTGCAGCCGGCCAGTCGGCACGCGACCCAGACAGCCCAACCCACCCGGAACGTTCCGCTGGTTGTGCATTCGGCGCCTCGGCATCGATTCGCCGGCACCACGCAGGCGCCTTGACGGACAGCCTTCGATACTCGTGAACCGGGGCGCCTCGACCCAAGGCAGTCCGCCTGTGCCGGGCAGGCGCGAGGCATCTTCGCAGGTCATGGACTTGTCGCCCGCCAGCCTGGCCTCCAAGATCGAGTTAGTCGACGCGGCATTGACCCATGAACTCACCGCCGTACCGCCGCGAGGACGGCTCTTCGATCGGAGATCGAAAGCGGTTTGGGTGCTACTCCGTCTCGTCGATCACCGTACGGAGTAGGTCAGCGAGTGCTTCGAGGAAGGCGGCGGCGCCGGAGTCCGATGGATCGTCGAGCACCCAGTTGGCGTCCCATCCGACCAGGCGCGCCAGCGTGCCGTCGGAAGGAGGATCGGCTAGGACGGACTCGATGGCGGCGAGGTCCTGGCGGAGTGACACGGTGTCGAACTGGGCCACTTGCCGCAGGTTCGCGTGGACCTCGTCGAGGCCGGCGGTGTCGGTGACATGACCGCGGAGGAAGTCGCGAACGGTTTCCATCGGCGATCGCGCGGCGAGTGCCTCGATCCGCGCACGGAGCGGTTCGGGGAGGCGAGGCGTCTCCATGGGCCTACAGTAGCCCCGCCGGGAATGCCGTGACGATGAACGGCTGAGGCGGATCCGAACCAGGTACGAGACGAATGCGGACCACGACGAGGCTGGTCGCCGCGTACTGCGAATCGCGCGGCCCGGAGCCCGTACATCCCGGTGTTGTAGTAGCCCTCACCAACGCGATGACCTGCGTCGAAGCCGCCACCATGCCGGCCGCGGAGTGCCAGATCGGAGCGAATGGCTTCCCAATTCTGCCGGACGTACTCGTTGATCGCGCGGTGCATGGTCGACGGGTCGGTCCACCGGTACGACCAGTTCTCCGGGCGATCCCATGGGGAGTCTCCGAAGATCCGGCCCTCGACTGTCCGCGTGTTCGGATCCCGCAACATCGGAACGTCCGGACCGTGCCGTTCCTGGGTATGTGCTCCATGGCCGTGGTGCGTGGCGTCGTTGGCGGCGACGTTGAACTCCGGGGGTTCGTCACCGAGCCGGTCATACCGATCCATGACCACGCGCAGCGCGATCTCATCCGGATGCGACGCCGGCGCCGGGGGACCTTGGGGGGCACCGCGGTCCTGACCGGCGCCCGCGCGCGGCCGCCCTGCTCGTGCGACCTCCGCGATCGTCTCCTGCGCCTCGGCCACATTCGAGGCTCTATGCGGACGCGGCGTCGACGCTTCACCGCCGTCGCGTCTGTGGCGATCCGGCGGTATTCCACCGTCACCGGTTCCTCCGCCGCGCGGCGTCCTGGGCCGCCCGGTCACGGCGTCACAGGCTCGGCAGTCCTGTCCACAGTCGCCGAAGATATCAAGCGGCGTCCATCGATGCGGGCCGCGTAATGCGACAGGCACCAAGCCAGCGTCCGAAACAGCGCTGCCCTAGCTCCGCGTGTTCACATCGACGGGCATTGAGGTTCGCCCCCGGGCTCAGCGGTGTAGGACGGTTTCCCGCTCCATGCGGGACAACTTCTCGGGATTGCGTACGGCGTAGAGCCCGGTGATCAGGCCGTCGTCGATGCGTACCGCGATGACCGTGTCGATCTCGCCGTCGATGCGGGAGATCAGCGCCGGGTAGCCGTTGACCTGTGCCAGCCGCAGCGACACCGTGGTGGCGATCCTGCTCAGCAGGGCGGCCACGCCGGCGGCGCCCACGACCGGTGCCAGTGCGGCCTGCTTGACTCCGCCGCCGTCGCCCAGCAGGACGACGTCCGGTGCGAGGATGTCGAGCAGGCGTTGCAGGTCGCCCGTTTCGACCGCTCGCTGGAACGCCTCGAGCGCGCTGCGGGTTTCGGCCGCGGTGACGACCTCGCGGGGCCGGCGCGCGGCGACGTGGGTGCGGGCCCGGTGGGCGATCTGGCGGACCGCGGCCGGGTTCTTGTCGACGGCCTCGGCGATCTCGTCGTACTCCAGGGCGAACACCTCGCGCAGCACGAACACCGCCCGCTCGGTCGGCGTGAGCGTTTCCAGCACCAGCAGCATCGCCATCGAGACGCTGTCGGCCAGCTCGACGTCCTCGGCCACGTCGGGCGCGGTGAGCAGCGGTTCGGGCAGCCAGGGGCCGACGTAGGACTCCTTGCGCCGGCCGAGCGTGCGCAGCCGGGTGAGCGCCTGGCGGGTGGTGATCTTGACCAGGTACGCGCGCCGGTCCTGCACCGGTTCGAGGTCGACGCTTGCCCACCGCAGCCAGGTCTCCTGCAGAACGTCCTCGGCGTCGGCGGCCGAGCCGAGCATCTCGTAGGCGACGGTGAACAGCAGGTTGCGGTGGGCGACGAACGCCTCGGTGGCCGAGCCCATGGCTGTGTCCGTCGGTCGCCTGGTGCGTTCGCTCATTGCTGGTTCCTGCCCTTTTCTCTCGGCGTGCCATGCATACGACGCCGGTCCACACCGCTTTGTGACGCCCGCGATCGATGACGCGGGTCACACAACCGCACTGTCACACGGATCGGGCCGCCGGCATCTCTTGTTCGTCTATGTGGAAGGGACATCCCATGAGTTCAGCGCTGGAAACTCTTCGCCGTGACTTCGGCGGCGACATCATCGAACCGGGCGGAGCGGAGTACGACTCGGCCAGCCGTTCGGTATTGGCTTCCGGCAGCCCGGTCCTCGTGCTGCGGCCCGGTAGCGTCCGGGATGTGCGAGCGGGTGTCAGATTCGCCGCCGGCTCGGGGCTGTTGCTCTCCGTGCGCGGCGGCGGCCACGGCTTTGCGGGCTTCGGCACCAACGACGGCGGCGTCGTGATCGACCTCAGCGAACTCGCGCTCGTGGAGGTCATCGACAAAGACCGTCATATCGTACGGATCGGCGGCGGCGCCACCTGGGGGCAGGTCGCGGCCGTGCTGGCACCGCATGGCCTGGCGATCTCCTCGGGCGACACCAAGAGCGTCGGTGTCGGCGGGCTGACGTTGACCGGCGGCATCGGCTGGAAGGTCAGGAAGTACGGCCTGGCCCTGGACAGCGTGGTCGCCGCGGAGGTGGTCACCGCCGATGGCGAGGTCGTGCGGGCGAGCGCGGCGGAGAACCCGGAGCTGTTCTGGGCGATTCGCGGTGGCGGCGGCAACTTCGGGATCGTGACCACCTTCGAGTTCGCGGCGCACCCCACGACCGACGTCTGCTACGGCAAGATCGCCTTCCCGGCTTCGGAGGCGCCGACCGTGCTTCAGGGCTGGGCGGAATACCTCCGCACGGCTCCCGAGGAGCTCACGTCCATCGCGAGCTTCGCCAATCCCTTCGCCGGCGGGCCCGCAGCGCCGGTCGAGATCCAGGTCGTCTTCGACGGCGATGACCCCGACCTCGCGGCCCGGGCCATCGACCCGATCCGGCGGCTCGGCACGGCGATCGACGACGATGTCGCGCTGAAGCCCTATGCGGAGACGCTCGTGGAGGGCCTGACCCCGCCGCCCGGCATCCGGCTGGTGACCCGAAGCGGATTCGTCGACAAGGAATCCGTGCCCGCGGTCCTGCGCATCCTCACCGAGGTCGGGGCGGCGGAGCGAGCGCCGTTCATCGCCGTTCGCAGCGTCGGCGGTGCGGTGTCCCGGGTCCCCGACGACGCCACCGCCTACGCGCATCGCCGAGCGGAGCTGATGGTCGTGACCACCACCGCGGGTCCGGCGGCGGTCGTCGAGGCCGCTCGTCCCGGTCTGGAAGCGATCTGGGGGAGACTCGCGCCGCACGTCAACGGCGCCTACGCGAACTTCCTCGCCTCCGCCACCGCGGAGGACGTCGCCGCGGTCTATCCGACGGAGACCTATCGGCGGCTCGCGGTGGTCAAGCGCCGGTACGACCCCGGCAATCTGTTCGCCCTCAACCACAACATCCGGCCCTGACCGGTACGGCCGGTGACGGGTCTTCGTCACCGGCCGCACCGCTCACCATGGTCGGGTCAGCAACGCCACAGGCGCGGGCCGAGGTTCTCGCCGTCGTCGCCCCTGGCTATCGCCTGCCCCACGACCAGCCCCGTGTTGGACACGTCGTGCGCGCTGCCGCCCTGCCCGCTGGGCGCCTCGAGTTCGACGGCGGCGCCGTCACGCAGCACGGAGCCGTACAGCGTGGGGCCGACGACGATCCAGCCGGAAGCGTTGACCGCGTTTCCCGGCCCCGGCTCCTTCAGCTTGGCCTCCCGCTCCGTGGCAGCTGTCGGTCCCTGCGTCGCCGGCGTGGTCAGCTCGCCGGTCTGCAGGTTCCAGAGCGCCGGCTTCAGGGACGGCCACAGGCCACCGGTCGCCCAGTTGCCCTCCGCCGCGTAGACGGAGCCGGTCTGGCCGGCCGGCAACTCCAGCTTCCGGCCATTGCCTTGCTGGTCCCAGGCGTACGGCGTCTTGGCGTGTCCGTCGGTGTACATCGCGCCGACGATGGTGCCGTCATCGGTGATGTCGAAGGCGTTGGCCTCGGTCGGAACCGGCAGCCGGACCGCGGTGGTCGAGCCCGCCTTCCAGAGCAGGATGATGCTGTCCTTGCCCTCGATATTGCCGCTGGGCTCCGCGTTGATGATGATGTCTCCGGCCGCGTTGATCGCCGGGTGCGGGTAGACGTGCCAACTCCCCGGCGGTGTGTGCAGCCTCGTGGAGGCGCCGTTCTCGTAGCGGAAGACGTACTCCTGCTTGGGATCCTCCACGACGCCGACCACGACGCCGCCGGCGTTGACGGCAGTGGCCTGGACCGACTTGCCGATCACCGGTAGGGCCTTCGGCTGCCCGTCGGTCCACAGGATCGGCCGGAAGTCCTGTTTGACCACGTCGTTCCCGACGATGTACCTGCCGGTCGGATCCACTGCGAGGGCCGAGGCATCGGTCATCCCGGCCGGCACCGGCAGTTCCGTCATCCGGCACCGGCCGACCGAGCCGGTAGCGGCAGGTGCCGGGGTGGTCGAACCCGTGCCTGTGTGCACCGCCGGAGGCGGCCCCGACTTGGTCAGGATCAGCGGCACCGCCAGCAGCACACCGGTGACCAGCGCCGCGCCACCGGCTGTTTGTGCCGAGCGGCGGCGAAAGGCACGCCGGCGCCCGGCGCGCACCAGCGCGTCCATCTGAAGGCTGCTGTGTGGCACGTCGACCGCTTCGAGCCGGTCCCGCAGTTGTTCCTCGTTCATGACCGATCCCTCGCTCTTTCCGCTGTCGTAACCGGATGCCCCGCGTCCAGCGCCGAGCGCAGCGCGGCAAGACCCCGCGAGCACTGGCTTTTGACGTTGCCGACCGAGCAACCGAGGGCTTCCGCGGTCGCCTCGACCGACAGGTCGCCGAAGTAGCGCAGCACCACGACGGCCCGCTGCCCCTTGGGCAGCGACCGCAAGGCCGTCACCAGCGCGTCCCGCTCGTCGACACCGTGGTCGGCGGCGGCGCCCCGGTCCGGGACGCGGTCGCCGAGCAGCACCCGCGACCACCCGCGCCGCCGCTCGTCGAGGTAGCGCCGCACCATGATCCGGTGCACGTACCCATCGAGATTGTCCGCGCCGGTGGCCCGCTTCCAGCCCACGTAGAGATCCGTGAGCGTCGCCTGCACGATGTCGTCCGCCTGAAACGCGTTGGCACAGAGTAGATACGCGGTGCGATGTAAGCGGGGCAACCGCACCTTCACGTACTCGACGTACTCCCGTTCAAGGTCGGGCCGCATCCTGCTCCCCTCTTAGCCCATGTGGATGGTGTGCCGTTGTCGTCTTCCTGTCGGCGCCGGGTCGGCGAAAGGTTGCATCCGGGCTGGGGCAAGGTGCGCGGGACAAGGTCCAACCAGGACAGACGGCGTTAGAAGATCGCCTCGCCTGCGGGCCGGACAGCGGCTGGTCGTGGGGTGGGGCCTATCGGTCCAGCTCGGCAGCGGTCGCGGCGCCTCGGCTCCGCAGCCACGCGACGAGGTCGACGGCGCCGCTGCGGGTAGCCGCGTCCAGCGGCGTGCTGTTCTCCCAGTCCGGTATCCAGTCGCGGTCGGCACCGCGGTCGAGAAGGAACTTCGCGCACTGCTGCCGGCCGCCGTGGCAGGCACCCCAGAAGGCCCGGTTGATCTCCTCGGGTCCTGGCGATTCGGCACCGGCGAAGAAGCTTTCCAGCCGGTCGGCCAGCCCGAGTGTTGCCGCGTCCTGCATGGTGGTGCGCGCCCCGCGCTCGACGAGGCGGTGCGCGGTGTGCCACTGCGCGAATGCCCGCGCGTCGTCCAGTGGGGTGCCGCCGCCGATGACCGCGCCGGGGGCGTCGATGTCCGCGCCCTCGTCCAGCAGCGCGTCGAGAACCGCCACGTCGTCGCTGCTGGCGGCCCAGTGCAACGGCGTCTCGGTGTGCGGTCCGGTGAACCGGGCGTTGACGTCGGCGCCCGCTGCAGTCAGGGCCGCGACCGTGGCCGCGCCGTTGGGATAGTGGCCGGGCCAGTCCGCGACCACGTGCAGCAGCGTCCGGGACATCCCGCCGCCGTCGCGGCCGTCGTAGTCACCCAGCCTGGCGGTGGCCAGCCCCGGATGCTCGGCCAGCAACTGCTTCAGCGCGGCGACGTCCCCGGCGTGGATCGCCCCGACCGCGGCGACTGCCAGCGGGTCCTCGGTGTCGAGGACCAGCACGTCGGCGTCGCGAGCCATACCGCACACCCTAAACCGCAGCACCCACCGTCAGGCCAGCCTGCGCCTGATCCACCACAGGGACAACCGGGACAAGCCGCCGCGACCTGTGGATCGCCCGGGACTGCGGACGTCTGTCAGGCGGGTTCCGTGTTCGCCAGGACGGGGCGAAAGAGGTCGTCGAAGACCCGGGCCCGGTCGAAGGTCAGCGCGTGTGCGCGCGCCCGCCTCTCCCCGTCCGCCCGCTCCTCGGCCGGCATCTCCAGGACCGCGGCGTCGACGGCGGCGGCGAGGCCTACCACGTCGCCGGGCTCGACGATGATGGCGGTGTCACCGACCGCCTCGCCGGTGCCGCCGGTGTGCGTGGTGATGATCGGGCCGCCACCGGCGAGCATCTTCTCGGTCAGGGCGATGCCGAACGTCTCCACGAACTCGGGTTCCGGCTTGGTCGGCAGGACGTACGCCGCGCAGCCGCGCATGAGCAGGCCCTTCTCGGTGTCGTCGACGTCGCTGAGAAAGATGACCCGCTCGTCCTCGGCGGCCATGGCCCGCACGTGCTGCAGGGCGGGGCCGGTGCCCGCGACGACGAGCTTGACGTCGGAACGGCAGCGCATCTGGCCGTACGCCCCGATCAGGTCGTAGATGCCCTTGGCCCGGGTGACGCGGGACAGGAACAGGAGGTAGCCGTCGCGGGCCAGCCCGCGCGCGGCGAGGGCGGCGTCGACCGCGGACTCCTCGATGTCGAGGTAGGCGCTGGTGTCGATGGGCGGATAGCTGACGGTGACCCGGCGGCGGCACTGCTCGGCGAACTGGGTGCCGTGCTTCGCGTCGACCTCCGCGGCCGAGGCGATGATCTCCTCACGGGTGTACTCCGAGACGGCCGTGACCTCGTCGTTCGCCAGGAACGTCGTGAACAGGGCGATGGCGGCGCCGAAGCTGCCGTCGCGCAGGCATGACTTGATGACGTTGGTGACGTCGGAGCCGACGGCCTTGGCGATCGTGTGCACGTCAGGGGTGAAGCCGGCGGCGCGGGCGGCGCCGACGGCGTCGATGATCACCGCGGTGTGCGGCACGAGGTACATCGACAGGCATACCGTCGGGATCGGCTCGGCGAGGAGCTCGACCAGGCGCCCGGTCAGGCCCGCCAGGTAGCGCCCGTCCGGGACCCGGTAGTCACCGACCGGTTCGGGACGCTCGACGGTGATGCCCGGGCTGTACGGCAGGAGCCGGTCCAGCGGCTTCAGCGGGAGGCCGGCCGCCTCCAGGGCGGATATCGGCCAGGTGAGCAGCCGGACGTCGGTGAAGCCGCGGGTGAGCGCGACCTCGGCCAGGTTGCGGGCCTCACCGGAGTGACCGCAGATGACCGGGTCGGCCCGGACCGCGATGACCAGGCGACGGGGGCGATGTTTCATGGTGATCCCTAGGGTGCGTGCAGATCTGACACAGAAGGGGGTCGTACGCCGTGCGCCCATGCCGACGGCTCGGGGCCCAGCGTCAGGTGCAACCGTCCGCCCCGGTGTACGTCGGCGGCGCTCAGGTGTGCACCGTGCAGCGGCTTCCCGTTGAGGGTCGCCGATTGCACATATTGCGTCGGCTGGTCGTGCTCGATGCCGTCGGCGCCGATCGGGGTCTCGCGGTGCCCGCTGGTCTCCACCACGAACTCCCGGTCACCGACCGTCAACGCGCCGCGCTCGAAGGCCGGAGCGTTGATCAGGAAGAGGTTCTGCCCGGCGACCGGGAACAGGCCGAGCGACGCCCACACGTACCACGAGCTGAGGCCGCCGGAGTCGTCGTTGCCCGGCAGGCCGCCGCGGCCGGTGCCGAACTGCCAGGTCAGCGCGGCCTGCACCACCTCGGCGGTGCGGTCCGGGCGGCCCGCATAGTGGTAGGCCCAGGGCGCTTCCATGTCCGGCTCGTTGTTGAGGCCCTCGAACCTGTTCAGGGCGAAACCCCGCCGCATCTCGGCCTGGAGCGGCCGTACGCCGGGCTGGGTGACGGGCGCGGCGCCGTACCCGAAGAACTGGTCGAGCATGTCGATGAAGGTCTTGTCGCCGCCGGCCAGGGCGATCCGCGCGGCCATGTCGTGCACGAGCCGGAACGAGTAGTTCCACTTGCCACCCTCGTAGAACGACGAGTCGTGCAGCAGGCCGGTGTCCGGGTCGAACGCGTTGATCCAGCCGCGGCTGAGCTCGGCCAGGTCGTCGGCGAGGCGGTGGTCGTTGAGGGCGCGCGCGACCTGCGCGGTGCAGTGATGGGCGTACGCCAGGTCGAGGGTGTGCGTGATCGGGTGCACGACACCGTGCTCGAAGAAGTCCTCCCCGTACATCCGGCGCAGGTCGTCGACCATGTGCACCAGGGCCCAGCTCCAGTCGAGGCTCTGCGGGCGCAGGACGTACGCGTCGGCGAGCGCGGTGTGCGCGAGTGCGCTCGCCTGCCGGAAGAACCGGTCCGCGCCGCGCGCCATGCGGTAGCCGATCGGGAAGTTGCCCTCTTCCTCGCAGACCCGGATGAGTGACTCCAGCACGGCCGCATGCCGTTCCGGGGCGATCGCCGCGAGCAGCGGCAGCTGCGTCTTGTAGATGTCCCACATCGTGCAGATGTCGAACGCGTACGGGCCGGGCGCGGGCCAGAACGGGCTCTCGTCGTCGGCGACGCACGGCTTGATCAGGGAGTGGTAGAGCGCGGTCGACAGCACCGTGCGGCGGGCCGGGGTGCCGCCGTCGACCTGCACCTTGCCGAGGTTCACCCGCCACCGCTGAAGGGTGTCGGCGTGCACCGCGTCGAACGCGGGACGGGTCTGCCCGCACTCGCGTTCGAGATTCTCCCGGGCCTGGTCGCAGCCGCGCAGCGAGAAGCCGAGCCGCACCTCGACGCTCTGCCCGGCGGCGGACGGCCCCATGAAGAGCAGGCCGAACGGGCGCAGGGTGGTGTGCCGGATGCTGTCGAAGTCGAGCCGGGTGCCGCCGTCGACCAGGCGCCGGTCGTACCACAGCATCTGCCGCCAGCCCGGGCTGTCGACCTCGAGATAGACCGAGAGCGGCACACCCTCCATGACAACCGTGCCCTGCGCCCGGCCGGAGCCGAGGCTCTCGACCTGGGCGCGCAGCGGCACCGTGCGGCCGAGGTCGATCGCCAGCCCGCCGATGGAGAGGTCGATGACGACCCGGGCACTGCGCTGCTCCGGGAACGTGTAGCGGTGCACGGCGACCTTCTCGCCGACCGTGATCTCGCTGCGCACGCCGGTGTCCAGGGTCGCGGCGTAGTACCCGGCCGTCGCGACCTCGTCGTGCAGCGGCCACGCCTGCCCGAGCTCGTCGAGCGGCTGCACCATCGGCGTGACGCGCACGTAGTTGTAGTACTTGCGGATCGCGCCGGTGCCGGACTGCTGAAAGTGCGTGAAGCCGGACGCCTGCAGGCGATCGAACATCTCCTCGGGTACGCCCTCGGTGCTCTTCGCATATCGCCCGTACCCGGTCGGGTAGGCGCCGGAGTAGGCGCACGCCGACACCATGCCCAGCGGCGACGTGGCACCCGGATGGGTGTTGCCGACCTGCGGTTTCGGCCACCACCAGGTCGCCGCGATGCCGCGCGCCGGGGGCAGGTCGGTCGCCGCTGTGCCGATGAAGGGATCTATGCGCTCGATGATCTCGCCAACATACCCAGCGCGGACCCCGCGGCCGGTTACGCCGCGATTAACTCACCCTGCCGGGGCGCCCCGGCAGCCACGGATGGAAGCGGCCGGGCGGGCAGATATGCCGAGTTTGCCATTAGACCATGTAAATGAAAACCATTACCGTTTGGCCCATGAAGGCTCCAGCTCTGCGCTACCTCCTCACCGCCGGCGTCGTGCTCTCCCTCGCCGCCTGCGGCTCCACCGGCAATGAGGCCGGCGCCGCGCCCGCTGACAAACTCGCCGTCGTCGCCACCACGCCCGAGGTTGCCGACTTCGTCCGGGTGATCGGTGCCGACGATGTCGCCGTCACCCAGATCATCAAGCCCAATGTCGATCCGCACGACTACGAGCCCACCCCCGCCGACCTGCAGGCCATCGGCGCCGCGAAGGTTGTCGTCGAGAGCGGGGTCGGCCTGGAGAAGTGGCTGGACCAGACCGTCAAATCGGCCGGCTTCGACGGCGCCGTCGTCGATTCCAGCCAGGGCGTGACCCTTCGCAAGGGTGACCCCGGCGACGAGGAGATGGCCGGCGGCGACCCGCACATCTGGCACAACCCGCTGAACGCCAAGATCATGGTGAGCAACATCGAGAAGGGCCTCGCCGCCGCCGATCCGGGCCGGGCGGCCGTCTTCGCCAAGAATCTCGCCGCCTACTCCGCCCAGCTGGACCAGCTCGACTCCGCCAACCAGGCCGCCTGGGCCAAGATCCCGGTCGATCAGCGCAAGCTGGTCACCAACCACGACGCCTTCGGCTACTACGTGGACCGCTACCAGCTGGAGTTCGTCGGCTCGGTCATTCCGAGCATGGACACCTCCGCCGAGCTCTCCGCCCGCCAGCTGCAGGACCTGGTGGCCAAGATCAAGGCCACCAAGGCCCGGGCGATCTTCACCGAGAGCTCGCTGTCGCCCAAGACCGCCGGGGCCATCGCCCAGCAGGCGGGCGTCAAGGTGGTCGGTGGCGAGGACGCCCTGTACGGCGACAGCCTCGGCGCGCAGGACACCCCGCAGGGCACCTACCTCGGCGCCGAACAGCACAACACCCTGGTCCTCGTGGGGGCCCTGGGTGGCTGAGGGGAGCGCGCTGCGGTTCGCCGCCGCCGGCCTCGGCTATCGCGGCCGGGCCGTGCTGCGTGACGTGGACTTCACCCTGGCCGGCGGCGGCACGGTGGCGCTGGTCGGTCCGAACGGCGCGGGCAAGTCCACACTGATCAAGTCCGTGCTCGGGATGGCCGAGGTGGTCGGCGGCGCGGTGACGGTCGCGGGCCGCCCGGTGGCCCGGGCCCGCGGGCTCGCCGCGTACGTGCCGCAGGTGGACAGCCTCGACGCCGACTTCCCGGTCAGCGCCGCCGACGTGGTGCTGATGGGCCGCTACCGCCGGATCGGCTGGTGGCGGCCCACCGGCCGGGCCGACCGGGCGGCGGCGCTGGCGGCCCTCGACCGGGTGGGGCTCGCCGACCGGGCCCGGGTGCGCTTCGGGCTGCTCTCCGGCGGGCAGCGCCAGCGGGTGCTGGTCGCCCGGGCGATCGCGGCCGAGTCCCGGCTGCTGCTGCTCGACGAGCCGTTCAACGGCGTCGACGCCACCAGCCAGGAGGCGATTCTGCGCGCGCTGGGCGAGCTCACCGCGGCCGGCGCGGCGCTGCTCGTGAGCACCCACGATCTGGCCGTCGCGGCCCGGATCGCCGGCCAGGTGTGCCTGCTCAACGGCCGGCAGTGGGCGGTCGGCCCGCCCGCCGACGTGCTCACCGGCGAGCTGCTGCGCCGGGCGTACGGGGGCCACGCGGTCGACCTGCCGGACGGCCGCGCCCTGCTGGTGGAGCCCTGATGCTCGAGGCCCCGTTCATGGTCCGCGCCCTCGCGGAGCTCGCCCTGCTGGCGCTGATCTGCGGCCCGGTCAGCGTCTTCGTCTTCGCCCGGCGGCTGTCCTTCGTGGCCGACGCGCTCACCCACACCGTCTTCCCCGGTGTCGTCGTCGGCTTCGTCGTCGCCGGCACCGAGGGCATCTTCGGCGGGGCCATGGTCGCCGGGGTGCTCACCGCGGTGGTGCTGACCCTGCTGACCCGCGGCGGGCGGCTCAGCGACGACGCCGCCACCGCGGTGGTGCTGACCGCCATGTTCTCCGTGGGCGTGGCGCTGGTGTCGCGGCGTTCGTCGTACACGTCGGATCTGACCACGTTCCTGTTCGGGCGCATCCTCACGGTGACCGACCGCCAGCTCGCCGAGACGGCGGTCCTCGCCGTCGTGATCCTGCTGCTGGTCGCCGTCGGCGCCCGGGCCTGGCTGTTCCGCGCCTTCGACCCGGCCGGGTCGACCGCCGCCGGCTACCGGGGCACCCTGCTGGACCTGTGGCTCAACCTCGTGATCGCGCTGGTGGTGGTCGCGGCGGTGCGCGCGGTCGGCACGGTGCTGGTCATCGCGCTGCTCGTGGTGCCCGCCGCGGCCGCGCGCACGGTGACCGCCCGGCTGCCCGCGATGGCCCTGCTGGGCACCGCGCTGACCCTGCTCGCCGGGTACGCCGGGCTCTGGGTGAGCTGGACCGCCTCGATCGAGTACGGCATGCGGCTCACCTCGGCCACCGCTGTCGTGCTGGCGCTGGTGCTCGCCTACGCGGTGCTGCTGCCGGTCGGCCGGCTGCGGGCCCGGTGGTCGCGATGAGGTGGGTGATCGCCGAGGCCGTCCTGGTCGGTGCCCTCGCCGGGCTGATCGGCGTGCAGGTCGTGCTGCGTCGGCTCTCATTCTTCACGATGGCGCTGACCCACGCCACCTTCCCGGGTGTGGTCGCCGCCGCCATCGTCGGGGTCAACATCTATCTCGGCGGCGCGCTGGCCGGGGTGCTGGTGGCGTGCGGCGTCGCCGCGCTCAGCCGGCGCCGGGGCCAGGACGCCGCCGCGGCGACCGGGGTGATCCTGTCCGCCGGGTTCGCGATCGGTGTCGGGCTCGTCGCCACCCGCGACGGCTTCAGTCGCGACCTGTCGTCGTTCCTGGTCGGCAGCATCCTCACCGTCGGCCCGCGCGACATCGTGGTTACCGCCGGGGTGCTGGTGCTGGTCGCCGGGGTGCTCGCGGTGTGCGCGCGGCCGCTGCTGTTCGCCGGCTTCGACCCGGCCGGCGCCCGGGCCGCCGGCTACCGGCTGGGGCCGCTGGACCTGCTGCTGCTGATCACGATCGAGGTGGTCATCGTGACCGTGGTGCCGGCGGTCGGCACGATCCTGGCGCTGGCCCTGATCGTCGCGCCGGCCGCCGCGGCCCGGCTCTGGACCGACCGGCTCCCGGCGCTCACCGCGCTGTCGGTCGCCTTCGGCGTGACCAGCGGCCTGGCCGGGCTGCTGGCCTCCGCGCGGTACGACATCGCCGCCGGCGCGGCGATCACGCTGGTCGCGACCGCGATCCTGCTGCTCTCGCTCGCGGTGACCCGGCTGCCCCGGGCGGTGGTGCCGGCATGATCGGCGAGGCGGTCGCGGTGCTGCAGGCCATGGGGTACGAGCACCGCCTGCGCATCCTCGTCCTGCTGCTCGACGGCGAGGCGACCCCGGACACGCTGGCGAAGGCGATGGAGCTGGACGCCACCATCGTCGGCCACCACCTGCGCAACCTGCGCGACACCACCCTGATCCGGCGGCAGCGCCGCGGCCGGCACGTCTACTACCGCCTCGGCAGCGACGCCGCACACCGGCTGATCCGGGAGGTCATCCGGTACGCGGGCACCTGAGCCCGCCGTCATCTTCGTGGCCCGCCGGCCCGTTTGCCCGGGATGCGTACCGGTAAAAGACCTGGTCAGGCAGGTCTTGCGGGCGATCGGACGACCTCGGTGCCGGGGTACGGCGGGCATCGTGGAGCCGGGCGTGACCACCGCGCCCGCGCACCGGCGAAGGGAAGCCCACGATGACCGCCGAGCCCCCGTGCGGCCGCGGGCTGCCCCGGCGCCGGCTGCTGGCGCTGGCGGCGCTGGCGTTGCCGGCCGCTTGTTCCGCCGCGCCGGCCGTACCCGAGGCCGCCGCCACCGCCCCGGCCCCGCTCTCGATCCCGCCGGCCGCGTCGAGTACCGCCGTCGCCGCACCCAGTGCGCGGGCGTCGGCGTCGGCGTCGGCCACACCGTCCCCATCGGCGTCTCCGTCGGCGTCGGCCGTGCGGAAGACCGCGCGTGGGGGAGCCGTGCCGGCGACGTCCGGGAAGGCGATGTTCGGCTCGTACCTCGCGCTGAGCGGCATGTCGCTGCCGGAGAGCCTCGCGCTGCGCCGCCGGCAACTCGGCCGCGAGCAGCGCATCGTGCACGTCTTCTACCCGTGGGACGGCTACGTGCCGTCGTCCGAGCCGGCCGTGGCCGCCGCCAGCACGCTGATGGTCTCGTGGCACGGTGCGCCGTACCGGAAAATCAACGACGGCTCGGCGGACCGCGTCATCGCCCGGGTGGCGCGGAAGCTGGCCGGGATGAGGCGCCCGATCCTGCTGCGCTGGGGCTGGGAGATGAACGGGGACTGGTTCTCCTGGGACGGCAGCCACAACGGCGACGACCCGGCCGGCTACGTCAAGGCCTGGCGGCGGCTGCACCGGATCTTCGGCGAGCACGGCGCGGACAACGTGGCCTGGGTCTGGAGCCCGAACTGGAACTCGTCGCCGGACACGTCCTGGAACCGGTTCCAGCGGTACTACCCGGGTGACGACCACGTCGACTGGGTCGGGATCTCCGGCTACGACTTCTACTCCGAGTCGCCACGGACGCTGTTCGGCGCGGTGTCCGCCGCGTACGGGAATCGCAAGCCGATCATCCTGAGCGAGACCGCCGCGGTCGACCACGGCCGGGGCAGCAAGGCGGCCTGGATCGCCAAGCTCGCCTCCTGGGTCGAGGACACCCCGGCGGTGGGCGCGGTGGTCTGGTTCGACACCGACACCCAGGACGACAGCGTGCACAACTTCCGGCCGGACACCGACAGCGCCGCGCTGGCGGCCTACCGGGCGATGGCGCGCAGGTCCCGCTTCGGCGGCTGATGTTTAGCCTTCGGTATTGTCAGAAGTTGACGAAATCACGGTCTAAACAGATAGGATGTGGTTGTTCAGCCTCCCTGCTCTAGCCCCAGAGGCCCTCGTGTTGCTCCGGTTCCGCGCCACGAACTATGCGTCGATCAAGGACGAGCAGGAGCTTTCCCTCGTCGCGCTCGACACGCATCCTGACCTCGCGACCTCGGCGATACCGCTGGGGAGGGAGCGCGCCCTGCCCGTCGCCGGCGTCTTCGGGCCGAACGCGTCGGGGAAGTCCAACCTCGTCAAGGCCATGGACTTCGCCCAGGCGGTGGTGGTCGAGTCGCACCAGTATTGGCTGCCCGAGGAGCCGATCCCACGGTGGCCCTTCCGCTTGGACGCGGACAGCAGGAACGCACCGAGCGCCTTCGTCTTCGACTTCGTGCGCCACGACGTGCGGTACGAGTACGGGTTCCGCCTCGACGACGCGGCTATCCAGGAGGAGTGGCTGTACTACTGGCCAAAAGGCAAGCGCAGCACCCTTTTCGAGCGCCACGGCATGGCAACGGACTTCGGTCCGAGCCTGACGGGGCAGAAGGCGACGATCGCCGAGCTCGTCCGGGAGAACAGCCTGTTCCTGTCTGCGGCGGCGGCGAACAACCACCCACAACTGCGATCCGTCGCGGCCTGGTTCAGCTCATGGCGGCGGGCTTCTACCGGTGGTGTTCACGCTGCCCCCAGTCGGCTGCTCGACGACGAGGCGGTGGCCATGCTCCGCTATGCCGACATCGGCGTGATAGGTGCCGCACTGGTGGAGCGGTCACCGGAGGAGATCGACCTCAGCCTCGGCGGCGCCCGGCGGAATCGGAGACGCCGAGTGACGATGGGAAAGGGTGCGGCGGCGGAAACCGCACCGGCCGCCGATGGGCCGGAGAAGTTCGCCCGGCTAGAGCTGGTTCATCAAGCAGCGACGGACAGCGGCGGTGAGCCGCTGCCGTGGCTGTGGGAGTCCTCCGGCACCCAGACGTGGTTGCGCATGAGCGAGGTCGCGATCTCCTGCCTTCGCCAAGGCTCCCTCCTGGTGATCGACGATCTGGGCTGTGACCTGCACCCGCTGCTGACGGCGCAGCTTGTCGGTCTGTTCCAAGATCGCCAGACCAATCCACGCGGAGCGCAGCTGGTCTTCACCGGTCACGACGTGAACCTTCTTGGCAGGCATGTCGAATACCGGCTACGCCGGGATCAGATTTGGCTTACGACCAAGGACCAGAGCGGAGCCACGAAGCTCTACCCGCTGACCGAGTACGGCCGAGTGCGCGACGGAGTCGACGACGTGGAGGGCCGCTACCTCCAGGGAAGATACGGTGCAGTGCCGTTCTTCGACCGGACACTGCTTGAAGAACTCACCGCGGGTGCCAACGACCATGGCGCGCAGTAGTCGCCCGTTGTCCCGGCGCGCGGGGAAAGCCACCGAGGCCGAGACGATCATCATCGTCTGCGAAGGCGTGAAAACCGAGGACATCTACTTCAACGGTATCCGCAGGGAATACCGCCTCACCACGGCGCGTATCAATTTCATCGGCCTCGGCGCGGATCCGCTGACGGTCGTCAGGCGAGCCGAACAGTTCAAGCCCGCCTATGACCATGCCTGGGCGGTCTTCGATGTCGAGTCGGCCGGGCCGCACGGGCAGCGACATGCGGGCCTGGACGCGGCCATCGCAAGGGCCGAGCGGGCGGGCATCCGATGTGCGATCTCCCACCCGTGCTTCGAGCTGTGGCTGATTCTCCATTTCCGACTCCATACGGCGTACCTCAGCAACGAGCGTGCGCGCGCGATCGCCCGCGGTCTTCGCATCGACTACAACGACAAGGGCTTCAGCTTCGGCAAGGTCTGGCCGCACCGCGAAACGGCGTTCGAGAACGCCGATCAACTTGACAGGCAGAAGCGCCAGGACTATCCGAGCATGGTGGATCGAAATCCGTGGACCAGCATGCAGGAACTGGCGAGGCAGCTGCTGGTCGTCACCGGCGACCCGCCCCCGGACGGACCAGCGGCGTCCGCTGCCGGGCACCGCCGTAGCCGTCGGTGAGACGGTGTTGCCCGCCCGGACACCGACGGCGGCCTATCGGGCGATGGTGCGCAGGTCCCGCTTCGGCGGCTGATCCGCACCGAGGTCTACCGGCCGCGCGTCCGAGCCCCACCGCGCGGTCAGCCGCCGCGCGATCCAGCGCCCGAGCCGCTGCCCGGGCAGCTCCACATACCGGTACGTCAGCCAGGAGATCCCCACGACCAGGCCGAGGTACGCGGCCGCGACCGGCACCTCCGCGAGCACCGGAAGCCGGTCGCCCAGCCCGGTCAGCACCGGCCGCAGCAGTTCGATCAGCGTGTAGTGCACCAGGTAGACCGAGTAGCTGATCAGGCCGAGCCGGGCCAGCGGCCGCGGCGTGCGCCACCGCCGGGTCAGCCGGCCCAGCGCGAAGGCGCCGGCGAAGACGAGCAGGGTGACCACCGAGCGGGTCACGTACCGCGGCGTCAGCCCGCCGAGCGAGGCGAGCTCGGCGATCCAGTTCGCCAGCAGTGCGGCGGCCACCACCGTGGCCACCGCGCCCGCCTGCCACCAGCGAATCCGGCCGTGGTCGGCGCGGTGCAGCGCGGTGCCGACCAGCATGACGGCGATGATCAGCAGTCCGTCCCAGGCGTGGGACGGGTCCTGGTCGGTGACCAGCAGGAGGCCCGCGATCCCGCCGAGCAGGGCGGCGCCAACCACCACGGCCGGCCGCCGGCCGCTGGCCACCGCGCCCAGCCCGAGCACCAGCACGGCCGCCACCATGAGGGTCAGTTCCCGCGCGGCGGCGGGGGTGGCCGCGAGCAGCTTCGGCGTCAGCGGGGCGGCGCCGACCGCGATCACGGCCAGGGTGAGCGCCAGCGGCGGGCCGGCGCGGTGCAGCCGGAGCGCGAACAACGCGCCGACCAGCAGATAGAACGCCATCTCGAAGGTGAGCGTCCAGAGCACCGGGGTGATCAGCGGGACGCCGAGCAGTTGCGGGAGCATCGTCAGGTGGGCGACGGCCGCCGTCAGCGGATCGGCGGTCAGCGCCGGGTCCAGCGGCATCAGCCCGGCGCCGCCGAGCGCCACCACGAGGACGCTCACCACGACGTAGAGCGGCAGCAGGCGGCAGAGCCGGCTCACCCAGAAGGTGCGCAGGCTGCCGTGCCGTTCCAGGGACGCCGGGATGATGTAGCCGCTGACCAGGAAGAACAGCATGACCCCGGCGGTGCCGGCGTGCAGCCACTCGCTGGAGAATTCCCGTGCGCCGCGGAACAGCATGCGGCTGAGGTGGGCGTAGACGACCAGCAGGACGGCGACCGCGCGCAATCCGTCCAGCCAGGCCATCCGGTCCTGGACGGCGACGCCATCGGCGGCGTTCGTCTCCTCGGGCACCCGGGAACGATAGCCGCGTACGCCGCCGAGCGGGTGCTCGGCGGCGCGCGGCAGCGACCTGCGTGGTCCCTCCGCCGGGTGCGGCCGGGTGCGGCCGGGCGGCTACAGCTTCCGGGGTCCATAGGTCAGGCGGCGCAGGACGATCTCGGCGGGACCGGCCTGATCGCGCCGGTCGAGCAGGCGGGCGAGCAGCACGGTCGCCAGCCAGACGGCCACCGCGACGAGCAGTGCGCCCGTCGTGGGGCTGCCGAAGCGGTCGCCGAGGGCGAGCGTGTACGGCGCCAGCAGGACCAGCCAGGCCACCGATTGGAACAGGTATCCCGACAGCGAGCGCCGGCCCAGGGCCACGAGGGCGGCGACAACCGGACCGGGCCGGGTGACGCGCATGGCGATCAGGGCGAAGACGGCCACGTAGCCGGGGCCGGCGAACATGCCGCTGGCGCCGTGCAGCAGCAGCGCCTGACCGGCGGTCGGCTCGTCGGCGGGCAGCCACCCGGCGCCGATCAGGGCGGCGGGGAGACCGCCGGCGACGGCGATGCCGAGCCCGACGACAGCGGTCCATCCGAGCAGGCGCCGGTGGCGGGCCGGTTCCTCCAGGATGCGGCGGCGGGCGGCCCACATGCCCAGCCAGGTGATCATGATGAAGGGCAGCACGGTCAGCGTGTGCCCGGGCCACTCGCCGAGGCGATCCAGCACGGCCGCGGCGTACCCGGATGCGGCGAGGGAATCGACGTGGCCCGCCGGCAGCGGGGCCGATCCGGTCGCACCGGCGCTGTCGCCCATCAGGGCGACCCCGATGACCAGGACCTCCACTGCCGTCAGTGCCCAGAGCGCCAGCACGATCCGGTGGAACCTGTCGCCGCGCCGGAGCAGCGCCAGGGTCATCACGATGCCGACGATCCCGTACGCGCCCAGGAAGTCGCCGTAGTACAGCAGGACGGCGTGCGCGAACCCGAAGGCCACGAGCCAGGCGTTGCGGCGCAGCAGGATCGAGCGGACCTGCCGCGGGGTGGCACCGGCGGCGTCCTGGCGGCGGGCGAGCTGGACGATCCCGTACCCGAACATCACGGCGAAGACCGGATACCCGCGGGCGTGCACGAGTTCGAAGAGCAGGAAGGTGAGGCCGCGGTCGGCGCCCGCCGGGGTGGCGTCGAGGCCGGGCTCGCCGGCGAAGACCACCCCGGCGGCGTTGGCCAGCGCGATGATCAGCAGCATCGCTCCCCGGGTCAGGTCGGGCGCGAGGGCACGTTCGGCGCGGCGCACCGGCCCCCGGGATGTCGGCGCGGCGGTGGTTTGGCTCATGTCGTCTCTCTCCCCATGACCGGTCTTTAGTATGTTAGAGAAAGTATCACTGGCAAACTAATTGGGTCTGGCATGATAAGGCCCTTGATTCCGGCAGATGAGAGAGCTATGACCACCGAGGACTTCGTTCCGGCGTCCCTGCGCCGGCTGTGGGGGATGTCGGAGTCCTCGCGTCTCGGGCGGCCCGCCACCCTCGACGTCAACCGGGTCGTCGCCGCGGCGGTGGAGATCGCCGACCGCGACGGCCTCGGCGGCGTGACGCTGCCCAAGGTCGCCAGGAGCCTGGGCTTCACCGGGATGTCGCTCTACCGGTACGTCGGATCCAAGGACGAGCTGCTCACCCTCATGGCCGACGCAGCCCTCGACGCGCCGCCCGAGGTGGGCACCGACGACTGGCGCGAAGGGCTGCGCGGCTGGGCCTTCGCCCAGCGTGCCGTGTTGCGGCGTCGGCCGTGGCTGACCCGCGTACCGGTCTCCGGGCCGCCCGCCGGGCCGCACCAGATCGCCTGGATGGAGGCCGCGCTGGCGATCCTGGCCCGCACCCGCCTGGACTGGGCGCACAAGGTCGGCATCCTGTCGCTGATCAGCGGCTACGTGGTGCAGTCGGTGCGGCAGGACGGCGAGCTCGCCGAGGGCCGGGCCGCGGGCCAGGGGCAGGCCGACACCGAGCGCGACTACGGCCGCGCGCTGGCGCGGCTGGTCGAGCCGGAGCGCTTCCCCGAGGCGGCCCTGCTGTTCTCCTCGGCGTTGTTCGAGGCGCCGCCGTCGGACATCCCGGACGCGGCGATCGCCGACGCGGACTTCTCACTGGGGCTGGAGCTGATCCTCGACGGCGTCGCCGTCCGGGTCGGGCAACCGTGACCGCACGCAGCTGCTGATCATGGGGCCCGGAGCCCGGCCCGCTCGTCGAGCCGGCGGGTGACCTCCTCGGCGTGGGAGTCCTGGCCGGTGCGGGTGAACAGGGTCCGGGCCTCGCCCCACGCGGCCCGGGCCGCCGCTTCGTCGATTCCGGCGTAGGCGTCGCCGAGGCTGCGCAGTGCGGTGGCGAGAAACGACTGCCAGCCCCGGGTACGCCAGAGCCGCACCGCCTCCTGCAGGCGGGCGATCGCACTGTCCCGCCGGCCGGCGGCCAGGTCGAGCTCGCCCAGGATGGTCAGCGCGTCCGCCACGTGGTGGGTCATGCCGTACTCCCGGCCCATCGCGAGGGCGGTCTCGGCGGCGGCCGCCGCGCGGGCGTCGCCGCGTTTGGCATACAGGCGGGCGAGGCCGAGCATCGTCAGCGTCTCGGTGTAGTCGTCACGGTAGTGCCGGGAGATGGACAGCGACGCGGTCAGGGCCCGCTCCCCGGCGTCGAGGTCGTCGACGGCGTTGTAGGCGATGCCGAGGAACTGTTGCACGGTCGCCTCGTAGCGAGGGTTGGCCAGCGTCCGGGTCAGCACCAGCGCCTTGGTCAGGTGCTCGATGGACGTGTCGAAAAGCAGGTGCTCCGCCACCGCCACCGCCAGCGCGACGTGCGCCCTGGCCTGGCCGCCGAGGTGGCCGGCGCCCTCCGCCAGCCGCAGCGACCGGGTCGCCGTCTCCACCGCCTGCCCGTGCTCGCCCCGCGCCGCCAACGCCCAGGAATACTGCACGGCGGCGTCGGCGGTGCCGCGATCGTCACCGACCTCGGTGAACATGTCCAGCAGCCGACGCGCGTCGGAGTGCATGCGGTCCATCGCCTCGCCCGCGCTGTCGCCGCTGTTCCACGTGCTCACCTCGATCAGCCCGCGCAGCATGACCGCCTCGCCACGGAGGTTGCCCGCCGCCCGGCAGACGCTCATCACGTGCTTGTTGACCGCGTCCCACTCCGTGTACATGCCGCGCAGGTCGAAGTACTTCTCCAGGCAGCCGGCGAGGTCGAAGGCGAGCTCGTGCAGCCCGAGGTCGCAGGCCTGGTGCACGGCGGACATCAGCCCCGCGCGCTCGGCGTCGAACCAGGCGAGCGGCTCGATCCCGGTGATCTCGTCGACCGGGGTGCGGTGCGCGTCGCCGTGGATGGCGGCGTAGCACGGGCCGGGCACTCCCAGGGCCATGCGTTCGGCGTGCGCGAGCCAGGCACCGAGGCCCCGCTCGCAGGCGTCCGCCCGGTCGTCCGCGCCGTCCTCCGCCTCGGCCCGTTCCCGGGCGAAGAGCCGGACCAGGTCGTGGAAGCGGTAGTGGCTCTGCCCGGCCAGGTTGGTGCCGGCGATGGTGAGCAACTGGGCGTCGACCAGCGACTCCACGTTGGCCACCGCGTCGTCGTGCGGGCAGCCGAGCAGAGCCGGCGCCATCCACTCCGGGAATTCCAGGATGTCGAAGAGGCCCAGCAGCCGGAACAGCCGGCGGGTCACCTCGTCGAGGCCGTCGTAGCTCAGCGCCAGCGACGCCCGGACGCCGAGATCCCCGGAGGTCAGCTGGTCCAGCCGGTTCCGTTCGTTGCCGAGCCGGCCGGCCAGGTGCGCGAGGGTCCACGAGGGGCGGGCCGTCAGCCGGGCGCCGGCGACCCGGACGGCCAGGGGCAGCCGCCCGCAGAGCCGGACGATCTCCGCGGCGGCGCCGGGCTGAGCCGCGATCCGGTGTTCGTCGGTCACCCGGCCGAGGAACCGCACCGCCTCGTCGGCGTCGAGCACGTCGAGCTCGATCCAGCGGGCGCCCTCGATCCCGGTCAGCCGGGCCCGGCTGGTGATCAGCACCGCGCAGGTCGCCACGCCGGGCAGCAGCGGCCGGATCTGCGCCTCCGACACGGCGTTGTCCAGCACGACCAGGATCCGGCGGCCGGCCAGCAGGCTGCGGTAGAGCCCGGCCCGTTCCACCGGGTCCGCCGGCACGGCCCGGCTCTCCATCCCCAGCGCCCGCAGAAACCGCAGCAGCACGTCGCTGGGGTCCAAGGCGGCCGCCTCCGCGCCGCGCAGGTTCACGAAGAGCTGTCCGTCCGGGTAGGACGCCGCCAGCCGGTGCGTGAGGTGCACGGCGAGCGCGGTCTTGCCGATGCCGCCCATGCCGGCGATCCCGGCGACCGGCAACGCCGCGGCCGGCCCCGCCGGTCCGTCGAGGACGGTGTGGAGGTCGGCCAGCTGGCGTTCGCGGCCGGTGAAATCCGGTACGTCCGGCGGCAGCAGCGCCGGGACGGGGGCGACCGTCCGGCCGAGGGTGGGGGCGGCGTCCGGCGGCTCGGGGGCGGCGCCCTCACGGAGGACGGCGAGATGGGCAGCGCGCAGCGCGGGCCCCGGCTCGACGCCGAGCTCGCTGGACAGCCGGCGGTACACCTCGTCGTAGGCGCCGAGGGCGGCGGCCTGCTGACCGGAGCCGGCGAGCGCCATGACCAGCTGGGCCCAGAAGCCCTCCCGCAGCGGATGCTCGGCGGTCAGCCCGCGCAGCTCGGCCACCAGATCCAGGTGCCTGTCCAGGAGCAGATCGGCTTCGATGCGCTGCTCCAGCGCCACCAGGCGACGCTCGTTGAGCTGCACCGCGAACTCCTGCAGCGCCTGCGACGGAATGTCGGCCAGCGCGGGACCGCGCCACAGCGACAGCGCCTCGTGCAGGCAGGCCGACCGGCGCTGCGGATCCTCGATGGTGCGGGACTCCACCAGCAGCCGCTCGAAGCGCGCGATGTCGAGCTGGTCGGGGTCCGCGAGCCGGAACAGGTAGCCGGACTGACGGGTGACGATCATCGGTTCCGGCCGGTCACCGTCGCCCAGCAGGCGGCGCAACCGCAGGATGCGCACCTGCAGCGCGGCCCGGGCGCTGCTCGGCGGGCGGTCCTGCCAGACCTGGCCCACGAGGAATTCCACCGGCACGACCTGGCCGGCGCGGACGAGCAGGGTCGCCAGCAGGATGCGCTGCTGCGCCGAGGAAACCGGCACCGGGCCCCGCGCCGATTCCGCCTGTAGGGGTCCGAGCAGGCGGAACTCCATCCAGTCCTCCGGGCGGGGCTGATTCATCACGACCAATATTCGCATATCTGACGCCGACGGTTGAATCGACCGTGGTGACAGTGCAAGCGGGGTGTCAGCGCTCTGTAGGTGGAACGACAGCGGCTGAGGTTACCGTGCCAGACACCGACCGGTGCGGGGGGAAGAAGGTCCTGGTGGGTAGGCGCGCATTTGTGGTGGCAGTGACCGTCGTCGGTGTCGGGTCCGGCGGCGGCCCGGGCGTTCGTACGGTTCATCGCGCTTTGGCATCCACAGTCGACGGTGCGGGCGGCGGCATGGCTGGCCTTGCTGAGCAAGTACCCCGGACGTGGCGGTGCAGGCCGCCGCGGCGGCGGAGGGCGTGAACCGGGAGCCGATCGCCACGTCGTCGGTATCGAACCAAGCCGCGTGGGGCACCGAGCGGGAGACCGCGGCCGGGCAGGCCCGGTATGGGACGGCGCTGCTGGACCAGGCTCGCGCGGCCGAGCTGGAGATGACTGACCCGCCCAGCTGACGTGGGGCCCCGCCGGTTGAACGGGGGCGGCGGGGCTTCACCCAGCACAGGGCGTTCTGACGACACGGGAGACAAGGAATGGGAGTAGACATGGCTACCCTCACTGAATTCGCCGAGCTTTCGCTGACCCGTGCCGAGTTGCTCCTGCTGAAAAATGGTCTGCTGGAGCTGGTGTTCTACTGGCCGCAGGAGGTGGAACGGGTCACCGGGCGGCAGTTCGACAGCGCGAAGGCGGTCAACGTCGCGCTGCGCGACGAACTCCATCGGCACGACGAGCAGGGTCCGGGCGGCGTGGGACTGTCCAGGCCGGTGACCGTCCTGTCCGGACCACGCGTGGGCGGGGAAAGGGGCGCGGCACGGCGCGTGTACCTCAGCCCCGAGCGTCATGACGTGCGCATCCAGGCGGATCTGCTCGACGTTCATCTGCGCGCGCTCGCCTTCGTGGCCGCGGAGTTCAACGAGCGGGACGTGGACGCGCGCCTCGGGTCGACCAAGCGGGATATCGCCGATTTCATCGCCGACCTGGCGAGACCGGGTTCATTTCGCCGACCCGCGTAGGCGGCTGACCCGGCAACGACCATGCTGCCGGGCGCCCGGCGGACGCTCACCGCGCGCCCGGCAGCGTCGGTCAGCCGACCAGCGTGACCCGGCCGTTGTCGAGGTCGTAGCGGGCGCCCACGATGCGCAGGTCGCCCGCGTGGACGTGCTCGGCTAGCAACTCGCTGCGCGCGGTCAGCTGCGCGACCTGCGCGCTGACGTTGGCGCGGACGGCGAGGTCGACGAGGTCGCCGGGGTGGCCGAGCAGCGGCTCGACGATCGGCCGGAGCGCGTCCACGATCGTGCCGATGTGCCCGGGCGCGCCGGCGCCGGTCTCGATCGCGGAGATGGTGGCCTTGACGGCGCCGCAGCGCTCGTGGCCGAGCACGACGATGAGCGGGCTGCCGAACTCCTCGACGGCGAACTCGATGCTGCCCAGCAGCAGGTCGTCGACGATGTTGCCGGCGACCCGGTTGTCGAACAGGTCGCCCAGCCCCTGGTCGAAGAGCAGCTCGGGCGGGACCCGCGAGTCGGCGCAGCCGATGGTGATCGCGAAGGGGTGCTGACCGGCGGCGAGCGCGCGCAGGTCGGCCAGGCTCTGGTGCGGGTGGCGGGCGCGCCCGGTGATGAAGCGCCGGTTGCCCGCGAGCAGCCGGGCGAGCGCCGCGGCCGGGGTGACGGCGGGCTCGGCGGCGGCGGGCCGGGGTGCGGCGGCGGGTGCCGCGGCGGGCCGGGCGGCGGAGGCGGGGGAGGCGCCGGCGAGCAGGCCGGCGCCGAGGGCCGCGGCACCGCCGGAGAGCAGCAGGGAACGACGGGACAGATCGAAGGGAGGCATGGGGCTCCGTTACTTCTGAGGGGTGCCGGCGGCTTGCTCCGGCGCGTCCATCGCGGACAGTTGAACTTTCTACCATCCATCCATCGGTGACTCGCGATGGGTGCGCCTACCGTCAGGGCAGTGTCCACGCTTGGTTCGCCGCGCCCGTACAACCGGTGACGGTGACGGTCGCAGTGAGGCTGTCGGGGTCGGTCAGGCAGCGGCCGGTCTCCGGGTTGACCAGCGAGCCGTTCGGGCCGGCCCGCCACTGGGCCGCGGGCCGGTCGTCGCAGCCGCCGATCCGGACCGTCGCGTCGGCGGTCACCTCGGCGCACCGGCCGGCGACCAGCAGCGTGCCGTCGCTCGCCAGCGTCCACTGTTGATAGCTGACGCCGCTGCAGCCGGCGGTCTGCACGGGAGTGCCGTCGACGGCGAACAAGCCGCCCATGCTCAGGCACCGGCCGCCGGCCGCGGCGATCGGGCCGGTCCGGGCCGTGCCGGGCGGCGGCGCCAGCGTCGCGCTCGGTCCGCCGGAGGCCGGCGTGGTGTTCGCCGCCTGCCCGGGACCGCCCGCTACCGGGCTGGTCGCGGGTCTGCTGGTGACCGGCGTCCGGCTCGCGGCGGGGCTGCCCGGGGAGGCACGCCGGGTGGCTTCGCTCGCCGCCGGTGCCGCCGCCGCGAGCGAACCGGTCACGCCCGGCTCCGGTAGCGCCGGCCGGGCGGCAGCGGGTGGGCTGTCGTCGCCGGACGGCATCACCAGGTACAGGCCGGCGCCGCCGAGCAGCGCGAGCGCGCCGATCCCGGCCAGGACCAGGAACCGCCGGCGCCGCAGCACGGCGTTCTTCGCCGCCGGGTCCACGGCGGCGGTGGCCGGCTCGGCGACGCGCGGCAACTCCCGGGTGCCGTCCTCGGGCAGCGCGGCGGCCGCCGGCCAGGTCTGCGCCGGCCGGTCGTCGGGCCCGGCGGTCCCGCCGCCCGCTTGGGTGGTGATGTACGGGCGGACCAGCACCGGGTCCGCACGCTCGGAATCGTCAGCCATCTCGCGTCCTGCCGTGGGGGAGGCCGGCGGTCACGGAGGCCGACCGGTACGTCAAGATACGCGAGCTTCCGGCAACGACATCACTCGATGTCCGGCTTTTCGGTGAGTTCGGGGGGAAAAGCCAGGTCAGGGCAGGAAGAGCTCGGCGATTCGGGTGGCCGTACCGTCCTCGGTGGTCAGCCGGATCAGGATGCCGCCGGCCGGGGCGGCCTGCCGGGTCAGCTCGGCCTTGCTCCACGGGCAGGCGCCGGCCCCGGTGCGCTCGTCGATGCATTCGGGATCGCCGCCGCGCACGGTCAGCAGCTTGGCCCGGGTGCTGACCGGCAGCGTCACCTTGATCTTGCTTTCCTCGGTGACCCAGTCGCGTTCGCACCGCGCGTCGGTGCCGGGGATCCCGAACGCCGTGCAGAAGGCGGTGCCGTCCAGGAAGACGGTGGGCTCGACGACCACCGCGAGCGCCCGCGCGTCGTACTTCAGCAGATTGACCACCGACTCCGTGTCGCCGCGGCTCACATCGGTGAAGGTGGGCGTGGGCGCGGGCGCGGCCGAGACCGGTGCGGAAGCGGCGGGCGGGGGCGGCTGCTCGTCCAGCGCGCTGCACCCGGCGGTGAGCAGCGCGAGGGCGGCGGCGAGGCCGGAGAGCCGGTTCACAGCGACCGGAATTCCGCAGCGGCGAAGGAGACCTCGGCCGGGCCCTCGACCGTCGCGGTGGTCACGCCGAGCAGCACCTGGCCGGCGACCAGCCCCGGGTCGGTGATCGGGGCCTGCAGGACCGGCGTGCTGCCGATCGTGATGGTGGCCGTCTGCCCGCGCAGGTCGATCCGCAGCCGTTCCCGGTGGCCAAGGCGGAAGGCGTCGGACGCCACCTTGGTCACCGTGGTGTCGGCGCCGTCGTCCTCCAGGTCGAGCCGGACCAGGCTCTCGCACGCCGACAACCGGTAGCCGCTGCGGCCGGTGAACCGGAACCAGATCAGCGCGCAGCTGCCCGGGCGGCGCACGGTCACGTCGACGGCGATCGACTGGTCGCCGGCGAAGCTCTCGGTGGGCCCCGGACACTGGACCTCGTTCGACTCGCCGGTGGTGACCACGAACTCGCCGTCGAAGTCGCAGGATCCGCCGGTGCTCATGGTCTGCGCCGTCCACTGCGCGGGCCGGTCCAGCCGGTCCACGACGCCCGGCCCGCGCACGGTCCGGGGAGCGGGCGGGGCGACCGAGATCTGCGCGGCAGCGGCGGGCCTGTCGGCGGCGTCCGCATTGGACAGGGCGTAGAGACCGCCGCCGGCCAGGGCGAGCGCGGCGATGGCGGCGAGCCCGGCGACCGGCAGCCAGATCAGCCGCCGGCGCCGCCGCGGCGGGCCGGCGTGGTCGGTGCGGGTGCGGCCCCGCCGCCGACCGCCGGTGGAGTGCCGCCCCGAGTGCTGGGCGGCCTCGGCGGCCCGCCGCAGCTCGGGCCGCTGGGCCAGGATCAGCGACTCCTGCGGGCCGGCGCTGAGCAGCATCTCCAGCAGCTCGTGCGCGCTCGGCCGGTCCTGGGGCTCCTTGGCCAGGGCGAGGGTGACCAGGTCGCGCAGCGGGCGGGGCAGGCCGGAGACCTCGGGCGGCTGGGTGAGGATGCGGGCCGCGGTCGCGGCGGGGGAGTCGGCGGCGAACGGGGTACGGCCGGTGCCCGCGTACGCGACCACGGCGCCCCAGGCGAACACGTCGGCGGCGGCGGTGACGCCCCGGCTGTCGGAGTCGAAGCGTTCCGGCGCCATGTACGCCACCGTGCCGACCATCTGATCGGTCCGGGTGTGCTGGCTGGTCGCCTCGAACGCCCGCGCGATGCCGAAGTCGATGACCTTCGGCGTGCCCAGCGAGAAGAGCACGTTGCGCGGCTTGAGGTCGCGGTGGATGACCCCGGCGCCGTGGATGGCGGCGAGCGCGGTGGCCACCCCGATCGCGACGCTGTGCAGGTTGCCGGCGGTGAGCGGGCCCTGCTCCTGGACCACCTCGGCCAGGCTGGGCCCGTCGACGAACTCGACCACCAGGTACGGCGTGGTGTGCTCCGGGTCGGCGTCGAGCACCTCGGCGGTGCAGAACGGCGGCACCTGCCGGGCCCGGTTCACCTCGCTGCGGAAACGCGCCCGGAACTCGTCCTCGTCGGCGAACTCGGGCCGGATCGCCTTCACCGCCACGAGGCGCCCGGACCGTTCGTCCTCGGCCAGGAACACCGTGCCCATGCCACCCTCGCCGAGCCGGGACAGCAGCTGGTAGTCGCCGAGTCGCCGGGGGTCACCGGGCCGCAGCGTGCTGGTCACCGGATCGGCCGTCCTGCGTGGTTACCCGGGCACATGGCCACGAACACTACCGCCACCGTGGCCAGCGCGACCCGCCGCCGCCCCCCGATCGGGGCGGCCGGGGCCTACGCTGAGCACACCCGTCACCGGCGAAGGGCGAGCTGACATGGATCTCGTGACCCGGATGGCGCGGCGCCTGCCGCGGCTGCTCGCCGACATCGAGGAGTTGGTCGCCTGCGAGTCACCCTCCACCGACCCGGCCGCGCTGGCCCGCAGCACCGACCTGGTCGCCGATCTCGGCGAGCGCCACCTCGGCACGGCGCCCGAGCGCCTGACGGCCGGCGGCCGCACCCATCTGCGCTGGCGGCTGGGCGCCGGCCCGGCCCGGGTGTTGGTGCTCGGCCACCACGACACCGTCTGGCCGCTCGGCTCGCTGGCCACCCACCCGTTCGACGTGACCGGCGGGGTGCTGCGCGGCCCCGGCTGCGTCGACATGAAGGCCGGGCTGGTCCTGGCGCTGCACGCCCTGGCCGAGCTGGACGTGCCGGCCGGGGTGACCCTGCTGGTCACCAGCGACGAGGAGCTCGGCTCGCCGACCTCACGCGAGCTGGTGGAGCAGGCGGCCGCGGGATGCGCCGCGGCCCTGGTGCTGGAGGCGGCCGCGCCCGGCGGCGCGCTCAAGACCGAGCGCAAGGGCGTCTCCCGCTATCTGGTACGCGCACACGGCCACGCCGCGCACGCCGGCCTGGAGCCGGAGCGTGGCGTCAACGCCTCGGTTGAGCTGGCACATCAGATCCTGGCCGTCGCCGCGCTCGGCGACCCGGGGCGCGGCACCACCGTCACGCCGACCCAGGCGAGTTCCGGCACCTCGGCGAACACGGTCCCCGCCACGGCCGAGGTCGCCGTCGACGTCCGGGCCCGCGACGCCGCCGAGCAGGGCCGGGTCGACGCCGCGATGCGATCCCTGCGCCCGGTGTTGCCCGGCGCCCGGCTGGAGGTGACCGGCGCCCCCAACCGCCCGCCGATGGCGGCCACCGCCTCCGCGGCCCTGCTGCGGCGGGCCGCCCGGGTGGCCGAGCGCCTCGGCCTGCCGGCCCCGTCCGGCGCGGCGGTCGGCGGCGGCTCGGACGGCAACTTCACTGCCGGCATCGGTACGCCCACCCTCGACGGCCTGGGCGCGGTGGGCGGCGGGGCGCACGCGGACGACGAGCACGTGCTGGTCGACGCCTTACCGGCCCGGGCGGCCCTGATCGCCGGGCTCATCGCCGACCTGCTAGACGAGGAGTCTTTAGTCCAGCCAAGGGTGGCGGCGGGGCGGTTGGACGGGGAGGCCCGCGCGTGAGCCGGGTCATCGCCGCGGCGCTGGAGACCGCCGGCTCGGCCGCGCGGGCCGCACGGGTGCTGGTCAGGCCGGTGAGCAGCCTGGCCGAACTGACCACGCTGGACAGCATGCTGGCCGGGATCTGGCAGGAGGACGCGACCGACGTGCTGCTGACCACCGAGCTGCTGCGCGCGCTGGCGAAATCCGGCAACTACGTGGCCGGCGCCTTCGACGGCGGCACCCTGGTCGGCGCCGCGGTGGCGTTCTTCGCCGCCCCGGGCGAGCGGGAGCTGCACAGCCACATCACCGGTGTCTCCGCCAGCGCCGCCGGGCGCAGCGTCGGCTTCGCCCTCAAGCAGCACCAGCGGGCCTGGGCGCTGCAGCGCGGCATCAGCACGATCAGCTGGACCTTCGACCCGCTGGTCGCCCGCAACGCCTACGTCAACATGGCGAAGCTCGGCGCGGTGCCGACGGAATACCTGCCGAACTTCTACGGCGCGATGCACGACCGGATCAACGGCGACGACGACAGCGACCGGCTGCTGGTCCGCTGGGAGCTCGCCGCCCCGGCGGTCGTCTCGGCCAGCGCCGGCAAGCCGCTGCGCTGCGTCCGGCCAGCGACCGGGACCGTGGCCCTGGGCCGGTCCCCGTCGGGCGGGCCGCTGCCCGGCTCCTTCCGCGGGCAGACCCTGCTGGTGGCGGTCCCGCCGGACATCGAGGCGCTGCGCCGCAGCGCACCCGGCGCCGCCAAAGGCTGGCGGGTGGCGCTGCGCGACACCCTGAGCGCGCTGCTCGCCGAGCGGCTGCGGTTCACCGGCTTCGACCGGGAAGGCTGGTACGTCCTGACCCGAGGCACCGAGGAGTACGGCCGATGAAACTCGAAGGTATCGAGCTGCGCCGGGTCAGCATGCCGCTGGTCTCGCCGTTCCGCACCTCGTTCGGCACCGAGACCAACCGTGACGTCCTGCTGGTGCGCGTGGTCACCGACGCGGCCGAGGGCTGGGGCGAGTGCGTGGCGATGAACGACCCCCGATATTCGAGCGAATACACCGAGGGCGCCGCCGACGTGCTGCGCCGCTACCTCATCCCGCGGCTCGCCGGCACGCCCCGGCTGGACGCGTACGCGGTCGGGCCGGCCCTGGCGCCGTTCCGCGGGCACCGGATGGCCAAGGCCGCCCTGGAGACCGCGGTGCTCGACGCCGAGCTGCGCGCGCAGGACCGCTCGTTCGCGCGCGAGCTGGGCGCCGTGCACGACCGCGTCCCGTGCGGGGTGTCGGTCGGCATCATGTCCTCGCTCGGCGAGTTGCTCGACGCGGTCGGCGGCTACCTGGCGGCGGGCTACCTGCGCATCAAGCTGAAGATCGAGCCGGGCTGGGACGTGGCGCCGGTCCGCGCGGTCCGCGAACGCTTCGGCGATGACGTGCTGCTGCAGGTGGACGCGAACGCGGCGTACACGGTCGCGGACGCCCGCCAGCTCGCCCGGCTCGACCCGTTCGGGTTGCTGCTCATCGAGCAGCCGCTGGACGAGGAGGACATCCTCGGGCACGCCGAACTGGCCCGGCTCATCACCACCCCGGTCTGCCTGGACGAGTCGATCACCTCGGCCCGCACGGCCGCGGCGGCGATCAGGCTGGGCGCCGCCGCGATCGTCAACGTCAAGCCGGGCCGGGTCGGCGGCTACCTGGAGGCCCGCCGCATCCACGACGTCTGCGCCGCGCACGGCGTCCCGGTGTGGTGCGGCGGCATGCTGGAGACCGGCCTGGGCCGGGCGGCGAACGTGGCCCTCGCGGCGCTGCCGGGCTTCACCCTGCCCGGCGACACCTCGGCGTCGGACCGCTACTACCGCACCGACCTGACCGAGCCGTTCGTGCTGCACGAGGGCCATCTGGTGGTCCCCACCGGTCCGGGCCTGGGCGTCGAACCCGTACCGGAAATCCTGCGGGAGGCCACCACGGCAACGGAATGGATCCCGCTTTGATCGAGGCTCGGAGGTGATTACGGTGCACCCGGTCTCATGACGGCCCCAGCCCGGGGCGTCACGGAGCCGAAAGGCGACCGTATGAGCAGGACCGACAAGACCCGGCCGTGGTGGGTGCGGATGGCCGACGCCCCCATGGTGACCGGCGTGCCCGTACACGATCATCGGTTTGGGCCGTGCACCCTGCCGGAGCGGATCACCGCCGGAAGCGCGTCCCTGAGCTTTCGCCGGGGCCGCTGCTACTGGGGCGGCAGCGCGAACGACCTGTTCGGCAACGACGGGTGCCGGGAGTGCACCGGCTACCACTTCCGGCGCGAGGAGCGTCGCCGCAGCCGGCACCAGGTGCGCCGCAGGCTGCGCGCCCACCACGGCGAGGACTGCTGACGGCGAGTAGCGATCGCGGACGTTGGCGCTTGGTGTGCGGCGGCGTCCGTCGACGTTCGCCATTGTGCGCCGGCGCAGCCGCAGGTAAGTGGATCTTGCGTGGTGCCTGGTTGGTGCGACGTCGCAAGATCTCCGGCGGCGTGGCCGACATGCAGGATGAGCTGGGCGGTGAGGGCCAGCGCGGGTGTCCTGCCCGGTTCGTGGGTCGTCTGTTCGGTGTGGGTCGGATGTGGTTCCGGGTAGGTGTTTAGACCTTGGTGCGTAGCGGTGCCCTCGGCGCCCGTGCGCATCAAGGTCGCGGAGTTCGACGGTGATATGGGGTGTTATGTGAGGTTGGAGTCCGGGGTGTGGGACCGGATGCTCAGGATGTGGTGATGGTGCCCGGTGGATGGGATCGGGGTCCATCAATTGGACTGTCGCCGGAGCGGGTAAGGGGTGGAGTGCGGGCGGGGAGTGGTTCTGAGGAGTCGCCGACGTCGGTGGTAGGGCCTGGTGATGTTCCCCGTCCTGCGCCGGAAGGTCGCCGCGGAACTGGGCACCGACACGCGACCGCTGCCGGATCCTCGCGGGTTCCCGATCCGGCCCAATTGAGTAGCACGGCCGGGGCGGGGTGTCGGGCCAGCCTGCGCGACTGCGGCGCAAAGGCGGCATAAAGGAATCAAGCGGTCAGTTATCTGTCCGGCTTAATGGTGGATTGTCCGTATCTTTTAGCAAGATCAAGTGCGGCGAGGGCTGAGAAGAACGTCACCTTGGGTCCAATAGCTTGGTCTGCCGGCGGGCGTCGTGGTTACCGTCGGGCGGTCCGCTGACGCGGGCCCCGCGGTCGGTAAACGCCGAGTCCTGCCGCCGACCGGGCTGGGACATCTATCTCAGGCATGGAGCGGGGGACCCACAGGTTCTCCGGCGCGCTACGGCGCGCCTCGGGGTGAAGCCGCTGCACCGTGAGCGGCCGGGCAACCTCAGCCCGAACCCGACAGCTGACCTCGCAGGCGTGGAGGTTCATCACTATGGCAATGATCCACAAGCAGTCCCTGCGCGCCCTCGGCCTGGCCGTGGCCGGCGCGGCGGGCACCGTCGCCCTGCTGAGCCCGGCCTCCGCGGCCGTGGCGAAGTCCAGCGTGAACTGGGATGCCGTCGCGCAGTGCGAGTCCGGTGGCAATTGGAGCATCAACACCGGCAACGGCTACTACGGCGGCCTGCAGTTCAGCCGCAGCACGTGGAAGGCCTACGGCGGCGGCAAGTACGCGAGCACCGCCAACAAGGCGAGCCGGGCGGAGCAGATCCGCATCGCCGAGAAGGTCCTCGACGGCCAGGGTATCGGCGCGTGGCCGGTGTGCGGCAAGAAGGCCGGCTCCACGAAGTCCTACCAGGTGAAGAACGCGGAGAAGCGAAGCACGACCCACAAGAGCAGCACCTACAAGAAGTCGGTCAAGGCCACCGGCAAGCACTACACGGTGAAGTCCGGCGACACGCTCGCGAAGATCGCCGCGGCCCAGCACGTCAAGGGCGGCTGGCGGGCGCTGTTCCAGCTCAACCGCGCGGAGCTCGGCGGGGACCCCAACCTGATCTTCCCCGGTCAGCGCCTGTCCCTGTGATGGACCGGCCCGGCTGCCCCTTCCCCGTGGGGCAGCCGGGCCGGCCGGGGTCAGCGGGACCGGAAGGTGATCGCCAGTGGGGTCGCCAGGAACACCGACGAGTACGTGCCGACCACGATGCCGATCAGCAGCGCGACCGCGAAGTCGACCAGGGACGCACCGCCCAGCACGGCCAGCGCGGTCAGGATGAACACCGCGCCCAGGCCGGTGTTGACGGTGCGCGGGACGGTTTGCAGGCAGGCGGTGTTGGCCAGCCGTGGGAACGGCGTTCGCAGCCTCGGGCTGATCGTCCGCTCGCCGCGCACCAGTTCCCGGATCCGGTCGAAGACCACCACCGAGTCGTTGACCGAGTATCCGACGACGGTCAGCACCGCCGCCAGGAACACCCCGTCGACGGGCTTGCCGAGCCAGGCGAACACGCCGACCAGGATGACCACGTCGTGGGCCATCGCCAGCACCGCGGCGGCGCCCCAGCGCCATTGGAACCGCAGCGCCAGGTACGCCAGCTGCGCGACCAGGGCGATGGCCACCGCCAGCAGCGCCTTGTTGCGCAGCTCGGCGCCGAGGCTGGGGCCGACCTTGTCGTCACGCATCGGCTGCACGTTTCCGCCGCCGGCCGTGCTGAGCGACTCGCGTACGCGTTGCTCCGTGGCGTCGTCGAAGGCGCCGGCGCGTACCGTGATGTGGTCCCGGCCGACCTGGGTGACCACCGCCCGGTCCAGGCCCGCGGTGGCGACGGCCGCCCGGGCCGTGTCGCTCGGCAGCGGTTGACTCGTGGCGTATTCGACCATCCGGCCACCGGTGAATTCCACGCCGAGGTTGCTGCCGCGTACCGTGACGCCGCCGATCGCCAGCAGCACGGCCGCCGCCGAAACGGCCAGCCAGAGCCGTCGCCGGCCCATCAGGTCCGGGTTGCGATCCGCGATCGCGCGGCGCACCCAGCCGGCGTGGGCCAGGCCGCTCCACCGGGGGCGGACGGTGAGCCAGCGCCGGTGCAACAGCGCCTCGGCCGGCAGTCGGGTGAGCACCAGCGCGGTGAACATGGAGGCCAGCACGCCGATCCCGAGGGTCACGCCGAAGCCGCGCACCGGGCCGGAGGCCAGGAAGAACAGCAGGGCGGCGGCGACCAGGGTGGTCACGTTGGAGTCGATGATCGCCGACCAGGCCCGGGCGAAGCCGGCGCGGATCGCGCTGCGCAGCGTGGGCCGGCCGGCGTATTCCTCCCTGGCCCGCTCGAAGACCAGGACGTTGGCGTCGACGGCCATCCCGATGGCCAGCACGAACCCGGCCAGGCCGGGCAGGGTCAGGGTGGCACCGATCGCCAGCAGGGCCGCGTAGGACACCAGCCCGTACGCGACCAGCGCCAGCGCGGCCAGCACGCCGACGAGGCGGTACACCGCCACGATGAACGCGATGGTCGCGAGCGCGCCGAGGAGCGCGGCCTGCGCCGACGCGCCGATCGCCTGCTTGCCGAGGGTGGGGCCGACCACCTGCTGCTGGACGATGTCCACCGGCACCGGCAGCGCGCCGGCCCTGATCAGCAGGGCGAGGTCGCGCGCCTCGGCCGCGGTGAACTTGCCGGTGATGCGCATGGCGTCGCCGGCGAAGCCGACCTCGCAGGTCGCCTCCGGGCCCACCTCCGGCGAGGTGATCACCTGGTCGTCGAGCAGGATGGCGACCCGCCGGGCCGGGTCGCCCGCCGGGGCGCAGGCGGCCTGGGCGGTCAGCCGGCGCCAGCCCTGTGCGCCGTCGCCGGCGAAGTCGACGGCGACCTGCCAGCCGCCCGGCGGTTCGGTGCCGGCCCGCGCGCCGTCGATCTGCCGGCCGGAGAGCGCGGACGGCCCCAGCCGCAGCGGGTTGCCGCGCTCGTCGGGCAGGATGAGCTCGCCGGCCGCCGGCGTCGCGCCGGGTGTGCCGGCCGGTCCCCGGACCGGCCGGAAGGTCAGCTGGGCGGTGCGGCCGATGACTTCGGCCGCCTCCCGCGGGTCGGTGACGCCGGGCAGTTCGACGATGATCCGCCGATCGCCGGAGCGGACCAGCGTCGGCTCGGCCACGCCGAGCTCGTCGACCCGCCGGCGCAACACCTCCATGGCCTGGTCGGTGGTGGTGGCATCGGCCCGGGTCTGGGCGCCGTCACGGGTTTGCAGGACGATCTGAGTTCCGCCGCGCAGGTCAAGCCCGAGCCGCGCCGGCCGGGTGGCGACGAGCCACCCGGAGACGACGAGCACGACGAGGGCGAGAAATGCGCGCGCGGCAGTAGCGCGCGACACGATGGGGTTTCTCCTCAAGCGGGGTGGTGCCGGTCAGGACGGGGCGTCTACCGCACGCCGTCCCGGCGGACCCCGACCCTGGTGCGCCTCGTGTCGCGCCTGTGCCCGGTGCCCGTCGACGTCCTGCCGCCGGTGCCACCATGCGGCGAGCCCGGCGCCGGCCCGCGCCGGCAGCCAGGCGACCGCACCCAGGTCCGGGGCGACTGTGCCCGGCCTGCCGCCCGCATCAACCCGGACGTCCGGGCGTTGCCCGGCGGCCTGCTGCCCGGACGCGCTGACGACTTGAATCGCCAGCGGCGCGTGGCCCGACCCGGTCGCCGGGCCCGCCTCGGCGGTCGCGGCGACCACCGAGGTGGCGAACAGCAGCGCCACGACGGCGGAGAGGTTCGCCCACCGGCGCCACCGCGCCGGGTGCGTTCCGCCCTCGCCCGCCATGGCTGCACCGTACGGCGCCGGGGCCACTCACGCTGCCCCGAGTCGGGTTTCAGGCCCGGCGCGGGGGAGCCGTGCTGGCGCGGAGCACGAGGCGGGTCGGGACCAGCACCGTGCCGGGCCCCTCCGGCTCGTTGCGGATCTGCCGCAGCAGGCCCTGCACGCAGCGCCGCCCCACCTCCGCGAAGTCCTGGTGCACGGTGGTCAGCGGCGGGATGAACGACCCGGCGTCCGGGATGTCGTCGAAGCCGACGATGCTCACGTCCTGCGGGACCGGGCGGCCGCGTTCGTGGAATGCCCGCAGCAGGCCCAGCGCCATCTGGTCGTTGGCGGCGAACACCGCCGTGCACTCCGGCTCCGCGGCCAGGGTCAGCCCGGCGCGGTAGCCGGACTCGGCCGACCAGTCGCCGCGCTGCACCGGTGGCACGGCCCGGCCCGCCTCCAGCAGGGTGCGGCGCCAGGCCTGGGTGCGGCGCTCGCTGGCGAACGACTCCGCCGGGCCGGTGACGTGCCAGACCGTCTCGTGGCCCAGCTCCAGCAGGTGCCGCACGGCCTGCCGGGCGCCGTCGGCCTGGTCGGTGTCCACCACGGGGTAGCGGTCGCCGGCGTCGGAATCCACGACCACCACCTGTACGCCCGGCGGCAGGTTGAGGTTCGCCGCGTCGAGCAGGTGCACCTCCATGATCACGATGATGCCGTCGACCGCCAGCTCGCCGAGCCGGGAGAACGCCCCGAGCACGCCGTCCTGGGTGGGCACCGCCACCGGGATCAGGGTGATCGCGTACCCCTCCTTCGCGGCGTAGCCCGCGATGGCCTCGACCGTGCGGCTGTTGCCGGTGGTCGCCAGGGTGAACAGGATGACGCCGAGGGTGCGGAACTCGCCGCGCTTGAGTGCCCGGGCGGCGCTGTTGGGCCGGTAGCCGAGCTGCTGCATCGCGGTCAGCACCTGCAGGCGGGTCGACTCGACGACGCCGGGGTGTCCGGTCGAGACCCGTGACACCGTCTGCGACGAGACTCCGGCGAGCCGGGCGACGTCCGCCATCGAGACCCCACGGCCGGGGCGGCGGGTGCGGCCAGAGGTCATCGGTGGCAACTCCTTCTTGACGCGCTGGAAACGCAGTGAAACTATCACCCCGATGTTTACGTAAACATCACATCGCTCATCTCCGTGAAATGTGGCAGCCTGAGGCACCCGCGGACCCGATGTTTACGTAAACATCTGGACGTCGCCGACGCAACGCCGATCGGCGGGAAGGATTGAGACCGCATGACCGACACCCTGGTGGTGAGCACCAGACGCCGATCCTGGGCGGGCTGGAAGTTCGTCGGCCCGTTCATGGCCATCTTCGCGCTGGTCTTCCTGGCGCCGATCGGATACTCGATCTACCTCAGCCTGTACAAAACCCGGCTGATCGGCGGCACGTCGTTCGTCGGCCTGGACAACTACAAACAGGCGATGACCGACGCCAACTTCTGGTCGGCGTTCGGGCGGGTCTCGCTCTTCCTGGTGGTCCAGGTGCCGATCATGCTGTTCATCGCGCTGCTGGTCGCGCTGGCGATCGACAGCGGCCGGCTCTACGGCAAGGCCTTCTTCCGGGTGGCGATCTTCCTGCCGTACGCCGTACCGGCGGTGGTCGCCACGCTGATGTGGGGCTTCATGTACGGCACCCAGTTCGGCCTGGTCAGCAACATCAACGACGCGTTCAGCCTGTCGATCAACCCGTTGGGCGCCGACCTCGTGCTCGCCTCCATCGGCAACATCGTGACCTGGGAGTTCGTCGGCTACAACATGCTGATCTTCTACTCCGCGCTGCGCGTGGTGCCGGCCTCGCTCTACGAGTCGGCGGAGATCGACGGCGCCGGTGCCCTCCGGATCATCACGGCGATCAAGCTGCCCGCGATCCGCGGTGCGCTGGCGATCGCCACGATCTTCTCGATCATCGGCAGCTTCCAGCTGTTCAACGAGCCGAGCATCCTGCGCCCGCTGGCCAAGAACACGATCACCACCGACTTCACCCCGAACCTGTACGCCTACTCGCTGTCCTTCGCCGGTCAGCAGTACAACTACGCCGCCACCGTGGCGATCGTCATGGGCATCATCACGATGGTCATCGCCTACGTCGTGCAGCTACGCGGCACGAAGGAGCGCTGATGAGCACCACCGTGCAGTCCTCCGGGCGTACCGGGGCCACCGCGCCCCCCAGGATCAAGCGCCGCAAGCCCTACCGTCGCGACCAGCGGCGGAGCGCCACGCTCACGCTGCTCACCGGGCTGGTCGCGATCTACAGCCTGATCCCGCTGATCTGGCTGCTGATCAACGCGACCAAAACGCAGGAGGGCCTGCTCTCCTCGTTCGGCCTGTGGTTCGACGACGGGAAGTTCGCGTTCTTCACGAACCTCCGCGACACGTTCACCTACGGCGACGGAGTCTTCGTCCGCTGGCTGGGCAACACCGTTTTGTACGTGGTGGTCGGCGCCGGCGGTGCCACGCTGCTGTCCACCCTGGCCGGATACGGCCTGGCCAAGTTCAACTTCGTGGGCAAGCGCGCGGTCTTCGCCACCGTGATCGGCGCGGTCGCCGTGCCCGGCACCGCGCTGGCGGTGCCGACCTTCCTCATGTTCAGCAAGATGGGCCTCACCAACACCCCGTGGTCGGTGATCATCCCGTCGCTGGTCTCGCCGTTCGGGCTCTACCTGATGTGGACCTTCTCGACCCAGGCCATCCCGGACGAGATGCTCGAGGCCGCCCGGATGGACGGCGCGGGCGAGTTCCGCACCTTCTTCCGGATCTCCGTGCCGCTGCTCGGGCCCGGCATCGTCACGGCCCTGCTCTTCAACCTGGTCGTCACCTGGAACAACTACTTCCTTCCGCTGATCATGCTGAAGGACCCGGACTGGTACCCGCTCACCATCGGGCTCAACGCCTGGAACGAGCAGGCCCAGACGGCGGGCAGCGAGCCCGTGTTTAACCTCGTCATCACCGGATCGCTCCTGACGATCCTGCCGCTCCTCGCGGCGTTCCTCCTGCTGCAGCGCTACTGGCAGTCCGGCCTCGCGGCCGGCAGCGTCAAAGAATAAAATTCCCGAAAGGACATCAAATGACCAGATTCATTAAGGTGGCCGCCGCCGCGACCGCCGCTATGCTGGCGCTCGCCGCCTGCGGCGGCAGCGACGACGGCAAGTCCGATACCGGCACGTCCGGCGGCGGCGTGTCCGCGGCCGACGTCGACGCCGCGCTCGCCAAGGGCGGCTCGCTCACGGTGTGGGCCTGGGACAACACGCTCAAGAACGTGGTCGCCAACTTCCAGACCAAGTTCCCGAACGTGAAGGTCGAGCTGGTCAACGCCGGCACCGGCGACAAGCAGTACACCGCCGTGCAGAACGCGATCGCGGCCGGCAGCGGCGTGCCGGACGTGGCGCAGATCGAGTACTACGCGCTGCCCCAGTTCGCCCTCGCCAAGTCGATCGCCGACATCGGCGGCTACGGCGCGTCCGGCCTGAAGAGCACCTTCACCCCGGGCCCGTGGAACGCGGTGACGCTCGGCAGCAACGCCGTCTACGGCCTGCCGATCGACTCGGGCCCCATGGCCCTGTTCTACAACAAAGAGGTCTTCGACAAGCACAAGATCGCCGTGCCCGCCACCTGGGCGGAGTACGTCGAGGCCGCCCGCGCGCTGCACAAGGCCGACCCGAAGGTCTACATCACCGGTGACACCGGCGACGCCGGCTTCACCACCAGCATGATCTGGCAGGCCGGCGGCAAGCCGTTCCAGACCGAGGGCACCAACGTCACGATCAACCTCGCGGACGCGGGCTCGGCGAAGTTCGCCTCCACCTGGCAGCCGATGATCACCGAGAAGCTGGTCGCGTCGATCCCGCCGTGGTCCGACGAGTGGTTCAAGGCACTGGCCGACGGCACCATCGCCAGCCTGCCCACCGGCGCCTGGATGCCGGGCAACCTGGAGACCGGCTCGGCGGCCGCGTCCGGCAAGTGGCGCGTCGCGCCGATGCCGCAGTGGGAAGCCGGCGGCAAGGCCAGCGCGGAGAACGGCGGCAGCTCGCTCGCCGTCCCGGAGAAGTCCGCCAACAAGGCGCTGGCGTACGCGTTCCTGAAGTACGCGGCGGTCGACGAGGGCAAGGACTCGCGGATCAAGGAAGGCGCGTTCCCGGCCACCACGGCTGACATCGCGAAGCCCGAGTTCCTCAACACCGAGTTCAAGTACTTCGGCGGCCAGAAGGCCAACGAGGTCTTCGCCCAGTCCGCCCAGAACGTCGTGCCCGGCTGGTCCTACCTGCCGTTCCAGGTCTACGCCAACAGCATCTTCAACGACACCGCCGGCAAGGCCTACGTGTCGTCGACGACGCTCGCCGACGGCCTCAAGGCCTGGCAGGACCAGTCCGCCAAGTACGGCACTGAGCAGGGCTTCACCGTCAAGTGACCTTCCCCGGAGGAGATCGCGTGCCATCCCCCTATCGCTGGCTGCGCTGGCCGGACCCGCAACCCGGGCCCCGGCTGGCCTACGGGGCCGACTACAACCCGGAGCAGTGGCCCCGCTCCACCTGGGACGACGACATCCAGGCCATGAGGGCCGCCGGTGTCAACATCGTCTCACTCGCGATCTTCTCCTGGGCTCGGCTCGAACCCGTCGAGGGTGAGTACAACTTCGGCTGGCTCGACGAGGTCATGAACCTGCTGCACGCGGGTGGTATCGCGGTCGATCTGGCCACGGCGACGGCGTCCCCGCCGCCGTGGCTGACCGCGAAGCACCCGGAGATCCTGCCCGTCGACGTACACGGCGCGACGATCTGGCCGGGCGGCCGCCAGCACTGGCGGCCGACCTCGCCGGTCTTCCGCGAGCACGCGCTGCGGCTGGTCCGGATCATGGCCGAGCGGTACGCCGACCACCCGGCGCTGGCCGCCTGGCACATCTCCAACGAGCTGGGCTGCCACAACGTCTACGACTACTCCGACGATGCCGCCGCGGCGTTCCGCACCTGGCTCATTGCGCGGTACGGCGACCTGGACGCGCTCAACGCGGCCTGGGGCACCGCGTTCTGGTCGCAGCACTACAGCGACTGGGCGCAGATCCTGCCGCCCCGGCAGGCGGCCACCCACCCGAACCCGACCCAGCAGCTCGACTTCAAGCGGTTCTCGTCCGACGCGCTCAAGGACTACCTGCGCGCCGAGCGTGACGTGCTGCGCGGGCTGACCCCCGACGTGCCGATCACCACCAACTTCATGGTGATGGGCGAGATGAAGCCGATGAACTACGCCGACTGGGCGGCCGAGGTCGACTTCGTCGCCAACGACCACTACGTGCAGCTCGGCATGGGCCCGCGGGCGCAGGACGAGCTGTCCTTCTCGGCCAACCTGACCGGGCACATCGCCGGCGGCCGGCCGTGGTTCCTGATGGAGCACTCGACCAGCGCGGTGAACTGGCAGCCGATCAACGTGCCGAAGAAGCCGGGCGAGCTGGCCCGGGACTCGCTGACGCACGTGGCGCACGGCGCGGACGCGGTCTGCTTCTTCCAGTGGCGGCAGTCCCGGGCGGGTGCGGAGAAGTACCACTCGGCGATGCTGCCGCACGCCGGGACCGACAGCGAGGTCTACCGGTCGGTGGTCCGGCTGGGCGAGACGCTGCGGCAGCTGGCCCCGATCGCGGGTACGGCGCAGACGCCGGCCCGCGCGGCGATCCTGTTCGACTGGACCTCGTGGTGGACCAGCGAGCAGGATTCGCACCCGACGGACCGGCTGCGGTACCGCCAGGAGGCGCTGGACTGGTATTCGGCCTTCCTCGGCCTCGGCGTCCGCGCGGACGTGGTGCCGGTCGACACGGACTTCTCCGGCTACGACGTCGTGGTGGCACCCGTGCTGCACGTCGTCCCGGCCGCGCTGGCCGAGCGCCTGGAGTCGTACGTCGCCGGCGGTGGTCACCTGGTGGCCACGTACTTCTCCGGCGTCGTCGACGAGCATGATCACGTCTGGCTGGGCGGCTATCCCGGCCCGCTGCGCGACCTGCTGGGCATCCGGATCGAGGAGTTCGCCCCGCTCGGCGACGACGAGCGGGCGGAGCTGGACAACGGCCTGACCGGCACCCTGTGGACCGACGGCATCACGGTCACCGGGACGGACGTGGAGGTGCTGGCCTCCTACAAGGGCGGCGCCCCGGCGATCACCCGGCGGGTGGCGGGCGCGGGCTCCGCCGCGTACGTCTCGACCCGGCTCGGGCCGGACGGCCTGGCGCCGGTGCTGCGCGATCTGCTGGACCGTGCGGGTCTGGACAGCGAGCTCCCGGCGGCGCTGCGCGGCCGGGTGGAGCTCGCGGTCCGCGGCGACTTCTGGTTCCTGATCAACCGCACGGCGGAGCCGGTCGAGCTGACCGGCCTGGCGGGCGAGGTCCTGCACGGCACGCCCGGCCTGCTGGAGCCCCGGGGAGTGGCGGTCCTGCGCCGCCCGGCCTGACGAACGGTCCCGCGCACCATCGGTTGCCCGCCCCGGCGAAAAAAATTCGCGGGGGCGGGCAACCTTTCGGTGCGGGTGGACCACTAGGGGGAAAGTGACCCGCGAGGAGGCCGTTCCATCAGGACCTCAACCGGCCTCCTCGCGGGCTTCTTACCATCGTCCCCACCGGGAAGAGACCCCATGGTTCGCATGCGCTTCGTGGTACCGGCCGCGGTGGTGGCCGTCGGCGCGACCGTCGCCACGGCCGGCATCCTGCGCGCGGATGCCGCATCGAGGGTGACCGTTCCGGTGCCGGTCGTGACCGTGGCGGCGCCGCTCCCGTCGGCGACAACCCCGCAGCCTGCTCCGGCCGCCGCCCTGGCCACCGGCACGCCGCGCCCGTCGGCGTCGACCGCCCGGCCCGCCCCGGCGGTCACCGGCGCCAAGGGCACCGAGAACTGCGCCGCCGGCGGCGCGATCGCCGAGGGCGAGTACTGGCTCAACAACAACCAGTGGGGCAAGGACGCCGGCAAGGGCTCGCAGTGCGTCTGGGAAACCGGCCGCAGCGGCGACACGTTCGGCTGGGGCACCAGCTGGAAGTGGACGGGCGAGCAGAATTCCGTCAAGTCGTACGTCAGCGCCGTGCTCGGCTGGCACTGGGGCTTCAAGGCCCAGGGCACCGGACTGCCGATCCGGCTCAGCGCCGGCCGGTCCGTGCGCTCGTCCTGGGACTTCAAGGTCACCAAGCGCACCGCGAACACCATGAACGTCGCCTACGACCTGTGGCTGCACGACATCGCCGCCCCGGACTGGCAGAACCAGCCGACCGACGAGGTCATGGTCTGGCTGTACCGCTCCGGCGGTGCCGGCCCGGTCGGCACCAAACAGGCCACGGTGACGATCGGCGGAACGAAGTGGGACCTCTACCGGGGCGAGATCGGGTGGAACGTCTTCTCGTTCGTCCGCGCCTCGAACACCTCCACCGCCGACCTGAACCTGACCGACTTCACCGATGACCTGGCCGGGCGCGGCTGGCTGCAGCGGACGAAGTATCTTTCCAGCGTCCAGGCCGGCCCCGAGATCTTCACCGGCGCGGGCACCCTCGACACCTCGGCCTACTCCGTGACGATCGATTGAACCCCGGCTGCTCCGGTTCCGTTTACCCCCACAGCCGGGGCAGCCGGTTTCCACCCGTACGACGGTCAGAAAGGATCGTGTGACGGACCCGGACGACGAGCGTGCCTTCCGGCGCTTCTTCGAGCAGCATCACGCGGACCTTTCACGGCTGGCCTACCTCGTGACGGGTGAGTCCGGCGTGGCTGACGACCTGGCCGCGGACGCGTTCGTCGAGGTGTGGCGGCACTGGGAGCGGGTCCAGGCGGCGGACAGCCCGATCGCGTACGCCCGGGGCATCCTGGCCAACCTGGCCCGCCAGTGGATCAAGCGGCAGAGCCGGGAGCGGCTCGGACTGCTCGGGCTCGGCCTGCTGCGCCGCGACCGGGCGGAGCCGGACACGCCCGCGGTCCTCGACGTCCGGGCGGCCCTGCGGCAACTGCCGCTGCGGCGCCGCGAGTGCGTGGTCCTGCGGTATGCGTTCGACGTGCCGGAGCGCGAGGTCGCCGAGATCCTCGGCATCTCGGTCGGCGCGGTCAAGAGCCTGACGTCGCGGGGAGCGGCCCAGCTCAGCCAGTACCTGAAGGATCTGCCAGTGACGACGGGAGGACTGAGTGCGTCAGCAGGATGAACGCGACCTCCGCACGGCGCTGCGCGAGGAGGCGGACCGGCACCGGCCGGACCGGGAGGCGATGCTGGACCGGGTGAACCAGGCCCGGGTCGCGCCCGCCCACCGGCCGCTCAATCGGGCCTTCGTGCTGCTGCGGCCCGCCGCGGCGGCCTTCGCGGTGGCGGTCGTGCTGGTGCTGGCCGTCGCCGGGGTCCAGGTGGCCAACCGAGGGCCGGAGGCAGACGACATACCGGCGTCGGCCCCCTCGGTGGTGCCGACGACGCCCTCCCGGGCACCCACGGCCGTGCCGAAGCCGTCCACGGCGGTGACGATCACGTCGCGCCCGTCGAAGCCTCCCACGGGCACGCCGGGCTCGGCCAAGAGCGTGCCGTCCAGCACGGCGCCGAAGACCGACCGGGACGGCTACCTCGCCTCGACGGGGCAGGTCGACCCGAACTCCAACGACGGCTGGTCGCAGGGCAACCTGGTGCTGGACACCACCCGTACGCTCACCGCCCTGGACGTCTCCGTCGAGGTCGCGCTGACGCCCGGGGTGGTCGAGACCGGCCGGTGGAGCACCGTGCCGGTCAACCTGATGACGATCACCAGCGAGCGGACCAACAAGAAGCTGATCTACCGCTTCACGCTGCTGCCGGGCGGCACCCTGGCGCCGGGCAAGTACACCTTCGCGGTGCAGTTCAACCAGGGCGGGAAGCGGTCCGCGGCGGACGACAGCTACGTCGTCCGGGTCACCGGGGACGGCAAGGACGCGAAGGTGAGCGGCGGCTTCGCCCCGAAGTAACGACCGGGTGCGGCCCGGCCCGGGGTTGCCGGGCCGGGCCGCGCTGGGGGCCCCGGATTTCCGGGTCAGGTGGCCGCGCAGGTGGCGGTCGGCGCGGTGTTGGTGCCGGTGAAGCTCGCGGTGAAGCCCCAGCTGGTGCTCCCGCCGGCCGGCAGCGTGCCGTTGTACGACAGGTTCTTCGCGGTCACCGCGTCGCCGGCGCCGGTGACGGCGGCGTTCCAGGTGTTGGTGAAGCGCTGGCCGCTGGGCCAGGTCCAGGTCACGGTCCATCCGGTGATCGCGGCGGCGCCGGCCTTGACGGTCACCGCGCCCTGGAAGCCGCCGCCCCATGAGCCGGTGACCGCGTAGGTGGCCGTGCACTGCCGGCCCGCGGGCGGCGGCGTGGACGGCGTGCTCGACGGTGTGGGTGACGGGGGAGTCGTGGTGGGCGGGGTGCCGCCGAACACCGACGCCTCCCGCGAGGTCGCCTTGATGCCGTTGGCGCCGTTGAACAGCCGCTGGCCCCAGGAGGTCAGCGCGGCGGCGTTGAAGTTGGTGACCAGGTCCAGGTATTCCACGCCGCCGCCGTTGCCGCTCCAGGACCAGCCGAGGTAGCCGAGGCCCCGGGCCTGGGTGGTGGCCAGGATGGTGTCCTCGTCGGGGTCGCCGTCGGAGTGGTTGTGGCCGAACTCGCCGACCACGACCGGCAGGCCGGCGGTGACGAACCGGCCCAGGTAGTCGTTGATCTCCGCGGCGGTGTCGAAGACGCCGTACATGTGGATCGAGAAGATCGTGTTGCGCTGCGGGTCGGTGGCGAAGACCGAGGCGGCGTTGTCGCGCATGACGAACTGCCAGTCCTGGCCCCAGTTGGGCGCGTCCACCATGATCGAGTGCTCGAAGCCGGCGGCGCGCAGCCGGGTGATCGCGTTCTTGGTGTCCGCGACCCATGCCGAGGCGTTGGTGTTGCCGTACGGCTCGTTGCCGATGTTGAGGATGACGTAGCGCTCCTGGCCGGCCAGCGCGCTCTTGATGCTGATCCAGTAGTCGACCGCCTGGGCGAGGGTCGCGGCGCCGCTCTGCTCGCCGTACCCGGTGGTGTCGTGCGCCTCCAGCACGCAGATCAGGCGGTTCGCCTTGCACTGGCTGATCACGGTGGACACGTTGGCGGCGTTGTCGGGTCCCCAGCGCTGGCCGCTGCCGAGCACGACGCGGACCGTGTTGGCGCCGAGCGCCTTGATGTCGGCCAGCGCCTGGGGTGTGCGGTCCTGGTACCAGGTGTGGGCGTGGTTGACCCCGCGCATCACGAAGTTGTTGCCGTTGGCGTCCAGGATGCGGCCGCCGCTGACGGTGAAGCCGGCCGCCGCCTGTGCCGGCTGCGCCGCCAGGGTGATCAGGCCGGTCATGGCTATCAGCAGGGCGGCCAGGCTGCCCAGGAGTCTGCGTCTCATGGAGTCCTCCATCGATGTCGGAAGCGCTCCCACGATCGATGGGCATCTTCCTACCTACTCGGTTCAGTGCTTGTCAACATGGCGAATTTGTTTCCAGCTCTTGACAACGAAATGACAACGGCCCACATTCATGGGAGCGCTCCCATGTTCACGTCCGTCGATGGCGCATCCCCGGCGCCGCAGACGTGCCCGGAGAGGACCCCCCTTGCGACGCCCAAAATTCATCACTGTGGCCGCCGCCGCGCTGCTCATCGGCGCGGCGACCTTCGTGGCCCAGGCGGCCGACCGTCCCCGGCCCGCCACCGCGGCCGCCGCCGTCGATGCGTACAGCTGGAAGAACGTCCGGATCGACGGCGGCGGCTTCGTGCCCGGTCTGATCTTCAATCGGACCGAGAAGAACCTGATCTATGCGCGCACGGACATCGGCGGCGCCTACCGGTGGAACCAGGCGGGGCAGAACTGGGTGCCGCTGCTGGACTGGGTGGGTCAGGACAACTGGGGCTACAACGGCGTCACGAGCATCGCCACCGACCCGGTCGAGCCCGCCCGGGTCTACGCGGCGGTGGGCATGTACACCAACAGCTGGGATCCCAACAACGGCGCGATCCTGCGCTCCACCGACCGCGGCGCCACCTGGCAGGTCACCAGGCTGCCCTTCAAGAACGGCGGCAACATGCCCGGCCGCGGCATGGGTGAGCGGCTCTCCATCGACCCGCACGACCACAGCCACGTGTTCTACGCCGCCGAGGGCGGCAACGGCCTGTGGCGCAGCACCGACTACGGCGCCACCTGGGCGAAGGTCACCGCGTTCCCGAACGCCGGCAACTACGTGCAGGACCCGGCCGACGCCAACGGCTACCTGAACCAGAACCAGGGCCTGACCTGGGTCACCTTCGACGACGTCAGCCGCGACGTCTACGTCGGCGTGGCGGACAAGCAGAACAACGTCTACCGCTCCACCGACGGCGGCACCACCTGGGCTCGGGTGGCCGGACAGCCGACCGGATACGTCCCGCACAAGGGCGTCCTGGACTCGGCCAACCACTACCTCTACGTCGCCACCAGCGACACCGGCGGCCCGTACGACGGCGGCAAGGGCCAGGTCTCGCGGCTGAACACGGTGACCGGGGAGTGGACCGACGTCAGCCCGGTCAAGCTCAGCGCCGGCGACGACCTCTACTTCGGCTACTCCGGACTCACCGTCGACCGGCTCAAGCCCGGCACCCTGATGGTCGCCACCCAGATCTCCTGGTGGCCGGACGCGATCTTCTTCCGCAGCACCGACTCCGGCGCCACCTGGACCCGGATCTGGGACTGGGCCGGCTATCCGAGCCAGTCCAAGCGCTACACCATGGACATCTCGGCGAACCCCTGGCTGGACTTCAACACCAACCCGCAGCCGCCGGAGACGACGCCCAAGCTCGGCTGGATGAACGAGTCGGTGGAGATCGACCCGCTGGACTCCAACCGGATGCTCTACGGCACCGGCGCCACCGTCTACAGCACCACCCAGCTGACCAACTGGGACGCCAACACCACCTTCGCGATCAAACCGATGGCCAAGGGCCTGGAGGAGACCGCGGTCCTCGACCTGGCCAGCCCGCCGTCGGGCGCCCCGCTGGTCAGCGCGCTCGGTGACATCGGCGGGTTCCAGCACGCCGACCTCGACGCGGTGCCGGCGAGCTTCCACGACACCCCGAGCCTGGGCAGCAACACCAGCCTGGACTTCGCCGAGGCCAGCCCGGGCTTCTTCGTCCGGGTCGGCAACAACTCCGCGGCGCCGCACATCGGCGTCTCCAGCGACGGCGGCAAGAACTGGTACAACGGCCAGGAACCGGCGGGCGTCACCGGCGGCGGCAAAGTCGCGGTCGGCGCGGACGCGAACGCCGTGGTCTGGGCCCCGGCCGGCGCGGACGTGCACTACTCGACCACCCGCGGCAGTTCCTGGACGAAATCCACCGGGCTCGCGGCCGGCGCCGAGATCGTGAGCGACCGGGCCGACCCCAAGATCTTTTACGGGTACGCGGCCGGCAAGGTCTCCGTCAGCAGGGACGGCGGCGCGACCTTCACCGCCTCGGCGGCGACCGTCCCCGCGACCGGCGGGGTCAAGCTGCACGCCGTGGCCGGCAGGACCGGCGACGTCTGGCTGGCGGGGGAGACCGGCCTGCTGCACTCCACCGACGCCGGTGCCACCTTCACCGCGGTCGCCGGGGTGAGCAAGGCGCTCAACGTCTCGACCGGCAAGGCCGCGCCGGGCGCCGGCTACCCGGCGGTCTTCACGATCGGCACGGTCGACGGCGTGGCCGGGGTGTTCCGCTCCGACAACGGCGGCGCCGCCTGGGTGCGGATCAACGACGACGCCCACCAGTACGGCAACGCGGGCGAGGCGCTGGCCGGCGACCCCCGGGTGTACGGCCGCGTCTACCTCGGCACCAACGGCCGCGGCATCCTCTACGCCGACCGCACGAGTACGTCCACGCCCTCGCCCACCCCGTCCTCCACACCCACCCCCACGCCCACCCCCACCCCGTCGGTTTCGTCCTCGCCGACCCCGGCACCCACGTCCGGTTGCGTGGCGACGTACAAGATCACCGGCTCGTGGACCGATGGCTTCCAGGGCGAGGTGACCGTCAAGAACACCGGCAGCGCACCCACCAAGACCTGGTCCGTCGGCTGGACCTACACCTCCGGGCAGGTCATGTCGCAGCTCTGGGGTGGCACCGGCGGCCAGACCGGCACGGCGGTGACCGTGCGCGACGCCGGCTGGAACGGCGTGCTGGCCGCGAACGCGACCACCACCTTCGGCTTCCTCGCCACCACCACCGGTACCAACCCCGTTCCGTCGCCGATCACCTGTGCGGCCACGTCATGACCCTCCCCACCCTCAGGAAGGACCAGCGATGAGATCCCCCCTGTTCACCCGATCGCGGTATCGACGCGGTCTGGCGGCCGCGGCCGCGGCGCTGCTCGGCGCCGGTCTGGTCGTCGCCGGGTCGTCACCCGCGCAGGCCGCCGCCTCCTGCACGGTCGTCTATCGCGTGCAGAGCCAATGGACCGGCGGCTTCAACGGCGACATCGCCATCACCAACACCGGTGACCCGGTGACCAGCTGGCGCCTCGAGTTCGACTTCCCCGACGCGGCGCAGCGGGTCACCAACGGCTGGAGCGGCACCTACGCGCAGAGCGGTCAGCACGTCACGGTGACCAACGCGGCGTGGAACGGCACCCTGGGCACCGGCGCCTCGGTCAGCACCGGCTTCAACGGCGCCTTCGGCACGGCCAACCCGGTGCCGACGGCGTTCACGCTCAACGGCACGGCCTGCAACGGGGCCGTGGCCGCGCCGACGGTGTCGATCAGCAGCCCGGCCGCCAACGCCCGCTTCACCGCGCCCGCCTCGATCCCGATCGCGGCCACCGCGGCGGCGGCGAGCGGCCGGACCGTCAGCAAGGTCGAGTTCTACCACGACGGCCTGCTGCTGGGCACCGACACGGCGGCGCCGTACGCCTACACCTGGGACAGCGTCCCGGCCCAGACGGCGGCGTACCACCTGCAGGCCATCGCCTACGACTCGGCGAACGTCAAGAGCGCGACCGCCGACGTGCCGGTCTTCGTCGACGCCTCCACCACCCCGGCGGTCATCACCGACGCCACCTCGCTGACCGTCGCGCCCGGCGAGTCCGTCACCTTCAAGGTGGCGCTCTCCAAGGCTCCGACGGCCAACACGACCGTCGCGATCGCCCGCAGCGCCGGGGCCACCACGGTCTCGGCGACACCGGCGTCGCTGACGTTCACGCCGGCCAACTGGAACACGGCGCAGACGGTGACCGTCGCCGCGACCGCCGCGGCGGCCCTGAACTCGACCGCCACGTTCTCCGCCACGGCCACCGGGCACACCGCGGCGAGCGTCGCCGTGACCGTGCTCGCCAAGGGCAGCGCCGACGCCCGCTTCACCCAGCTCTACAGCGACATCAAGAACCCGGCCAACGGCTACTTCAGCCCCGAGGGCGTGCCGTACCACTCGATCGAGACGCTGATCGACGAGGCACCCGACCACGGTCACGAGACCACGTCCGAGGCGTTCAGCTACTGGTTGTGGCTGGAGGCCGAGCACGGCCAGGTGACCGGGGAGTGGGCGCCGTTCAACTCGGCGTGGACGACGATGGAGAAGTACATCATCCCGTCGCACGCCGACCAGCCCACCAACGACAAGTACGACCCGTCGAAGCCGGCCACCTACGCCGCCGAGCACCCGCTGCCGTCGTCGTACCCGTCGCAGCTGGAGACCGGCGTGTCGGTCGGTTCCGACCCGCTCGCCACCGAGCTGCAGACCGCGTACGGCACCAGGGACATCTACGGCATGCACTGGCTGCTCGACGTCGACAACACCTACGGCTTCGGCCACTGCGGTGACGGCACCACCCGCGTCGCCTACATCAACACGTTCCAGCGTGGCCCGCAGGAGTCCACCTGGGAGACCGTGCCGCAGCCGTCCTGCGACACGTTCGCGCACGGCGGGCCCAACGGCTACCTCGACCTGTTCACCAAGGACGCCTCCTACGCCAAGCAGTGGAAGTACACCAACGCCCCGGACGCGGACTCGCGGGCCGTCCAGGCCGCTTACTGGGCGCTGATCTGGGCGACCGCGCAGGGCAAGGCCTCGCAGATCTCCACCGCCGTGGCCAACGCCGCCAAGATGGGCGACTACCTGCGGTACTCCTTCTACGACAAGTACTTCAAGAACCCGGGTTGCACCTCGACGTCCTGCGCGGCGGGCACCGGCAAGAGCAGCTCGAGCAACCTGATGTCCTGGTACTACGCCTGGGGCGGCGCGACCGACACCCAGGCCGGCTGGGCGTGGCGGATCGGCTCCAGCACCAGCCACTTCGGCTACCAGAACCCGATGGCCGCGTACGTGCTGTCCAACGTCGCGGCGCTCGCGCCGAAGTCACCGACGGCCAAGGCCGACTGGCAGGCCAGCCTCAACCGACAGCTGGAGTTCTACCAGTGGCTGCAGTCGTCCGAGGGCGCCATCGCCGGTGGCGCGACCAACAGCTGGAACGGCAGCTACTCGGCGCCGCCGGCCGGCACCCCGACGTTCTACGGCATGTCCTATGTCGAGGCGCCGGTGTACGCCGACCCGCCGTCGAACCGCTGGTTCGGCATGCAGACCTGGTCGCTGGAGCGGCTGGCCGAGTACTACTACCTGACCAACGACGCCAAGGCCAAGGCGGTGCTCGACAAGTGGGTGCCGTGGGCCCTGGGCCAGAGCACGATCAGCGCGACCGACTTCTCCATCCCGTCGGACATGGCCTGGACGGGCGCGCCGGCCACCTGGAACGCGTCGAGCCCGGCCGCCAACACCAACCTGCACGTCACGGTGACCAGCAAGGGCCAGGACCTCGGCGTGGCGGGCTCGTTCGCCAAGCTGCTCACGTACTACGCCGCGAAGTCCGGCAACGCCGCGGCGAAGACCGCGGCGAAGAACCTGCTCGACGCGATCTGGACGAAGAAGGACGCCAAGGGTGTCTCGGTCACCGAGACGCGCGCCGACTACAACCGGTTCGACGACGTCTACAACGCCTCCACCGGCCAGGGCCTCTACATCCCGCCGGGCTGGAGCGGCGAGATGCCCAACGGCGACGTGATCGCCCCCGGCAAGTCGTTCCTGGACATTCGCTCCTTCTACCGCAACGACCCGGACTGGCCGAAGGTCCAGACGTATCTCAACGGCGGTGCCGCGCCGACCTTCAACTACCACCGCTTCTGGGCCCAGGTCGACGTGGCCACCGGCTACGCGGACTTCGCTCGCCTCTTCCCGAACGGCTGAGAGGACCATCATGAAAAAGAGATTCCTGTACGCGGCCGCGGTGCTGCTGGCCACCGGCCTCGGCGTGACCGTGCTGCAGACCGAGGCGTCGGCGCACGGCGCGATGATGGCGCCCGGCAGCCGCACCTACTTCTGCTGGAAGGACGGGCTGTCCGGGTCCAACGGGCAGATCATCCCGAAGAACCCGGCCTGCGCCGCCGCGGTGGCGCAGAGCGGCACCACCCCGCTTTACAACTGGTTCGCCGTGCTGCGTTCGGACGGCGGCGGCCGGATGGCCGGCTTCATCCCGGACGGGCAGTTGTGCAGCGGCGGCACCGGCGGCCCGTACGACTTCACCGGCTACAACCTGGCCCGCAACGACTGGCCGCAGACCCACCTCACGGCGGGCGCCAGCATGCGGTTCGACTACAACGACTGGGCCAAGCACCCCGGCACGTTCTCGCTCTACATCACCAAGGACAGCTGGAGCCCGACCCGCGCGCTGGCCTGGAGCGACCTGGAGCCCACGCCGTTCTCCCAGGTGGTCAACCCGACCGCGGTCGGCGGCCCGGGCACCGAGGACGGCCGGTACTCCTGGACGGGCAACCTGCCGTCGGGCAAGAGCGGCAAGCACCTGATCTACTCGGTCTGGGCCCGCTCGGACAGCCAGGAGACGTTCTACGGCTGCTCGGACGTGACCTTCGACGGCGGCAACGGTGAGGTCACCGGGGTCGGCGACGGCACCATTCCGCCGCCGTCAACCGACCCGACGACCCCGCCCACGGGCCCGACCACCCCGCCGCCGGCCGACACCGGCTGCTCCGCGATGTACTCGGTCAAGGGCAGCTGGAGCGGCGGCTTCCAGGCCGAGGTGATGGTGCACGCCGCCACCACCCCGGTGGGCAAGTGGACGGTGTCGTGGACGTTCCCCGGCGGACAGACGGTGAGTCAGCTGTGGAGCGGTAAGCACACCGTGAGCGGTTCCCTGAACACGGTGAAGAACGAGTCGTGGAACGGCACGATCGCGGCCAACAACTACACCACGTTCGGATTCACCGGTTCGGGTACGACACCGACCACGGTGCAGAACCTGACCTGCAGCACCGCGTGAGATGACGGGGGAGCCCGGGGTGCCTAGGCGCCCCGGGCTTTCTCACGAATGGACCCTGGCCCGCGCCGGCCGGGCGGTGCTGGCCCGGATCACCAGCTCGGGGGTGACGACAACGTGTGCCGGGGACTCCGGGCCCGCCATGTGCTCCAGCAGCAGCGCCAGGCTGCGCCGGCCGAGCTCGGCGAAGTCCTGGCGGACCGTGGTCAGCGGGGGCAGGAAATACCCCGACTCGGGCATGTCGTCGAAGCCGACGATGCTGACCTCCTCGGGGACCTTGCGGCCGGCCTCGTGCAGGGCCCGCAGCACGCCCAGGGCGATCCGGTCGTTGGCGCAGAAGATGGCCGTCACGTCCGGGTCGCGTGCCAGCGCCTGACCCTGCACGTAGCCGGTCTCGGCGTTCCACGACTGCGGGAGGATCGGCGGGATCTCGGCGCCGGCCGCGGTCAGCGTGTCGCGCCAGCCGGCGATGCGCTCCTGGGCCTCGGGCCAGTCCGCCGGCCCGGCGACGTGGTGCACCGTGCGGTGGCCCAGCTCGAGCAGGTGCCGGGTGGCGAGCCGGGCGCCGGCGGCGTTGTCCACCCGTACGGTCGGCACCGCCTCGGCCGGCCCCGCCCCGCCGACCGCCACGCAGGCCAGGCCCGCCGGGGCCTGCATCAGCCCGTTGGTCACCGCCGGCTTGGGTGCGATCGCGATGATGCCGTCGACGGCGTGCTGGCGCAGCCGGTCGACCGCCTCCAGCACCGGCCGGCGCTCCAGGTTGCGGACCATCGCGATGCTGACCAGGTAGCCGGCCGTGCGGGCGGCGTCCTCGATGCCGTACAGCATCGAGGCGGGGCCGAACAGCGTCGTCTCGAAGCCGATGATGCCCAGCGTGTGCGACTGCCGGGTGACCAGGGTGCGGGCGGCCAGGTTGCGCCGGTAGTCCAGCGACTCCATCGCCTCCAGGACCCGGGCACGGGTCTCCTGGCGGACGTTCGGATGCTCGTTGAGCACCCGTGACACGGTCTGATGAGAGACGCCCGCGAGCTTGGCGACATCGCGCATGACCGCCGCCGGCTTCTTCGATGGCACGCAGTTCCCCTTGTCGCTGCTGGTTTCGCCACAGTCTAGTTCCGTCAAGTTTCCGAACAATGCCCCTGGCCTCGGTGCCCCGGGTATCGACGGAAGTTTCTTGGCCACAATCCGGAAACGATCTCTTGACGGCGGGTTTGGGAACGGTAACACTCCTGAAACGCACCGTTGTGACGGGAGCCACTGCATCGAGCGGTATGGCGATCGTCAGGCTTCTCCGCCCGCTCACACCCCCTGGCGCGGCGGAACAGGCAACACCCCTTCCTGTCAATGCAAGGCAAGCTCCCGAAGTTCAGATTGTGAACGCTAACAAATGAGATATCTGGAGGGCATTGTGCTCAAGAAATGGTCTGCGGCGGTCCTGGCCGGCGCGCTGGCGGTCAGCGCCCTCGCGGGATGCGGTGGCAGCGACGATGACGCCGCCGCCGGCGGCAGTGGCAGCGGCAAGCTCACGATGGGCTTCTCCCAGGTCGGCGCCGAGAGCGGCTGGCGCACGGCGAACACCAAGTCGGTCCAGGAGTCGGCCGTGACGGCCGGTATCGACCTGAAGTTCTCCGACGCCCAGGGCAAGCAGGAGAACCAGATCAAGGCGATCCGGTCCTTCATCGCCCAGCGCGTCGACGTGATCGCGTTCTCGCCGGTGGTCGAGTCCGGCTGGGACACGGTGCTCAAGGAGGCCAAGGACGCGAACATCCCGGTGATCCTCACCGACCGCGCCGTCGACTCGGCGGACAAGACCCTCTACAAGACCTTCATCGGCTCCGACTTCGTGGTCGAGGGCAAGAAGGCCGGCGAGTGGCTGGTCGAGCAGTACAAGGGCAAGACCGGCGAGGTCAACATCGTCGAACTGCAGGGCTCGCCCGGCGCGGCCCCGGCCAACGACCGCAAGGCCGGCTTCGCCGAGGTGATCAAGGCCGACCCGAACCTGAAGGTCATCGCCTCGCAGACCGGTCAGTTCACCCGGACCGACGGCAAGAAGGTCATGGAGGCGTTCCTCAAGGCCCACCCGAAGATCGACGTGCTCTACGCGCACAACGACGACATGGGCCTGGGTGCCATCGAGGCGATCGAGGCGGCCGGCAAGAAGCCCGGCGTCGACATCAAGATCATCACGGTGGACGCGGTCAAGGACGGCATGACGGCCCTCTCCGAGGGCAAGATCAACTACATCGTCGAGTGCAGCCCGCTGCTCGGCCCACAGCTGATGGACCTGGCCAAGAAGGTCAAGGCCGGCGAGACGGTCGAGGCCCGCGTGCTGACCGAGGAGACGACGTTCACCCAGGAGCAGGCCAAGGCCGTCCTGGCGGACCGCAAGTACTGATCACGAACGAGCGGCATCGCCCCGGCCGGCAAGCCGGGGCGGTCCGCCGTCGACAAGGAGCAAAACGATGGGTGACCCGCCGATCCTGCAGATGACCGGCATCCGTAAGGCCTTTCCCGGGGTCGTGGCGCTCGACGGCGTCGACTTCTCGCTGCGGCCGGGTGAGGTGCACGCCCTGATGGGCGAGAACGGTGCCGGCAAGTCAACGCTGATCAAGGTCCTGACCGGGGTGTACGGCATCGACGCCGGCAACATCTGGCTGGACGGCGCCCCGGTGCGCTTCGGCGGGCCCCTGCAGGCCCAGCAGGCCGGCATCAGCACGGTGTACCAGGAGGTGAACCTCTGCGCGAACCTCTCCGTGGCCGAGAACATCTTCATCGGCCGCGAGCCCCGGCGGTTCGGCAAGATCCGCTGGTCGGAGATGCGCCGCCGCTCGGTCGAGCTGCTGGCCGGACTGGATCTGCACCTGGACGTGGCCGCGCCGCTGAGCACCTACTCGCTGGCGATCCAGCAGATGGTGGCCATCGCCCGGGCCGTCGACGTCTCGGCCAAGGTGCTCATCCTGGACGAGCCCACCTCCAGCCTGGACGCCTCCGAGGTGGAACGGCTCTTCGAGGTGATGCGCCGGCTCAAGCGCGACGGCGTCGCCATCCTGTTCATCTCGCACTTCCTGGACCAGATCTACGCCGTCGCGGACCGGCTGACCGTGCTGCGCAACGGCACCCTGATCGGCGAGTACCCCGTCGCGGACCTCACCCCGATGCAGCTGGTCACCAAGATGATCGGCAAGGAACTGACGGTGCTGGAGCGGCTCGAGCAGGAGCCGCGGACGGTGACCGCCGACGCCGCGCCGGAGCCGTTCCTCGAGGCCCAGGAGCTGGGCCGGACCGGCGCCATCGAACCCTTCAGCATGGCCGTGCGCGGCGGGGAGATCGTCGGCCTGGCCGGGCTGCTCGGCTCGGGCCGCACGGAGCTGGCCCGGCTGCTGTTCGGCGCGGACCGGCCCGACCACGGCAGCCTGAAGATCGACGGCAAGCCCACCACCCTGCGTACCCCGCGGGTGGCGATGAACCACGGCATCGCCTTCTCGTCGGAGAACCGGCGCACCGAGGGTGTCGTCGGCGAGCTCAGCGTGCGGGAGAACATCGTGCTGGCGCTGCAGGCGTCCCGCGGCTGGTCCCGCCCGATCCCGCGGCGCAAGCAGGACGAGCTGGTCGAGCGCTACATCAAGACCCTGGGCATCCGGCCCGCCAACCCGGACGTGGCCGTGCGCAACCTCAGCGGCGGCAACCAGCAGAAGGTGCTGCTGGCCCGCTGGCTCATCACCGAGCCCCGGCTGCTCATCGTGGACGAGCCCACCCGCGGCATCGACGTCGGCGCCAAGGCCGAGATCCAGCGGCTGCTGGTCGAGCTGGCCGACGGCGGGATGGCGGTGCTGTTCGTCAGCGCCGAGCTCGAGGAGGTGCTCCGGCTCAGCCACAAGATCGAGGTGCTGCGGGAGCGGCACCTGGTCGAGGAGCTCGACAACACCGGCGGCGGCGTGGACGCCGACCGCGTCATGCAGGCCATCGCGAGCGGAGCGAACGCGTGACCACAATCGTCCGGCACCGGCTCTTCTGGCCCGCCGCGGTGCTTGTTGTGCTGCTGGTCAGCAATGTCTTCTTCTCCCCGCGCTTCTTCACCATCACCCTGCAGGACGGCCACCTGTACGGCTCGCTGATCGACGTGCTGCGCTCGGCCACCCCGCTGGCGCTGGTCGCGCTGGGGATGACGATGGTCATCGCCACCGGCGGCATCGACCTGTCGGTCGGCTCGGTGATGGCCATCTCCGGCGCCGTGTCCTGCCTGATCATCGGTGACCTGAGCGATCAGAACAGCGTCGGCGGCGTGCTGCTGGCGGTCGGTGCGGCCATCGTGCTGGCCCTCGTCCTGGGCGTCTGGAACGGCGTCCTGGTCTCGGTGATCGGCATCCAGCCCATCATCGCCACGCTGATCCTGATGGTGGCCGGGCGGGGCATCGCCCAGCTGCTCACCGACGGCCAGATCATCAACGTGGAGTCGGCGCCGTTCCGGGTGATCGGCGCGGGCTACGCGCTGGCGATCCCGGTCTCGGTGATCATCGTCGCGGTCGTGGTGGCCGTCTCCGTGCTGCTCATCCGCCGCTCGGCGCTGGGCGTGCTGGTCGAGGCCGTGGGCGCGAGCCCGACCGCCAGCCGGCTCGCCGGCATCCGGGCGCGCGGGCTGACGATCGGGGCGTACGTGTTCGCCGCGGTCTGCGCCGCCATCGCGGGCCTGATCTTCGCCTCCAACGTGCGCAGCGCGGACAGCAACGCGGCCGGTAACCTTATCGAGCTGGATGCGATCCTCGCGGTCGTGATCGGCGGCACGGCGCTGACCGGCGGCCGTTTCTCGATCGCGGGCAGCGTGCTCGGCGCGGTGCTGATCTCGGCACTGGACATCACCACGATCACCGTCGGCGTGCCGGCCGAGACCACCCTGCTGTTCAAGGCGGTCGTGGTCGTCATCCTGTGCCTGAGCCAGTCTGCCGCCTTCCGCGCCGCGGTGTTCCGCCGCCGGCGTACCGCGCCCGTCACTCCCGCAGCCGAGGTTCCCGCATGATCGACGTCACTGCTCCGCCTCAGCCGGAGACCGCCGCGACCGCACTGCGCAAGCGGCGCGGGCTGGACCGGCGGCACATCCCCGTCCTGGCCACCCTGGCCCTGCTCGCCCTGATGTACGGCATCGGCGTCGGCAACTACGACAACTTCTCCGACACCCAGGTGCTGCTCAACGTCTTCGTCGACAACGCCTTCCTGCTCGTCGTCGCGGCCGGCATGACCTTCGTGATCCTCACCGGCGGCATCGACCTGTCGGTGGGCGCGGTGGTCGCCCTGACCACCGTGGTCGCCGCGACGCTGCTGAACGCGGGCTGGCCCGCGCTGGTGGTGCTGCCGCTCGTGCTGCTGATCGGCACCACGCTCGGGCTGGGCATGGGCGTGGTCATCCACTACTTCAAGGTGGAGCCGTTCATCGCCACGCTGGCCGGCATGTTCCTGGCCCGCGGGCTGTCGCTGCTCATCAACCGCAACTCCATCCCGATCACCGACCCGTTCTGGACCTCGATGGCCCAGGAACGGATCCGGTTCGGGCCGGGCGTCTTCATCTCCACCAGCGTGGTGATCGCCCTCGTGGTGTTGCTGGCCGGCGCGTTCGTGCTCGCCTACACGCGGTTCGGCCGTACCGTCTATGCGATCGGCGGAAGCGCCGACTCGGCGCTGCTGATGGGCCTGCCGGTGGGCCGGACCCGGATCGCCGTCTACACCATCAGCGGCTTCTGCTCGGCGCTCGGCGGCGTGCTGCTCAGCTTCTACATGCTGTCCGGCTACAGCCTGCACGCCCAGGGCATGGAGCTGGACGCGATCGCCGCGGTGGTGATCGGCGGCGTGATCCTGACCGGCGGCTCGGGCTACCTGTTCGGCACCGTGCTGGGCGTGCTGGTGCTCGGCCTGATCCAGACCATCATCACCTTCCAGGGCACGCTCAGCTCCTGGTGGACGAAGATCGTCATCGGCATCCTGCTGTTCGCCTTCATCGTGCTGCAGCGCCTGGTCACCAGACGCAACCGCTGAACGGCACCGCACTCGACTGCCCGGCAGGCCGCCACCTGCCGGGCAGTTTCATGCCGTGTGGTCGATGACCGCGGCGCGGCGGTCCCGCAGGAACGCCCGCTCGGTGTCGTTGGTGGCCAGGGCGATGGCCTCGTCGTAGGCGGCGCGGGCCGCGGCGCCGCGGCCGAGCCGGGCCAGCAGCTGGGCCCGGGTGGCGGGCAGCAGGTGGTAGCCCGGCAGGTCGATGCCCTCGATGGCGGCCAGCGCCAGCGCCGGGCCGTGCACCTCGGCGACGGCGATCGCCCGGTTCAGCGCGACGACCGGCGTCGGGGTGTGCCGCAGGAGCTGGTCGTAGAGCGCCAGCACCTGGCCCCAGTCGGTGCTGGGCCCGTCGGTGTGCACGGCGTTGATGGCGGCCTGCAGCTGGTAGGGGCCGGGCCGGTCGCGGCGCAGGCAGCGGCGCACGAGGTCGTGGCCCTCCTCGATCAGCTCCCGGTTCCAGAGCGACCGGTCCTGCTCGGCGAGGGTCACCAGCTCGCCGCGGGGCCCGACCCGGGCCGGCCGGCGGGCCTCGATGAGCAGCAGCAGCGCGCACAGCCCGAGGACCTCCGGCTCGTCGGGCATCAGCGCGGCGAGCTCCCGGGCCAGCCGGACGGCCTCCAGGCACAGGTCGGTGCGCAGCAGCGTCCCGGAGGTCGCGGTGTAGCCCTCGTTGAAGATCAGGTAGAGCACGGTCAGCACCGGCGGCAGCCGGGCGGGCAGCTCCGCCGCGTCCGGCACCCGGTAGGGGATGCCGGCGTCGCGGATCTTCTTCTTGGCGCGCACGATGCGCTGGGCGATGGTCGGCTCGGGTACGAGGTACGCCCGCGCGATCTCCGGCACCTCGAGCCCGCCGAGCAGCCGCAGGGTGAGCGCGGTCTGCGCGAGCGGGGCGAGCGCCGGGTGGCAGCAGGTGAAGATCAGTCGGAGCTGGTCGTCGCGCACCGGTCCCACCTCCCTGGGCTCGTCGGGCTGGTGCAGCAGCAGCGCTTCGGCGTGCCGGGCCTCGCGCGTGGACTCCCGGCGCAGCCGATCGACGGCCCGGTGGCGGGCGGTCGTCACGATCCACGCCCCGGGGTTGGGCGGGAGCACCTCCCACTTCCGCAGGGCCACCGCGAACGCGTCCTGGACGGCCTCCTCGGCCAGGCCGAGGTCGCCGAGGACGCGGGCCAGGGTGGCCACGCAGCGGCCGTACTCGGCCCGGTAGACGCTCGCCAGGTCATCCCCGGCCGCCCCCGGGTGCCCGGTCACTCGCCGGGCTCGTCCTGGAACGGCCGGACCTCGACCGGGTTCATGCAGGCCTGCGCGCACTTCTCGGCCCAGGCCAGCGCCTCGTCGAGATCGGCGCTACGGATCACCCAGAACCCGCCGAGTTGTTCCTTGGTCTCGGCGAACGGCCCGTCGGTCAGCGTGGTCGCGCCGCTGGAGATCCGGACGACCGTGGCGCTCTCCGCGGGCATCAGCCCACCGCCGAAGACCCAGACACCGGCGCTCCGCAACTCGGCATTGACCAGGTCGACCTGGGCGAACGCGGTCTGCATCTCCTCGTCCGACGGCGTCGGCGCGCCCTCGACGGTGTGCACGGCAAGCATGTACTGCTTCATGATCGCTCCTGTTGGGTGGTGGACGGACGGGTGTCAGGCGGAGAGCCGGCGCGCGACAGCCGGGATGACGATCGCGGCGGCGACCAGGTGGGTCAGCATCAGCAGCATCTTCGTACCAGGAGCCGCGTCCGCGAGCACGTCCGGCACGAGGGACAACGCGGTCAGCGCCACGGTGCAGCGGACGAAGACGGCGCGGGGGTGTCGGGCCACGCGGGCCAGCACCACGGCGAGGACCAGGCCGACGATGCAGCAGACGGCGGTCAGCACGGCGAAGCCGGTGACCGGGATCGGCGCGCCGCCGACGTCGAGGCTGATCCCCGCCGCGTGGCCGGCGGCCGCGACGGCCGCGGTGGCGCCGCTGGCGAGGGCGAGAGCGACGACACCGGCACCGACCAGCGAGCGGGTGGTGGCGGCGGGGGAAGAGACGACGGTACGGGTGGCGGTCATGATGATCTCCAGTGTGCTGTCAACCGGCTCGGTGCCGGTCTCTCACCCGGGCTACGAACGGCAACACCCGGAGTCGACAGATCGGCGGAAGTTTCTTCAAAATGTTTCCGGCCGGGCACAATCGCTGGCGTGGACGTGCCCGAACTCCTGCGCCAGGCGGCGGGCGAGCTCCCTGCCTGGCTGCCGCGGGCCGACCTCGACGAATACCTCGCCCTGCACGAGTGGGAGCTCGCCCTCGACGTGCTGCTCGACCGGGGCGACGACTACCCGGCGACGACGTCCTTCTTCCGCACCCTCGAGGACGCCGCGCACCGGATGAAGCTCGGGCGCAGCGCCGCCTGGTGCGCCTGGCGGCGCCGGGAGGTGCTGCACGGCGTCATCCGGGCCGAGCTGCGGCTCGTACCCGGCGCCCGGCGCGGCGCGATCCCGGGCGCCGGGCAGGCCCGGCCGCTGTGGGACATCGGCCTGGTCACCCCCGCCGGCGAGCCGGAGCTGGCGGTCGCCCTGATCTGGGTGGAATACGCCCCGGACCTGCCGTCGGGCGGCGCCGGCCCGGTCCGGCTCGCGCCGCTGACCGCGGTCCGCTGGCACCACCTGCTGCCGGGAGACCGGATCACCATGTACGAGCGGCAGCCGGTCGCCGGCACAGCCACGATCACCGAGGCGGTGTTCCCGGCGCCAGGCCGCCGATGACCGGGTCCAGGGCGGCGACCGTAGCCTTCACGGTATGACCACGATCGATGTCAGTTCACTGATCGGCGCCCGACTGGACGAGGACGCTGCTCTGGCCCGTACCGTCGAATGTGCTCTCGCCCAGGCCGAAGCCGGCCGCCTGCCCTTCGCCGCGCTGGTCGTGCGCGACGGAGTCGTGCTCGGCGGCGGCGTGAACACGGTCCTGGACGACCACGACCCGTCCGGCCACGGCGAGGTCGTCGCGATCCGCGACGCCACCCGGCGGCTCGGCACCGCGGACCTGGCCGGCGCGGTCGTCTATTCCAGCTGCGAACCGTGCGCGATCTGCCGGCTGGTCGCGGCGGCCGCCGGGGTCGGCGAGATCGTGTACGCCGCCGGCAAGGAACTCGTCCCGGCGGCCGTCGACGGTGATCCGGTGACCACCGGCCGGCTCATCGACGCCGTCACCGCGGTGCTGCCGGGCATCGCCCGGGCGGGCCGCACCGGCGCCGACGTGGCCGCGCCGTTCCGGGGGTACGCACGATGATCCGGCTCGGTGTCAACGTGCCCAACTTCGGCCCCGAATCCAGCTACGACGCGCTGCTCGGCTGGGCCCGGTTCGTCGAGGACGGCGGCTTCGACACGCTGGTGGTCTCCGACCATGTGGTGCTGACCCCGGAGGTCGCCGCGATCTACCCCGAGCCGTTCCACGACCCGTTCGTGCTGCTCGCGTGGCTGGCCGGGCAGACCTCGACCGTGCGGCTCGGCACCTCGGTGATCCTGCTGCCGTACCGGCACCCGCTGCACACCGCCCGGATGAGCGCCATGCTGCACCTGATGAGCGGCGGCCGGTTCGTGCTCGGCGTCGGCGCGGGCTGGTCCGCGACCGAGTTCGCCGCGCTGGGCGCCGACCATGCCAGGCGCGGGCCGGTCACCGACGAATACCTGGAGATGATCACCGAGGCGTGGGCGCGCTCGCAGGTCGACGGGCCCGGATACCGGGACGCGTGGACCGGGCCGCGGCCGCCGGAGGGCCGGGTGCCGGTCTGGGTCGGCGGCGCCTCGCGACGGGCGATCCGGCGCGCGGTCCGGTCGGGCAGCGGCTGGCATCCGATCAACCCCGACCTGGGCTGGCTGCGGGATGAAGGTCGGCCGGCGCTGCGCAAGGAGGCCGCTGAGCAGGGCCGGCCGGTGCCCGAGCTGGTGGTCCGGATGAAGGCGCGGTTGCAGGCCTCGCCGGCCGGGCCTGGCCGGCCTGCTGGGGTCGGTACGCTCGCCCAGGTGGTGGGGGACATGGGTGCGCTGGCCGGGCTGGGTGCGGCCGAGGTGATCCTCGACCCCAATCCGGACCAGCCACGGCCGCGCGATTACGGCGCCGAGCAGCGGGATCTCCGCGAGATCAAAGAGGCGTACGCGGCCGGTGTCGCAGGCCTTCCGGCGTCTCCGGGCTGATCATCGGCGTGCCGGCGTCTCCGGGCTGATCATCGGCAGGCCCCGCGATGAGGCCTCCGGTCTCACCCTCGACGGTCCACCATGCGGGATTCTCGAGAGCGTTCCCGGGTCGGAGCCGAGCTCGGCTCCCGGGCGTGACCGTCCACAGTGAAACGCGAACCGGCGGCCACCCGATGATGGGCGCCGCCGGTCCGCTGGGGGCTACTTCGCGCCGCGGGCGCGGGCGTACTTGGCGCGGAACTTCTCGACCCGGCCGGCGGTGTCGAGCAACCGCTGCTTGCCCGTCCAGAACGGGTGGCTGCCGCTGGAGATGTCGACGTCGAGGACCGGGTACGTGTTGCCGTCGCTCCATTCGACCGTCTTGCCGCTGGTCGCCGTGGAACGGGTCAGGAACGCGTAGTCGGCGCTGCGGTCGCGGTAGACGACGTAGCCGTACGCGGGGTGGATGCCAGTCTTCATGTCTCTCAGTCCTCCTCGGGATCCACGGGAAAGAAGCCCGTGAAGGGGTCGGATATTCCGGCCAGGCCGGCGATCTCGGCGTCTGTGACCAAGCAGTCGGTCAGCCGCTCGGTGAGCGCGTCCGGCGCCAGTTCCAGGCCGATGAAGGCCAGCACCGTACGCCGGTCGCCGTAGTACGGATCCCAGTCCAGGTCCGCCGCCAGCAGCCGCAGGTCGCTTTCGGCGCCCCACCGTGCCGCCGGGAGCGCGTCGAGCCAGGGTCCCAGGGCGCCGAGCGCGATGCCGCCCCCGGCGGACTCCCAGCCGATCGCCACGTCCGGCTGGGAGGCGAGCCAGAGCTGCCCGCGCCCGCGCAGCGCCGCCCCGGTCAGCTCCGGCAGCGCCGCGTGCAGCCGGCCCGGGTGGAACGGGCGGCGGGCGCGGAACAGCACCGCGCCTCCGTCCGGGTCGTGCACACCGATCGGCAGGCCTTCCAGCGCGCGGCCCAGCACCCCGGGCGTGCGCGGATCGTGCCGGCCGGTGCCGCGCAGCCTCGCGGCGAGCGCCGTGCAGTCGATCGTGGTGGTGTCGCCGACGCGGACCTGGGTGGCCCATGGGGCGAGGCGGTGCAGCAGGGGTTCGGCGCGGCCGTCGGGGCGGCCCCAGACGACGATGGTGTCGGCGTACTCGATCTGGCGGGCCACCACGGCCGCGACGCTGCGGCCGTCCTGCTCGGCGGCGTGCAGGTCGCGGTCGCGCAGGTCGTCGGTGCCGGCCAGGTCGTCGAGCAGGCCCCGGGCCTCGACCACGGTCACGTAGGAGTCGAAGCGCAGCGCGACGCCGCCGGCCGCGCAGGCCGCGGCGACCGCTTCCGGTTCGACGACGTTCGGCAGCGCCAGCACAAGGTCGCTGCCCGGGCGTTCCCGGCCGAGCCGGACCAGGGTGGGCAGGACGTCGTCGCGCAGCGTGCAGGCGACGCAGCCGTGCGCGAGCCGGACGGTCACGTCCTCGATGATGGTGCCGGCCGTCCGCACGATGCGGCGCACGAAACCGTCGCGCACCCGGGTCAGGTCGTGCCGCACCAGCAGCAGCCGCGGGTCGGTGACGAGCAGGCTGCGGGTGACGGCCTCGGTGGCCGGTGGGGAGAAGCCGGCGAGCACGGTGACCCGCGGGCGGTGGTCGACCGGCGCGGGCGCGACGGAGGTGATCGGGCGGGTACTCATTCCCCTATCTTGTTGGAAATGGTTTTCATTGTAAAGAGGGCGCGACGCGCACGGTGGTGATCCAGGCCGGCGGCTCGGGCGCGGCGGGGCCGATCAGCGCGGCGATCAGCCGGGTGGATTCCAGCGGCGCGCCCGGCCACGGGGTGAAGCCGTCGGTCAGCACGATCACCACGTGCGGCCGGTGCTTCAGCGCCTCCGCGACGCCCACCCGCAGGTCCGTGCCGCCACCGCCGGTGAGCTGCACCTCGCCGACGGAGTAGACCGCCTGGGCCACGTGCACGGCCGCGTCGCAGGACAGCACCGTGGTCCGGTTGCCGCCGACGCCGACGACGCGCAGCACCCCGGCGACCTCGGCCAGCGCCGCCGCCAGCTCGGGCTCGCCCATCGAACCCGAGGTGTCCACCACGATCGCCACCCGCGGCACCGGCCGGCGCAGGCTCGGCAGGATCACCCCGCGCAGCGCCGCCGAGCGTCGCGACGGCCGCTGGTACGCATAGTCCACCGCACCGCCCGCCCAGGCGAGCGCCTCCCGCACCGCCCCGCCGAGCTGCCGCCGCCAGTCCACCTGCGGCTCCAGCGTCTGCAGGGCCCAGCGCTGCCAGCCGCCGGGCGCGGTGCCCCGGGCGCGGATCTGCCGGGCGGTGTCGTGCCGGATCGCCTCCGCCTCGGCCGCGCCGATGCCTTCGCCGATGCCCTGGCCGATGCCTTCGCCCATGCCCTGGCCGCCGCCGTGCTCCCACGACCGGTCGACGCCGTGCGCGCCCGAGCCGCAGTCCAGGTCCCCGCCCACCTCCGGCGGCAGCAGCGTCAGGTACCGCTCGAAGAACAGCCCGTCCGGCATCCCGTACGTGTCGGGCTCGACCCGGCCGGCCGGCAGCGGCAGCCGGTCCGCGAGCAGATCGTCGTTGATCTCGCAGTCCTGCGCGATGTTGATCCGCAGGTGGCCGTGCGCCGTGCCGGGCGGCAGCCGGTCCGCCCGGCCGTGATGGTCGCGCAGCAGGTGGGCGACCTCGTGGATCCAGACCGCGGCGAGCTGCGGCACCGGCGTGCGGGCCACGAACGCCGGGGACACGTAGCACCGCCACCGCCGGTCCACGCCCATCGTCGCAACGTGCGCCGACTCGACGACGGTGATGCTGAACAGCGCCGTGGCCAGGTAGGGCCGGTCCTGCGCCGCCCGGTACCGCGCCGCGAGCAGCCGGGTGCGGTCCAGGGCGCCGCTCACCCCGGCAGCAGGCCGGACAGCGACAGCACCTCGACGAACGCGTCGACGGTGGCCGGCACCGGCCAGCCCGGCTCCCGCAGCGCGGCCAGATCGGCCGCGGCGCGCGCGGCCACGTCGGGTGCCCCGGCCGCGACGGCCTTCTCCAGCACCGCCCAGCCGGCCTCCCAGCGGGCCCGGGTGACGTCGGCGCGCACCGCCGAGATCACCGCGGTGAGGAACGCGAGCTGCCGGTCGCCGCGTTCGGGCAGCTCGAACGCCGCCGGGTCGGCCAGCACCCGTTCCGGGTCGGGCAGGTCGAGGTGCTCCAGGTAGGAAGCGAACTCCAGCCCCGCGCCGGGACCCACCGCCCCGGCGACGGCCAGCGCCAGCGCTTCCTTGCCGGTCCGCGTGCTGTAGTGGAACGTGAGCAGCCGCAGCACCATCTCCCAGGTGCGCGGCGACGGCCACGCGCCGCCCCGGCTCTCGGCGTCGGCCGGCAGGTGGTGGGTGAGCCCGGGCCGGGCGGTGAGGAAACCGGCCAGCGCGCCGCGGGCCTTGGCCAGGGCGGTGCCGGTGCGCTCCGGGCGGACCACCGGCACGGTCACCGCCGGCCAGGTGCCGGCCAGGCCGCGGGCGACCGTCCGCGCGTCGTGCGTCCACTGCAGATGGACGAAGCGGTTGGCCAGCGGCGGCGCGAGGTGCCAGCCGTCCGCGGCGCTGGTCGGCGGGTTGGCCGCGGCGACGATCCGGATCGGCTCGGGCAGCTGCAGGCTGCCCACCCGGCGCTCCAGGACCACCCGCAGCAGGGCGGCCTGCACGGCCGGCGGCGCGGAGGACAGCTCGTCGAAGAAGATCAGGCCCGATCCGGTACGGGCCAGCCGCACCGCCCAGTCCGGCGGGGCCATCGGCACCCCGTCGGTGGCGGGGGAGTCCCCGACGATCGGCAGCCCGGCGAAGTCGGACGGCTCATGCACGCTGGCGATGACCGTCTCCATCGGCAGCCCCAGCCCCGCCGCGAGCTGCTGCAGCGTGGCGGACTTGCCGATGCCGGGCTCGCCCCAGATGAGCACGGGCAGGTTCGCGGCGACGGCCAGCGCCAGGGCCTCGACCCGCGGCTCGGCGGCGGGCTCGACGTGGTGGGCGCGGGTGGCCGCGACCAGGGCGTCGGCGGCGTCCAGGGCAGTCATCGGGAAACGCTCGTGGTCGCCCGGAGGCCGGCGTCCAGGGCGGTCACCGGTAGACGCTCGCGATCGCCCGGACGTCGGCGTGCGGCACCGGCACCGGCTGCGCGGCGAGCAGGTGCGCCGCCTTGCGCCGCTGCTTGCGCGGCACCCCGCCGTTGAGCCCCAGGTACGCCATCGTCGGATGCCCCGCCACGGCCGTCACCAGCCGCCGGGCGCCGCGCCCGCCGATCTCCGTACGCCGCAGGTCCAGCCGCTGCAGCCGGGCCCCGCCGAGCGCGTTGGCCAGGGCGTACGCGCCCTCGTCGCCGACCACGTTGCCGGTCGCGCCGAGCGAGCGCTCCGACGGCGGCCGGGCCAGGTCCAGGGCCGTCCACGCGCCCAGGTGCCGGGCCAGCGCCGCCGCCCCGGCCGGGCTCAGGCCGTTGCCGCCGAGCCCGAGGGTCAGCGCCACCCCGTCCGCGAGCTCCGCCAGCGCCGTGGCCCCGGCGTCGCCGAGGCGGTTCGCGGCCAGGTAGATCTCGCGCACCCCGGCCGCGTGGATCAGCGCGCCCAGGGCCGGCACCGCCTCCGGCCCGAAGCCGTTGCCGCCCAGGTAGAGCCGCTGCAGCCGGGCCGGCCGGGCGGCGAGCGCGGCGGCGAGCAACCTCAGGCCGCGGGCGGTCATGCCGACGTTGACCAGGTCGAGGGTGCGGATCGCGGCGTTGGCCGTCAGCGCCTCGGCGAGCCGGGCCACGCCGGCGTCGCCGACCGGGTTGCGCTTGAGCCAGAGCGCCCGCACGGTGTCGTCGGTGGCCAGCCGGGTGGCGAGCGCGTCCACGCCGTCCGGGTCGATCCGGTTGCAGCCCAGGTACAGCGTCTCGACGTGGTGGCCGGGCCGCAGCGCGCCGGCGACCGCGCGGGCCCCCTCGGCGCCCAGGCCGTTGGTGCCGAGCAGGAGATGGCGCACCAGCGGCGAGTCGACCGCCGCCGCGACGATCCGGGCCGTCTGCGCCGGGCCGAGGCCCTGCTTGCACAGGTCGAGCCGGCCGTCGGGCTGCACCGTGCCGCGCGGGAACGCCTCGGGCCCGGCGACCTCACCCGCGGTGGCGAGCCGGGCCAGCAGGGGAGCGAAGTCGGCGGGGTCGGCCAGCCCGGCGCCGGGGTCGGCGATGGCCGGGCAGCGCACCGGCGTCGGGTCATCGGTGCCATCGTTCACCAGGGCACGCTCCGGTAGTCCTTGAGGAAGTGGCCGCTGACCGGTTCGCCGCGCAGCCCGCGCACGATCGGGTCGTACACCCGGGCCGCGCCGTCCACGACGTCGAGCGGCGGCCGGAAGCCCACGTCCCGCTGGGCGGTCTTGCCCGGGTGCGGGCGTTCGTCGGTGACCCAGCCGGTGTCCACGCTGTTCATGTGGATGCCGTCGGTCAGGTAGTCCGCTGCGACCGTGCGGACCAGCATGTTCAGCGAGGCCTTGGCCATGTTGGTGTGCGGATGCCGCACGGTCTTGCCGCGGCGCGAGAAGCTGCCCTCCATCGCCGACACCTGCACGACGTGCCGCTGCGGATGCCGGCTCGCCGCCAGCAGCGGCCGCAGCCGGGAGGTGAGCAGGAACGGCGCGAACGCGTTCACGACGTGCACCTGCAGCCACTCGTGCGGGCTGACGTCGCCGTCGTGCAGCACCCAGGAGTTGACCGCGCGCAGGTCCAGCTGGTGCCCGGTCTCGTCGCGCTGCCCGGCCGGGAACAGCGGGTCGCCGGCGGTGGCCGGGACGGACGGGCTGCCGGCGCTGATCGCGACGCGGGCGGCGGGCCCGGTCAGTGCCGCGGTCTCGGCCGCGCGCACCTCCCGGTGGTACGCCGCGGGCCGGTACAGCGTCTGCGCGGCGTTGTTGACCAGGATGTCCAGCCCGCCGAAGCGCCGCCCGGCCAGCGCGACGAAGTCCAGCGTCGCCCGCAGGTCCAGCAGATCCAGCCCCTGCAGGGACAGCCGGTGCGCCCAGGCGTCGAAGTCGGGCACGCCGGCGAACCGGCGGGCGGCGTCGCGCGGGAACCGGGTGGTGACGACGACCTCGGCGCCGTCGCGCAGCAGCTTCAGCGCGGTGTGAAAGCCGATCTTCACCCGCCCGCCGGTGACGATCGCCGTCCGCCCGGACAGGTCGCAGCGGGCGTGCCGACGGGACCTGTTCTGCTCCGCGCACGGCGCGCAGAGCATGTGGTAGTCGGCGTCGACCTGCCGGTATGCCGTCTTGCAGACGTAACAGAGCCGGCCGCGCCGCAGCGTGCCGATCGGCGCAGCCGGATCCGGGCCGGTCACCGCCGGACCGGGAACCGTCGGCGGGATCTCGGTGTGGAACCGGGTCGCGGCGGCCAGCACCGCACGGTCCGCCGTCCGAGTCTCCCCGCTGCGGCGGGCCTTGGCGCGCCGCTTGACGTTGCGGGCCGCGGCGGTCACAGCCCGCTCCAGCTCCAGCCGGGTGGCGCCGTCCACGTCGGGGTCGTCGAGCCGCGCGAGCACGGCCAGGCACGCCGCCAGCTCCCTACGGTCGATCGGCACCGCGCCCCTCCTCCGGCGTGCGGCGAGACCGGCCGGAATCGAACCGGCGTCCCCCCGCTTGAGAGGCGGGTGCGTCGACCTCTGCGCTACGGCCTCGCCGCGCGGAAGCATAGCCAACCCGGGCCACGGCGCAGCTACGGCTTGCGGACATCTGCCAGCACCCGCGCCGGCGTACGACCGCGCAGGTCTTGCGCGTCGGGGTCCGCGCCCGCGGCGACGAGGGCGGCCATGGTCGCCTCGGCGGCCGACTCGGCCGCGGCGTGCAGCGCGGTCCGCCCCTCGTGATCGCGCTCCTCAAGCGGCAGCCCCGCACCGAGCAGCACCGGCAGCAGACGCTCGTGGTCCAGGTGCGCCAGCCAGTGCAGCAGGGTGCCGCCGCCGGGCCCGCGCAGGCCCGGGTCGAGCCCGTCGGCCAGCCGGGCGAGCAGCCCGTCGGTGTCGCCGTGCAGGGCCTGGGCGAAGAGCTCCTGCCGATCCTTGCGGATGTCCTTGGCGAGCGGCCGCCCGCCGGTGCGCCAGCCGCGCACCGCGGCCGCGCACCCACCGATCGTCCCGCCCAGGCTCTCCAGCACGAACTCGCGCCGGATCTCCGCGTCGTCGTGGTGCGGGGTGCGCAGGTGCCCGCCGGTGGCCACGACCGTGTGCCACTGTGTGCCGCAGCGAACCCGGATCGACTCCGGCACATGCGGGATCTGCGCCCGCCACTGCTGGCTCCGGCCCGGGAAGAGGGCCTCGTGCACCAGCGGATGCACCTCGTCCGGGCCGAGATAACCGAAGCGCAGCAGGGCCGCCTCCGCCGGGGCCGGCACCCCGAACATCCACGGTCCCGAGCCGCCGCGGGAGGAGGACTTGCGGCGCAGGGTGAAGCGGTTGACGCCGATCAGCCCCGGCGGCGTCGCAAACTCCTGTTGCTGGTACCGGCGGGCGAGCCGGAGCAACTCCGCCCGGGCCACCGGCAGCGCCTGGCGCAGCGGGGCGAGCACCGCGGACAGGTCCGGACCGTAGCGGTATTGGTCGGCGGCCTCCTTGGCCACGAAACCCGCCGCCTCGAACGCCTCGACCGTCCGCCGGCCGGCGAGCAGAGCGGCGATCCGCTCGACCTCGCCGGTGCGGTCCGCCGCCGGCTCCGGCGTCTTGCCTTGGGGGTACGGGGACCCGTCGGCGAAATGCCACGGCAGGCGTTCCGGGCCGGCGCCGTACACCCAGCGCCGGTCGGCGACGGCGTCGGCGTGCCAGGCCCAGTCGGGCAGGTCGTAGAAGGCCGCGGGCAGTTCGTGGCGCACCTGCAGGCTGATGCCCTGCCGCGCCACCTGCCAGCTCCTCGGCAGGGTCGCCACCAGCACCGGATCCTGCCGGCGGCCGCCCTCCCGGGCCTCGCGGCAGGGCTCGTCGAGCCGGGACAACACCACGGTGGCCCGGGGAACCAGCCGGCCCTCCGACCGCGGCAGAAATCGGCGCAGCAGGTCGGGGGCGAAGCCGGTCAGCTCGGCCTCGATTCGCTCGGCGTGCCCGGCGCCGTACGTCGACGCGACCGCGCGCAGGTCGAGATACACGTCGACGAGCGCGGCCTGGCAAGCGCCCCGCCAGTCCCCGGCCAGCCGCCGTTCGGTGGCCGCGGCGACCATCGCGGGCGGCGCGCTCAAATTCAGCTCCCGCAGATACCGCAGTCGCTCCCGCCGCCGTTCCACGCCGACCCCTCCCCGTCGCAGGTGGCGGACCGGCCGGAATCGAACCGACGTCCTCCGCATTTGCAGTGCGGCGCGACGACCTCTGCGCTACGGCCCACCGCCGCAGAACTCTAGCGGCCCGGCGGCGTCCCGGCGTCGCCGTCCGGATCTCATCGATCACCGACAATTGCCAATGGGCATCCGCACCTGTAGAACGGGAGTTGCGGTGGCTGTCAGGAGACGGGCATGTTTCACGGAGTCAATCTTCCGATCATCGGGGAGTTCGCCGACCCGGCTCTGCTCACGGAGCTCGCGGTCGATGCCGAGCAGGCCGGCTGGGATGGCGTGTTCGTCTGGGACGCGTTGCTTTTCGACGTCGCCACGATGCCGCCGGTGCTCGATCCGTGGATCGTGCTGGCCGTGGTGGCCGGCAGAACGACGCGGGTGAAGGTCGGGCCGATGTGCGCGCAGCTGGCGCGCCGTCCCCCGTGGGACGTCGCCCGGCAGGTGGTTACCTTGGACCGGCTGTCTCAGGGGCGCGTCATTCTCGGCGCCGCGCTGGGATACGCCGGCGAGGCCGACTTCGCGCATTTCGGCCTGCCCTCGGATCCCCGGGCGCGAGCGGATCTGCTCGACGAGAGCCTGCAGGTCATCGCCGGACTCTGCTCGGGAGAGGCCTTCGAGCATCGCGGCCGGCACTTCACGATCGAGCGGACCGTCTTCCGGCCCGGCCCGGTTCAGCGCCGGATTCCGGTGTGGATCGGCGGCTACTGGCCGCGGAAGCGGCCGATGCGCCGGGCCGCCCAGTGGCAGGGGGCGTTCCCGGCGCCGCAGGTGGTTCCGACGGCCGACGGTTTTGCCGCGATCCCGTTCGCGCCGAAGGACGTGCAGGAGGTCCGTCGCTACGTCGAACGGCACCGTCCCGGCGATGAGCCGTTCGACTTCGTGATCAGCCACCAGTTGCCCCTCGACGATCCCGCCGAGGCCGCCGACGAGGTCGCACAATACGAACAAGCCGGGGTGACCTGGATCGTCCGCGATTGGCTGCCCTGGGAGATCGGTCCCGACGACGTGCGGGCCCAGATCCGCCGCGGGCCGCTCGGCAACGTTTGAAAAGGCACGTCAGCCTTTCAGGCCGGTGTGCGCCAGACCCTCGATGAACTGCCGCTGGGCGATCACGAAGACCACCAACACGGGTACGGCGGAGAGCGTCGCGGCCGAGAGCTGCACGTCCCACATCGGACCGCCGTAGGCGTCGACGAATTGGGTCAGCGCCTGCGGCAGGGTGAATTTCGCCGGCGTGGACAGGAACACGATGGGTTCCAGGTAGAGGTTCCAGCTGTGCAGGAACGTGAAGATGGCGACCGCGCCGAGGGCGGGCCGGGACAGCGGCAACGCGATCCGCCAGAAGATCGCGAACCGGCCCAGCCCGTCCAGCCGGCCCGCCTCCTCCAGCTCGGCGGGCAGCGCGAGGAAGAACTGCCGCATGATGAAGGTGGCCAGCACGCCGGGCGCGCCCAGGATCGGCACCAGGATCAGCGGCCAGTGCGTGTCGACCAGTCCCCAGCTGCTGAACATCTGGAACAGCGGCACGATCGTCACCTCGCTCGGGATGAGCAGCCCGGTCAGCACCACCAGGAACAACGCGTCGGCGCCGGGGAAACGGATGCGCGCGAAGGCGTACCCGCTCAATGAAGCCACCGCCAGCGTGCCCAGGGTGACCACCGCCGCGATGTAGGCGCTGTTGAAGTACTGCTGCCCGAAGGGCTGCAGGGTGAAGACCGCCCGGTAGGCGTCGAGGCTGAAGCTCGTCGGGACGATGGTGGGTGGCCAGGAGAAGATCTCGCTGACCGGCTTCACCGAGGAGGTGACCATCCACCAGGTGGGGAAGACGAACGGGACGGCCAGCACGCAGAGCAGCCCGTAGCACGCGAGCCGGACCCTATTGCTCATGGAACACCCACCTCTTGCGGAGCTGCCACTGCACCACGGTGAGCGCCAGCACGATCAGGAAGAGCAGGACCGACAGCGTGGCCCCGTAGCCGAAGTGATGGAACTGGAACGCCTGCTGGTACAGGTAGTAGACGAGCACCGTGGTCGAGGTGCCCGGCCCGCCCTGGGTGAGCACCGCGATCTGGGCGAAGACCTGCAGCGAGCCGACCACCGTGATGATCGAGGTGAGCAGGATCGTCGGGCTGATCAGCGGCACGGTGATGCGCCGGAACCGGGTCCAGGCGGAGGCGCCGTCCACCCGCGCGGCCTCATGCAGGTCGGCGGGCACGCCCTGGAGGGCGGCCAGGAAGAGCACCATGTTGAGGCCGACGTTCTTGATCACCTGCACCACGATCACCGAGAGCAGCGCGGTGCCGTCGCCGCGCAGCCAGTTCGGGCCGCCCGCGCCGACCAGGTTCAGCGCGCCGTTGATCCCGCCGTTGTCCTGGAGCAGGAAGCGCCAGACGATCGTCCAGGCGACCAGCGACACCACGACCGGCGAGAAGAACAGCGTGCGGAACGCCACGGTGCCCCGCAGCCGCTGGTTGAGCAGCACCGCGAGCAGCAGCGCCAGGCCGAGGTTGAGCACCACCAGCCCGGCCGAGAACAGCGCCGTGGCCCGCAGCACCGGGCCGAGGTTCGGGTCCTCGGCGAGCGCCCGGTAGTTCTCCGCGCCGACGAAGGAGAACGTGTCGGCCAGCACGTTCCACTCGTGCAGCGAGTAGTAGCAGACCAGGCCGAGCGGCAGCAGGACGAAGATCGCGCTGCCGATCAGCTGCGGGGCGACGAAGAGATATCCCGCGAGGTGGTCCCGGCGCCGGGTGGTCCAGAACGCCGGGGTGGAATCGGTGGACACCTACTTGCTCAGCAGCGGATTGATCGCGGTGCAGACGCCGGTGAGCACGGTCTTGACGTCGGCCTGCGGCTGCCACAGCGGGTCGAGCGCGGCCCGGACCGCCTGGCTGATCTCGGCCTGGCCGGTGTGCGACGGCTTGACCACGCCGGTCGAGATGCCGTCGATGACCACCGACTGCAGCTGCTCGGGGCTGAGCTTCGGGTTGGTCTTGGCCAGCGTCTCGGCGGTGAGCATGGACTGCCGGGGCGGCGGGAAGAACGCGGCGAGCTTCGCCGAGTTGGCCGGGTCGGTGAAGAAGGCCAGGAAGTCCGCCGCGGCCTCCGGGTGGCCGCCCTTCTTCAGGACGCCGAGACCGCCCTGCCCGATCACGGCGTACTTGCCCTTCGGCCCGGCGGGCAGCGGCACCAGGTCCCAGCCGAACTTGTCCTCGAGCAGCGAGGCCCGGGAGATCTGGGTGATCGTCATGGCCGCCTCGCCGGCGAAGAAGTCCGCGGCGGTGCCCGGGCCGGGCAGCGCCTTGCCGGTGAAGATCGCCCGGTGCAGGAAGGTCATCGCGTCGACCATCGGCTGCTGGTCGAAGCCGCAGGTCTTGCCGTCCGGGGTCCACGCCTGGGCACCCCAGCCGGTCCACACGGTGGACAGGTTGTCCCAGCCCTTGTAGTCGAAGTCGCGCACCACCAGGCCGGCCTTGCCGGTCTTCGCGTGCACCGCGGACGCCGCCTGGATCGCCGCGTCCCAGGTCCAGCCGCCGTCGGCGATCAGGTCGGCCGGGTTGGCCGCGCCGGCCTTCTTGAGCAGGTCGGTGTTGACGAAGACCCCGAACGGCGAGGTGGAGAACGGGTACGCGTAGGTCTTTCCGGCGCTCTGCCAGAGTTTCATCGCCGCCGGGTTCAGGCCGGCCTTGTCCTGCAGCTTGTCGTCGAGCGGCGCCAGCGCGCCGGACGAGACGAAGTCCGGCGCCGAGCTCTCCAGGATCCAGGCCAGGTCGGGCGGCTTCCCGCCGGCCAGCTGGGTGGTGAGCGTCGTGGTGTAGCTCTCGAACGGGATCGGATCGAAGGTGATCTTCGTGATCTCGGGGTGGGCCTGCACATACTCGGCGGCGATCTCGTTGAACAGCTTGAGATGCGCCTCGTTGGCCGACCACACGGTCATCCGCAGCTCGACCGGCCCGTCGGCGGCATCGCCGCCGCAGCCGGACAACGGAAGCAGCGCGGCGACCAGCGTCGCCGCCAGGAATCTCTTTTTCATGGGTACGGGTGCCCTTCAGTACCCGGCGACGTCGGGCCAGTGCAGCTCGACGCCGTTGCCGGTGAGGCGGTCCTGGAATTCGGCCAGCAGGCCGGGGGTGTCGCGCACGGCCCGGGGCGGCACGCCGCGGGACAGGCAGAAGTCGGCGAGAAGGCCGGCGACCTCGCCGACGTTCCATTCGACGGGGTGCAGGCGGTAGGAGCCGTTGGTGATGTGGGTGGTGCCGATGTTCTTCCCGGCGGGCAGCAGGTTCGTCACCCGCCGGGGAAGCAGCGCGCCGAGCGGGATCTCGAACGGGCAGGCCGCGACGTCGATGTAGGTGTCGCCGCCGGTCGACGGGTGCAGATCGATCCGGTACATGCCGACGCCGACCGCGTCCGGGTAGCGCACCGCACCCTTCTCGCCGCGCACCGCCAGCGAGAGGTCCTGCTCGACGACGGTGTACTCGGCGCGGATCCGCCGCGACTCCCGGATGTACGGCGCCTGGGCCAGCCCGTCGGTGCCGCCGGTGACGTCGCCGCGCAGGCGCAGCCCGGGGAAGCCGGTGCCGCCGTCCGGCCGCGGCGCCTCGGTCTGCAGCCAGTAGAAGACGGACCTGGACAGCTCGCGGGCCCGGCGGAACCCGGCGGCGGGGTCGGGCACGTCGATGACCGGGCTCTCGAAGTAGTCGATCATCGGCCAGTTCACGATGGTGATGTCGCTGGGGTAGGCGCCGTCGGTGAACTGCCGCCGCGCGGCGATCCGGCGGAACGTCCACAGGTTGCCGTCGCCGGGGTTCACCCGCTGGTCGGCCCGTACCGTCAGGGGGTCGTCGTCGGGGTTGGGGGTGAAGCCGCGCTCGGTGACCTCCAGCGTGCGCGGGTTCGGCGTCCGCCAGGACAGCAGCGGTCCGGGCCAGCAGTCCGGGGTGTACGAGCGCCAGTAGTCGTAGCCGGCCGGCTTGTCGATGGTGCGGTCGCCGTCCAGGTGGTCGACCGCGAAGCAGACCGAGACGGCCTGCATGTTGTCCGGCTGGGCGACGTCCGGCGCGCTCGGCTCGCCGGTCTCGGCGCGCGACTCGAAGCCGGTGACGTATTCCGTGCCGGTCAGCGGCAGCAGGTCGCCGGTCTCGGTCGCGTCCAGCACGTACGGCGCGGTCACCCAGATGTCGTCGGGCCCGGTCAGGCGCACCGCGCGTACCCGATCGCCGTCCATCTCGGCCGCGACCGGCCGATAGGGCTGGAGCACCGTCAGAGCGCCGGAGCCCCGGTAGGGGGCCAGCATCGCCTCGATCACCGCCACCGCGACGCGCGGCTCATGGCAGAGCGGGCTCACCCAGCCCGCGCCCGGATTGAGGTGCCGCTCGCGGGCGGCGCTCGCGGTCAGCGGGTAGAACCGGCGGTAGTAGTCGCGGATGCCGTCGCGCAGGGCGCGGTAGCTCGCGGTCACCCCGAACTGCTCGACCCAGCTGTGCTCGTCCGGCGGCACGGCCTGGCTGGTCAGCTGCCCGCCGAGCCAGTCGAACTCCTCGGTGAGGATCACCGACCGGCCCATCCGGAGCGCACCGAGCGCCGCGGCGACGCCACCCAGCCCGCCGCCGACGACCAGCACCTCGCACCGCATTTCGGTCAAGACCACTCCCTTGTTCATCTCAGCCCCGCGGTGCGGCGAGGGTTTCGCCGTCCACCGGCTCGCACGGCAGCAACTCCTGGGCGGCGGGCCCGCTCCGCTCGCCGCCGATCAGCGCGGTCAGCAGCTCGGCGGCCCGGCGGCCCATCTCCTTGCGCGGGATGCGGAAGCCGGAGAAGTCCACATCGGCCGGTGCCGGCCGGGTCGGGTCGCCCAGCGCCAGCAGCGACAGGTCGCCGGGGACGTCCATGCCCCGCTCCCGGGCCGCGGCGGCCAGGGCGGCGGCGTCGGCATACTCCTCGACGAGCGCGGCGGTGACCCCGTCGGCCACCAGGGTGTCGAGCAACTCGGCGGGGGACCGCCCGGCCGCGGTCAGGTGGGCGGCCGGGAGGCCGAGCGTCCCGGTCGCGGCCGCGAAGCCCCGGAGCCGGTCGGCGTAGGACTCCGGCCCGGCGCCCTCTCCCACGTACGCGAGCCGGCGGTGACCGAGCCCGGCGGCGCGCCGGACGACCGCGGCGGTGGCCGCCGGAGAGGCGGCGCCGACCGACGGCACCGGGCCGCCGGCGTCGTCCCGGCGGCCCACCGAGACGAAGGAGTGTCCCTCGGTGACCAGCCGGGTCAGCTCGTCGCGGTCGAGCGACCGGCCGAGCAGGATGCAGCCGTCGGCCAGCCGGAACCGGTTGCCCTCGTGGAAGATCCGGCGGCGACCGTCGGTGACCGGCGCGCTGGTCAGCAGCAGCAGGTCGCAGCCGAGCCGCTCGGCGCTCTCCTCGATGCCGAGCAGGAACGGGTGGTAGAAGTCGCCGGTGCCGGCCGGGAAGACCGGCTCGTAGGTGAAGACGCCGAGGATGCGGTTGTGCCGGTCGACGAGCCGCCGCGCGATCGGGTCGGCGACGTAGCCGGTCTCCCGGATGGCGGCCAGCACCCGCTCGCGGGTCTCGGGCGCGATCCGGACGTCGCCGTCCGCCCGCCCGTTGAGGACCAGCGAGACCGTCGCCTGGCTCACGCCGGTCATCCGGGCGATGTCCTGCTGCGTGATCCTTCTCCGTGCCGCAGTCACTGCGCGTCACCTTCGGTTTCTCTGATAATGCGTATTAGTTACGTCGAGATGAATGGTGCGACATCCTCACGTCCGCGTCAAGCATGGAAAAGTCGTGCTGATAATTCGTATTAGCATCTTGACGGCCGCCGTTCGGGGACCCGAGACTCATCGATTACCCACCGCAACCATTTGAGGAGGTGCCACCATGCACCGTCGCTCACTCCTGCGCAGCGCTGTCGTGCTCGGCACGGCCACCGCCACGGGATCCCTCGTGTCCCCGTCCGCGGCGCTGGCCGGCCCCGCCGGCTTCCCCGCCTACACCTACCTCGGCACGCCGTTCACCAAGGCGGCGCTGCGGTACAACCCCACGAACGAGCTGATCTTCCCCTGCGTCCGGGGGGTCTACGACAAGCTCAGCAGCCCGCGCGGCCGCTACTACCTCTGGTACGCCCCGCACGACGCCCCGGGCGGCATCTGCCTGGCCTACGGCGACTCGCTCGGCGGCGCCTTCACCGAGCACCCGGCGAACCCGATCATTTCCCGCGCCTGGTCACCGCACTATTCGGTGAGCCACGTGTCGTCGCCACACGTCATCTGGAACGCGCCGACCCGGCAGTTCTACCTCTACTTCCACGGCGAGAACACCACGACCCGGCTCGCCGTCTCGTCCGACGGCATCACCTTCACCTACCACGGCGTGGTGCTGACGACCGCGATGGTGCCGAACACGACCGAGGTCTCCTACGCCCGGGTCTTCGAGCACGCCGTCCCGGGCCTGGGCAACCGCTTCGTCATGCTGTTCATGGGCTACCACACCGCGGCGCCGGCCGGCCGCAAGATCTTCTGGGGCTGGTCCGGCGACGGCCGGACCTGGTCGTTCGACCCGCAGCCGCTGGTGGCCCCGGCCGGCGACGGCCAGACCGACCTGAGCGGCCCACACCTGCTCAAGCGCAACGGCACGACGTACGTGGTCTACCACGGCGGCTCCGGCCGGATGTACCTGACCGAGGTCGGCAACGCCTTCGACCGCGAGATCCACCTCGGCGTCTTCCACACGCCGCTGAGCGGCACGCCGGACAACGGCCGCTCGGCCGCGCCCGCCTTCGGCACCGACGGCGGCGTCTCGTACATGTTCTACGAGGCCGGCCAGCGCTCGTCATCGACCATCGCGGTGGCCCGCGCGGTCTAGCCGCAGCGCGGGAGCCCGAGTGCGTGGTGAATGCCGCGGGCTCCCGGCTCGGGCCTCAGGACGTGCAGGTGTTGATCATCGTCTGCAGGGCGGTCTTCTCCGTCGACTGCAGGGTCAGCGCGTAGTACGCCTTCACGGTGACCCACATCTTGGCGTAGGTGCACCGGTAGGAGGTGACCGACGGCTGCCAGGTCGACGGGTCCTGGTCGCTCTTCGACTGGTTCACGTTGTCGGTGACCGCGATCAGTTGCGGGCGGGTGAGGTCGTTGGCGAACGCCTGCCGCTGGGCGGTCGTCCACGTGTCGGCCCCGGAGCGCCAGGCCTCGGCGAGCGGCACGACGTGGTCGATGTCGAGATCCGAGGCGGCGGTCCAGGTCGCACCGTCGTACGGGGAGAACCAGCTTCCCGAGGTCGCCGCGCAGGCGGTGCTGGTGACCACGGAGGTGCCGTCGCGCTTGAGGACGGTCTCGCGGGTGTTGCAGGTGCCGCTGATGGTGATCCAGTGCGGGAACAGGTCCCGGTCGTAGTCGGTGGCCGAGCCCTCAGCGGCCACAGTGAGCGCGTTCAACCGCGTCTGTGCGGTCGCCTTCGTCGGGATTCCCGGCGGGGTGGCCAGGGCGGGTGCGGCGAGCATGGTGCCGGCGAACGCGGCTGTGGCGAGGGCGGTGATCCAGCGGGACGGTTGCTTCAATGCCGGCTCCAAGTGGTCGGGCAGCCAGCCGACCGCCGGCGCCGTCCCGAATATTGATGGATCTTGGTGTGTGGCACGACCGGCCGGATGTGAACATCTTGTAAACCGTCGCCGCCCTAGGCGCAGGTGAGCCGGGCGTCGGCCCAGTCGGCGTGGTCGAAGTTCTTGCCGTCGCCGCCGTCCGTGCTGCGCAACGTCAGCACCCGCACCCCTGTGACGTCCGCGGTGAGCGGCGCGGCCGGGTCGGCGCTGCGCCGAATGCCACTGGCCGTCAGCGCCCGTCCGTCGCCGAGCACCTGGAAGTCCACCGAGCCCGACTGGGTCACCTCGTCGTCGATGCCCACCACGGCCGCGAAGCCGGTGCACGCCCCGCCGAGCCAGAGCGTCACCTCGCCCGGCGCGTGCATGCCCAGGCCTTTCGGGTACGCGGTCCCGCGGATCGTCAACGCCCCGCCGTCGCCGTCGCCGGCCTCCCCGTTGGACCGGTCGCGCTCGACCGGCCCGTACCCGTTGGTCTCGGTCAGGAACGGCAGATCGCTCACCGCGACCGGTCCGCCGGGGTTCGGCGGTGGCACCAGGACGCGCACCGCCTGCTCGACGTGCACCGCTCGCCGGCCCGGCGCGTCCGGCGACCCCGGGTCGCCGGGAAAGGTGAACCCGGCGGCCACCGGCAGGTCCGCGAAACCGGTGGCGGCGCCGGCCGCGGCGGTGATCCGCCAGGTGCCGCGCAGCGAGTCGCCGCCGCGCATGGTCGCATCCCGTACGGGCGCGCCCTCGACCGTCCAGCCCGCGGGCGGCGCCGGGGCCAGCGTGACACCGGTGATCGGCCCGCCGGCCGGCAGCGTGAAGGTGGCCGACACGCTGACGGTCTCTCCCGGACGGACGGTCGCGGTCGCCGGGTCGACGGTCAGCGTCGTCGCCGGCACGTGCCGGATCGGCCGGTCGCAGGTCACCGACCCGGTGTAGGCGCACAACACGGTGACGAACCCGCCGTTGGCCAGTTCCGGAACCGTGAGGGTGTCGCCGCGGCGCACGATCCGGCTCTCCCGCACCAGCCCGTGATCGCCGTCGCGCAGGGTCTCGGCGAGGTAGCGGCCGCCGCTCAGGAAGTCGAGCCCGGTGCTGAAGGTCTTCGCGCCGACCGCGGAGATGCCGCCCACGTACCAGCGATCGTCGTGCCGGCGGGCGACCACGGCCTCCTGGCCGGGTGTCCCGGCGAGCAGCCGGGTCTCGTCCCAGACCGTCGGTAACTGGCTCAACGTCCGCAGGGCCTCGGGATGCGCCTCGTAGGTCTCGGGCTTGTCGGCCGGATGCTGCCAGCCGGACTCGTAGACCAGCGCCAGCGCGACCTCGTGCGCGTCCGTGCTGTCCCGGTCGGTGACCGCCCACGTCACCGGCGTGTAGTCCATGCCGCCGACGACGTTGCGGGTGAACGGGAAGATCGTGTTGGTGGCGGCCCGGGTCCGGAACTGCTCGGCGCCGCGGACCGCCTCCAGCGACATGACATGCGGCCAGGTCCGTTGCAGGCCGCGCGGGATCGTGGCGCCGTGGAAGTTCACCATCAGGTGCCGCGCGGCGGTGGCGGCGAGGATGTCGTCGTACCACTGGAAGCGGGCCCGGGTGTCCGAGTCCATGAAGTCGACCTTGACGCCGGCGACACCCCACGACTTGATCAGCGGCAGCGTCCGGTCCCGTTCCGCGGCGCTGTCCAGAGCCGTCCAGTGGAACCAGAGCAGCACGTCGACGCCGCGGGCCCGGGCGTAGCGGACCACCTCGGGCACCCAGCCGGCGCTCCAGCCCTCGTCGATCAGGACGTACGGCCAGCCGTTGCGGGCGGCGAAGTCGATGTACTGCCGCTGCCGTGCCGGGTCGGCCGGGCTGCCGTGCTCCGACAGCCAGGACCAGGCGGCCAGGCCGGGCCGCACCCACGAGGTGTCGGCGAGCTTCGCGGGCGGCGCGAGGTCGTCGACCAGCATCGAGCCGGTGACGGTGGCGAGGTCGCCGACGACGGCGGTACGCCAGGGAGTCGCCAGCCGCCCGGTCGCGACGATCTGCGGGTCGGCGAGCTTGATCTGGTACGCGCCGGAACCGGCTGGGTGGGTGAGCCGGGCGCCGGCGTACCGTCCGTCCACGTCGGACTCGGTGAGCAGCACGTAGGCCGTGCCGACCTGGAAGAGCGACGGGAAGCCGTAGTCGCCGGTGGCGGCCGCGCCGGCGGTCGTCTGCACATGGGCGTTCTCGTAGTTCGGCGAATACGGCAGCAGCCACGCGGGCGAGCCGGCCGCCGGAGCGTACGACGAGGCCTCCCCGGTCACGGTGCCGCCCGCCGGCAGCACGTAGCGGTAGGCGGCGCCCTCCGCCGAGACGCGGACGACCAGGTCGAGCCGCGCGTCGCCGGAGCCGCTGAAGGCGAACGTGGACTCGGCGAGGGTGACGTCACGGACGAGTTGCTTGCCGGTGGTGCGGGTGTAGCGCTCGCGGACGGTGCGGTCGCTGCGCGACAGGAAGCTGAGGCCGGTGCTGAGATCGGCGGCCGTCGTGGTGATACCGATCGGCGCAGGCGGGAGCACCACGCCGCCGCGCAGGTCGACGCCGAAGCTCAGGCGCCCGGTCTCGTCGAGGGCGAGCCGCGCGGACACCACCGCGCCGGGCCCGGTGACGGACCAGGACTGTAAGGCTGCGGCAGGGGCAGCGGCTGGGATCGCGGCGGCCATGAGGGCCGCACCAAGCACAGTGGAGCACAACCGTCCGGGGCGCATCGGATCTCCCTCACGCAGTGATGTGGGACGATGTCTCACCCTAGTTGATCCGGCGGGCGAGGCCCGCCGGATCAGCATTTCCGGTCAGGAGCAGGTGGTCTTGTACAGGTACTTGGCCACCGCCGGGTCGTCGACGTTGTCCTTGGTGATCACGGTCGAGTCGGTGCCGATCTCCTTGGTCACCGGTTGGCCGCGGACCGCGGCCGCCGACTGGGTGACGCCGTCCGCCCCGATCTGGCCGGGCTGCTGCGCGACCAGCGCCTGCACCACGCCGTCCTTGAGCTGGCCCACCTGGGTCGGTCCGGCGTCGAAGCCGACCAGCTTCACCTGGCCGGCCTTGCCGGCGGCCTTGACCGCGTTGTTGGCGCCCTCGCTCTGGTCGGTGCTCAGCGCGAACACGCCGACCAGGTCGGGGTGCGCGGCGAGCTGGGCCGAGACGAGCTGGGAGATCTTCGCGACGCCGTTGGAGGTGAAGACGTTGCCGACGTACTTGATGTTCGGGTATGCCTGCAGCCCCTCCTCGAAGCCCTTCTGCCGGGCCTCGGCGGTGCTGACGCCGGGCTGGCCGCCCACGAGCAGCACGCTGCCCTTCTCGCCGACGAGCGTGGCGAGCGCGTCCGCGGCCGCCTTGCCGCCCTTGTAGTTGTCGCTGGCGATCGCGGAGGCGACGAAGCTCGTGTCGGCGAGCGTGGTGTCGACCAGCACCACCTTGATGCCGGCACCGGTGGCCTGCTTGAGGGGCTGCACCAGGGCGTTGGAGTCGTTCGGCGCGATGAACAGGGCGTCGGGCTTGGCCGCGATGACCGAGTTCAGCAGCGGGATCTGCAGGCTGACGTCCCAGTTCTTGGCGCCCTGGATGGTCAGGTCGACGTTGTCCTTGGCCGCCTGCTCCTTGGCGCCACAGGCCATGGTCTCGTAGAACGGGTCGCCGGCGACGCCCTCGATGAAGGTGACCTTGACTTTCTTGGTGGCGGTGTCGGAGGACGCGCCGGACGCGTCCGAGTTCGAGCCGCAGGCGGCGAGCGCGGTGCTGAGGCTGGCGAGTATGGCGAGGCAGACGGTCACTTTTCTGGTCATGAAGAGCCCCTTTTCAGAGGATGGGCATGGTGTGGGAGGGCCTAGCCGCGGGATGTGGTTCGTCGGCGCCGCTGGTCGACCATGACGACGGCGACCAGGGCGGTGCCGAGCGCGACCTGCTGCCAGAACGGTTCGAAGCCGAGGATGACGAAGCCGTCGGTGAGCACCGACGGGATGGCGACCCCGACCACCGTGCCCAGCACGGTGCCGACGCCGCCGCTGAGGCTGGTGCCGCCGATGACGACGGCGAGGATGGCCTGCAGCATGTCTGTCTGGTGGCCGTTGAGGGTGGTGGTCTGAAACCGGGCCAGGCTCACGAAGCCGGACAGCCCGGCGAGCACGCCGGAGAGGGCGTACACCTTGACGATGTGCCGGTTGACGTTGACGGCGGCGCGCCGCACCGCCTCCTCGTTCGAGCCGATCGCCATCGTGTAGCGGCCGAATCGGGTCTGCGACATCACGAACGCGCCGGCGCCGGCCACGACGAGCGCGAGCAGGACCGTGTACGGAATGCCGAGCAGGTCGCCGAAGCCGAGGGTGTTGGCCAGCGTGTCGGGGACCCCGTGCATGTCCTGGCCGCCGGCGAGGACGAAGGCGAGGCCGGTCGCCGCGGCGAACGTGCCCAGCGTGGCGATCAGCGGTGAAATGCCGCCCCGGGTGGTGAGCAGCCCGTTGAGCAGGCCCCACAGCAGCCCGGCGAGCAGGGCGGCGCCCAGCCCGGCCAGGCAGGTCAGCGGCCCGGTGCCGCCGATCGCGAGCATCACCTTGAGCCCGACCACGCCGGAGAACACCAGCACCGAGCCCACCGACAGGTCGATGCCGGCGATCGTGATCACGAACGTCATGCCGACCGCGATGAGCAGGTAGCTGGACGCGTCCACGGCGATGCTCTTGGCGTTGAAGAGCGAGACGAACTGCTCCGGCCGCAGCGCCGAGAAGAGCGCGATCAGGGCCGCGAGGACGAGCACCGACCAGCTCTTCTGGGTGTGCCGCAGGGACTGGAGCATCCCGTACGGCCGGGGCGCCGGTGCGTCGGCGGGGTCTTCGGCGGCCGGCGCCGTGTCGACGACGCCCGGGGCTGCCTCGCGCTCTGCCATCGCCCACCTCAATCCGTCTCGGGTGTGACAGCGTTGTCACCGCCATGACCAGGGACGGTAACCCCGGGACTCGGTGAACGTCAACGACCACGACGGAAACGTTGCCGGCGTGGCCCGGCGCCTTCCACCAGCGGGGGAGCGCGCCGCAACGGAATTCGCGGCCTGGCCCCGTCAGGCCGCGGGAAAGCGGACCGACGTCAGGCCGTGGGGGAGCGGACCGTGACGGCCGAGCCGGCCGCGCGCACCGCGTCGGCCACTTCCGGCGGCATCGGCGGGACGAGCCGGGGCGCCGGCACGCCGGCCAGCCGCAGCCCCACCTCGGCGAACAGCGAGTTGGCCCACGCGAACCACGGCCTGGTGAACGTGCCCGGATCGTCGACGTGGAAGCTCTCGTGCATCTGGCCGGTGCCGGCGTCGGTGGCCAGCAGCGTCCGGAACAGCGCCGCCGCCTCGTCGCGCGAGCCGCTGGTCATCGCCTGGACGCACAGCGACATCGGCCAGACGTGGCCCGGCGGTGTGTGCGGGCTGCCGACGCCGTCGGCCGCCGAGCCCCGGTAGTGGTACGGGTTGGCGGCGCTGAGCACGGCCGCGCGGGTGCGCCGGTAGAGCGGGTCGTCGAGCTCGCACCAGCCCAGGTACGGCAGCGACAGCAGGCTGGGCACGTTCGCGTCGTCCATCAGGTTGGCGCCGCCCAGCCCGTCCACCTCGTAGGCGTAGACCGGGCCGGCCCCGGTGTCGACGACCCCGTGCCGGGCGATGCCGGCGGCCACCTCGACGGCCAGGTCGAGGGCTCCCAGGCCCAGCTCGCCCGGGAGCACGCCGCGCTCGGCGAGGTGCACCACGCCGTTGAGCGCGACGACCGCCATGGCGTTCGCCGGGACCAGGTAGCCGTACGTGCAGCGGTCGTCGCTGGGTCGGAAGCCGGACCAGGTCATCCCGGTGTGCGCGACCGGCGAGCCGAGCCCGCCCCGGTCGAGGGTGTCGCCCCGGAACGGCCCGGCCACCCGCTCGAACCGGTACGGCGAGGCGCGCTCGTGGTCCTGCTCGACCCGCCACAGGTGCAGGATCCGCGCGGTCGCCGCGGCGAAGCTCTCGTCCAGGTGCGCGACGGACCCGCCGGCCGCCCAGAGCTCGTAGCCGAACGACAGCACGGCGCAGAGGGAGTCGACCTCGTATTTGCGCTCCCACACCCCCGGCGCCGGGGGCGGCCGGTCGTGCGGGTCGGCGTGCGCCCCGGTGGGCCCGTCGTTGATCGCGTTGGCGTACGGGTCGGCCAGCACCGCGCCGGCCATGCGCCGGACCACCCCGCCGAGCACCCGCAGCACCTGCGGGTCGGCCACCCCGCTGAGGTACGGCCGCAGCTGCCCGACCGTGTCCCGGTGCCACATCGCCGGGATGTCCCCGGTGCTGACGAACGGCTCGTCGGGCCGGCCGCCCAGCGTGGTGGTCCAGGCGCTGGCGAAGCACCGGCGCAGCACGTCGCCGGCGCCGAATTCGGGCTCGAGCCGGGCCGCGGCCCGGTTCACGACCGCGGCCAGGCCGGCGGGCAGCGCGTCCGGCGACACTCGATGACCTCCCGGGCCTGGTCGTTCGGGTATTTGACAGCGCACGCTACCCCAGTACTGTCGGTTGCGACAGCGTTGTCATCCGCGGTGAGATCCAGGCCACCGCCGACCCGGAGGCGCGACATGAGTGACCACGCCGAAGCCCCGATCCTGCAACTCTCCGGCATCGCCAAGCACTACGGCACCGTGCGGGCGCTGCAGGACGCCGCCCTCACCGTGCACCGCAACGAGGTCGTCGCGCTGGTCGGCGACAACGGCGCGGGCAAGAGCACGATGATCAAGGTGATCTCCGGGGTGATCCAGCCCGACGCCGGCCGGATCGCCGTCGACGGGGAACCGACCACCTTCGCCAACCCGCTGGCACCCCGCCGGCACGGCATCGAGACGGTCTACCAGGACCTGGCCCTCGCGCCGGACCTGGACCCGGCCGCCAACCTGTTCCTCGGCCGTGAGGTGCTGCGCGGCGGGCTGCTGGGCCGGCTGGGCATGCTGGACAAGCCCCGGATGCGGGCCGAGGCCGACGCGGCGTTCGCCCGGCTCGGCGTCGGCCTGCAGGACACGCGCAGCCAGGTCGGCACCATGTCCGGCGGCCAGCGGCAGGGCATCGCGGTGGCCCGCGCGGTGCTGTGGGCCAGCCGCCTGGTGCTGATGGACGAGCCGACGGCCGCGCTGGGCGTGGTGCAGACCTCCCGCGTGCGTGCGCTCATCGAATCCGTAAGGGAGCAGGGTGTGTCCGTGCTGTTGGTCAGTCATAATCTGCCCTTCGTCTTCGAGGTCGCCGACCGGATCGAGGTGTTGCGCCTGGGCCGGCGGGTCGCGGTGTACTCGCGGGCGGAAGCCACCGCCGAGCGGGTGCTCGGCGCCATGACCGGCGCGGTCGAGACGGTGCCCGAGCCGTAGGCGGCCGGGCACGACGAACAGGAGGCGGCGGATGGCCCGGCCGACGATGAGTCAGGTCGCGCAGCTGGCGGGCGTGGGCATGAAGACGGTGTCCCGGGTGGTCAACGGGGAGGGCCGGGTCAGCCGCGAGACGCGGGCGAAGGTCGAGGCGGCCATCGCCGCGACCGGCTACCGGCGCAACGAGGTGGCGCGCAGCATGCGCGCGATGCGCTCGGGTCAGAGCACCGACGACATCGGCCTGCTGCTGGGCGACCTCACCAACCCGTTCTTCGCCGCCGTCGCCCACGCGGTGATCGCGGTGGCCCGCAGCCGGGGCTACGCGGCCGTGCTGGCCAGCGCCGACGAGGATCCGCAGGGCGAGCGCGCCCTGATCGACGGCCTGCTCGGCCGGCAGGTCGCCGGGCTGCTCATCGTGCCGGGCGGCCGCGACTACGGCTACCTGCGGCCCGAGCTTGAGCTGGGCACCTCGGTGGTCTTCGTCGACCGGCCCGGCGGCGGCCTCGACGCCGACGAGGTGGTGCTCGACAACGCGGCCGGCGCGCGGATGGCGGTGACCCACCTGGTCGCGCAGGGGCACCGCCGGATCGGCGCGATCGTCGCGCCCAGCCTGTGGGCGACCGCGCAACGGCTGCGCGGCTTCCGGGACGCGATGCGCGCCGAGGCCGGCGGCGCGGACGCCGACCTGATCCGGCGGCTGACGACCGGCTCGGTCGACGAGGCCGAGCGGGCCGCGCGGGACCTGCTCGCGGTGCCCGACCCGCCGACCGCGGTGTTCACCACGACCGGCTTCATGACCCAGGGGCTGCTGCGCGCGCTCGGCCCGCGCCGCGACGTGGCCGTGGTCGGCTTCGACGACTTCCCCCTGGCCGACATGCTGCCGGTGCCGGTCACGGTGGTCGCCGGCGACCCGGGGGTGCTGGGTACGGTGGCCGCGCAGACGCTGTTCGCCCGGATCGACGGCTGGGCCGGGCCGCAGACCCGCCGGGTGGTCCGCCCGACGCTGGTGCCGCGGGGCAGCGGCGAGATCCGCCCACCCGGCGCCGCCCGCCCGGGAGGGCGGTCCTGAGTTCGGTACGGCGGCCCGGTCTTCCGTTCGGCGTTACCTGCGGGTCCATTGCTGGTTGGCGCTGCCGTTGCAGGACCGCAACTGCAACTTCGAGCCATTGGTACGGCCGGCCGAGGCGTCGAGGCACAGGCCCGACTGCACGCTGGTCAGCGCGCCGTTCGCGGTGAAGGTCCACTGCTGGTTGGTCTGGCCGTTGCAGTCCCAGACGACCACCTTGGTCCCGTCCGAGGTGCCCTTGCCGAACGCGTCGAGGCACTTGTTGTCGTGCAGCAGCAGCGCATTCTGCGCGGTGTAGGTCCACGCCTGGTTCCGGCCGGTGTGGCAGTCCCACACCTGAGCCTGCGAGCCGTTGTCGACGATGTCCCCGTTCAGGTCGATGCAGCGGCCGGATTCCCCGCCGACCACCTGGATCGTCGCGGCCGGGCTGCTCGTCGTCGGCGTGGGGCTGGCGCTCGGGGCCGGCGTCGCGCCGGTGCCCTTGATCAGGAAGAGGTTGTCCGCGACGTTGTACTCCTTCGCCAGGTAGCTGCCCGGCGACGGGTTGGTGTGGTAGTAGTCGTCGTGGTTGCAGTCCAGCCGCATGTCGTGCGACTGCGCCGCACACGGAAACCGCAGCACGGTGTCGGTGGCGTCCTGGTAACACATGACGTCGTACTCGTCGACGCAGTGTCCCTGGTGCGAGGTGTTGGGGGCGTCGTAGTTGACCGCGCCCAGGTTGTGCCCCAGCTCGTGGGCCGCCACATCCGGGTATTGCCAGCAGCCGTTGTCGACGCGGGAATAGCCGATGCCGTTGGACCGGTTGGCGTCGGACTTCGTGGTGTCGCCGAGGAACTCGCCGATTCCACAGTATTCGTTGATGTCCACGAACATCAGGTACTTGCGGTCGTCGCGGCTGTAGCCGAGGGCGGCCACCGCGGCGCGGGCCGTGTCGAAGTCGCGGAGCACGGAGTCGGCGATCTGGACGTCGCGGACGACCGGGCGGCAGACCCCGTTGACCGTCTCGGTCACATAGCGCACGTGCCGCACCCCGCCGGTCTCCAGGGCACTCTGGTGGTAGATATCGTCCACCTGCTCCGCCCGTACCCGGAAGGTGTCCAGGTATTCGGCGTACTGGCTGGTGGCGCCGTGCACGTAGAGGACCTCCACCCGCCGCCCGGCGATGCCGTCGCCCTCGCACACCGGCAGGCCGTCCGCCGCGGCAGCCGCGGCGGCCGCGGTCACCGGCGTAGCCGCGGCCTTCACCGACACGTCCCGCGGCGGTGCGTCCGGCCCGTGGGTGCACGGCGCCTCCGCCGCGGTGCCGATCTGGTAGCCGCCCACGCACGGACCCGTCTTGGCCACGGTCAGTCCGCGGTAGATCAGGCCCTTGCGCGGGTTGTCCTTGGGCACCCGGGTGAGCGGCTGGGCGTCGCGCCCGAACAATTTCACCGCCTTCGCGGCCGGCGCCCGGCTGCTGCCCGTGGTGGCGGAGCCGACCTCGGCGGCAGGAACGGCGACGCCGGCCTGAGCCGCTGCCTGCCGCGGGGAGTCGGGCGCGGTGCCGCAGGCGTACAGCGCGGAGATGACGGCGAGCGAGGCGGCTGCCGCGAGTAACGCCGATCGATGGCGAGGAGTCACCGGAACCCATCTGGTTGTAGGGGCATGGAGCGTTCAGTGCGAGCACCCGGACAAAACCCCAGGTCAACGCGGACAGGCAGCGCGGAAGGTATCGATGGTCGACGTTCTCCGTCAAACCATCGGGCCCGATCTATAAAAGATTTAACCTTCAATGACGGCCCGCGAGTGGGCAGTGGACGGTCCGTGATCAACAACCCGGTGTCGACGCGGGCTGAACCGTTCGCGTGCGCCGCGACGTATTCCCCCCGTACGGGCCGCCACAGCGCTGCGAGGGACCCATGAGCGGCTACGGAACGAGACGGCAGGATCGCTTGCGCCGTGCCGACCCCCGGTATGTCGGCCGGTACCGCGTGCTCAGCAGGCTGGGCGCCGGCGGGATGGGCGTGGTGTATCTGGCCGAGGCACCGTCCGGGCGGCGGGTGGCGCTGAAGGTCATCCACGAGGCCCTGGCCGCCGATCCGCGATTCCGGCACCGGTTTCGTGCGGAGGTGCAGCGTGCCCGGCAGGTGCCGCCCTTCTGCACCGCGGAGGTGCTGGATGCCGATCTTGATCACGAACCGCCGTACCTGGTGGTCGAGTACGTGGCAGGTCCGAGCCTGGCCGAGGCGGTCGCGGGCAGCGGACCCCTGTCGCCGGCGAACGTGCATTCCATCGCGGCCGGAGTCGCGTCGGCGCTGACCGCGATCCACCAGGCCGGCGTGGTGCACCGCGACCTCAAGCCGGAAAACGTGCTGCTCGCACCGGGCAGCCCGAAGGTCATCGACTTCGGCATCGCGCAAGCACTCGACGGCGGGGAGGGTCTCACGCGCACCGGGCACGTGGCGGGAACCCCCGCCTACATGGCACCCGAGCGTTTGGACCCCGCCCTCGGTTTCAGCGTCGGGCCGGCCGCGGACATCTTCGCCTGGGGCGCGGTGGTCGTTTTCGCGGCGACGGGCCGGTCGCCCTTCCACGCTCCCACGATGACCGCGCTGGTGACCCAGATCATGGTGGGCAAGCCCGAGCTGGCGGGGGTGCCCGGACCCCTGCGCCCGCTGGTGTCTCAGGCACTGGCCAAGGATCCGGCAGCGCGGCCGACGGCGCATCAGATCGTGAATGCGTTGTTGCTGAGACCGCCGGCCCGGCGGCACCGGTCCCGGCGCTGGGCGCTGCGGGCGGCCCTCACGGCGGCCGTTCTCGTCGGCGCGCTCTCCGCGGGGTTCGCGCTGCAACAGCACTTCCGGAACGTGTCCGACTCGCCGCGGGAGTCCGCTCCGGCACCGTTGGTCGCGGAACTCAACGGCCTGTGCCTGGATGTCCGCAACGGCGGCCTGGCCAACCCCCGCGCGGTCCAGACGCTGAAATGCTCGGACAATCCGGATCAACGATGGACCTGGGCCGCGGACGGCACGGTGCGGGCGCTCGACGAGTGCCTCGACGTCACCGGCCCGGTGCGGGGCGGCGCCGCCCCGGTCGGCCTGACCGCGTGCACCGGCTCGCCGACGCAACAGTGGAGCTACACCGCGAGCCGTCAGATCGTCAGCGTGCCGACCGGGCGCCAATGCCTGGAGATCGTCGGTGGCGCCGCCGACGAGGGCGCCGACCTGCAGATCCGGACCTGCCGGAACGCCCCGAACCAGCGGTGGACGAGGTCCGTTCCCCGGTAGACCGCAGCCCGGCCCCCGCACGAAGCACGGGCTAGATTCGCGGCGTGAGCGACAACGAGTGGCGGCTCGTCCGCACCATCGGCGAGCCCTCGACGATCCGGGCCGTCGCCCCGGCCCCGGACGGCTCGCCGCTGGTCGCCGCCGCGACCGAACGCGGCCTGCTGCGGGTCTGGGACGTCACCACCGGCCGCCAGCACGGTCGGGACTGCACCGACGACGGCGGCGCCGGCCGGACAGCGCTGCTTGCCTCGGCCGGCGGCCCGCTCGTGGCGAGCGGCAGCGGGAACGAGGGCACGGTTCGGATCTGGGATCCCGCCACGGGCGGCCAGGTCGGCGAGCCGGTGACCGACGCGGGCTGGTCGCCCGCGATCGCCGCCACTGTGGTGGGTGGCCGGTCGCTGCTGCTCGCCGGCCGGCTCGACGGCAGCCTGCGCGTGTGGGAGCCGGCCTCCCGGCAGGCTCCGCACGCCCTGCACCGCGGCCCGGAGCTGCGGGTGCTCGCCCTGGACGCGGCACACGGGCTCGCCGCCGCGGTGACCGGGACCGCGGGCGACGACTCGGGACCGGTTCGGGTCTGGAGCCTGCCCGGCGGCGAGCCGGTCGGTGCGCCCTTCGCCGCGGACGCCGAGGTCCATGCCGTGGCGGTGGCGTTGCTCGGCGGGCGGCCGGTCGCCGTGACGGCCGGTTGGGATCGGACGGTCCGGGTCTGGGACGCGCGCACCGGTGGGCAGCTCGGCGCGCCGCTGGTCGATACCTGCGGAGCTCGCCACGTCGCCGTCGGCGTCCTGGCGGGTAGGCCCGTCGCGGTCACCGCTGGTCGCGGCGACGGCGCTGATGCCGTACGCGTCTGGGACCTCGACGATCGCAGCCAGGTCGGCGCCGATCTGACGTTTCCCAGCCCGGTACGGGCGGCGGCGATCGCCGGAGGCGCGCTGGTCGTCGCGGTCGGCAGCGACATCGCGGTCCTGACCCATCCGCGGCGGACGGACGAGCAGGGCTGACTGCGGGTTCCCGGGGCTTGCGCACCATATACCGGGTATGCATACTCGGTAGCTATGCGTCGCGCGTTCCAGGACCTCCCCGGCGGTGCCGGATGACCGGCTGGCGCGCCGCGCTGCGGGTGGCGCGGCGCGAGGCGCGGCGGGCCAGGGGACGCTCGGCGCTGGTCGTCGCGATGATCGCGCTGCCGGTGGCGGCCATGGCGTTCGCCTCCGTCACCTACGACACCTTCACGCTGCGCCCCGGCGAGGAGGCCGACCGGCTCATGGGCGCCGGACAGGCCGCGATGCGATGGCCGCAGGACGGCCCGCTGTATCAGGATCCGGCCGAGCTGCGCTCCATCTCCGCACCGCAGACGGCACCGACGGGGCCTGCCGGGCCGACCGCGCCGGAGGCCGTACCGTCGCGGTTGCTGGCGCTGCTGCCGCCCGGCAGCCGGGCGATCAGCGATCGCCCGGGCCGGCTGTCCGTGCACACCGCAACCGGCGTCGGCGTCGTCGCGACCCGGGCCCTGGACTACACCGACCCGCTGGCGCGCGGCATCCTGCGTCCGATCGCCGGGCGCCCGCCCGCGGCCGCCGACGAGGTGGCCCTGACCCCGGCGGCCACCGCGCGGTTGGGCACGCGGCTCGGCGGCACCGTGCGCCCGGCCGACGGCAGCCGCACCCTGCGCGTGGTGGCCCTGGTGGAGGACCCGACCGACATCCGGGCGACGACCATCGTCGTGCGCCCCGGTGGCCCGCCCGCCGACCCGAGCGAGGTGACCTGGCTGGTCGCCACGCCCGGCCCGCTCACCTGGAACCAGGTCAGGCAGCTCAACACGCGCGGGGTGGTCGCGGTCTCCCGGCACGTGCTCGCCCACCCGCCGAGCGCGGCCGAGCGATACCCGGAGTTCCCGCACGAGGCGGGTGTGTCGGAGGCCGGCCTGCTCATGCTGATCGCCGGGCTGGCGACCCTGGAGATCGTGCTGCTGGCCGGGCCGGCGTTCGCGGTCAGTGCCCGGCGCCGCCGCCGCGACCTCGCGCTGGTCGCCGCCGTCGGCGGCACGCCGGCACAGGTACGCCGGATCGTGCTCGCCGACGGTGTGGTGCTCGGCGCGATCGCCGCCGGCGCCGGCGTCCTGCTGGGTGTCGCCGCGGCCGCCGGTGGCCGCCCCTGGCTTGAGGAACACGTCACGCACGTGCGGTCGGGCCCGTTGCGGGTCTTCCCGCTGGCGCTGGCGGTGCTCGCGGGGCTGGCCGTGCTGACCGGGGTGGTGGCCGCGCTGGTGCCCGCCTGGATCTCCGCCCGCCAGGACGTCGTGGCCGCACTGGCCGGCCGGCGCGGGACCACCCGGTCGCGGCGGCGCTGGGTGGTGCTCGGCACCGCACTCGGCGCGACGGGCGTGGCCATCGCCGCCGTCGGCGCCTGGCGGGTCGCCGCGCTGCTCGTCCTCGCCGGGCTGGTCCTCGCCGAGCTCGGGCTGGTGCTGTGCACGCCGGCCATCGTGGGCCTGGTGACCCGGTTCGGCCGCTTCCTTCCGCCGGCCCCGCGCATCGCGCTGCGCGACACGTCCCGCAACCGCACCGCGGCGGCCCCGGCGATCTCCGCCGTGATGGCCGCGGTCATCCCCAGCCTCGCCGTCGGGATGGTGCTCACCGCGAGCGACGCCCGCGCCCGGGCGGACTACCGGCCGCTGGGACGGGCCGGCGACGTGTACGTGTCCGCCGCCGACCCCGGGCAGAAGACGATGCCGCCCGAGGTGCCGTCGGCGCTGCGCCGCACCCTGCCGGTGGCGCAGATCCACCAGATCGGCGCAGCGACGTGCGCCACCCGGGAATGCTCCGTGGTCGTGCTCACGCCACCCGAGCGCCGCTGCCCCTACGCGCACCTCGACCATGGGCGCGAGCCGACCGCCGCCGAGCAGCGTGCCGCCCGCCGCGACGCCCGATGCGACGGCGTCGAAATCCGGTACGACTACTTCGGCGGAGCGATCAGTTCCGGCGCCGGCCTGACGCTCGTCATCGACCCCGAGGCGGTGGGCGCGCTCGTCGACATCCCGGCCGAGCAGGCCGCGCAGGCGGCCGCCGCCATGCGCGCCGGAGCCGTCGTCGTCGACGACCCGCGCCGGCTGGACAACGGCCGGGCGACGCTGGAGGTGCACGCCGGTCCCTCCGGCGCGGAGATCCGCACCGTCACGGCGCCGGGCTTCGCGTTCGCGCACCCGCCGCGGGCGCCGCTGGCCCTGCTCAGCCCGGACACGGCACGGTCGCTGGGCCTGTCCGGCACGACCCTGGTAACGCTGGCCACCACCAGCCGCGTGCCGACCATCGCCGAGCAGGACCGGCTGCGGGCCGCGCTCGGCACCGGGTACGACGTGGCGGTCGAGCGCCGCCCGCAGCCCAACCGCGCGTCGCTGCTGGTGCTGGCCGTCGTGGCGGGGGTGATCACCCTCGGCGCCGCGGCGATCGCCACCGGACTGGCCGCCGCCGACGGCCTCGCCGACCTCGCCACGCTGGCCGCCGTGGGCGCCTCCCCGCGGGTGCGCCGGGCGCTGTCGCTCAGCCAGGCCGGGGTGATCGCCGGACTCGGCTCGGTGCTCGGCGGGATCGCGGGCCTCGGCGCCGCGACGGCGGTGCTGGCGGCCGACAACCGGAACCTCGACAACGTCTGGCCGGTGCCCACGCCGTACCCGATCGCGGTGCCCTGGCTCAACGTCGCCATCGCGCTGCTCGTGGTGCCGGTGGTGGCGATGCTCGGCGCCGGCCTGCTCACCCGCTCCCGGCTGCCGATCGAACGGCGGTTGTAGGCACCACAAACTGTCTCTGCCACCGTATTCTCATGCCCAGCGGGTCGGGCGCGGCGCGCGCCGAGGGAAAAGGGGAACCATGCGGATCACCGTCCTGGGCGCGGGCTCGTGGGGCACCACGGTCGCGTCCGTTCTCGCCCGCCGGGATCACGAATCCCTGATCTGGGCGCGCAATCCGGCCACGGCGGAGGAGATCAACGCCAAGCACAGCAACGAGCGCTATCTCGAAGGCTTCCCGCTCCCGGGCCGGCTCCGGGCCACCGCGGACCTCACCGAGGCGGCAACCCACGCGGAGTTGCTCGTCGTCGGCGTGCCGACCGGAGCATTCCGCGCCACCCTGGAGCTCGTCCGGCCGGACCTGCACCCGTGGATCCCCGTGGTGAGCCTCAGCAAGGGCCTGGAACGCGACTCGTTGCTGCGGATGACCGAAGTGATCAAGGACGTGCTGCCGGGACATCCGGCCGCCGCGCTCACCGGTCCCAACCTGGCCAAGGAGATCATGGCGGGCATGGCGGCGGCCACCGTGATCGCCACGGAGGATCTCACCGTCGCCACGGAGATCCAGCGGGTGTTCCGGCGGGGCCTGCTGCGCGTGTACACCAACCACGACGTGATCGGCTGCGAGGTCGGCGGGGCGCTGAAGAACGTCGTGGCGATCGCCACGGGGATCGCCCAGGGCCTGGGCGTCGGCGACAACACCCGGGCCGGGGTGATCTCCCGCGGGCTCGCCGAGCTGACCACGCTGGCCGTCGCGATGGGTGGCGAGCCGAGCACGCTCGCCGGCCTGGCCGGGATGGGCGACCTGGTGGCGACGTGCATCAGCCCGCAGAGCCGCAACCGGCACGTCGGCGAGCAGCTCGGCCGCGGGCGGAGCCTGGACGACATCCTCGCCGAGATGGGGCAGGTCGCCGAGGGGGTCAAGACGGTGCACGCCGCGGTGCGACTGGCCGACAAGCACGGGCTGGCCATGCCGATCACCCGCACGATCCACCGGGTCATCACCGGCGACATCACCGCCGAGCGGGCCTACGGCGGCCTGCTGCGCACCCCGGCCGGACACGAGTCCGAACCCGGGTGATGGCTGATCCACAGAGGAGTTAGGTACAGTTCGTCACCCGTGCAGGAATGCCTGCATGGGTGACGATATCCTCTTATGGAGGCTTCTCGGTGGAACGTGTTGGCGAAGATGCTCGCGGGGTCGATCTGCGAACCGACCGGGCGCACGGCGCACGGATCTACGACTACATCCTGGGCGGTAAGGACAACTTCGCCGCCGACCGCGAGGCCGGCGAGAACTCGTTGCGGATCTGGCCGGCGTTGCGGGTTCACATGCAGGCCAACCGGTCCTTCATGCACCGGGTGGCGCGTTTCCTGGCCGCCGAGCGCGGGATCCGGCAGTTCCTCGACATCGGCACCGGGCTGCCGACCTCACCGAATCTCCACGAGATCGTGCAGTCGGTCGACCCGACCGCCAAGGTGGTCTACACCGACAACGACCCGCTCGTGCTCGCGCACGCGCGTGCCCTGATGCTCGGGACGGCACAGGGCAGCACGGCCTACGTCGCGGCGGACATGCGCGACCCCCAGACGATCGTCTCCGCGCCGGAATTCCTGCGGACCCTCGACCTGAATCAGCCGGTCGGGCTGCTGCTGATCGCGATCGTGCACTTCATCGAGGACGACCCGGAGGCGCTGCGGGTCGTGCGGCAGGTCCTGGACGTACTGCCGGCGGGCAGCTACCTGGCGATGTCCATCGCCACCGATGCATTCGACCCGATCCCGCTGGCCGAGGTCCAGCGGGAATACAACAGGCTGGGCGAGACCCTCAAGTTCCGCGACCGGGCCACGGCGCTGGGGTTCTTCGACGGCTTGGAGCTGGTCGAGCCAGGACTGGTCCAGGTGCACAAGTGGCACCCCGACGGGTCCGACGCCTCGGGGATCGCGGACAAGGACATCGCCATGTACGGGGCGGTCGCGCGCAAGGCCTGACGTTCGGCAGGGCCAGCGGAACGTCACCTCGGCGCCCGATGAGGTAACCGGCTTCGACTGCGCCGGTGTTTTGGCGTGGGCTTGACAGTGACCTTGGTGGGTTTTACATTACCAATCGGTTATGAAGTGAGGATGTTCCCATGAGCCTGGACGCCACGTTCGCCGCGCTGGCCGACCCCACGCGGCGGGCCATTCTCACCCGGCTGGCGGCGGGTGAGGCGACGGTCACCGAGTTGGCGGCGCCGTTCGCGATGACGCAGCCGGCGATCTCCAAGCACCTCAAGGTGCTCGAAGGCGCCGGCCTGGTCACCCGCGGCCAGGGCACGCATCGTCGGCCCTGCCGGCTTCAGGCCCGTCCGCTCAGGACGGCGGTGGACTGGCTGGAGAACTACCGCGGCTACTGGGAGGAGTCCTATCAGCGCCTCGACTCGCTCCTGGCCGACCTCGCCACCTCGTCCGGAGAGGATGAGTCGTGATCGGCGACGGGCTCACCGTCAGCACGCCCTCCGACCGCGAGATCGTGCTCACCCGCGCCTTCGCCGCCGCGCCCGGCCTGCTGTTCGGCGCGTGGACCCGGCCCGAACTGCTTGTCCGCTGGTACGGCGCGCGTGGCTGGCGCCTGATCGACTGCGACGTCGATCTGCGGGTCGGCGGTGCCTGGCGGTTCGTCTCCCAGGGGCCGGACGGCGCCCGGATGACCCAGCGCGGCGTCTACCAGGAGATCCAGCCTGCGCGCCGGCTCGTCTACACGGAACGGTTCGACGACCAGTCGTATCCCGGGGACACCCTCGTCGACCACGTGTTCTCCGCCCGCGGCGGCGGCACCACGCTCACCACCACCATCCGGTACGCCACGCCAGAAGGCCGTGACCGCGTGCTCGCCTATCCCATGGCGCGCGGCCTCAGCGAGGGCTTCGACCGGCTCGACACCCTGCTCGCAACGGAGACAGATCGTGAACTGGACCCTTGAAGTCGTCGTCGTGCCCGTGTCCGACCTGGACCGCGCGAAGGAGTTCTACGCCGAGCGGCTCGGCTTCCACGTCGACCATGATGTCAGGATCGGCGCCGACGCCCGCATCATTCAATTCACCCCGGCCGGCTCCGGCTGCTCGATCGTGATCGGCACGGGCGCGGTGCCGGTCATGCCGCCCGGTTCGCTCAAGGGCCTGCAACTCGTGGTGCCCGACATTCATAAGGCGTACGCCGAACTCGTCGCCCGCGGCGTGGAGAACAGCGGGGTGCAGGTGCTGGGCGAGAACCCGGCCCCCGTCGACAACCCGCTGGACAACGTCGGTTTCGTGTTCTTCAGCGACCCGGACGGCAACGAGTGGGCCGTGCAGCAGATCTCCACCCGCGCCTGAGCACACGTCACCAACCTCTGACAAGGAGCTGCCTGTGTTCGTCGTCGCCCACCTCAGTGACACCCACCTGGACGACACCCCGGAGTCCGCGGCCCGCACCGCAAGCGTGCTCAACTACCTGCACGCCCTTCCGCGGCCGGTGGACGCCATCCTGATCACCGGCGACGTCGCCGACCACGGGCTCGAGGACGAATACCGGCTCGCCGCCAAGCTGTTCGCCTCGCCGCTGCCGGTGCTGGTCTGCCCCGGCAATCATGACGTGCGGGACGCGTACCGTAAGGGTCTGCTCGGGATCGCCGAGGGCGGCACCGCGGCGATCAACGCCCGGCACGACGTGGCCGGCGCGGTCTTCCTGCTCTGCGATTCCAGCGTCCCCGGCGCCGACGAGGGCCGGCTCGACCCGCCGACGCTGGCCTGGCTCGCCGCGCAACTCGTCACGGTCCCGGCGGAGACGCCGACCTTCATCGCCTTCCACCACCCGCCGGTCGAGCTGCACCACCCGGTGGTCGACTCGATCCGGCTGCTCGACGCCGGCCCGCTGGCCGCGCTGGTCGCCGCGCACCCGCAGGTCACCGCCGTGCTGACCGGCCACGCACACACCGCCGCGGTCAGCACCTTCGCGGGCCGGCCGCTGCTCGTGGCGCCCGGTGTCATCTCCACGCTGCGGCTGCCGTGGGAGGGGCCGGGCCCGCTCGCGGACACCGTCCAGCCGCCCGGCGTGGCCTTCCACGTCCTGGACGACACCGGCCGGCTGACCACCCACTACCGCGTCGTGGTCTGAGGCGTGCGCCTCGCCGCGGTGCTCGGCTTCCTCGCCGTCGTCGCCCCGATCAGCATGAGCCCGGGCACCAGCCTGACCATGGTGGTCTCGGGCGTCACCACCTCGGGCCGGCGGCACGGCTGGTGGGTGGTCGCCGGCACGGTCTCCGGCCTGTACGTGCACGGGCTGCTCGCGGCCGCCGGGCTGGCCGCGCTGGTGCTGCACTCGGCGCAGGCGTTCCGCCTGGTCCAGGCCGTCGGCGCGGCGTATCTGGCCGGCCTCGGCCTGTGGATGATCTGGTCAACGGTCCGGCGCCGCGGTCCGGCGCTGTCGCGTCGCCGCGATCCACCGGCGGCCCGTCGCCGCGTCGGCCTGCGCCATCCGTACGGGCAGGCGCTGCTCGGCAACGTCCTCAATCCCAAGGCCGCCTCGATCTATCTCACGCTCGCGCCGCAGTTCCTGCTGCCCGGTCGTTCCGTGTGGGGGCCGATGCTGTTGCTGGTCACCGCGCACGCTGTCTTCGTGGTCCTCTGGCTCGGCACCTGGGTCGCCCTCTCGTCGGCGGGCGCCCGGCTGCTGCGCACCGACCGCGCGCGGCGGACGATCAACCGGATCGGCGGCGCGATCCTGGTGGCGCTCGGCATCCGCGCGGCGACGTCACTGGCCTAGCGTCACTGGCCCAGCAGCCACCGGTGCGGCGCCGCGAGCTTGCGTGCCCCCGGCGGGCCCCACGAGCCCTGCGGGTATTTGGCCAGGCGTGGCGGCGCGGAGAGGATCGGCTGCACCGTGCGCCACGCCGCCGCCAGTCCGTCCGGGCGGGTGAACAGCGACCGGTCGCCGAGCAGCACGTCGTGGATCAGCCGCACGTACGGCGGCAGCGGCTCGTTGCCCGGCAGCCGGTCCAGTGGCAGCCCGAGCGTCGCGGGCTCGACCCGCAGCTCGACGCCCGGCGACTTGGCCAGCAGGCCCAGCTCGATCGCGCCGTCGCCGGCCAGCGAGAACGTCAGCGTGTTCGACTGTGGCGGCAGGCCGGTCAGCGGGTGTCGCGGGGTGCATAGCACCATGGTCACCCGCTGCTCGCTCGCGGCCATCCGCTTGCCGGTGCGCAGCAGGAACGGCACGCCCTTCCACCGCGGGTTGTCGATCCACAGTCTCGCGGCGACGAACGTGTCGGTCGTGGACCGGGGCCGGACACCTTTGATGTCGCGGTAGCCGTCGAACTGGCCCCGTACCACCTCGGCCGGGTCCAGCGGACGGAACGAGCGGATCACCCGTTCGCGGGCCGACTGCAGGTCGGCGGCGGCCAGGCTGGCCGGCGGTTCCATGGCGATTTCCGCGGCTACCTGGAACAGGTGGGTGACCAGCATGTCCAGCACGGCGCCGGTCGCGTCGTAGAAGCCGGCCCGGTTCTCGACGCCGAGGGTCTCCGGCACGTCGATCTGCACGCTTTCGACGTGGTCGCGGTGCCACATCGCCGCGTACAACTCGTTGGCGAAGCGGATCACGTGCAGGTTCTGCGTCGCCTCCTTGCCCAGGAAGTGGTCGATCCGGTAGACCTGCGGCTCCTCCAGCACGGTGTGCACGATCCGGTTGAGCGAGCGGAAGTCCTTCGGCGACGTGCCGAACGGCTTCTCGTAGACCACCCGGGCGCCCGCGGCGAGGCCGTGTTGCCCGAGTGCCCTGGTCAGCTCGGGGAAGGCCTGCGGCGGCACCGCCAGGTAGTGCACGAGCTCCGCCTTCGGCCCCAGCCGGCGCCGGGCGTCGCCGATCACGTCGAGCAGGCTGCCGGGGGAGTCGGTGTTGAAGCCGCCGCCGGCGAAGAGCAGCCGCTGCTCGAAGTCGTGCCACGGGCCCTTGTCCGGGTGCGGTCCGAACTCGACCAGCGCGTCGTGCACGTGCCGGCGGAAGTGCTCGTGTGCCACGTCGCCGCGCCCGTTGCCGACCAGCACCCAGTCGGCGGGCAGCAGCCCCTCGATGGCCAGCGTGTAGAAGGCGGGCAGCACCATCCGCCGCGCCAGGTCGCCGGTGGCCCCGAACAGTACGAACACGGTCTTCGTCGTCGCCATGCCCCCAGCATTGTCCGTTTGCCGGCCGGTTAATCGCGGACGGGCGCCCGGGTCCTGTGACGCCGGCCGCCCCCGGCTCACAATTTGCCGAAAATAATCGCCGATATTTTGAACCGGATGAATTCGCCCAAGAACTGAACCCGAGTGCGGTGCCGTCGCGTACTTGATCCCGAACGACATTGATATCCAACGACGAGGAGTGGTGATGAGACTGCGACAGCGACGACGCATCGGAGCCGGCACGACCGGGTTCAACCGTAAGGCGATCGGCGGCGCGGTCATCGCTGGTGTGCTGGTGGTGGGTGGTGTCACCGGACTGCAGTTCGCCTCGGCGGGCGAGCAGGCCCAGGCTGCCGAGATCGTGGTGGTCGACGGCCAGAACTTCGACATCGCGGGCTGCGAGAAGCTGGAAATCAACGTGGGCGCCGTCATCTGTGACGGTGAGCAATTGGCACCCGAGCAGGAGGTCGGCGCGGCCGATGCCGCCAACGCGGCGGCGCAGGCACTCGAGGCCGCGTGCGATCAGTTCGTGATCGACCAGGCCGCCGCGGCCGGTGCCGCCGAGGACGACGCCGCTGAACAGGCCGCAGCCGAGGAGGCTGCCGCGCCGGCGGAGATGTCCAAGAAGGCCAAGAAGGCCGTGGCGAAGAAGTACCTCAAGGGCATGGACAAGGCCGCCGCGGAGCGGGCCGCCCGGAAGGCCGCCAAGCAGGCCGCCAAGGAGAAGGAGGCCGCTGAGCAGGCCGCCGCGCAGGAGGCCGCTGAGCAGGAGGCCGCCGGGCAGGAGGGCGCCGCCGCCGAGGATCTCGACGCCGCGGTCACCGACGCCCGCGCGACGCTGCTGGTCGCGTGCCTGGACCTGTCCGCCGCCAAGGCCGCAGCAGGCGAGGACGCCGCTGCCGACGAGCAGGCCGGCGCCGAGGAGCAGGCCGCCGACGAGCAGGCTGCCGAGGAGCAGGCTGCCGACGAGCAGGCCGCAGAGGCTGACGACGCCGCTGCCGACGAGCAGGCCGCCGAGCACGAGGCGACCACGAAGAACTGACCGCACCGCACGGCACCGGCCCGGCCCGCACTCAGCTGCGGGGCGGGCCGGTGCCGTGCGTACGGGTCAATATCGGTCCGGCGCACGCACGCCGTCGGCGGTGGCCTTCCAGTCGCCGCTGTCGCGGCTGTCGAAGGTGAGCCCGGCGCCCGCGGCGATGGCGATGGCGACGAAGAAGAGCAAGATGGCGAATCCCATGACGTTCACACCCTTGTTCCGGCGAGTCGTTTGCCGGTGCGCACCGGGTTGCTTGTTACCAGCATGGTCCGGCGGCGGGGGTTCGGACAGTGGCAGAGATGCCATACATCTTCAAAATCCTGCCAACCCGTCGTAGGCTGGCGGCATGTTGCGCAGTGTCGCTGTCATCGCCCTTCCCGACGTGGCCGTCTTCGAGCTCGGTGTGATCTGTGAGCTGTTCGGCTACGACCGCACCACCGAGGGACTGCCCGGCTACGACTTCGCCGTCTGCAGCGTCGACGGCGGCCCGGTCCGTACCCAATCGGGCTTCACCATCGTGCCCAGCCACGACCTCGGCCCGGCCGACCAGGCCGACCTGGTCGCGGTCGTGCCCGGCCGGCCCGACTGGGAGCCGCCCGCCGCGGTGCTCGACGTGCTGCGCCGGGCCCACGCCCGCGGCGCGTGGGTGATGAGCGTGTGCACCGCCGCCTTCGCGCTCGGCGCGGCCGGGCTGCTCGACGACCGCCGCTGCACCACCCACTGGCGGCATTCCGACGCGCTGGCCGCCCGCTTCCCGCGGGCGAAGGTCGACCCCGACGTGCTCTACGTGGCCGACGGCACCATCATCACCAGCGCGGGCACCGCCTCGGCCGTCGACTGCGGCCTGCACCTGATCCGCGAGGAGCACGGCTCCGCGGTGGCGACCCAACTCGCCCGCCGGATGGTCGTGCCGCCGCACCGCGACGGCGGCCAGGCCCAGTTCATCGAGACTCCGATGCAGCCGATCGAGTGCGAGACGCTGCAGCCGCTGCTGGCCCAGGTGCTGGAGAGCCTGGACCAGCCGCACACGGTGGACACGCTGGCGGCGCAGGCGCACATGGCGCCCCGCACCTTCGCCCGCAAGTTCCGGGCCGAGACCGGCGCGACCCCGCACGACTGGCTCACCGGCCAGCGCGTGCTGCTGGCCCGCCGCCTGCTGGAAGACTCCGACCTGGGCGTCGACGCGATCGCCGTGCGGGCCGGCTTCGGCGGCGCCGCCACCCTGCGCCACCACTTCGGGCACCGGCTGGACACGACGCCGCAGGCATACCGGTCGATGTTCCGCACCCGGAGCCGCTGACCCGCGACCGGTGCTGGATACCATGACCCCCGCATCGGAGGTGCATGGTGACGGACGCGACGCGGTCGCTGCGCTGGTACGGCGGGCTCGCCGTGCTCTTCTTCGGCATCGGGCCGGCGGTGATGCTCACGCTGCTCGTCGTGCAGGACCGCACGCCCGGATCCGTCGGGGTGCTGCTCATCTTCGGCGTTCCGCTGGTGCTGCTCGCCCTGGTCATCGCCGGGCTCGGGATGACCGGCTCCGACCCCGAGCTGACCAGCCGCCGGATGCACCTGGCCATGGCCCTGGTCGCCGGCGCCGACGTGCTCATGCTCGGCGGCAACGCGATCATCCGGATGATCGCGGAGTGATCTTCCGGCGGTCCCTGCCGCTCGGCGCCGCGCTGCGCGACCGGCTCGGCCGGCCGCGCCGCGTCCGGAGCATCGGCAGCAGCCCGCGGTCGCGGGTCTGGCGGGCCGAGTTCACCGGCACGCCCTGCTCGACCGGCTCCGGGCGGCCGGCAGCGCCCAGTTGCTGCACGGTGACCCGTGCCCGGGCAACGAGATCTCCACGGCCGGCGGCATCCGCTTCGTCGACCTGGAGGGTGCCGCCGCCGGCGCCGGCGTCAGCGAGCTCGCCTACCTGCGGATCGGCTTCCCGACCTGCTGGTGCGTGCGGTCCACGCCGGCGCCGGTGCTGCTCGCCGCCGAGCGGGCGTACCGGGACACCTGGCGCTCGCTGCGCGGCGGTGACCCGCCCGGTGACCTCGCCGACGCCTGCCTGGGCTGGGTGATTCAGGGTGACGCCCTGGTCGAACGCGCCGAGCGGCGCAGCACGGACCACTTCGCCCGGATGCTGAGCGCGGACTGGCAATGGGGCACGATGACCGCCCGCGAACGGGTCGTCCACCGGCTCGGCGTCGCCGCGGCCGCGGCCGACGGACGCGCCGACCTCGCCGCCACCGTGCGGCTGGCCACCGCGATGCGGGAGGCGCTCGCCCGCGCCTGAAAAGAATCTTGGCCGTCGATGTCACGCCGACGGGCTCCCGGAGACCTAACTAGGTGGGAGTTCCCGGGGCGAAACGGAGACATCGGTGGTTGAGGCGCGCGATACGCACGACACGGACGACGTGGACAGTGCGCCGGCGCCCGTTCCACCACCCGGGGCCATCCCCGATCCGCCGCCCGCCGCGCAGATCGAGGAGTTCTTCCGGCGCTACTGGCAGGGCCTTGTGCACAGCCTGCAGCGTGAGGGTGCCAACCTCTGGGAGGCTCAGGACGCCGTTGCCGAGGCGATCCGGGAGGCGCTGCGCCGCTGGTCCGAGCTGACCCATCCGGTCGCCTGGGTGCGCACGGCGGCCCGGTCGCACTGGCTCAAGCAGCGGCGCAGCGCCGGGCACGGCGACGTCGAGGTGCTGGTCGCCGACGTCAGCGAGCTCGGCGCCGGGCGCGCCGATCCCGAGCTGGTGGCGTACGAGCTGCAGGAGTGGTTCGCCGGGGTGCTCGCCCAGCTGCCGCCGGCCCGCCGCGAGGCGCTCGAGTTGTCCGCGCAGGGCCTGACCCCGGCCGAGATCGCCCAGCTGGTCGGCAAGACGCCGGAGGCGGTCCGCACGGCGCTCAAGCTCGGCCGCAAGCAGGCGGTGGCGATGTGGCAGGCGGTCCCGTCCCCGCGCGGCCCGGTCGCGGGGCGAACGACCGAGCAGGAGCCGCGCGAGCCGGAGGGAGAGCGGTCATGACGGCACTCGACGATCCGTTCCAGGCGGACGAGAACGGCAGCCCGACCCACGCCATGATGATCGCGGCGCTCAATCAGATCCTCGGGGAGTGCGGCTACGACCCGGTGCCCGACCAGGACGGGGAGCAGGCCCCCGCCGACCGGCTGATCGAGGACGCCCGGCACCGCGCCGACGGCATCGTCGCCGCGGCCCTGCAGACCGCGGTGCAATACACCGACGCCGCCCTCGACCAGGCCGCCCGCACGGTGCTCAGTGCCCGCCGCACGCTCGGCGGGCTCCCGGCCGCCGCCGACCCCCTGGAGCGGCCTGGGCCGACGGCTAGCGGCAGCGGCGGGGGCAGCGTGGGCGACATCTGGTTCGCCGCCACCGCGGCGGCCGGCGTCTTCCTCCCGATCGCCGAGGACGCGGCCGCCCGGACCCTCGGGCTGTATGCGGACTGGCTCCACGACGCCGCGAGCGCGAGCCCGCCGGATCTGGACGCCGCCTACCGGGTGGGCGTGGAGGTGGTCGCCCTCGGCGTCGGCCGGCCCGAGGCGCTGCCCGCCACCATGACCCTGGTCCTCGACCACCTCAGCGACGGCGACGCCGTGCGCGGCCCGGCCCGCCAGGTCGCGGGCGCGTTCGCCGCCGGGTTCGCCGCCGCGTTGCAGGCCCGGACCCTGGCCCAGCAGGAGTCGCTGCACCGGGCCACCCAGCGGGCCGCCCGCGAGTTCCAGTCCGCGCTGCAGCACAGCGAGGCCCGCTACCACCGGCTCGCCTACTACGACCCGGTCACCGGCCTGGCCAACAAGGCCAGCCTCGTGCAGCGGCTGCGGCAGTCGGCCAACGGCGACGACCCGGCCCGGCACGTCGGTCTCTGCCTGGTCGACCTGGGCGGCCTGGCCGCGGTGGGCGAGCAGTTCGGCGCCGCCGCGGGCGACCACGTGCTGGCCGAGGTGGCCCGCCGGCTGCAGCGCATCGCCCGGCATCCCGACTGCCTGCTGGCCCGGCACAGCGAGCACACGTTCGTGCTGCTCGTGCAGGACAGCGGCGGCCTGCCCCACCTGGTGGAGCTGGCCGAGCGCCTGACCCGGGCGCTGGCCGAGCCGGCCTCGCTGCCCGGCACCGGGCTGACCGCGCCGCTGCAGGCCGCCATCGGGGTCGTCGACGTGCCCACCGCGGGCCTCGACGTCACCCGGGTGCTGCTCGACGCCGAGATCGCGCTGCGCCAGGCCCGGGCCGGCACCTCCGGCTGGGCGGCGTACGACCCGCAGCCCGCGATCCCCGGCCGGCCGCGCGCCGCCAGCAGCGTCGCCGGGCTGGTCACCGGCCCGCCGTCGTATCAGCCGGTGGTGCGGCTGAGCACCGGCCGGGTCGCCGGGCTGCACACCCGGATGGCCTGGCGGCACCCGCACCTGGGCATCCTCGACCTGAGCCGGATCGGCCAGCTCACCGGCGACCGCGACACCACCACCCGGCTCGCGGGCAGCCTGCTGGACCAGGCGTGCCGGCAGGCGATGACCTGGGACGGCAGCCGCAAGGGCCCGTTCATCGGGCTCGACCTGCCGGTGCACCAGATCGGCTATCCCGACATCGTCGAGCTGGTGCGCGAGGCGCTCGCCGGCAGCGGCCTGCCGCCGAAGCGGTTGCACCTGCACCTGTCGGGGCTGGACGCGGTGCCCGCCGGGGAGCACAGCCACACCGTGCTGACCGCGCTCGCGGCCCTCGGCGTCCGGCTCGAGCTGGACGGCTTCGGCACCGGCGGCGGCAGCGTGGCCTACCTGCGCGAGCTGCCGGTGCACGGGCTGCGCACCCCGGCGGCCCTGCTGCGGTCGCCGGGCACCGGCCCGGAGGCCGATCGCAAGCTGCTCGCCGGCATGGCCCGGGTGGCGCACGCGCTCGGCCTGCCCCTGACCGTGCACGGGGTCGACGACGACGACGCCCAGGTGCGGCTGGCCGGCACGGGCGTCGACAGCGCCCAGGGGCTGCGGTACGGGTCGCCGAGCACCCCGCACCAGGTGCCCGCGCTGCTGCGCCGGGGCGCCGAGCTCGTCGCCGCCGGGGCCCGGCGGGTGGCGTCGTGACAGACCACAGTGGAGTAGGCTTCCTGGGCATGGTGAACGCGGACGCGGACTTCTCCAGCCGGCCCAGCAGCGCCCGGATCTACGACGCGCTGCTCGGCGGCAGCCACAACTTCGAGGCCGACCGGGAGGCCGCCAAGCGGCTGCTGTCGATGCTCCCCGCCGCCGGCGAGATGGCGCGGGCCAACCGGGCGTTCCTGCGCCGGGCCGTGGAGTTCATGCTCGACGCCGGCGTGCGGCAGTTCCTCGACATCGGCAGCGGCATCCCGACGGTCGGCAACGTGCACGAGATCGCCCAGCGCCGGTTCCCCGAGGCCCGGGTGGTCTACATCGACATCGACCCGGTCGCCGTCGCGCACGCCGGTGAGATCCTGCAGGCCAACCCGCTCGCCACCGTGGTGCAGGCCGACATGCGGTTCCCCGAGGCGATCCTCGGCCACGCCGGCGTGCGGCGGCTGCTCGACCTGGACCAGCCGGTCGGGCTGCTGCTGGTGGCCATGCTGCACTTCGTGCCCGGCGACGACGCCTATCCGGCGGTCGAGCGGCTGCTGGCGGGCCTGCCCGCGGGGTCGTACATCGCGATCTCGCACGGCGTCTCGCAGACCGCTGCCGACGCGGCCGTGGACGCCGTCGCCGACCTCTACCGCCGTACGGATGTCTCCACCGCGACTGGTCGCACCCGGCCGGAGATCATGCGGTTCTTCGGCGACGCCGTGCTGGAGCCGCCCGGCCTGGTCTGGGTGCACGAGTGGCCGGCCGGCCCGCAGGGCGACGGCGATCCCGGCGACATGGCGGTGGTCGCGGCGATCGGCCGCAAGCCGTAGCCGGCCTCAGTCCTGGTTTTCCAGCAGCTCGCGCACCCGGGGGATGACCTCGGTGCCGTAGAGGTGGATCGCGGTCATCATCGTCTCGTGCGGCAGCGTGCCGGCCGAGTATTTGAGGTCGAAGCGCTGCACGTCCAGCACGCTCACCGTGCGGGCGATCTTCTGGGCCACGGTCTCCGGGGAGCCGACGTGCCAGGCGCCCTCGGCGATGTCCGCCTCGAAGCGCTCCCGGGTCAGCGGCGGCCAGCCCCGCTCCGCGCCGATCCGGGTGATGGATGCCTGGGCGTGCGGCCACAGGGTCTCGACCGCCTCGCTGTCGGTGGCGGCGACGAAGCCGGGCGCGTGCACCGCGATCGGCAGCGGCTCGCGGTCGTACTGGTCCAGCGCGCGGTGGTACAGCTCCACGTAGGGGGCGAAGCGGGCCGGGTCGCCGCCGATGATCGCCAGCACCAGCGGGAAGCCGTAGCGGGCCGCGCGGACCACCGACTCCGGGCTGCCGCCGACGCCCACCCAGGTGGTGATCCGCCCGGACGCGGTCTTCGGGTAGACCTGCTGGCCCTGCAGCGGCGCCCGCACGGTGCCGTGCCAGGTCACCGCGTCCTCGCGGAGCAACTCCGCCATCAGGTCGGCCTTCTCGGCGAACAACCGGTCGTAGTCGTCCAGGTCGTAGCCGAAGAGCGGGAACGACTCGGTGAACGAGCCGCGGCCCAGGGTGATCTCGGCCCGCCCGTTCGACACGGCGTCGAGGGTGGCGAAGCGCTCGTAGACGCGGACCGGGTCGTCGGAGCTGAGCACCGTGACCGCGGTGCCGAGCCGGATCCGCCGGGTGCGGCTGGCGATGGCGGCCAGCACGATCTCCGGTGCCGAGACCGCGAAGTCGTCGCGGTGGTGCTCGCCGAGCCCGAAGGCGTCCACCCCGGCCTCGTCGGCGAGCACCGCCTGCTCGACGACGTTGCGGATGACCTGCGCATACGGCAGCGGCTCGCCGTCCGGGCCGACGGTGACGTCGCCGAACGTGTCCAGTCCGAATTCCACGGGCAGCATGTGTCGATCATGCCGCACGAGCCGGCTACGCCGCCGAAAGGGTGACCGCGCGGAGGTTGGCGAGCATGACGTGGAACTCGTCGGGGGTGACCGGCCGGCTGAAGTAGTAGCCCTGGATCGCCGGGCAGTCGGCCGCCCGCAGCGCGTCCCAGTCCGCAACGTCCTCGACCCCCTCGGCGACCACGGACATGTTCAGCGACCGGGCCAGCCACAGCACCGCCGAGATGATCGAGGCCTTGCGCTGGTCGGTCGCCAGCCCCGCGACGAACGAGCGGTCCAGCTTGACGATGTCGGCGGGCACCGACTGCAGCCAGGTCAGCGAGCTGTAGCCGGTGCCGAAGTCGTCCAGCGCGATCCGGACGCCCAGGGCCTTGAGCGCGTGCAGGCGGTCCTGCAGGTCCACGGAGTTGGACAGCAGCGCCGTCTCGGTGATCTCCAGGACCAGCCGCGCCCGGTTCTCCAGGCCGCTCGCCGCGAGCAGGCCGGCCAGCATCGGCACGAAGCCGGGCTCGGACAGCTGCCGCGGGCTCACGTTGACCGACACGTACCCCAGCTCGTGGCGCCACTGGTAGAGGTACCGCAGGGCCTGGGCCAGCACGTGCTCGCCGAGCGGCACGACCAGGCCGGTCTCCTCCGCGGCGGCGATGAAGTGGCCGGGCGCCAGCAACTCGCCCTCGGTGGTCCACATCCGGACCAGGGCCTCGGCGCCGAGGATCTGCCCGGTGGCGGGCGACACGATGGGCTGGAACCAGACCGGCAGGGTCGCCAGCCGGTCGCCGTCCAGGGCCTGCCGCAGCCGGGACTCGGCGGTGATCCGCTCCTGGACCGCCACCCGCATCTGGTAGTTGAAGATCTCCAGCCGGTTGCCGCCGGCGCGCTTGGCCGCGTACATCGCGGTGTCGGCGGAGAGCACGGCCTGCTCGGCCTGGCGCGGCCCGTGCGCGACCGCCAGGCCGATGCTCAGCGCGATCTGCAGCTCGGTGCCGGCGACCGGGAGCGGCTCGGCGAGGGCGGTCAGCACGGCCCGGCCGACCCGCAGGCCGTCCTCCAGCGAGCCGGGCAGCGCCACCACGAACTCGTCGCCGCCGAGCCGGGCGACCAGCGACCCGGTCGGCACGGTCCGCGACACCAGGGCGGCCAGCGCCCGCAGCACGTCGTCGCCGGCGGCGTGGCCGGAGCCGTCGTTGACCGTCTTGAACCGGTCGACGTCGAGGTAGAGCACCGACGCCGGCGTGGCCTCGGCGGTGAGCATCGCGAGCAGGTCGACCTCGAAGGCCGCGCGCGACAACAGCCCGGTCAGCGAGTCCTGGCGCACCTGCAGGCGCAGCTCGGCCTCGTGCTCCTGCTGCCGGGTGACGTCCAGGCAGTGCACAAAAACCAGCCGCAGCTTGCCGTCGCGGTCCCGGAGGCCGTTGCTGTGCACCTCCACGTACATCACCGAATCGTCGTCGTGCCGCCGGTAGGCCGCCGTGAACGTCACGGGGCCCGTCGCCTTCACCAACTTCTCGAAGATCCCCACGCCGGCGGGATCCACCGACGTGATCGGCAGGTCGGCCACCGAGAAGCCCGGCGGCAGGTCGGCCGGCAGGCCGAGCCAGGACCGGTACGCCGAGTTGGTGCGCAACAACCGCCCGTCCGGGGCGAGCATGGCCATCGGCACCGGCGTCTCGTCGAAGGCGGCGCTGAGCTGCGCCTGGCTCTCCGCGAGGTGGTCCTCGGCCCGCCGTTCCTCGGCCTCGGTCAGCCCCCAGGCGACCACCTGGAACGCCGCCGCCAGCAGCACCGCGAGACCGTGCAGCAGCGCCCAGGTCCACGGGTGCACGAGGGCATCGTGGTGGTAGTAGGTGTGCTCGCCGTAGATCGTGCCGAAGACGGCGTGGTGCAGCGTGGTGCTGACCAGGAAGGCCCCGAAGGGCGCCCAGTCGCGATACAGCGCGAGCGCGGCGACGGCGATGAAGAAGGTGAAGTGCGACTCGGTCAGCCCGTCGCACATGGCCACGAAGCCCGCGCACGCGACGGTGAAGCCCGCCGCGACGGAGATCGACGGCAGCCGGCGCCCGGGCAGCGCCACCGCGCCCACGATGCACGGCAGCATCAGCAGGACGGTCAGCAGCCAGCCCATGTCCAGCCTGCCCCGCGCCGCGCTGAACGCGGTGAGGGCGAGCAGGCCCGAGGCGAGCAGGAGGGTCAGCAACCGATGGCGACGAGCCCAGTCCTCGTCGCGCACTCCGCCGCCGGTCGGCAGCCACCCGCGCATATGCGAACTCCTGTCTCGTCAAACGTTGCGGCAGCCTGATCGGCGCCCGGCCCCCGGGTATGAGAGATCGGCCGACGGTGACCATATTTCGCTGGACGCGCGGGCGATCATGAGGGGCCGGTCAGACCGGGGCGAGTTCCCGGGACAGCAGCTGAGCTGTCCGGTCGGGGTGCGCCGCCAGGATCACCGGGGTCGCGACCACGACGGCCGCCCTCGCGCGGCGGTCGGCGAAGAGCACCCAGCACACGATGAACGAGCTGCCCAGGCCCACGACCGCGGAGAGCCAGACGGCCGGCTGGCCGGTCGCCAGCCCGTAGGTGCCCCACAGGCCGCAGGCGATCGCCGCGAGCCACCAGCGCAGCGGGGACAAGCCCTCCAGATTCTGCCGGCGGTCGCGCAGCAGGGACAGCGGCTGGGGGATCGAGCCCAGGATCGCGCTGATCGCCAGCGTGGCGCCGAGGAACGCCGCGGCGCGGGCGCCGCCGATGCCGGTCAGCAGGCCGGCGGCCGCGCTGCCCGCCGTCGCCAGGAGCACGACGGCCGCGCAGGCCGTGCTGACCAACAGCGTGCGGCCGGTCCGCAACTCGCGCTGCCGCGTCAGTGCCGCCACCAGCACGGCCAGCCCGGCCAGTCCGGTCACGGTGTTGGTCACGACCTGCACCGTCTCGCCGGTCAGCAGGCCGTAGGTGATCCAGCCGGCCGGCGTCACCGCGCTCTGCCAGCAGGCTGTCGCCGACAGGCCCTTCGTGCGGCCACGGGCGACGGAGCGCCACACCTGAGGGAGGGGGAGAACGATCGACAATGCGGCGCCGAGCCAGCCGAGGAGAGCGATAAGGTGCATGATCCACATCCGGTGGTTGTGATGGGATGCGGCCGGAGCTTCCCGGCCACCTGCTCCATCGGCTCCCGGAGGACCTGCTGAAAGGATCCGTCCGTGACAGGTGACACGCGCAGAAGCCACCGTTTCGCACTCGAGTTCCCGGAGGACCGACTATGGCGACGCATCCGCTGATCGACCTGCACCGGCACCTGGAGGGCTCGATCCGCTCCAGCACGTTCCTCGACGTGGCCCGCCGCGACGGGCATCCGCTGGCGGCCGAGGCGCGACCCCGGGACCTGCTCGTCGCCGGCGGGCCGCTGGGTGGGCTGCTGCCGTACCTGGCGAAGGTCGACGACCAGATCGGCGTGTTCCGCACCCTCGACGACTGGCGGCGGGCCGGGCGCGAGGCCGTCGAGGACGCCTTCGACGACGGGCTCGACTACGTGGAGGTGCGCTTCAGCCCGTACTTCATCCACCAGCAGACCGGCCTGGCGCCCACCGCGGTGATCGACGCGGTCGCCGACGGGGTCGCGGCCGGCAGCCGCGGCACCGGCCTGCCGGTCGGCCTGATCGCGACGATCCTGCGCGACCTCGGCCCGGAACGGGCGGCGGAGCAGGTCACCACCTTCCTGACCCGGCGCGGCGTGTGGTGCGGCGTCGACCTGGCCGGCAACGAGGCCGGGTACGCGGCGGCGCTGTTCGCCCCGGCCTTCGCCCGGGTCCGCGACGCCGGGCTGCACATCACCGTGCACGCGGGGGAGGCGGCCGGCCCGGAAAGCGTCCGGGCGGCGGTCGAACACCTCGGCGCGGAACGGATCGGCCACGGGGTACGCGCCGCGGAGGACCCGCGCCTGCTGGACGACCTCGCCCGTACGGGGGTGACGCTGGAGGTGGCCCTGACCAGCAACACCCAGACCGGGGCGGCGCCGGGCTACCGCGACCACCAGATCCACACCCTGCTGGCGGCGGGAGTGGGGGTCACCCTCAACACGGACAATCCGCGCGTCAGTGATGTCACCCTGTCCCAGGAGCACGCCCTGGCCCGTTACGCCACCGGGCTGTCCGACGAGCAGCTGCGCCGGGTGGCGGAGCAGTCCGCAACGGCGGCTTTCGGCGACTTGAGCCTTTCGCTGGGGTGAACCGAACGGCAACCGGGGTGCCCCTGTTCTGCGCTCGGTGGTTGGGCTGGGGTCCCGAAGTGGATGGCATGACCGACACGCAGATCGTTGAGCTGGGTATGCAGGCCATGACTGTCGCCGCGAAGATGTGTGCGCCGGTGTTGTTGACGGCGCTGCTGATCGGTTTCGCGATCTCGTTGTTCCAGTCGGTGACGCAGATTCAGGAGGCGACGCTGTCGTTCGTGCCGAAGGCGATCGGTGTGGGTGCGGCGATTCTGTTCTCGGGTAACTGGATGTTGCACGAGATGGT
>Ga0307515_10000166_pt1 | contig 161598 bp, 144 predicted proteins | sample 17_EM_MG_FD_194513 | JGI IMG/M metagenome (GOLD analysis project Ga0307515, IMG submission 194513) | Populus trichocarpa ectomycorrhiza microbial communities from riparian zone in the Pacific Northwest, United States - 17_EM | ecosystem: Host-associated > Plants > Roots > Unclassified... | reverse complement strand
ATCGTGTAACGAGACATGTCGCATCGACATAAGGTCGATCGATGACTAATGGTGCTAACTACAAAAGAGGCAAGTTACATCATAGTCCTTGGCATAGTGATATCCGTACTTCCAATCAGCTCAACAGTGTCTTGGTGAAATTCGGACTTTTCAAAGTCCTTAGCTGCCAGTTTGAAACATTTTGTCTGTCATTTCGGTGAATATGGATCAACCTGGATGTCGAATATGAACTTCCTCTGCAAACCTACGATTGTGATTCCTCAACTTCCTGGCCTCTTCAGGATGGCCAAAGCAGTTTCATCGACCGTCAAACTAGTCAATTCAGTAACCTCGGAATGTGTTAATTCATTTCACTGTGCGATGTGTGCTTTTGCCAGCAAGTGTATCCCCATTGAGCTGGTCCCATGTTCTAATGGATGGCGAAGAACTCGATGACAAACGATATATATGATGCCAGGCCTTCCTGTCTCCTCAAATCCGCAGTGTAAATGGAATCGCCACAACAGCGCATGTCCAGAAGTATTCTGAGCAATAGGCCGCTTTGAGTTTACCTTCATTGAAGCCCACCAAGCATCAAAGATGATTTGTAAGGTAAGGTAGCTCAAATCACGAATGAAGACATGTTCATTTTGGAAGATATCATAACCTCGAGCAATGAGGTGTTCAACGATTTTGAAACCAACCTGGCAGTGGGAATTAGAAAGCTGGTTTATCCAACTTGATAGACTGCCGAAGGTAACAATACAGTACTGCACACTGCGGGTTCCTAAATATTGACTCTACAGCCACAAGCAAAAAAATCAGATCTGTGAGACAATGTATCCATATATGTGAAGTTGAATACAAGGGCATATTCAAAAGACTGACTGCGTAAGACTCAATTCAGTCACAATGCGATGCAGTCCATTGCTGAGTAGCTTACTGAACCCCCACAAAACTTGTTGACACTCGGTGGGCGCTCAATTGTGGGAGGCGCATGCCATATCGTCAGTAGCATTCTAGCCTATAAAGGCAAATGATAAGTGGATTATGGGATAACGTCGTTCCATAGCCCCAAGATTATTCAAGATGCATGACCAAGAATCGTTGACGCATCATCGACGCTCAGTCATAGGAGGTGGTAGCGATATCGCCAGTAGCATTTTGGCCCATAGATACCTCTGCTGCATTGATTATGGGCAAACAGCGATGGACAGCGAGTTGAGTGTCCATGATCCAAGACCAAAAATTGGTGATGCTCCGTGGACCCTGATGTTTAGGAGGTGGTAGTGATATCATCACGAGCATTTTTGCCCATAAAGGCAGCCGATGAGTTGATTATGGGTCAACACCATTCCGTGGCCCTTGGATTGTCCAAGATGCAAGACCAAAAATCATTTACACTCTGTTGAAGCTAATTATTAGCAGGTTGTAGCAAAATCATCACGAATATTTTGGCCCATAACGGCAGCCGATACATTCAATATGGGTTAAAGCCAATGCACAGTGTTTTGAGTGTCCATGATGCAAGACCAAAAATCGTTGACGCTCCGTTGACGCTCATTTTTAGGAGGTGGTAGCGGTCTCGTTGCTGCCATTGTTACTCATAAAGGCAACCAACCATTCCATTATAGCTTAAAATCGTCGCAAAGCTGTTTCGGTATCCAAGATGCAAAAACAAACATCGTGGACACTCCGTTGACGCTCATTTTTGGGCAATGGTAGCGATGTCGACGCTAGCATTTTCGGCCTCAATGGTGGCCAATACTGGGATTAGGTGTCACAGCGACCAGGTCTTCAATTGATTATCAGACTCAGAAGACCAAAAATTGTTGACGCTTCGTTGACACTCATTTCCAGGATTGGTCAACAAGCGTGTCTCCATCCTTTTTGCCTATACAACCTGCCTATACAATCACTTTAGAAGAATGTGACTATGCAGCCGTTTGGTTGCTGAAAATGTAAGACTAAAAATCATTGACACTCCGTTGATGCTCAACTTAATGACATACTAACAGTCAGTGGATGCTCAACAATTGCATGTAACAATAGATACAGTCGTTATTACCTGCCAATTAATCGTTTCTATGTATAAACATATGAATCCAAAAGCTTCCAAGCCTCTCAATTTCTGATCCATCAGTAGACACGGTATCTGAGTGATAAATGACGTTCGCCTCTCACATTCCACCGCTTTCAGCCGGCAATTAACCACATATACATCTATACACTAGTTTTTGATATCTTTAGCCCAACTTCCTCACATTTCCTCATCCAGCTCATTCTATGCAATTTCCATCACCGACCATAAGCAATTTTCAACATCTCGACCATGTGCACCAGGTCTGTGCAGAGAGTTATGCAGTTGAATGCATGATTGTATGCAGCATGACGGTCGTCATTCATTCTGCTTGGCATTGCGCTTTGGCCGCTGCATCTATGACTCATATGACATCACCGACTTATGTTTTTTTTGTGGGTTTCGTGTGTGATTTAGTTTTCATTGTCAAACTTAACCACAATGGGCAGGACGATATCACGCTCGTTGGCTGTCAGTGGATGAGATTTGCAGTCTAGAACATTGGCACAGCCTATCCGACCCTTGCACATGCATTGACGAATTATCATGTCTCACAATTTGGTCACTGAAATGAAGTAAAAGCTGACACGTAGCAAAATAGATACATTTATTGCATTTCAAACTGATACAGCGTCACAAAGGCCAATTCGCTTATTCATTCCTCTGGCGATGCTGGAGCCGTTACCATTTCTTCGTGCAAATCCGAAATCTATATGGTAAATAGCTTGGGACACGATATGCAGGGGTTACAGCTTACGGGTTCATCATGCTGTGATTGCTGAATTGGTGACTAATCGTGCATCGGGGCAGGCGGGAGGGACGGAATGCGCTTGTGTGTCTGCGGTTTCCGCACACCTAGCCTCATATGTCTACTCCCTGGTCGAGAAGTCACTTGTGGCATTTGCCGTTTTCTGGGGATGCTATGAAGAGTCTCCATGGGCAAACCGAATGTCGTCAGCACAGATGACATTTCATCGTCCACCGTTTGAGGTCGAACAACAACCAGAACCATTCATTCCCGTGTCACATATTTGTTATCCCTCTCACGGAAGTAGTGTGCCGCACCTCCCCAGCCTGGTTGCGTCAATTCGTCAAGCTTCATCTGGTTCTGCCGAAAACGCTCCATGCGATACTGTACCATATTAGAGATTGTGCCCATCACCCAGCCCGATTCGTCATCTTCGCTGAGCTTGCCCCCCAGGATCTTCTCGATCTTCATCGTCGTCTTCCCAATCCTCGTCATCGTCGGAATTTTCAAGATCGCTCAGACTATCTCCAATGGTGTTCAACATCTCCTCACATGGTGTTTCAGGCTTGGTGGTTTTCAATCCCGCATTGTCAGCATTTCTCATATCATGATTCTCCTGTTCAATTGCTGTCTCTCCGTCTTCAACTCGCTTTCATGCCACAGTGGTCTCTCTTTCGACATCATCCTCAATGCATTTCTCCTTCACTTTATTGCTTAAGAAGGTAGTTTCTCTTCGTTTCCCCGACGCAAGCTTCTTTTTGGATTGCAAGCTCCGCAACGCTCCAATGGCTTCAACCTGTTCAGCTTCCAAGCTGCTCTTGCCTTAAGTCGCTTGATGACGTCGTTGAGTGGAGCGCCTTTTCGATTTGCCATATTTGCCCAGCGGTAGTGGTGAAAGGTTCTTTTTCGGAATATTGACCATTGTATTTTGTGTTAACTTTGTTGATGGAGGAGATGTTGGATGTTGCAAAATATGGACCACATAGAGGCAAGCTGTGTCGTTTATGTCGAGGTTGGTATGCTTAATCGACTTGAACAAAGTAAAATCTGCGTTTTGACCGTCAATACATTGGGAATAGCAATGCTAACTGTACATCATGACATGATATTTAGCGTTTGTTTTATATAAGATCCCACAGATTTGTGAGACAAACATCAGCAGACGTCTTTTCCAACGAAGAATGAACCATTTATATCCCCAAAAAGGAGATTTCGGCGGTCGTTCACCGTGATTTATCTCTGCAAACAACGACATTACATTGGACCGACTTGGTGCAAATCGCATGAAGGTTGGCAGTCCGTGCAACCGGCAGCTATGCGCAACAGCATCCATCTTGTGTAGAACAGGCAAGTTGGCTGTTACGCATGCCATTTTGACTTGAAGCTAACTATATATTCCTCAGGTCTTCCCACTTCATTTCGTTATCTTCTTCCTCATTACTTCCCTCTTCATTATGTTATCATCATCTCTTCACCTCCACAGCAGCGAATCATGGCTCCACAAACACCTCAGCAAGGTGTTAGTGGAACAGAATCAAGCAGAACGATGGGCACTTCATTCAATATGCCACCGGCTGAGACCCAACTACACCACAGACACCACTTCCCTCACTGCGACGCTGCAACTGCAGCCACCGACAATATGACCCTTGACGCACAGTTCAAGATTGTCCGTACAACGGAAAGCAGCAAGAATAACAAGCAGCACGTGATCGGATGTGAGTATAGTTGAATCGAGGTAGACGGCTGTGAAATCATTATATTACCTGCAGCCAGTGTATGTAAAAAGCTGCATGACCACTTCATAGCCACCCGGAATCGGAAACCTCCATGGTCGACCATAGCTGTTGTCCGCACATTCGGCAAAATAGAATATCATGATGTCAATGGCTCAGGGATTTTCGCGGACTTATTTAGTGATAAAAATCCGCCAGAGTGGACGAAACAGTCTTCAACCACTTTGGAGGATACTACAGAAGTGAATATGGTTGAGGTACTAGCCGAATCTGATATGTAGATGCAGCAACTAATTTCTTGTAGGTTTTGAACATGTCTGCAACTATGGCAAGGCAAGGAGGTCGGGTACAGCTAGAACAGTCTGACATGCGCCTGGCCTTGAATATGGCTAAAATGGCCAAAAGGGGGTTTTCGCGCACCGCGATGGTGGAAACCCAATGCCTAAGCAAGAAACCTTGGGCCAAAGTCCGAGAAGAGAAGAAGCGGGGTGTTGAGTTTCCCAGGCATAGAAATGTGAAGGCTGCAATGGAAAGACACCCCGAAATGCTGCGGGAAAATCAGACAGATGGCTGCCTTCCTTGCCATAATGGCACAGGACAGAATCCCCAGACACGCTGGAGACGCAAAGGTACGGGTGCACCTCCGCCAGAGCAACTCATACAGCTGACACCAGACCCGATGCCACATCCACCCCATGCGCCACTTGTTCCACCTGTTATCAATGATGAAGCTCACATATCCGAAATCGAAGGTGTGCCACCCGGATATATGTATATACATACTCCTTTTCCCAGTTCCAAATTTTTACATCTTGATGCATATGCCAAGGATCTCAAGCATGATAAAGATTTTGATCCAGATTTGCTGACTGATGAAGGAACATCCACTGGTTAGTACACTATCTGCTGCGTGGTAATGGAGCTGACATCCATTTTGCAGATGACAGCAGCCAATTGAGTGAACCTGACAGTGAAGATGAGCATTTTTTGAATGACAAGGGATTTTTGAGTGTATTATTATGTACAATTAGCGGACACTTTAATGTATATTTTAAATGATAAATTTATATGTATTATTGAAGAACAATCTGTTGATGAAGGAGAAAGTACATGAAGACAGTACAATGGCCGCCACAACACCCTTAATGATATCTCAGGCCAAATTCAATGATAGCATATTATGGATACGCCCATGGCAAAATGAGCGTCAACGTAGCGTCAACAATTTTTGGTCTTGCATCATTGGCAATCTGCATGACGATTGGTTGAGACTATTCATAAATGCGGTATTGGTTGGCTTTACAGGCAACAGAGCGAGTCTCACGCTCCCTGCACCATTTTGAAATTGAGCGTCAACAGAGCATCAATGATTTTTGGTCTTGTAAGTCGGGTAATTCAAAAGCAATCTGGTCCTTTCTATATATATTCAAAGTATTGGCAGCCTTGATAGGAAAAAAGGTCGGTGACACACTCCGTGCCCGTTCATGAAAATGGGCGTCAATGGAGCGTCAACGATTTTTGGCCTTTCATTATTGGTAATCAAAGCGAGATGCATTGGTTATTGTGTATATACGATGTTGTGGCTGTTTTTCTAGGCTAAAACAGTCATGAAATTTTCTTTGCATCATGGTGAATGAAATGAGTTGTTACTGTCCGGGAGGCTGTCGTGGGAATGTCGCTTGCTTATATGCCTGGAGAGGCTGTCAATTCCTCATTACTAGAGGTTTGCAATCATGGGCCACATATATTACCCAAGACCCGAGACCTTAAATCGTTGACACTCATTTGACGCTCATTTTCAACATGGGGCAGGAAGTTCGTCGCTTCTGCTTTTGCCTATAAAGGAGGCCAATACCTCAATTATAACTATCTGCAACCAATGCCCGCTCTGATTACCCAGGATGCAAGACATAAAATTGTTAACACTCCATTGACGCTCATTATCAGGATGGGGCAGGGAGCGTTTGTCTAGATATTTTGATCACAATGGCGGCCGGTCCACTCAAAAAGAACATTGTCATACCATCTTTAATATATTAAGATTAACAGTAGGATATCTGAATGCGACCATAAATATTACAACCGGAATTGCAAAAGCAGAGATTGGACCAAACGGGTCTAGCCAAACCCGGCGAAGCCTGCGGGTTGATGGGTACGGGGCCGGGTATGGACTTCCAAAAAGCAGTGGGCCGGATCATTGGACGGTTCTGGACCAGAACCTCACCGTTTCCCCGGTCCAAACCCTGATCGCTGGCGGGTTACCCGGTTCCGGTGCAAACACTACTCACGATTACAGGCTGACCCCTGAATGTGGCTTTAGCTTCCGCCGTGACTCCTTACACAATCGACCGCAATAAGCCAGCTCTGCAAGTGAGCTCACAGGTAGGGTCACCTTGTCACATTAGCACGGTTGCGAGATGACTAACTGATGAATACAGTCTCAGCACCGGGTGTGCCATCCATCGACCGCCTCCAGCTTCTCGTCCGACCTCTCTCCATCACGGCCTCTATGTGAATCTTCACGCTCACTTGATTTCTGCCTCAAAGTTCGAACGACCATGGCCTCCAGTGCATAGCTCCAAACTCGCATAATGATGGCCTCCAAGTGCATCTCCAAACTAGCTCGATCATAGCCTCGCAATGTATCTCGAAACATGTTCGATTACAGCCTCCAAGTTCGCACCATCATGGTTTCCAAGTGCATATCTCCAAACTCGCACAATCATGGCCGCTAAGGGTATCTCCAAATCTGCTCAATCACGTTCCAGGAGTGTATCTCTGAGTTCACCCACTTGAACTTTCAGGTGCACATTGAATTGCTCTCAAGCACTTCGTGAAGCCAGTTCGGATATACTGTGTGTAGATCGGTAGCTATATAGGTTAATGGATTAGAAAACAAACTGAACACATGAGTGGTAACAATCGTTGAATGATAAGTAGTGGCTAAGATATCCAGGAGCACCAGCAGCATTCCCAAGGAATCTGTCGTTTTACCCAGACAGCTCTGTTGTCATTCGAGGTCCTCCCAGACTTTTCGCCAGCGATCCCAGGATTGCCATAGGAGCACCCAGCGTTGTCGCCGGAGCTTCCCTGTGCTCCCAGGCTTGTCATCGGTGCTTTGACACAAATCCCGGAACAGGAGATTGCACACTGTAGTTTCTGTAGCAAGCTACGAGAATGGAGGTTTCGTTTCAAGGAGTGTAGGGAGGGAGTAGCCGCAGCGAGATCATTCATTGGCTAGACACTAAGAAACAAAAGAGAGAAGATGGAAACAGATGAGATGATGATTGGATGTGTATTGCAGAGGTGTCTGGATCATGGTGTTGGATGCCGTCCAGCGATGGCTGTTCAACCTTGTCGATGGGGTGATGCAGAGCCACGATAACACTAACCCAGTCATGTACCAACTCAATTGCATGGATTTGTTGTGGTGGGAGCTGTTTTGCCACCACAACTCCTCCCCACCCACCTAGTGCGAAGGAAGTGGTTCTCCTCTTCCCCCATCCTCCTCCTCTTCCTTAGTGTCATCTCGTATCCCCAAGAGCCCACCCATTCTCTGTAACATGCAGAATTGGCTCCGAATCCTGACCCCAACCCGCAAATGCAACACGCAACAAGAACGGAATGAGAAACGACAAAGAAATGACAATACAAACAAAATCCCGGCCCACGAACCCACTCTATCCAACCTTCAACTGAAGTCTCCTCCACTCATATTCCCTCCTGTTTGCAGTCGGTTTGGATTCTCCCATTTACAGTCGGTTTGGATTCTCCCAAGTCACGTCCTGCATGGTCGTACGTTTGTACCGGGTTTACGTGATGGTGCTTACCATCCTTCACGGTGACATCCACCCTTAATCCTCCGCTCCAGCTATATTGTCATGGTTCAACGAGACGGTGCTGATTCGTCCAGCCGCATCCTCCGTGCATGACGAGTCCACTTGACCTCCATATCCTCCGGGTGCGCTTCTCACAGTCGTATCCTCCAAATGCACGTTCTTGAAGTGCACATCGCTCTCATGTCTTCTAAGTGTGCTTCTCTCCTCCGAGTCCACATCTCCTCCGAGTCCACTTCGCTCCTCCAAGTGCATCCGCCACCTCCATATTCACCTCCATGTCCTGAGTGCTGCCTCTCTCCTCTCAGTGTGCTTTCTGCCAGTGGTGGTGGTGGTGAAAAAAAAATCACATTTCCCCTCCCTGGCTCTTTGTGTGAAGCACAATCTGCATTCCCGTCTCCGCTTGCTGCCACCAAGCCTATGCTTTGCCGAGTGGATGGCGTTCAGAAAATAACTGCTCCCGCATATGTACCAGTTGTATGGTGAGTGGTGGGCGGGCAGTGTATCTCGGACGGGGTTGCAAGTCGACTTTGACTTGCCAAGATTGTGCGAAATGCTCCATCACCTCCCCCATCAGCTGTGTCAATTTTTCCGGTGATAGCAGTGGTGTGGAGATAGGTGTCAGTCGAGCAGGAGACGGGGCTGGTGAGACTGGGCGGGCTGGAGAGACTAGGCGTGCTGGTGGTGGTGGTGGGGACGAGCAGGCTGATGGCTGTGGCGGCAGTGGCAAGTTTGAGCGAGCTGGTGATGGCGGTGGAGGTGGTACTAATAGGATTGGAGCTCCTGCATGTGCATAATCCCTTATCGTGCGGTAGTCACAGTGAGCCAGTGCAAATGGAATCTCTCCACCTGCAGGCCCAAGTACAAGTCGATTGCGGTTGTTGATGCTAAGGATGCCATTCTCCACATCGGTACACAGATCACGACACCTCCGTAGGTGATGTTGGCCTTCACAGTAGTAGCATGGTGGAACATCTCACTGCCATTGTACAGGATGTAGACATGGTGGCGGCTGGACGACTGCTTCACTGTTCGGAGGAGTGGGATCATGATTGGACCACGGTTTGGGCTGTGGACGGTGCTGCTGGTTAGGTAATTGACGGTTCGGCAGGGCAGACTGCTGACGGTTCTTGGGCTGCCTAACACGGTGTCGACGGACTGGCAGGCCTCGAGGTGGCTCTACACGGATTGTTCCCAGACCTACAGTCGGTCCAGCACCAATAGTATATTGGTTAGCCGCGGTAGTCGTCGTGGGAATCTCGGCAACGGTGAAAGCCGAAGGAACCGTGGAAGTCGTGCAAGCCGTGCAAGCTGTGGCAGCCGGGGACAGCAGGAGAGCCGGAGAAGTCATGTGAGTCTTCGTAGTTGCCAGAGTCGATGAAACAGGGAGAGCCGAAGTACTTATGGGAGCCGTGGAAGAGGTCGAAGCCGTTGGAGCCAGGGGCACAGGAGCAGCTATAGAAGTCGGAGATGCAGTGGATGCCGGAGATATTGCGAGCGCCGGGAAGGTTGTCATGGGCGGTGGGGCAGGAGCGACAAAATACAACATTGTTACAGCCACCGCAGCTACAATTCTCGCGGCAACCCAGCACTTGCACTGCCTGTAGTGAAATGTACACCGTTCGAGCGGGTTGAGATGACGCATAGTGCTCGCCATCCTCCAGAGTTGCTTCGGAAGCACACACAGCAACATCGCTGTCCTCTCATACTCAACCATTATGCTGCGCTCGGTGAATACTCCACCGAAGTGGTCATACGTGCGGAGGATGGACTTCAACGTCTCTATACCATCTCGACCTCCGGACTCGGCGCGGAGATCCTTGAGATAACGAAGGCTCTAGATTATGTCCCAGGATCGACTGTTGGGTAGGCGAAACCCGTCCAACATCTCCGCACTGAGTAAAGCCTAATCTCGTTCCACGTATCTGCGCATCATGACAACCATGTCTCGACCATTGGAGCCGTCCACACAGTGGTATGGGATCATCGTAACGGCAACGGAGCTGCTGGGGTCGGTACTGGTGAAGGCGGCGAGGCTCTCTTACTTGTGGAGGAACATCGTCACGTCCGAGCTAAGACAGATACATGCGCCTGGACTAAGCGGAAGTGCCATCTGATTCGGGTGTTTGGGCACCGCCGAGATGGCCTCAACATGTAGTCGTGAGATCTCCACGCTTCCAAGCGCGCTTGTCATGTACATTGGCGTAGGGTTGTGGTGATGTTGCTCATGGGGGTGGTTCTCACGATTCTGAAGGTGACCCCGACCTCGGTAGGAGTCCAATCAATGCGTCTATGCTAGCGATTCCAGTATCCTCATCTTCGATTCTCTGGCTTTCTATTCCTTGATCTGATCTTGCCTAGTGGTCCTCCGTGCTCGGTTCATGTCCAATTGTCACTGTGGCGTAGTCTCTGCTGGCAGCCCAGTTGTCCATTTGTCCATGACGCATCGTGCGAGTCCTGTCACATCTATTCCATCCACGTCCGTGTCATTGCGCTGTTTTCTGCCTCTCCCAGCCAGCTTACTTGCCCATGCTCTGCTTTCGGAAATGACCTCCCAGTCAGAGCACCATTTCAGGCGGAAATCCAGTGTCAGGAGATCGCACAATGTAACTTCAGTAAGAAGATACAAAGATGGTTATGTCGTTTCGAGGTGCGTAGGGAGGGAGTAGCCGCAGCGAGATAGTTGGTTGGCTAGAAAGTAAGAAATATAAGAGAGAAGAAGGAAACAGATTAGATAATGATTGGATGCATGTCGCAGAGGTCTCTGGATCGTGGTGTCAGATGCTGTACAGCGAACGGTATTCAACCTTGTGGATGGCGTGATGCAGAGCCCCAATAACTGTAACCCAGTCTTGGTCCCACTCAATTGCGTGGATTTGTAGTGGTGCGGGTCGTTTTCCCAGCACAGCGCTCACAGGCTTGACGCTGGCGCTTGCAGCTGCTTCCAAGCTTGTCGTTGGCACACATTGGCTGGTTGCTGGAGCTCCCAGGCGCTCCTAGGTGCACCTATAGTACTCTCCAGCGCTCCGAGGTCTTCCCAAACATATCCCAAACACCCCCCATGGTACTCCTGTACCACTCATCTCAGATCCTAGTTACTCCAAAGGCCAGCCAGAATGTCCTCCCTGTGTTTGATACTCTCTTGAAATTGGTGCATCTAGGTTTACACGCCACATCCTCACCGACACTCCTGGTGGCTCCCAGTGACTAAAATACATTTTGCTGATGATGTCAAACAACATTATCTTTGATTGGTACACATTAGCATTAGTTGATACGTATTGTTTTTGGTTCCACATAGTGTTAGCAATGGGTCTGAGTAACCAGCTAGCAGTGTGGTTTCATACCACAAAATCAGTTCAGTTTGATCCCAGACCCGTCAAACACACGACCCACTTTCTCTTGCCGACCCACTTTCTCTTGCCAACCCACTTTCTCTTGCCAGGCCACATCTGTAGCCATACCTGTCAACCAGCAGGTTTCGTCAGGATTGGCCATACCCGTCAGTTACAATATCCAGTTCTGCTTTTCAGAATGTTCTATTTATGGTGGCATTCCGACATGCTGCCGTCAATTGCACAATATTGACATTGGTATGTCATTGTCTTTTTTTTGATGTATTGGCCTCCTTCATAATCAATCAAAGACAGACACGCTCCCTGCCCAATCGTGAAAATGAGAGTCAATGGAGCATCTACGATTTTTGGTCTTGCATAGTAGGCAATCTGAGTGGCAATTGGTTGCAGATATTCATAATTTAGGGAACAGCCACCTTTATAGGCAAAAGAGAAAGTGACATGCTCCCTGACCCATTCTGAAAATGAGCGTCAACAGAGCATCAACAATGTTTGATCTTGTAAGTCAGGAAACAAATAAGAGACTTGGTCGCTGTGATGCATAATGAACCTATCAGCTTTCTTCATGGGCAAATACTCTAGCGACAACATTGCTACTATCTCCTAACAATGAGGGTCAATGCAGTGTCAATAATTCTTACTTTTGCAAATCTGGTAATCAGTGACAAGTGATTTAGTTGTTGTGATACATAATCCAAGTATTCGCCGCCTTCCAGAGCTAAAGAGAATGTGACACGCTCCCTGCCCCATCATAATATAAGTGTCAATGGAGCAGCAAAAATGTTTGGCCTTGCATCATGGTTATTGGAAGCGAGAGGTAGCTGGGATTTTCAATAAATGAGGTTTTGACCGTCGTTGTCAGCTAAAGCGCTAATGATTACTTACCTACTGCATAGTAAATGATATCAGTTGTTACTGTCCGGAAGGCTGTCGTGGGAATATTTCCTGCTTGTCTGCCTATAATGGATGCCAACTCCTCGTTTATAGATGTCTGTGATGAAGCGCCACTGTGATTATCAAGGATGCAAAACCAAAAATTGTTGACGGGCTGTTGACACTCATTTTGCCACAGGCCTGTCTGCAATATGCAACCATTCAATTTGGCAATGTATATCAGTATTGGTGTTTTGGCAGCCTTTCTATCATCTTGATGTACTTTGTCCATCATCATTACATTGTTCTTTAAGAATACATATAAATATATCCGTTAAAACAAACTTTAAAGTGTCCCATAATCGCAGATAATACTACACTCAAAAATCCTGATTCGTTCTATCCATGCTCATCACTACTTCCAAGTTCACTCAAGACGCCGCTCTCATCTGCACAACGGATGTCAGCTGCATTACCATGCAGTAGGTAATGTACTATCTAGTGGATGCTTCTTCATCAGGCAGCAAATCTGGAATAAAATCTTTATCATGCTTGCTATTCTTGGCATATGCATCAAGATTGACAAATTCATTGCTGGGAAGAGGAGTCAGTATATACACATATCCAGGTGGCACACCTTCGATTTGGGAACCATAGGCTCCCTCGTTGCGACCGGGTGATGCAGGTGGCGTTCTGGGTAGATGTGGCATCAGTCCTGGTCTTCGCTGTCTGCATTGGTCTGGTGCAGGTGCACCAGTTCCAGCGTTCCTCCAGCTTGCCGGCGACGAATCTGCTGTGAAGTTATGGGAAGGAAGGCAGCCGTCCGTGTGATTTTTATGAACCACAGCCACCTGCCTTGCAATCGCAGCCTTCACCTTCCGATGCAGAGGAAACTCAACTCCCCACACATTCTATTTTTGGACTTTGGTGGGTGGTTGCTTGGTCACCTATTCAGTGTCCTCTATAGCGGCATGCGAAAACCCTCCTTTGTCCATTTTGACCATACTCATGGCATGGTGCATGTCAGACTGTTCTAGCTGTAGCTGACCTCCTTGCCTTGCCATAGTAAAAGAGATGTTCAAAACCTACAAGAAATTAGTTGCAGCTTCCAAAAATGATATTTGGCTATTACCTCTACCATGCACGCTTGTGTGTCCTCCTCTAATGTATCAGAAGTCGGTCATGGCTGCTGTTGGAGATGGATATCATACCATTCATCAGAAAAAATCCCCAAACTGATTGCATCCTTATGAGAGTGAGCAATGGGTCTGGGTAACCCACCAGCAGACTGGATTTGGACCGGATAATCGGTTCGGTTCGGTTCCAGACCCGTCCAAAAACCCACCCGGCTTTTGTCTTGGCAGGTTGTTACCCGGACCCGTCATAGAACTGTGGGTTTTTGGCCAGGTTGGAACCGGACTACGGTTCAAACTCTCTGGTTCCTACAGCTTTGGCTCCAATTAAGTATTTGAGTTCTGGTCGTATTGTAACATGATCAATAGGTAGATTGTGCAGTTTCAGGCGCTCTTTCACCTCCGGCTTTCAGATTTGCGATCCGACTGACATTCATTGAGTGGCTGTCAAATAACGGCCAATTTCAAGCGAACTTTGCGGGTTATCGATAGCGACTCAACGAATATTGGTCGCTTTGCATATCTGAAACCTGGAGGTGAAAGAGCGGCCAAAACTGCACCATCTACATATTGATCATGTCACGATACGATCAGAACTCAAATACTCAATTGGAGCGAAAAACCTGGGCTTGCAAAGGCCGGGTTTTGAAGTAGAACCCGGCCCAAATGCAACGGTCCTGGGTTTTCATGTGGTGAAACCGTTGCAATGCTTCGGTTCCGGTTCCAACCCTGACCCGGAACTGTTCTAGAGGGTTGGAACCATTGCTAACACTAATCCTGATGTTCAACTTCAAGGCCTGGGTGGATTCAGGCCTTGGTCGACTGTGGTGGTTTCCCATTCCATGCAGCTATACATTGGTCATGTAGCTCCCGACATATATCAGCGGTATTGTCTATAGTTAGTGGACAGACATCCGCCTTGATATCGATTGACTCACATCCTATCACATGAGGCTTCTTATTCTTGCTGCAACCTGTTTTGGAGACCTTGTTTGATTGTGTTTTACCAAAAACTAAATTTCATTCATCAAATTTATTTTGTTGATTGTACCCACAGACTCAAAAGGAATGAACTTGAAGTGTCCCTGAAAGAGGGCATTGCTCTGATATTCCAGAGTGTTCTATGAGTAGCTGTGATGCTGTTTTCGAGTATCACACCCAGTGTACCCATCTGTGCAAATGTGACAAAGAGCACTTGATGAGCGGTTGTAACAGCGGCACGTGACCCAGGTGCGGGTAATGGCTATTCCAGATAGTCGGCTCGCTACGAGACTTAGATCTGTAGCAATAATTTCACTTATACATCTAGTCATTCTCACTTGCGTCCATGTTTGCAACTGTATACCTATAATTACAATATGAATGCCTTTGAAGCGGAATTTAGGCGTACGTGCCCTTACACAATTATCGCGTTGTTGGGACACGGATACGGTTCCCTCATGGGAATCACGAGTTTTACCCCTTTACTGATGAACTACATCCTGAAGTCAACGATAGAGATTACTTCGTTCAAAAGGACATATCGAAGCATGATGACCGGAAGCACGGATATCGATCGTTTCATCATTCAATTGAGAATCCTGATTGCAGTGGAGCGGAGTTCAGAGACCAACTGACACACGAGACGCGTCACTGGCGATGACGACAATTGTCACAACTACAGCCCGCAACTAATTGATCTGGCCAATGGGAGTAAGCAAATACAATCGAGATATTAAGTCCAACACCATTCCAACAAGTCAATTCAGTGACATCATCACCCAAAGAAGCGACAATGGACAAGACGCATCGCTGGCAATGATAATCAACTTCACGAGTACAGGATTCGACCCTATCAACGAGAGAAATCGAATACCATTCCTACGAGTCAATTGAGAAAGATCATCAGTCAGAGAACCTTCAATAAATGGAACAATCTTACCCCTGGTTTGGCAATACCGAGAACCGAAAGGGAAGTCGAAAGACAATTGTGAGGCAGCACAGTTGCAACTACATCTCTTCGAATTGAGTGAAGTGTATTGACTTCAATTGGGGTGTACACCTACAACTCTAGCAACCTCAATGAAACCCAGAGGACAGCGAAAATAACAAAGGCAATTGGATTAATTCCAACAATCCCCATTCCGGGAATTCAAAATCGGTCAAGTCCAATAAGCCCAGCAGAGGCAGCCGTACCAACTTCTCACCTGTGCCGTGGCTTTCGAAGGAAGTGTACGAAGGGACAACGGCAAACCGGCAATGCACTGATCGCGGTTGTGGAGACCACAAAACCTACTGTCGTACTATATGTACACTGCAACATGCAGCAAGTCAAAGCACAAATCGACCGCGGTGCAATGAGCATCCTTATATCGCCAAGCCTACTGAAGCTACTTGAGCTACCATACGAACCACCATTCACCTCCTCCCTGGTCCGGTGATGTTGTCTGCAAAGGATAGCTGAAAGGCTGGTCTTCTGGTTGAGTCTTTTGAACACCTTTAACCGGGTGACGAATCCGAGGTTTTAGTCATCCCAATGAACGCATACAATCTAGTCTTGGGCTTCCCATGGCAAGAAACCCGGAAATCGACTTCAGCAAGCCGATTGACAGCCCTACGAAAGCCATATTGATTGCAACAGGCAAAGATTCCTGAAGAATATCGCACAAGTCCTCTGCTGGAACGTGATGAGGGACACAGAAATCATAATTCCCACTGCTGCATTCGATCATCTCATAGCTAGTAACTGGTCGAGGCATTCGCCATATGACTTGGTGAATCTCAAGGGTCGCTAGGAGCATCGCTGGAAGGGTTCACCGAAAGTGACAGAAAACTAGAGATGCTGAACGCGCGAGCAGGAGCGGTGGCGGGAGTTGCGGCAGAAGGGTGACACAGTGACGGTGCTTGAATGAATGCTACCGGCTTGCCGAGACACGCAGGGCAAAACAGGACAACAGGGGTGGTCTATTGCAATGAACCGTCAGATCCAGCCAACCTGGGACCCCTGCCGATCTCCACTCTGCCAAACTACGCTATGATAGAGACATGGCAAACGAGAATGGGATCAGACATGGTGAACGTGGAGATGGTAACGGATGATGGGGGTCGCATCACAGCACAATATCATCATTTGGCGTATCCTTATCCCATACAAGGACTATGCGAACAAATGCAGCAAAGATATGCCAACTATCCCACCGCACCTTTCAAGGCATCGAAAGGAGATTCGTGAGGAACAGCGGGTCTGGCTCGAGGAGCATAAGAAGAGGGTGAGAGGAAATGACAGGGTATCTGGCCGTGAGGAACCACACAAATTGTATGGATCTACGCAATTTCGGAAGAAGCGAGTGAGACCAAGAGCTAGGAAAAATAGAGACAGTGAGTTGAATATTCTCAATGCCTACATCGAAACAAACCTAGGTAATGGATTCATCCTGCAATCATCGCCTGCTGCGGTGCCAATCTCATTTGCAAAGAAGAAGGACAGCGGACAGCGGCTGTGTGTGATCTACCGAGCTCTCAATGAAAACCCAGAATGCTTATTTCATAATCCGATTCAAGGAAGGCGACAAGTACAACACTACGGTACGGGCAGTTCGAGCACCAAGTCATGCTGTTTGGGTTGCGGAATAAGCCCTCTACAAACTGACAATCCCTATTACAGATAAGTCGTCAGCAGAGCAACGACATTTAACGAGAGGGATTACCCTACCGGAGATGCCGGAATTCACGACCACAGTGCACTCAACGACAGAGAAGTCCAGCGGCACCCATAGAGCGGCGATCATTGCCCCCAGAGAGCGAGGATAAGCGTACCAGAAGAATCAACATACACACCTTGCATCCAGAAAATGATAAGCCCTCTCAGAGAATTCACGATCAAAGCTGAAAGTCCGAGACAACCAGAACTGACCAAGTGAAGTCTGAAAAGGCAAAAAGCAGTCAAAGGATCAACGCAAAGTAAGTCGAAACACGATGTCAGTTGACACATGAACCCAGTCGAAACACCATGTAGGTCAATGACCAAAGCAGGTCAAACAGAATGGCCAATGCAAATGGAAAATTGGGACGAACGCAAGTGCAAGAATAAGACGAAACAAGTGAAGTCGTCCAAGAGCAGCCGAAACACAAGCCAAATCAAAGACCCCCGAAATCCAGAGACGAAGGCTGCCAAAAGACGCGTCCGTCAACAAAGATCACCCAAAGTATACTCGAAGTTCATGACTCTACCAAACCACAAGGGCAATTATCAACCACTTTGAGTCTATGTCGTCGATGGAGCAACCTACTTCAAAATGGGGGATGACCGTGTCAAAAATGTGCCCTACCGACAAGCCGAAGCCCACCTGGAGGCAGTCTACCAAGACCCAAACCGAAAAGTTGACCAAGAAGTGTATTGAGAAGTCAACCAGTCAAGTCCTACCGACTAGTCAAAGTACACCAAGAGGCATTCTACCGAGACACAGACCAACAAGTTGACCAAGTCAACCAACTTTCTGTTGAAGCCGCCATTCGAGGGATATGAAGTCGACTGGCTGGTCACCGAAGCGAACTTTGAAAGACGATTACCTAGTCAAGCAGCATCTATGAGTCAATGTCACTACTGGCTGCAAGATATACTCTTCAGAGCATGCAGATGCACCGCACGGAGCTTAGAGAGAGCAAATGCACTGGAACTTGGTAAGTATAACCATTTTGGAGAAACTTGTGTGTTAGATGTCAATGAATAGAATGCAATTGACGTCGATGATGAATGGCTACGACCGATACTGGCAGTGGAAGCTCCAATCGATGCCACGTCACGAGCAGAAGCTCTACCACCCTGACGATTTCAACAAAGACTGATGTTGAGATACAAGCTACGGGAGCGATGGGCATTGGAGCATGGGTTATGAAGTTAAGATAATGGAGGGCAGGATCACTTTTGGATGTTTTCTTGTTTCTCTCTTCTCTTCTTCTCTTCTTTGGATCTCGGCCCGGTACAAATGGCGTCAGCATGAGTTTTTACCATCTGCCTATGGAGGTGGAGTTTCCCCGTGCACTGGATCAGCCAAAGGGTTGGCACTAAGCCGAACAGATCAGTTGCGGGACTTATGGGTTCGTACGATTGTGTACGTAGAATGATTGTTTCATTCCTTGAGTCCGTTTCCTTTTGTTTTCTCTGCACGGTGGATGCAGCCCAGGAGGTCTGCGCCCCAAATGAGGGATAATGTAACGGCCATTCTATATAGTCGGGTCACCACAAGAGTTGGATCTCTAGCGATAATCTTACCTATGGACTGATTTACCATCACTTGAGTCCACGTTTGCAACCGTATACCTATAATTACCGTATGTATGTCTATGAAGCTGAACATAGGTGTACGTGCTGTTACCGCGGTTCACACTTCCCTTGGCAATCATACAAATCATCTCTTGGCATACTGCTACTTCGCCCATTGTGATCTGTTTTCGGGATGATTGTAGTACTCACTCCATTCGCGTAATGATGCATGTAGTTCTTGTTTTTAAAGATTTGTGTGGCATAATTCGATCAATCATTGTTACCTTGCAGAAGTGGTTCATGATATTTAATTTGTTGATACACGGTCATTCAGTAACGTTCAGTTGTAAAATAGTTGTGGGAGGATTATGCATCATTGCGAATATGATTTCAAGCTTCTCTGATCAGACTTCAGTAACCCATCCGCTCTATTACATTTACTACTATTATGATATATTGATGACACCTAGAATAAAATAGCACACAGGGGAAATCCTAAAATCACTGGCACCATTCCTAACCTCCAAGCGACAGCACACCCTCTACAGTTGTACTTCCATCGACTAATCTAGTATACTCAACACTGGTGATGTTGGTGATGTAGGTGATGCCATTGCTGTTGCTGTGGCTGTCGCTGCAGGGGATGGGCCGGCTGCTGCTGGCGATGGCCCACCTGCCCATAGGGACAACAGCAGAGCATCGCATGCTGGCTTCAGTAGCAGCAACATCGCCGCTGAGATGATTAAAAGAATTGTCAGGCTGCTCTAGAAGCTCCTCCAGAATGTAATGAAGGTAGTCCTCATCACAGTTGCCCTGATCATAGTGGGGTTGTGCCATCACTGGGTCCGTACCAGTTGAATGGATCCCTCGGAGGTTCATCCTGCTGATATTGTCTATCTTCGTGGCTTGGACCTGTGGCAAGGACAGAAGAAAATCTGCATTGGGATGATGAAATTCATCTGTGCATGCATTATTAACCATGTGATGAATGTTTCTGGTATCACACTTGTATTGTGCTGCACCTCATAGATCAAACTCTGGCGGGATGGTAAACTCACCTGCTTGCCGGTCAGACAGACAATGGTGGATGGCCATCTTGGTGAGGACAATGAATGTTGGGTTTATTTCATTAATCAATGATCTGTCTTTCTCTCCTATTTGTGGTATGCCATAGAAGTCTGTCTGGCGAATAAAATCCACCCTTTCAGTGGCTGCAAATCGAAACTTGCATTCCAAAATTGGTCACAAATGCAACGATTGAACAAGAATGGAACCTGGAAGTTACCTCACGAACGTTTCTGGAGCACATAAACCCGTCCTTTGCCAACAGCCACACTACCAGTTGCCAGATCTCTGGAGGCGACTTTGTTCAATATCCGTGAATAGAGTCGATTGAACTTTTGCAGAAGTAAACCATTGCGGCAAGGGAACAAGGAAATTTCGTGAGAGACTGATACACAATGTCAGCGATGAACACAATCTTTGAGATGATTTGTTTAGCACTGAAATATAGGCACATGGAGGGTGTGAGTTTCTCTGGGCTGGATCAATCCTGGCGATTTCCTCATACCAGTAACTATGAATATGGGCAGGCTTCACCACATTCATGGCAAAGGAAATCACAAACATCACATAATTGATAGCTATAGACTTCACACATACGACAGCCATCGCCAGAATGCCTGAATGAGTTGTTTGATCATTGTATTCTGCACGGACAATGAGGCCATTCACATCATCGACAAAGGGTTCATATCACCACAGATATCTGGCTTTCAATGCCACCAATTGCTCACTGGTTTCGTTTGAAGCCTACCTCTAGTAAATGTTCACATGAGCGGGCAAAATCAATCAGTGAAACACTTAATTGAATACCTTCTTGGATGCCAGCAGCGCTGGATCGGGTTCATCCTCCTCCTATGTGACAATATTGACCTTCCGACACTGACAATGTTGGGCTGGCACAGACGTAGCAATCAGTTGACTTGCCACGACTCGTTTTCCAAGGGTTGACGTGAACGAATCATTTGATGGCCACTTGCCCATTGCTTTGCTTGATATTCCGCAAGGTGGATCAACATTGGATTCTGAATTGTCATCTCGACGATCATTGTAATTGTCGGGTCACGTGCAGAGATAGTCATCGAGATCCTCATTGTGTGGAGATCGTCCGCTTCTCAACGTGCCGGATGGATGAGGATGAGAAGGAGAAGTGCAACGCCTTTGTGTCATGATTTAAAAAGGCGGCGAGTGCTAAGTACAAAAAAATTCACCGAGTGACTAAAGGAAATGTGAATGAATGTATAGTAAATGAATTAAAGCGTTGTGTAAATGAAAGAGAGTGTTGTCATGACTAAAAGAATCATCATGAGGTGTCTTTTTATCCTGTCGACAATTCTAGGATCTTGGCTCGTCCTGCCACCCACACTTCCAACTTCTTGGATGGACGGGAATTCAGAACTAAGAATGGCAGGTGACAAGCATGCCGCAGGGTTGTTGAATGGCTTCCTTTGATGAAAATCACTATTGCAATGAGCTACATAGTGTTTGTGTTCCACTGAGCATTCGGGCTAACTGCTGCTGGAGAAAGAGACCGAATGACCAATTACGTGATAGCCATAAACGGAGACCTGTCGCTTCAACCATGCCCTTCCCAGCAACCAACATTTCAACACTCAATCACAACATCATGAACTCTCAACACACCCCTGGATGCATAATCATGACTGATATGGTAATAAAATGAACAAAGTACCAATACCTCGCCCAAACCTCACCGATGAACTCCGTCGTATAAACCATCCGTCCACCCTCCAAAGTTCTGGAAACAATCCCACCAACAAAGCAATCCCTTGAACAACCTTCCAGGCAGTGTATTCCATCCTCACTATGACTAGTTTGCAGCTAGGAGGCTGCGTGTACCCTTCCAATTGGCCCAAGTGCAGGCTGCGTGAAAATGGACAGTGTGATCGTGCTTGCATATCCAAGCCACATTATCATCAGCAACAGCACTTCGCTCGTAATCTGTGCAGAGACCAAGAGCACAGTTTCAGATGACTTCAAGATATCGCTGCTGTCTGATAATCCTCCTTTGCAGCATCGTTTCCCTCTTCAGAAGCCTGTTCTCGTCACCATGAAGCGTCTTGGATTTTGGTTCTGTGTCTCAGCATCATCATCTTATTCCTCCCCAACTTCAGAAATCGTATCCTCGGCTGTTGTTGGGAGGATATCGTCCAGACGAAGGTAACTGGAACCACCACACATAGGTGTCTGGTCACCAGATATGCGTTTGGCTTGATATCCACAATAAATAACGCAACAAAGTGTTGGGTTGTTGAGATTTATTGCCACCTTTATCCATCCCGCAGCATTATTGTTATCCAAGATTAAGGTAAAATTACAGGCATGTGGCCCACCTTCTCGATTGTGCTCCTCCCTGCAGCCCCAAAGCTCTCAGATTATCCGGCTGAAGTCTGTCAGACATTCAATTGCAGCCATCAAGATTGACAACTGTGTCGTATCAACGTTTGATGCAGCTATTGGATGTATCGATTCATCATCCCCAGGCCGGTGCCATGAGAATCGCACCGTATTGTTTTCACCCACCTTCTTCTAAGCAATGTTGCGATACACAAAGGCGATGGTCAAGCTGAATAGCATGACACCAGAATCTGCTGAGGCATCACAACTGACGATCATTGGCCAAGACCAGTGGCTTCAGGGGTTTTCCACAACAGATGCTGCATCGGCACATCATCAGGAAGAGCAAAAGAAGCGTCGGGCAGATTTTATACATACCAATGTGCATGAATTTCGTCTTCATAGTTGGGGTTTGGTAGATCCTATTCTTGTTTCGGTGAATTCCAACCACACCAAATTCATCCAGTGCTACAGTCAGTTTCCAACCATCAATGCATCAGAACAATGTAAATCAGGCCGGAAGGCACACGCAATCCTCCCAGACACCACGACCGACCCCACCAGTGCTTCAAAGTACATCAGCAAAATGTATTTTAGTCACTGGTAGCCTCCAGGAGTGTCTGAGAGGATGTGGAGTGTAAACTTAGATGCGTCAATTGCAGAACGGTATCAGACCCTAGGAGGGCATTCCAGCCAGCATTCAGAGTACCTGAGAACTCTGATGACTACTACATGAGTACCATGGGAGTGATTATGATAAGTTTGGGAACACATCGGAGAGCCGGAGAGAACATTGGGTGCGCCTGGGAGCACGAGGGAGCGCCAGCGACAAGTCAGGGTGCACATCGAATCACAGTGGAGCAGTCTGGGAAAATCTACATCTTTGTGAACACTGCTCGTATGCCTGGAAATCATAGCTACAACTTATCATCCAATGATTCTTAAAACTGATGTATTCTGTTCATATTCCCATCTATGTATCTATGTATGAATGTATCTATGTATCTATATAGCTACCCATCTAGACACGGTATATCTGGACTGGCTGCAGGCGGTGCTTGAGAGCAGTTGGAGGTGCGCCTGACAATGACGATTGGGTGAACTGAGAGTTACACTCTGAGGCCGTGATCGAGCTAGTTTGGAGATTCACTTACAGGCCCTGATCGAGTGAATTTCGAGATGCAGTCCAACATGGTGATCATGTGTGATCGGAGATCTACTTGGAAGCAATGCTTGTGCAAACTTGGAGGCCGTGATCGACAGAATTTGGAGATACACTAGGAGGCCTTGATCAAGCGAGTTTGGAGATGCACTTGGAGAGCATGATCATGCAAACTTGAAGGCTGTAACTGAGCGAGTGTGGATATGAACTTGCAGGCCATGATTGTGCGAACTTGGATGTCGTAATTGTGCGAGTTTGGAGATGCACATGGGGTCATGAGTGTGCAAACTTGGAGGCTGTAATGAAGCAAGTTTGGAGATTCACTTGATGGTTGTAAGCGAACGAGGTTGGACAAGCACTCGGAGGCAGTCGAAGGACAGCGCGCCAGATGCCGAGACTGCATTCATCCGATAGTTAACTCACAACTGTGGGAATGTGACAATGTGACTTTACCTCGGAGCTCTCATGGAGAGAAGCGTGATAGTGGTCGATCATGTAGGGAGGCATGCCAGATGCTAAATCTACATTCATGGGTTAACTCCCAATCATGAGAATAAAGGAAAGAGAAACAATCTTGGGTGGATGCTGTACTCGGTGTATGCAGTACTCGGGGTATGCTCTACTCAGTGTCAATTCAAGATCATGGCGTACGGAGATAGAGAGGGATGACCTAACTTTGTGTTATGCGATGATGGTTCAGTTGTGGACGAGAAAGAGGGAGATGGATAGTGTCAGCAATGGTACCAACCCGCTTGAACAGTTCCGGGTTAGGGTTGCAACCGGACCGAACCGTTACAACGGGCTTTACCACATGAAAACCCAGACCGTTGCATTTGGGCTGCTTTTATCACCAAAAACCCGGCATTTCAACATCAAAACTTTGGCTCCAATTAAGTATTTGGGTTTTGATCGTATCGTGACATAATCAGTACGTGGTTGGTGGAGTTCTAGCCGCTCTTTGACCTCCCGACCTCAGATTTGTGAGCCGAGCAATATTAGTCGACTTGCTATCGAAAACCCGCTAATTTCAGTTTAAATTTGCCCATATTTCACAACCACTCAAGGAATATGAGTCAGATCGCATATCTGAACACGCGAGGTGAACGGTCATTTAGAACTGCAAAATCTACGGACTGATCATGTTACGATACGATCACAACTCAAATACTTAATTGAAGCCAAAGTTGTAGGAACCGCCAAGTTGCAACCACGGGCCGGTTCCAACCCAGCCAAAAAACCGCGGGTTTAGGTCCTGTCCGGGTATCAACCCCGCCAAGACAGAGCGGGTCGGGTATTTGGCCTGTGTTGGAACTGAACTGAACTGAACCGCCGGTCAAAACCCGGACCGCTGGCGGTTTACCGGGTCCCGCTGCTAACACTAGAGATGGGTGATGAAGATGAGAATGATGTGGAGGATCTGAGCGGATATGAGCAATCAGGGGGACAACTTGCCTGATTGGGTTGGGAGGACCTCGTATCGGTATTATTACATGGTGGATCGGGACTCGTTCCTGCTGTATCAGGGATGGTAAATTCACTCGCACGCAGACTTCTCTCATGTCGCAGTTTCTTATGATGATTTCCCCCATCTCCTCTCATATCTCCTCCTCTCATCCTCAACTCTACCATCACCTAAAAACATGAAGTTAAGTCATCCTTCTCTATCTCTCCATGCAATGATCAAGAGTTCTCACTGAGTACAGCATACACCGACTACAGCATACACTGAGTATGGCATACACCGCATACAGCAACTTCCCAAGATCAACTGTCTCCCGCTACCAACCAGTCTCTCATCTCTCGGCTGACCATGTTTTACTTAAATCTCTACGTCCCCACAATTAAACGGTAACCAATGAGTAGAGTCTCAGATCCCATCTCGCCTCTCTCCCGAACTACCGCCTCCAGATTGACCCCTTTCAAGTACCCCTCCAATCTCACTCGATCATGGCCTCCAAGTGAATCTCCAAACTTGCTCAATCATGGCCTCCAAGGGCATCTCCAGACTCTCTCGATTACAGCCTCCAAGTGTATCTCCAAACTGGATCGATTACAGCCTCTAACTTTGCACTCTCATGGACTGTGCGGTGATTACTCCAAACTGGCACGATTGCAGCCTCCAAGTTCACACGTTCACAGGCTCCATGTGCATCTCCAAACTCGCTCTGTCACAGCCGCGAAGCTGATCCCCAAACTCTCACGATTACGGTGTTCAAGCTCGCATCATCAAGGCCTTAAAGTCAATCTCTATGTTCACTCTATCACGGTGTGGTGAAACAGTGGAGGTAGGAGGCAGACAGCCCAATATCAACATTCCACCAAACAGCGCATGGAATCCGAAGGGAATTGTTGAGAATGAGTGGTTCTGGCTCGAGGAACGCAGGAATAGGGTGAGAGGATATGAAGGGATACCCCGCCATGATGAACCACACAAATTGTGTGGAACTATGAATGCTTGGCAAGTGTGCATGAGGAACCACAAAGAGTGTATGCATCTATGAAGGCTCGGAAAGAGTGCATGAAACCAAGACCTGGGAAAGGAAGACTGTGTATTTCGTATAATGCGATGATGTCTATCTACCCCTGGGCCTGCGAAATCTATACTCTGTCGCTGAGTCCATCTCCATTATCCCTGTATCTCCATCTGTCTATATATAGGGACACTTAGTTAATACATGCCATATTATGCTGTACTGAATCTTGTGACTGCAACAAAGACGAATAGGATAAATGAAATACCTTGTGGTTGTGGAACGCTAAGCCCGGATATGATCCCCGCCGCTGCCGCTGCCCCCCCGAACCACTGCTGTGTGAATATGGCACCAAGTCTGCTGCAGAGCTTGCACAGAGGTCTCAGCTGCGCACAAAGTCTCCTGCAGGCCTGTGTAGAGATCTCAGCAGCTACAAAATTTGACTCTGCGCATAGTGAATCTCATAGCATCCTGAATGTACCTCCATAACTGCAGGTACCTTCAGGAGAATCTGAGAATGCTCTTGCAGATTCTAAGAGCACATTGCAAAGCTCCAGGGGGCCTGGGAGCATCTGGAAGTACTTAGAATCACTGGTGAGGGCGACAGGAGTGTCTGGGAGGTTTGGGTGTGACTTCTGGACCAATTTACATCTTGCTGATGTACTTCTAGATGCTCCCAGACCCCCCTGGAGCTGAGCAAAATGCTTTCAGACTCTTAAAGAGCTGTCTCGGGTGCTCCAGAAAGCACCTGCAGTTATGGAGGCGCATTCAGGATGCAACGAAATTTGATCATTAGAATAGTCAAATTTTGAAGCGCATGGGACCTCTGCGCAGGTTTGCTCGAGACTTCGAGAGGAGGTGAGATCGCTGCACAGCTCTGTGGGAGACTTCGAGACAAGCCAAGTCTGCTGGCCAGCTCTGTAGGGGACTTGGTGCCATATTCTCACAGTAGTGGTTCATACATAACCACAAGGCATTTCGTCCTAACATATTCGTCTTTGTTACAGTTACAAGATTCGCTATATCATAGTATGGCATGCATATTTTAAGCCGCTCTATATATATATACATATGGTCAATCTGGCCGCAGATGGTAGTCGAGCATATTTGGAAGAGCACCTGGACACGCCCATTGAGTGAACATAGAGATGCACCACCTGGAGGCCTCAAATAATGGAGCTAGACGGCAGAGAGCCCACCATCAACTCTCTGCTGCACCTCTCACAACTTCCAAACAGAATTCATGACAAAAAGAGGTTCTGTCTCGGGTAGAGTAGGAATCAGGTGAGAAGATATGATACTAGTACCCGGCGTTGAGATTCCACGAAATCTCGAACGGCGCGAACGAGACCAACAGCTGGGCAAGATAGAGCGTGTCTTTTTGTTGTTAGATAAGATCAGATGCAAATGAGATGATGTCTATCTACTCTGGGGCCTGCCAAATGTTTACTCCCCGTTACTCTGTCCACCTCCATTACCCCTGGATCTGTGAACACCCGCCGTCGCTCCTTGAAGATGTACTTGGAGGCTGTGATCAAGCGAGTTTGATTATGCACTTGAAGGCTGGGACTGAGCGAGTTTGGAGATCCACTTGGAGACCGAGATCAAGTGAACTCAGAGATGCACTTGGACGGCAGGATCGAGCAAGTGTGGGGATGCATCGGGAGACCGAGATCGAGTGAACTCAGACATGCACTTGGCGGCCGTGATCGAGTGAGGTTAGAGATGCACTTGGAGGCCGAGAGTGAGTGAACTCAGAGATGCACTCGGAAGCCGTAATTGAGCGTGTTGGGATAGACATTTGGAGGCCATGATCAATCAAGAGTGGAGGAGTACTTGGAGGCAGTAGATAAGGAGGGACGCATGACGGGAGCTGAGACTCTATTCATTGGTTGTTTTCCAATTGTAGGAATGTAGAGAGTTGAGTACATCCCCCAAGAGATGAGAAATTCCCTCTGAGTGGGAGACAGTCGATCATGGAATGATGCAGTACTTGGTGTACGCTCTACTCGGTGTTAACACGTGATTATGGCGTGGAGAGATAGAGAGGGGTGACTTAACTTCGTCTTCTTAGGTGATGGTAGTGTTGAGGGCAAGAAGGAGAGAAATGAGAGCAGATGGGGGAAATCATCATGAGGAACTGGGACATAAGAGAATCAGGTGTGCGAGTCAATATACCGTCCACAATACAGCAGGTACGAGTCCCGATCCAGCGTGTCATAGCACCGATGCATGCTCTACTGAACCCATTCAGGCAAGTAGTACTCCTGATGCCTCGTATCTGCCCGTATCCATATCGTTCCCATCTTCTTCCCCCATCTCTCTCTTTCTTATCCACAACTCTACAATCAGTGCAGCACTCAAAGTTAAGTCATCCCTCTGTATCTCTCCATGCCATGATGATGCGTTAACAACTGGTTGTAGCATACGATGAGTGCAGCTTACAACCAGTGCTGCATACACTGTGTGCAGCATATACCAGACCGTCACTTCAGGTCTGGGTCCGGGTCCAAATCGAACCATTGCCAAATTGATGGTCCAGGGCGTCAATAAACCTGAACTGCCCACTCAGGTATGGTTCCATGGTAAACTCCCAACCCGTCTGAATTGGGCGGATTGTCAGCAGGTTGCCCAGCGGGTCCATCTATAGATTCATATAACGCTCTTGTATTTGCGGTGTGTTAATAGTATCGTATCAAAATCGCGTTGTCAGCAACCATTAATGTGCTTTTGCTTGTTGCGCAGTTTGCAATATTGATTAATTTGGTATCTGTGTTTCACCTTCGATATATGGTATTTTTGCCTAGCAAGGCGGTCAATAATAGAGTTATGGACGCAAAGATCTGCGCGATGCCTTGATTACGAAGTATGCAAGTCTTGAAACTGTTGATGCTCCGTTGACGCTCATTTTCAGGATGCCGCAGGGAGCATGTTCCTGTTGTTTTTGCTAGTAAAGGCTGCCAATATCTCATAAATGGATGTCTACAACCAATCGGAACATAACATACTCAAAATGCCAAGTTAACACTCGTTGACACTCTGTTACTGCTCATGCTCAGAATGGGGCGGTGACCGTGTTGCTATCTCTTTGGCCAATAGAAGCTGCCAATAAGTCCGTGATGCATAACAACGACCAAGTCACTGGTGCATTACCGTACTTGCAAGACCACAAATCGTTGACGCTCTGTTGATACTCATGCTACGAATGGGGCGGTGACCGTGTTGCTATCTCTTTTGCCAATAAGAGCTGCCAATACGTCCGTTGTGCATAACAACGACCAAGTCACTCGAGAATTACCGTACTTACAAGACCACAAATCATTGACGCTCTGTTGATGTTCATGCTAAGAATAGGGCGGTGACCGTGTTGCTATCTCTTTTGCCAATGAAAGCTGCCAATACGTCCGTTATGCATAACAACTACCAAGTCACTAGTGAACTACTGTACTTACAAGACCACAAGTCGTTGACGGTCCATTGACGCTCATTTTGATATATTGTCCATTCAACATCTGCTACTGTCGATAATTGTTTTCATCTTTATTTGACTTTACCGGTTGTCTTTCTGCTTCAATGAGACTCGGCACTGTGGCAAAGCCGAGCGGCGCAATTATCTTGCACTGTTCACTCTCACACAAATAAAAATGATGTATCATGCCAACAGATTCATTGCGACAGCTATACATCTATTTATGAACCGATATTCTGAAGCTACTTACCATTCACCCATAATATATCTCTAACAGAAACTCTCGGTCAAGCTACATAAAGCTGGTGAACCATTGACGCATTCTTTCCTACTTTTTCTTCCCTCCTTTATCTCTCCGCGTTTCAACCTGTCTCTTTGTCTTCCGTGTCGGCCGAACCAATCCGGGCACAGTTGGCGCGGGGCTCACATCCTGCTGCTCTAGGCATTCCGGATTTTCGATTCAATTGTTGTGCTCTATATTGGATTCATCGTCCGCAGCGCAATCGTCTTTGCTATCATGTGGATTATCCAAGTCGCCATTCCGGTTTAGCCAATCATCGGTGTCCGAAATGCTCTCAAGTGCGCTATCATTGTCGCTTTCGACTGGTCGACGGTTGATTCTCCAGATTCGGCGGACATTCACTATTTGAGTTCATCCTCCAGGGAGATCCTTTCCAGACAAATCTGGTGGCAAAGGTGATCTCTTTGACAATTTAAATGCAGCCGCACCGTCAGGTTGAAGGAGTGACCAGGATGCTTTGACGATCTCTTCCATATCCGAAATGAATCCAACGGCGGTCATCTGCTTGTTCTAAGGGTGAGATTCTTTCTGGGTAGCATGTAGGTTTTGGCTGCCCTGCCACATCTCCAAAAAGTTGTGAACCTTGCCCATTCTGTGCATTGTCCTTTCCTCTGCCTCTTCCTTCATTTCTGCGTCGTTTTCTCTGTTCGTGGTATCCAATTCTGGATCAGTGCATACCAAAATCCCTGTTATTGTCTCCAGCAAACTGCCTTACAACGACTTGTTCTTGAAGGGTCTCGCCAGTGGTTTTTGACTGCCTCCAGCCGATAACATCTCGGTCAAGGGTAGATCTGGCCTCCACTCTGACACCATGTGGGATGATACAGAGTATGTCGTGCGCCATGTTGGAGAGATCAGCGTGCTGTGAGTGCGTTTCCTCCTGTTGTCGCCTCCAATCGGTTATGTCCCGTATCCAAAATGTACTACTATTCTCCATTGGGTCGGAGTGGTAATCATTGAGATATGGATTAATTTGCCCCCTGTTGTTTGGTGCTTCAGGCAGCGAATTGAAATAGAGCCTAGCGGCGGTCAATAAGTGGGCTGCGCGATCCCTTTGTCTGGGTGTTGTCTCAGCCACATTGTTAGGCGTTAAGTATTCCTCATCATCGCTTGGCAAATCATATGGATCAAAGGATGATTGACCGGACCCTGAAGCCGTTGCAGAGGGGACAAGATTGCTGCTCAGTACGGTTCCGAATTGATTGACCGGCACACGTCGATGATTTGCACAGTATTCATTCTCCACAGACTTCAGAAACACCTCTTGGTACTGTGTAGTGTAGGATGTCTCGTCCTCAGGATTAATATCCATTCCCTTGTCCCACTTTCTAAACAATCGCAACTTGTGGAAAGGATTGAGGATGTGTATGCAAATGAGAAGCATGCCAGTCATTGGAGTCACTTTAGTGTAGTATTTAGAAAGCTTCTGTCAAGCTAACTTCACAGCGAACAACAAGTCTTCCTTCCATTGGGTCTTCTCCTTGGCCAAAGCTCGCATCACGCCATCCATGTCATCGAACATGTCATCGTACACTGTGATAACATGATGCAATGGGACTGTATGCCTCTTCAACATCCAAAGGGTCCAATATCGAAATGGCCTCAATAATTCCGTGCCATACTTGACAATGGTCCATTCATCCTGAGTTGTGAATACTAGCCGATATTCACTGTATATTAGGTTTTGAAGCCACTTGTGTGTGAATTCCTGTAAATGGTAGGTGCGCTCGAGCAACTCCAGTGTAGAGTTCCAGTGTGTCTTCACATCCATGATCGGAGAACTGAACTGCGGATTGTAGTTCTTCGACAGTCAATGAACTCGTTTCGGCGACCAGGTGTTAGTGTAATTATTACAGGAAGCATTCTCTGCTATATGACAGTCAGCTTCAGGACTTTCAAAATATCATGAAATATGTATATTCTGAATGATCTTTGCTAAACCTGGTCTCATGGCTGACACCTTGTCGATTCTAGCATTGCCCTCTTTTCGAAGTCTTTGACTCTTCCCAATGTCTATGCTTTCATTCTCCCCAAATTGCTGATCGCACTCATGGGCTTCCCAAGACTTGGTGCGGCTTTTTACACCCAGACTGCTCATGAATGCACCCAAAGCCAGCTGTATGACGTGCGCCATGCACGGTATGTGGTTCCTCAATGCAGGCCACATCGATTCCAGAGGCCTCAAGTGTTGATTGCAGCTCACGTGTCATCGAGTAGTTTGAGGAAGCATTATCAGTTGTAATACCAAGCAAACGGCCATCGGTAATCCCAAAACAATCAAGCATGTCCTTCAAATGTACGGCTAGCCATGCTCCAGTATGTTGGCCATTGACCTATCATCCTTTATCACCTTTCGAAAAGGGAACAGAACAGGCAATCAACCACGTCGAATGCGAGTTGAACTTCACGCAATGCCCATTTTCAATGCATGTAGTAACCAATGACCAACGTCATGGTTAGTTTGTTCGTTGATGTCCATCCGTCCAAAGCTAAACTAACTTTATGTCATATTGGTAATTGCTTCTTAATTGCATCCACAGTCAGTGCTTATTCCCTCCAGCAAATGTTACTAAGGGTCGTAGCAGACGGTAGGACTAGGTCATCACGTAATGCTTTATATGACCGTCGTAGCTGAAGATTTGATATAGCGTTCCATGAAACATATGCTGAACCAAATCCTAACATGAGGTAGTGATTTCATGTGTCTTGAAGAAATTCTGGAGTTTGAATGTCCTTAGCTGGCAATTTGGAACATTTTGTCTGTCATTTCGGTCAATATGGATTAAACAGGATATCAAATATGATCTTCTACTGCAAACATACTACTGTGATTCCTCGACTTCCTTGCCTCATGAGGATGGCCAAAGCTGTTTCATCCACTGTCGAACTAGTGAATTCAGTGACCTCTGACTGTGTTAATTTGTTTCACTTTGCGATGTGAGCTTTTGCCAGCAAGTGTTTCCCCATTGAGCTGGTCCCATGTTCTGATGGATGGTGAAGAACTTGATGACAAATAATACATATGATGCCAGGGCTGCTGGTCTCCTCAATTCCGCAGTGCAAATAGAATCGCCACGAAGGTGCATGTCTAGATTTATTCCAAGCAATAGGCCGCGTCGAGAATACATTCATCGAAGCTCACCACGCATCGAAAATGATTTGCAAAGTAGGGTCACTCAAATCGCGAATAAAGACACATTCATTTTTGGACGAGATCATAACCTCGAGCAATGAGGTGTTCCATGATTGTGTATCCTACATGGCGGTACCAATGAGGAAGGTGGGTTATTTGAGTCGAGAGACTGCCGAAAATAACGATATAGTAAAGCAGACTGCGGGTTCTTAAATATTGACTATACAGCTACAAGGAAAATATTCTGATCAGTCAGACATTGCATGCATATTTGTGATGATGAATACAAGGACAGATTGCAACAACTGACCGCGTAAACCTCCATTTGAGAACAGCATACTACAGTTCATTGCTGTGTAGCATTCGGAGCATTGACGCACTGTGAGCGCTCAATTGTAAGAGGGGGACGCAATATCGACACTTTCATTTTTGCCAATAAAGGCTGCCGATAGGTTCATTGTAATTTATCTGCGTTCCATTGCGGTTATATTATCCAAGATTCCAGCACAAAAATCATTGACACTCCCATCACCCTGATTTTGGGACATGGTTACGATCATGTCGTAAGCATATTTGCCTGGAAAGGCGGCCGGTAGTACGATTATAGATCATTCTAGTTGCATACCACCTTGATTCTCAAAGATGGAAGGCCTCAAATCGTTGATGCTCCTTTGACGCTCATCTTCAGGGCGTAGTGACGATGTTGTCAATAGCATTTTTGCTTAGAAAGACGACCGATAGTTCAATTATATGATGATGTCGCCGCACTGCCCTCGGATCGTCCGAGATGCATGGCCAAAAGTCGTTCACGCTCTGTTGACGTGCATTTTTAGGCCATAGTAGCGATGTCGTCGCGACCGTTTTTGCCTAGAAAGGCAGCCGACAATCTGATTATAGCTTAATGTCACTGCACAGCCCTAGGATCATCCATGATACATGGCCAAAAGTTGTTGACGCTCCGTTAACACTCATTGTTATCACAAACAAACGATGTTGTTGGAAGAGGTTTTGCCTAGAAAGGCTGCCGATAGCGCGATTATGGGGTAATGTTTCCGCCCAGCGCATGCATTTTCCAAGATGTCTGGCCAAAAGTCGTTGTCGCTCTGTTGACGCTCATTTTTAGCACATAGTAGAAATGTTGCCACCACCAATGTTCAATAGAACGGCGGCCGATAGTTTGATTATGGCTTACTGTAACCGCACAGCCTACTGGATGTTTCATGACCCAATTCTAAAAATCTTTGATACTCCGTTGACGCTCATTTTCAGAATGTGGCAACGAGCGAGTCATTTGCTTTTTTTGTGATAACGCCAACTTATACATTCGCTTTGGAAGGATGTGACAATGCAGCCTATTGATTGCCGAATGTGTAAGACTTAAGATCGTTGACACTCTGTTGACACTCACATTAATCACATCGAAACAGCCTTTGTACTCTCAATGATTGTATGTAATAAATCATATACACAGTTTTGACATCCATTATTGCGTTTGTATGTATTATCGTTTGCATCCAGAAGTTTTGTTACCTCACAATTTCTGATCAACTGCTATCTACGCTATCTGAGTGAGAGATGACGTGGCCCAATCACATTCCCGCGCTTCCGGCTGGCAATCGCCAGCATGTAGATTATTTCACTAGTTTTCGGCAAATATAGCTCAACTCCCTCACCATTCTTTATCCAGCTCCTTCTTCTCAATTTCCATGACGTACCACATGCAATTTCAAATATCTCAACCATGCGTACCAGGTCTGTGCAGAAAGTTGAACAGTTGGATACAGGAATGAATTTAGCATTACGGTTGTCGTTCAGATCGATTCATCATGCGCACTGACCGCTCTCTCTATGACACATATGAGGTCACTCACTAAAATTATGTTAGTACATCATGTCACTAATATTGTTTTTGCTTTGTCACATAACAGTCACTTGCAGAAAGAAACCGAACGTGATGGCCATCTCACAGTGCGATGTGGATTCTAGAACTTTCACATGCTGCGTTCGACTCAGGCACATGCACAGATGAATCATCATGTCTCACAATTTGGTCACTGAAATCAAGAAAAAGCTGACACGTAGCAAAATTGGTAAACAACTTGCTTTTCACCACAATCAGACGTCAAAAATTACAGTTTGCACTTATATTCTCCCGCGGATGCAGGAGCTGTCACCATCTCTTCGTCGGAATCCAATATCTATATGGTAGTCGGCTGGAGGCTATATGCAGGGGTAAAAGCTTACTGGTTCAACTGGCTGCGCATTCAGCAACATTGACGAATCAGGCTCCGCAGCTGGCTCACCACTAGGTATGCTCAATCTTGACCCCAGCTTCACCGGACATAGCCTAATACGACTACTTTCTGGACGAGAAGTTCCTTGCGGCCTTTGCGATATTCCGGGGCCAATGTCAAGAGGCTCCAGAAGCTCTCCAAATGTTGTCAGTGGAGGTGCTCGAGCGTCGTCATTCATGTGTGGCTGAATGACTGCTGGAACACTCAATTCGGATGTGCGGTACTTGTTATCTTGTTCACGGAAGTGGTCAGGTGCATCCTCGCATCCTCGTTGAGTCAATTCGTCGAGCTTCATCTGCTGCGGCCCAAACCGCTCCATGCGCTGCTGGACCGTTTTGGTGATTGTGCCCATCATGCAGCCAGGATCGTCATCTTCGCACAGCTTGCCCTGCTCAGTCTCTTCCTCATTGTCATCTTCCCCATCCTCCCCATCGTCGGAACTTGCAACATCACTCAGACTGTCTCCAATAGCAACCAGAATCTCCTCAAATGTCTCTTTGGGTCTGTGGACGTCAATCCCGTGGTTTCAGCATGCATCATATCGTCCTGCTCTTCTTGAACCGCTGCCTCTGCGTCTTCAACTCGCTTTCTTGCCCCAGCGGTTTCTCTCTTGACATAATCCTCAATCCATTTCTCTTTCTCATCATTGCTTAAGAAGTGCGTTTCTCATTGTTTCTCTGCCGCAAGCTTCTTTTTGGATCTCAAGCTGCGCAATTCCCCAAGGGCTCGGACTCTGTCTGCCTCCAAGCCGCTCTTGCCTTCATTCGCTTGATGACGTCGTTGGGTTGACCGCTTTGTCGATTTACAGTATCTGCCCACCGGAAGTGACGAAAAGTTCTATTCCAGAGCATTGACCATTGTAGTTTGCGTGGACTTTGTTGTTGGGCGAGATGTTGGATGTTGCAAGTTATGGACAATATGGAGGCAAGCTGCGTCTTTTATGTGAAGGTTAGTACGTTTACTCATCTTGAACAAAGCAAAATCTCTCTGTTGACTGTCAATAAATCAGGAATAGTGACACTAACCGTACAACATGACATGATTGTTGCCGTCATTCTCAGGAAATTTCCCGGGGATCATTTTAGACAATCATCAGCAGAGGACCTTTCCCTCGAACTACATCCTATTACTAGCTAGCAATTGGGCAATTCCAGTGGTCGTACACTGCAATTGATCCCTGTTAACAAACAACCAACATCCGACCGACATATTGCAAATTGCGGGGTGGTGGGAAACCCCTGCAACTTGCAGCCACACTCACTAGAATTCATCTTGAGCATAACGATCATGTTGGCTGCTACTTATTCCATTCTGACATGAAGTTAACTATATAGTCCTCAGGGCTTTGCACTTCCTCTCGTTATCATCTTCCTCTCCTATTCCACACCAGCACATTTTGAATACAGAACCACCTCCGCCAGGTGAGAGCGGATCGAATACCAGGAGATTGGCGGGCACTACATCAAATCCGGAAATTCTTGGCACACCACAAGAGCGCGGACACAAGTTAGTTCACCACAATGCTTCGAAAGCAGCCACCTGACATATGACCCAGGATGCACATTTAAAAATCGTCCGCAAAGCTGGAAGCAGCAAAAACAAGAAGCAGCATGCAGTTGGATGTGAGTATATCCATATCGGGGCAAACAGTGGTCAATTCACCATGCAACGTACAGCGGGTGTCCGTAGAGAGCTACGGAACAATCTCATCGCTGCCCGTAATGGGAATCCTCCATGGTTGACAATGGCATTTCTCCGCACAGTCAGCGAAATCGAACATCATGATGTCGTCAGCTCTGGGATTTTCACCGATGCATTTCCTGATAAGCATCCCCATGAGTGGATGAAGCAGGCTTCAATCACCTTAGAGGAGGCTACGGCCTGGTATATGGTAGAGGTAACAACCCAATTTCATTTGTTAGAAGCAGCAACTAATGTCTTGTAGAATTTCAACATGTCTGCAACTATGGCAAGGCAAGGAGGACGGGTACAGCGGGAACTGTCCGACATGCACCTGGCGTTGAATATGGCCAAAATGGCCAAAGAATGCTTCTCGCGCGCCTCGATAGAGGAAACTAAATATCTCATAGAGGAAACACGCACAGAGGTCCGAGAAGAGAAGAAGCGGGGTGTTGAGTTTCCTGGGCATACAAAGGTAAAAGCTGCGATACAATGACACCTGGCAATGCTTCGTCAAAACCAAACGTCTGGCTGCCTTCCTTGCCAAAATGGCACCACAAAGAATCCACAGTCACACTGCAGATGCAAAGCAACTGGTGCACCTCTACCCGCCCAACGCGGAGAGCCGACTCCAGAGCCGACTCCACCTCCGCCCGGCATGCCACCCGCCCCAACCGGCAACACTTCCGGAGCTCAACATTCTGAAATCGTCACTTTGCCGGCGGGATATACATATTCGCATACAGCTCTTCCCTGTGCGGAATTTTTTGATGATGATGTGAATACCCAGCACGATACCGATTTTCATCCAGATATGCTGACTGATGAAGGGTAGTACACTATCTGTTGTGTGGTAATGCGGCTAACATTCATTGTGAAGACAAGAGAAGCGCATTGAGCGATCCTGCAACTGATGACGAGCATTGACAGAAAGACATGGGATTTTGGAGATTAGTATTATATATATCTAAGTATTATTAAAGAACAACGTAGTGATCAAGAAGAAAGTGAATGAAAACGCCAGAAAGGCAGCCAAAACAATGTGAATGATGGACTGTGCCAAATTAAATGATTGCGTATTGTGGATACAGCCATGGCAAAATGAGCGTCAACGGAGCGTCAACGATTTTTGTTCATGCGTCTTGGGAAATCACACCTCCGATAGGTTGTAGTCAGTCATAAAGGATATCTTGGCTGCGTTTATAGGCAAAACTGATTGCAATACCCTCTCTGCCCCATCATGAACATGAGCGTCAACAGAGCATCAACGATTGTTGGTTGTGTATCATGGGTAATCTTGGTGGGCGACAGGTTGCACCTTGTCATAAACTGATTATTGGCTGCCTATATAGGCAAAAGAGAAGGTGAAACACTTCCTGCCCCATCTTCGAAATGAGCATCAACAGAGTGTCAACGATTGTTGGCCATCCATCATGGTTAATCACAGCATGATGTGGCGGTTATTGTCTATATACATCATTATGACTGTGATTATATGCTAAAAAGCTCAAGAATACTTAGTGGTAGCTCTGTAAATGAAATAAGTTGTTACTGTCCCGGAGGATGTGGCTAGAATATCTTGTACATATCTGCCTATAAAGGCTGCCATATCAGTCTTTATGGATGTTTGTGATCAAGCACCACTCATAATACTGAAGATGCAAGACCAAATATCATTGACGCTCTGTTGACGCTCATTTTCGGGATGTGGTTGGGAGTGTGAGTATGCTTGTTTGGCACATCAAGGCGGCTGACATGTTGAAAATCAACCGTGACGTACCAATGTCAATATTTTACGATTAACAGTAGCATATCTGAATGCAACCATAAATGGGAAACCGGAAACGCAGATGCTGAGATTGGAACCGACGGGTCTTGCGAAACCCGGCGAAAACAGCTGGTTTGCGGGTACAGGTCCGGGTTCGGCCCGCCCACAGTCAGCAGGTTCAGTTATGAGTCGGGTCTGGAACCGAACCGACCCGTTTTTGCGGTCCCAACCCGGACCGCTGGTTGGTTACCCGGACCCTTTGCTGACACTATCCACTGTGGGTCTGTGCGATATACACTCAGTTCCTGACACGGTATCAATGAGTTAAATATCATTTTGATTCTTGTAATAAACCGAATATGTGAATGATAGTTGTCTGTTTAGTAATATCATCATGTATACTGAACTTGAATTTCAACGCATCCTCATATAACACATTGATATTGGATTCTTTATAAAATATATCATTCAAATATGCATTAACAGCATTTTACACTAAATTGCAAATTTTCAATAATATTCTGCAGCAATATATCAAGTCAACCTCAAAGCATGCTCTAGATTTCATTTCCAATATATTATTAATACGTTTCTTCTCTGGGCTTGGTGTACTGTCTAACTATTTGAACTGGTATAGATGGTGGAGTGGTACTGTATATCTAATTTTCTCATACATAAAGTCATCAAGAGATTTATCAAAATCCTACTTTCAATCAAACAGCAGCTTGTTACACGGTATATTGTATAGAGGCTAGTGGCCATTTTAACATTATTGCCTTGGGTGGATTGTATAGGACAGATGCTGAGTGAGATGAATAATGTTGTTGGCAACTACTTACAAAAACTTGAAAGGTACTTCAAAACCTGGTGTTACATCAGCAAAAACTAAATTTCCTTCATTAAATTTTTTAGTATATTGTACCCACAAACTCAATAAAATGAAATCGAGGTTTCCCTGAAATATGGCATTACTTTAATGATCCAGAGTGTTCTTTGAGTTGTCACGATGGTGCATTCAAGCATCACGACCAGTGGACCCACTTGTGTAAATGTGACAATCAGCACTTGACGAATGGTTCACACTTCCTTTGGCAATATCTCAATGGATCTCTCGGCATGCTCCTATGTTGCCCAATTTGATGAGTGCTGGCAATGATGATAGTACTCGCTCCGTATGTTTAGTGACGCTTGTAGTTCTTGTTGTTAAAGACCCTCATGGCTTAAGTTGACCAATGATAGTTACCATACAGAAGTGGTTCATGATATTGAATGTGTTGATACAGGATCTTTCAGTACCTTGGGGTTGTTCAACCATCACGGGAGGGTTCTCCATCATTGCAATTATGATACATGTCCGAGATTGGACTTCAGTAAACCATCAGTTCCATTACATTTAGTACTATTATGATATAATGATAAAACCTAGAATAAAATGGCACACAAAGGAAATCCCAAATCTGATGACTGACACCATTCCAAACCTCCAAGCATAATCGCACCCTCTACGATTGTACTACCATCAACAAATCCCATATTCTCAACCCTGGTGATGTTGGTGATTTTGGTGATGTTGTTGTTGTAGCTGTTGCGGTTGCTGCTAGGGACGGGCTGGCTGCTGCTGGCAATGGCCGACCTGCCCCTAGGCAGAACAGCTGAGAATAGCACGCTAGCCTCAGTAGCAGAAACAAAGCTACTGAGACAATCAAAAGAATTGTTGGGCTACTCAAGTGGCTCCTCTGGGACGTAATCGAGAAAGTCCTCATCAACGCGGCCCTGATCATTGTGACATTGTGCCAACGAAGTGTCCACACCAGTTCAGTGGATCCTTCGGCAAATTGAGCTGCGGATATTATCTATCTTGTGTGCTCGAACCTCTGGTGAGGTAGAATAAAAATCAACGTCAAAACAATCAAATACGTCTGTGCATTCAGCATTGACTGGGTGATTAATGTTTCCTGTATCGCACTTACGTTGTGTTTCACCTCCTACACCAAACTCTGGCAGGACCCTTAACACTCATATTGTCCGGGCGGACAGACAACGGTGGATGGCCGTCCCGGAGAGGGCAATGAATGTTGGGTTGATTTTATCAATCAATGATCTGTCTTTCATTCCTAGTTGTTGTATGCCATAGAAGTCTGTCCTGTGATTAAGATCCACAATGTCAGTTGCTGCAAATTGAAACTTGCACTTCTAAGTTGAATGTCAAGACAACAATGAAACAAGAAGGGAACTTTGAACTTACCTCACAAACGTTTGTGAGGATTGTTCCCCTGTCTATTGCGAATCGCTAGGCTACCATTTTTCAGATCTCTGGAGGCGATTATGTTCAAAATCCATTAATAGAGTTGATTGATGTCTTGCAGCTGTATACCATTGCTGCACAGGAGCAAGCAATCTTGGCGAGCGTCTGATGCACAATGTCGGTGATGAAACCAATTGTCGAGATGATTCATTCACCACCGAAATGTAGTCACGTGGAGGTTCTGAGTTTCTCTAGGGCTGGAAGAATCCTGGTGATTTCCTCATACCACCAACTATGAATCTGGGCAGTCTCCACTGCATTCATGGCAAAGGGATTCACAAACACCACATAATGGACTGCTATAGGCTTGACACTTTCCATGACGATCACCGGAATACCTTGAAGGGTTGTCTGGCCATTGTATTCTGCGCCGAGGGTGATGCCTGTCACATCATCAAAAAAGAGCTCATATCACCGCAGCTTTCCAGCTTTCTGTGCGACCAATTGTTCACTGGTGTCATTTCATTCCTTCGTCTGGTGAATATGTAAAGTTCAGGGCAAATTCGATCGTGTAAATGCATAATCAAATGACTTCTTGGATGCCAGCGGCGCAGGCTTGTGTTCATCCTCCTCCTCTAAGACAATATGCACCTCCCGACACGGCGAAAGTAGGGGTTGGGCTGATGTATGACTCAATTGAGTTGCCGCAACTCGTTTTCGAAGTGTTCATATGAAGGAATCATTCACTGGCCACTTGCATATTGCTTACCTGGATGGTCGCCGAACAGGCTTGTCATTGAATTCTGAATTGTCATCTTAATGATCATTGAAATTGTACGGTATCATACTAATATTGTCATCAAGATTCTTGTGGTGGATACATTGTCTGCATCGCCTGGTGCTGGAAGAAAGAGGAAGAGGAGGCGAAGTGCAGCGCCTTCATGTCATGATTTGAAAAGGCGGCAAGTGATATGTGAAATAAATTGAAGGACTGACTAAAGGAAACGTAAATTAGTGAATATTAAGTGAATTGAACCATTGTGTAAAGGAAAGAAAGTGTTGATATGATTCGAAGGATCGTCATGATGCGTCTTGTCAACGTGTCGACGATTACAGGATCTTGCATTGTGCCGCCACTGACGTTTCCTTCTCCTTGGATGGAAGGGAACCCGGGACTAAGACTGGCAGGTGACATACATGCCTCAGAGTGGTTGACTGGCTTCCTTTGAGGAAAATAATTATATTAACCAGCCAAAAAACCTTCGCGTTTCACTAATCATTCGGCCATACTTCGCTGGATGACGATACCAAACTACCATTGTCATGTTTGCCGTACACGGTGTCCTATCACTGCCAATATGCCTTTCCCGACACAAATTTCTCAACTACTAGTACCAACATTGTAAACTCTCAACTTAGCCCTTCATGCTTGAATATGATCGATGTAATAATAAACAAAACACCAAAAAGAGACCCAAAACCTCACCAAAAAACAACACATTATCACCCATCTGTCCGCCCTCCAAAGTTCCAAAACACTACCAACCCACAACACAAATCCTTGAACGACCCTCCGGCCAGTGCATTCCATCCTCATAACGACTGGTTTGCAGCTGGGCGGCTGATTGTTCATATCCTATGAGCGCATGAGCCTGCTGCAGGATGATTTACAATCTGATCGTGCTCACATAGCCAAGCCACATCCTCATCAGAACCAATGCTTTACTCACAATTGGCAAAGAGACCAAGATCACGGTTTCGGATGACTTCAAGGTATTGCTGCGGTCCAATGATACTCCTTTGAAGGTTACTTTTGGACTTTTCGAAGCCTGTTTTCATTTTCCGGAAGCTTCATAGATTTGGGCACCTGATCTCCGCGATATGATCCGATTGATCACCCATATCGTCGATCATATCCTCGGCTGAAGTTGGGAGGATGTCATCCACAACATGGTAGCTGCGGCCACCAGGCACAGGTGTCTGATCGCCAGATGTGCCATCGGCTTGTTGGCCACAATAAACAACTCAAAAAAGTCTTGGGTTGTTTAATTTGATCGCCGACTTAACACATCCGGCAGAAGAATGGCTATCGCAGATCGGTGATGCGTTACGGGTGTGCGGATCACCTTCTCCATTATGCTCCTCCCGGGTGCCCCAAAGCTCTCGGATATTCTTGCTGGAGTCAGGCAGACCGCCAATTGCAGCATTCACAATGAACAAAATGGTTGTATCAATGATTGATGTTACTTTTGGAAGTATCGATTCATCATCCCCTGGCCAGTGCCATCAAATTAGCTGCGTATTGTCTTCACACACCCTCTTCCCAGCAATGTCGGGATCAACATAGCCAATGGTGGAGCTAGACAGCTCTACAGCAAAATGGGTCAACATGTCACAATGCACCTTCAGCAGGATAGACAAGTGACCGAAGGTTTCTTCTTTGTCATCTTCTCTATCTACACATCCTCAGTACCAGCAAACGAAGCATCAGGGCAATGAAATACATACCAACAGGGACAAATTTCCTCTTCTCAGTCGGAGTTGGGTCCATCATATTCTTTCTTCAGGGCAGTCCACCCTCCGCAAACTCGTCCAGTGCCCCCTTGAGTTTCTGACCACCAAGGATTGTCTTCTCTGCCATGTACCGTGTCCAAAGCGGCCTTTTGGACACCAGATCACTACTTCCAGTGACCGAATGATTGATTACAAGATCCTATTGCTCTGGGCTGGCGCGTGGCTTGTTGCTCACAATTATTGACCGGGCAATCACCAACAGGCGGTCCCTCACTTTAGTATTTTTCCTTTGAGTTGTCCAGCCACCCTTCCCTGCTCAATCCCCATGGTATCTGCTGTCCATTGGCTGACTCCAACACCGGCATTCTCAGCCCAGATGCGGACTTGTAGGGCGCCAACTGCATTGTATTAGCATCAGCAACAACTGCTTTCGGCAACCAGAAGGCATCACATGACATTTTAGGTTCTCATCAGTTGCCACTGATTAAGTGGTGCGTATCAAATCCTGGTTACTCTAGACAAGTGCTAGGACTGTTGAACAAATCGTCCATGGTGATGCGATGCGGTGGCAGTGGTAAGGAGGGTGTGTCGAAGGTTCTGGGGATTGTATGTAAGGTGGGCAGGCATGGCAAATATATATGTGGGCTTGGAGGGGTTATCTTGATCTGGCGACATCGCCTTGGCTGCTATTCACCTAGGAAACATTTGGTTACCCTCATCTAAGCACCCTCATTAGTTGGCTCAATGCTTGCATTAATCTCAAAGACAACTAAAAGCCTGCTCTGCAGTCATACCTCACTCGTTTGTCCTTGCTCTAGTTTTTGTACTCTGCCATGATGTTGTTGAGTCGGTATATAAAGAGCATGCATGGTTCATGTAATGTACTAACTTACCACAAAGTGACAACCATATACCAGGGAATGGGCATAGGATGATCTTGTGAGGGGGCAAAACAATCACTGCGACGGGCTAAATGCTGATGCGGTATGCTAATGGAGATAGAAGAGATGTTGAAATTGAGTGATTGATTAAACACTTTCCTCACGTGTGAAGGAAAACGAGAGAAATCTTAGAAGCGCGGTAGAACCCCATTTGTGAGAAAGTAAATCGATGTGCAGCTGTGACCGAGGACCAGCCAGCTTGCAATGGTATGCGTGGTTAAACATCCATTGAGACACTTCTTGACGTTGTTGTGACATATCATTTTTGTAACGAAACGCATATATTCCTTAATAGTGTCTTGACTGATCGAAGATGTACTCCTACATTGGTGCTTACTTCTCTCACCTCCATCGCAACCACAACAAAAGGATAGTATACTTATCAGACAAACAACTGCCAGACGATAGGCTTGCGATTGAGCACAATAGTATTCTTCTTCCATTCCTTCATGAACTGAATTGTGACACATTTCGTCACCCTTCCAACGATGATTTCAGCGATACAGCAGCTGCAGCAAACATTCCTGTATCGATCCAGAGTATCCTCCGGTTTGGACATGTATTTATGGTACCCCACATTTGAACATCCTTCTAGCCGGCAAGCCTATTAGTAACAAGAATTACAACATCTTTGAAGAAGAAATACCTCAATGGTCACGATTCTGTTCTGAGGAGGAGTATTGATTCGCGCACTGGTGCATCAGGCACATCCTGAGCAGAGCAGCTATCACCGAGCTTCTCAGAATCCCTACAATGCCAACCTTAAGCGACTTTACATCATCCCACACTATATCCAAAAGGTTTTATGAAATGTCCTACGTGATGGGCATTGACTCTTCGAAATCGCGCGAAATGTGTTACAATTGTTTGGACAACCCAACCAATGTTTGTGATGATGATTACACATGCTTCTTTCGCCGCAATCCTGTTGAATGCATAGAGTTCCTCATGCAACAGCTTGCCTTCAGGGAACATATCTCATATGCTACAGCCAAGGAATCAGATAATGCTCAGGAACAAATCTACTCAGAGGTGAAATTAAGAGGCTGGTGGTGTAATGAACAGGAACATTAGCTGAATGTTGTCATAGCTAGAATGATTTTGACCGCTTCAATAGTTACGGCGGCCGTTTGGAGCTACGATTGTCCCTCTATTTGGCAGTCAAGACCAGTCACATCACACAAACAATTTGGGCGACAAGAGGAAATGGCCAGCGTCGTTCAGTCACGGAAACATCGACTCAATGATTCGTTCACAGTCTTCGAAGGTCACAAGCATGCTTTTTGCCCTTGTTCCTTGTCCTCCGAAATATCGCTTTTAAGGACTTCGAAAAACAAATCCCTTGATGGAACAACAAAACCGCAATGGAAAGATCTTAAGGAACACCTTTGAGCTAATTTTTTGTCGTCTTGATGTGCTCTTCAATACTGCAATGCTTGCGTTTTGTGCAGACAGTCAGATGCAGCAATGTGAATCTGTCAACTGTGCTTGGATGGCTGACTACTTCGAACATAATCACTTGCACTCCATCAAGCAGCCGCTTTGCGGAATGTGCAAATCACCGAAACTGTCTTTTGGATATTGGAATAGAGCATCATAGCAATTGGGTGACTGTTCGCTATACATCGAAACGATGATCCTCGCGACTTCGGCAGAGAAGTTGTGGAGAAGCAACGCAAGACAATATCTGGATGATCGATCAGTTGGAACCTCTGAATGCATCTTCTGGAATACGAAATGCATCTCCCTGATGACTATTATCTTAGCCACCATTCATCATACCATCTATCTCGATCTGATTATCCATTTGATGGACTGGGTAACGTCTTACCTCGAACATCATTCCAGGATGAATAAATTCAACCTGCTCTGGGCGATGTTGCTTCCATATCCCAGCTTCGCTTGATTCAACATGGCAGACAGCCAGGTGACCCAAAGGAGTCATAAGGAAATGAAACCAGGGTGGCGTGTGATTATTCCTCTTCTCACGGCGACTCTTTTAAACTCTTCGGCAAGCCAAAGGATTCCATTTACCAACTCCCTGTTGTGCGTCAGGAAGTTGGTGCATTTCCACCTTATGGCACAGGACCAGTACAATAGTGAAGCCACGATCGAGTACATGGGGAATTATCTGGCGGAGTTTCATCGCCAGAAGGATCTTTTGAGTCGATTCCAGACCAGTAAATCTTCAAAGCGGGTCTTGCAAGCCTTGAAAGAGCAGATTACTTTGGACAAACAGGAGGAACGGGAGAGTGACCCTGGTTGGAATGATCTTTCTCCAGCTGTAAAGTGTTATCGGGTTGATGAAGATGAAGTAAAGATTGACTCACAAATTGAACCACATCATGTCAACAAATCACATTTCAACTTTTCGAAGGTGCATCTCCTGAACCACTTCTCTGACCATATCCGCCAGCTTGGCAACCTCTTAAATGCAAGTTCTGAATTCCCACAAAGAGCAATGATGGATATTAAAGAAGCGTACTGACAATCGAATCATCAAGAGGCCGCCTTCCAGATATTCCAAACGAAAGCCAGAAACGAGGAGTTTCGGAATCTAGAGCTGAATGCAAACACAGCAAAACCATGTTGTGACGATGAAATGCCTCTAACCATAGCGCCTATCAAGTGACTGGCGAAAAACCTGCAACCAGAAATCAAGACCCTAGCTTGGCAGAGTGGTGTGTATTGCCCAAAGGAGAGCAACATAATCACATTGTGTCGTATTTCAAGAGATTTGCTGACTTGACAGACTGCGTCAATCACGATCAGTATTTCATTTGTCTCAACCATGCATAATACATTCGGTGCTATGCAGTAACAATTCTGGTGACATCTTTTCGATGCAATGAGCAGGCAGTTCATATGGTTTATTGCACTGGGTCCACAAGGTGGAGAAAGCATAAGCCACCAACAAATGATACAGTGCTTCTCTGGATGGGGACAAGTCCGGATAGCCACTTTAAGTCGACTGATGGACATGTTACTGCACAGTTCCAGTGTCTCTTGTTCATCGAGGATGCTGAATCGAGTGTTCCAGGGCTTCCTGCCTCCCTCCAGACTGTTGTCACAGGGCCGATAGTGCAGACTGCTGGTACGGTGATTATCGAGGTGAGACATTAACCTCCAATGCAACCCATGCATGATAGAAGCTACTGTCGTAAGCCTCTTTTCGGCGTCGGAACTACTTGTATCATCCCTATCAGCGCCATTCATGGGGCTGTACACCTTCTTCCTCTAATGCTGAGGCCAGGTAGCATGCGGTGGTTCTGGAGCAGGATGATTGACCTGAATGCTTCTGATTCATTTTACATGTAGACTATTCAATTTGATGCTTGAAGTGATCAATGCAGCAATTTATCGAAATCTGATGAGTGTTTACTCCGGGAGTCTTAATTGTTGTTATAGGAGTTGTGCAAGCTTGTGTATGATTGATGTCTCAAGAGATTCAATAGTTAAGAGTATTCTTGAAAACAATGAACAGTTCAAAAAAACTGTCAAAATGATTAAAATCTAGCGGACCAATGTGCCAGCAACAAGTGCAGTAAATTGACATAAATGGCTAAACAAGTTTTTGAAATGTTGTAATGATGTGATCACATCATTGAACGCTTCAAAGCATGTTGAAAGATTGCAACGAAGTCACTCAGATTATTTGTGGAGCATGTGGATAACGATTGGTGTGTGGAGTCCATTTTTGGAAACCAATTTCGCTTTTTGCAGATGTATTGCTCTTGCAATTTCCGTCATTATCGCAATTATCATAACCCATACTCTGTTCATCAGATATATGCACCAATAACTGACTATCAGTGCAACCCCACATACAGCAAGTACTTCTTGGAAGAGAATGTTATTGCATTGTACTGTACGGTGTTTGCATTGACATCAATTCATGTGATAGCTGTTTATATCAACCCTGGCTGGGTAGTGGTTACTGACAGCAATGTAGGCTTTCTGCTATACGTAAGAAATCAAGTATACTGGTATCCATTCAATTTAGTTATCATGAAACATAATCATGCAGTAAATTTTACTTATATTAGCTAGAGAAGTGACTTCAGGTGCCGCAGTTAATGAATTCAACTGGTTTGGTAGCTTCTCAATTTCAATTCATATAAACTTTCACCTGGCCTTGGCCAGTAGACAAGATTGCATATTTACTGTCTTTCTGCAGAGTGTTCAGTCAAGCAATTGGAGATCATATTACATGAGGATGGGGTTGGGGCAATTGGTAGTGCTGTAGTCTTGCTGTAATCTTGGATACTAGAGTGAAAACAAAACTCAGCTTAGTTGCCTACAGTTGTTGTTTACTTGTATTATTCATTCATGCAAGGTATTAGTATTTCTTATGAATAACCAGTTGAGATGATTGATTCAATTCTAAGTTTAAGTCTAAGATGACATGTAATCTATATAGCAGCTCTCAGCCCTAACCCACAGCCACATGATAACATACTCTACAGATACTCAGTCTAACAGCTTTTAACTGCAGAGTCACAGTTATATAAGATTTTGTTGTCTGTACAGTAATTGCTGTTATTATTGCTGGCATCTAATAGGCAGCCATATAGTGAATGGACAACATTAATATCTCTGAAATGGTTGAGGATAATGAAATGGTTAATTACATTTGAGCAGATATGAAGCATTTCTGAAATTGCATGGTGATTGTATATGATACATATTTGGGTGAAATTTTAGACAGTAATGATAGTTACAAAGTAAAACTATAGAGAGTATTGAATAGCAGCTTTTTAGAAATATGGGCTAGTTCATAATATTTGATGGTAACTGTTATTATGTTGCCATATAGTGTGGTAATTAGAGTTGGTACTTTTGTGTATGGAATTACCGGAGTTCTATCATTTTACATTATGTAAAAGCATCGGAGTCTGCCACCCACATTGTAGTTATTGCAGTTGACTATGTAAAGACAACAGCAGTTGAGGTAGTTGAAGTAGTATTTGTGAGCCAAATTAAATCTGGATTACTTGCTGACATTGTATACTGTACTAGTGATAAATTTACTTCTACTATTGAGTCTTTAGTACTTGGGTTGTTGTCCTTATTCCTTGATTCCAGACCATGTTGGTGCCAATAGTATTCAGTATTAAAGTAGCCAGGTTTTTTGCAATTAGAGTAGAGCACCATTTCCCCGCTGTTGGAATTAAAGCCTCCACCCTTTCCACTGCTGCTAACTTGATAGACAGTGTGGAGGCTTTCAGTGGTAAGAATATTCATGTTGCAGTGTGTTTAGCTGCAATGCTTATCATCTTTTCCTTTGCAGTTTCTGCAGAAATTTCATTATCTACCACCTCGCTTATTTTGTCATTCTCTATACAGGATATACTGTCCATGGTATTTACTGCAGAGAGCTAATCCAGTGGACTTGTTTTGGGTTATGCTGGTGTACACTGAATTATTAACAACGTATTGTATACGGTAAGTACCTTGCTTGGCATTCAAACTAGATTGAGTTAGTTGAGTATCTGGATAAGAGTTTTGAATTACAGAATCAACATAGCCAAGATTGTCGTTTGTATAGTTGTATTGGAGATGGCTTTAGAAGATTCAATCAGTATGTTGTAATTACTGATAGGTCTTATACAGTACTATATAATCTAATCAGTATTGAATAAGTGTAGGATATAAGTATTCCCAATAATCACAGTTGTACTGCTTTTACTTGTATTTTGTCCAATGTACTTTGGAGCTTGTGGAAAATCTCAAATGGGTTGTCAATATCATTGGGCCATGGAAGATTATCATCTATACAGCAATGATAGATTATTGAAATTCCATATTAGCTCTCTAATGCTACAGTATCTGCAAATTACATTCAGTAGTTCAGTGGCCCATTGAAATGAGCTCATCTCTAGTGACATTATTATACTACCTTACTTACATTATTACACACAATAACACTATCCTTGGGATAGGGACATTGTATGCAGTAAGTTTAGGAATTAATTATTAATTGAAGTGAAATATCTTCATATTGGCAGACAGTATAGGCAGTAATTGAAGGGTTAAAATTTAGTATTATTTATATATGTAAAGCTAGGGCTAGAGTGATGGGTTGTGGTTTCTGAGACATTTTAAGATTAAGATTTATTGAGACTTTCACACCCTAGAAGATAAAAGTCATTCAATGTGAGCACAGGAAGTAGCCTCTGTGCTTATAACCTATCACAAATGTACTACAGATAATGTCTATAAAACTATGTCAAGCAGAAGTAATGTTTCTATATTCAGATAGGTTTGGAACTGCATGTAACAGCCTGGAACTATACAATGGAATATGTCAGCAGTGGTGGTGGGAGAAAACTCTTAGTTGGTTTTGTCACTATAAGTTTATAATCAGTGAGTCGGTTTGGGATTCTCTATATACCAGTTACTTCAACAGCGATTCCATCATAACAGTACGCCATGTACTTTGCAATTGTGCTGACTGCATGATGAAATGGCAATTCAGTCAACTTAGAGACACACTGAGAGGTGGGAATATTGAAACTTGGAGATACATTTGGAGACAAGACGCAAATAATCTTTGAGAGATTTCTGCATGCTATAATTAAGTAACATTAGAGATACAGTATAAGATTGTAAATTTAACAACTTTGAGGTATTTTTTCAGTGTACAGTTATATAAATATTAAGTTGTATACAGTTGTCTATTGTAAGGTAATCAATTGGAAGAGACAGGTAACAGGTGTTGAAACTGCATCTATAGAGACACTTGTAATTATAAAAATGTAATCAGAGTGGATTTAATATATATACTCATCAAATACAGACATCAGCTGATCAATTCCAAGATAATTGATGTCAATTTAGTGGATGAAGAGCAGTGTAATCAGAAGAAGGTTAATTGGAAGCTAAGTAATATTGAAGAAGTGAATTTGAACACAGTTGATTTAGAGGTAGTCTATCTTAAAATGCTCAATTTGAAGGCTGTCTATCTCACATTGGACAATGTGAAGGTGGACAAATAGTTGGTGGACATTCTTAAGGGGGAAAACACAGATATAGCCAATCTAGAGGCAGTAAAACTACAAGCAGTCAATCAGATGGTGATAAATATCAATGAGATCAATCTGAAGGTTGTTTGTCTACTGGCAGGTATTATGAAGGCAAGGAATGTGAGGGTGGTTAATAGCAATGCAGATAATTTAAAAGGGAATTATTAGAGAGCATGTTATCTAAAGCTGATCAAAATATAAGCAGGTAACATCATGGAAATCAATTGCAACATTGGTAATCTAAAGTTGGTTGAGCTCAAGCTAACGAATCAGTGTAAAGGAAACCAGCGTATTGTAACGGTATGATTAGATGCATTGGATGCTCGGAGTGTATTTAGAGCTGATATACACAATTTTGCAAGATACTAACAGTTGACTGTAACTTTCTACTTTAGATAGACTGATAAAGAAAGCCATATATTGGGGAGACAGACTGTTAGCTAGAGTTATGTTGCAAAGATAATGAATAATGAAAACAATACTTGGAGAGTGAACATATGACACTGTCTATTTTGAGTAGATATTGTAATTAATAATAACTTACCATTATTGCATAAGAAGATGCAGTGAGCAAATTTAGCTTTATATTCCTAGATAATGATAGAGTTGTAGACAAGAAACTGTGAGATGGAAGATGATGATAAGAATAGAATTTGATTATAGGGGTAAATATGGAAAATAACAGATATAACCTGCCAGATCGGATTATATGTATCAAATCCGATATTACACTGACCAGATTGTGATTGGTAATTTATCATTGTTACATTGAAAGCTGTGCATTCAATTTGCTCAAGATGATTGCCTGATCTCTATACCACATCAGTTTCTAGGCGATGTACATGAGCAATATGTAAATGATAATCATGTGACAATAAACAATTCAGCCAATCCAAATTGCAATATCAATTGTTGTATGTGTCCACATACACTCCCAGACAGGCTGATTCTGCAATGAAGTGTAATTACAGACTCTGGAACTACTCGCACATGCTTTTCGGTACCCTTGAAGTTGTGAAATGAAATCCAAGAATGTTCTCATATATGAGACATAGTTTTCAGATTGCGATGGGATGCAGTCAATACAATGTTAACATTCGGGGAATACTGAGTGCCAATGTCTCGGCTTGAAGACTATTCCCATTCATCTGCCATCAACCGACAGCGTGTTTTGGGGATACCATATATTATTATGATTGGATATAGTTCAATCTGCAAAGAAATTTCTCATCAGCACACTATATTCAGATATCCAATACATTAATAAAATGTGCAGTATATATCCCAATTAAAACAATTATTTCTAAGTCAGATGCTATTAATTTCATTCTATGTTGCATCATCTCTCAGGAAATGTAATGGTCAATCTAATGTTCTGACAGGTACTATGTGTTTCTTCTTTGTGTATTTGAAAATCTAAATAGACCTGTTAACACAACAAACCCAACTATTGAGATTTTTGTACTCCGTTAAATTCACCACCACAGGTTCATCTACAAGATGAATTTTGGTCTGTGGGAGCCTGTCAGTGTGTGTAAGAGGAAGCGGTGTGTAAACATACAAGTGTCAAATTCAGGAGAGAATCAAACACTAGCAGGGTATTCTTCTAGTCTTCAGAGCAACTTGGGTCTTCAATCCCATGTACTTGAACAACTTGCAAATGATTGCAATCAGATTGAGTATATGCTGGAGCACTTGAGAGAACTTTGGACGGACCTTAGACTGTCACCTGACCAGTGTGCAAATCTGAAGTAAATTGACAGTTACCTGCATTCTAATTCATATTCATTCAGACAACTGCAGACATTATCTAAGACTGTATAAATGGACACATGCATGGATGACTGTTTATTATCTACTTTGAAATTATACTATATGAGCTAACATCTTATTCAACATTGTAATTTGTACTTTGGTATGTTAACAAACCAATATAAATGTGACTTACTCAAAACATGAAATCAGATACACTACCACAAAATCCTGACAAAGCAATTGAATGATTTCAAGGGAATTCAATGTCAAATAAGCATGGTGTTGATGTCATTATACTCATTTCCCATCACTTTGGGGCCAACAAATATAGGAATTCAAAATGTGTTAACAGTACAAAGAACTGGGTGGTGGTGCTGAGTATATCTGCTGATTATTTATTACTGGCAAGCATGCAAAACTGATTTCCAATATCATGTTACTCAATTATGATATCTAAAAAGGTGTAGAGGGATATTTGTTAGGTGTATATCAAAGTGGAGTGTAAAAGGCAATGGGATAAAGTATGATGAAAAAGGGGAGTGCTACAATGAAACCAAACGAACTAGATAGTGAGTATTGAGTGGACACTGGTAGTACAGAACGTGAAAAAGAAAAGTGGAAGAAAATGGAGGAGCAACAATCTAGGCCCCGGAGTGCTGAAGGGGATTGAAGAGTGGCTCTCCAAACAGATGCGTATGCAGACCAGAAGAGGAGCCCCAACACAGTGAGGGGTCAGTATAGGGAGCAGGATGATATAAAGAAGCCCACATCAACACAGAGGAACGCAAACAGCGATTGATGTTTACCTATTCCAGCACAGAAATACCCATTCAAGTGGAGGCGAATTAGTGGGAGGGTATGAATCAAAGAATGAACTGTAGAGGCATCTATCTACACTGAGATGTGGGAACAATGATTGAAAAGTGCATATCCAAGCTGAGAGGTATCCTTTCTAACTGGGGAGCACCAAAGGGGGGAGGTATGATGTGGTCCACAACTCTGTCATTGATATGTGCAGCACATTCTAGAGCAATATTTTTTTACCAGGACAGTGGAATATATACCTTGATACTCATCTTGAGCAATCATAGTGAAAACTGTTTTTCCAGTGGCATATTCGGACTGCAATAAATCAATAGCTAAAGTCACCCGGAATAATGTCAACAGGGGGTGAGGTTGAACGACTTGAGATGAGATAGAGTAGCAGAGAAAAATTGCTTTTGAACTCAATCTAGTATTTCCATTCCGGTGAACAATAATATTTCATCTTCAATAGCATTTGGTTCAACACATGGTCAAATGGGTGGTCCCCAACTTTGATCTAATCCGCCATCAGAGTTACATAATCAACACATTACCATTCGGCAACTGTTCAGTGAGTACTATCTGCCTACTCTCCATGAATGGAACTAGTATTGAGTTGCACCTCTGCATATCTTATTGTGCAATCAATATTCTAAGTCTGACAGAAAAGCAGTGAACAGAATACAAAATGTACAGAGTCATGAGTATTTCGATTATGATTCAGATATCAAATACCAAGAAATACATGTACTGATGTTATACCTACAGCAGTACCTGCAAAAGCTTGGTGAATATCCCGTGCTACAATTGATATATTCAAAACTTCATCTCTTATCAAGTACTGGTCATCTAATATTATTGAACAAAACATCTTTGTGTACACTACTACTGTTAACAACCTATTTGCAATTTCGAAAGCAGTACTTTGCCAATAAGAACCATGGCAAAATCCACTGTCCGTTGGTGGTTGACCATTCTAGTTGCCAGTTCACTGGGGTGATGGATGCGCTTGGGTGGGTGAACAGACAATAGTGTTCGCAACAGTTCCATATTCCCAGTTCAGTTCCGGTTGCGGTTCCACCCGGACCTGGACAGTTGCAATGGGTTTTACCACACCAAAACCCCAGACTGTTCCAAACTTGCAATTGGGCCAGTTCTACCATGTGGAACCCGGCGTTTCAATCTCACAACTTTGGTTCCAATGAACTATCTGACTTCTGATCGTATCGTGACATGATCAATACGTAGATTGAGCAGTTCTCGCCGCCCTTCATCCTCCCGCATTCAGAGTTGCCATCCAACCAATATTCATTGGGTTGTTATCGAAAGCCGGCAAATTTCACCTATGATTTCGCGTCACTTCACTGCAGTTCAACAAATATTGGTCAGATCGCAAATCTGAAAGCGAGAGGTGAACGAGCTGCTGAGACTGCACAATCTACGTATTCAGCATGTCATGGTACAATCAGAACCCAAAACCTTAAATGCAGCCAAAGTTCAGCCAACGTTGAAAGAACCGCAAAATACAACTGTGGTCCGGTGCCAACCTGGCCAAAAACCCTCCGGTTTATGTCCAGTCCGGGTACCAACCCAGTGCTGGTTACCCGGTTCAGATTGGTTGGTGGTTGCTGAAAGGGTCTGGGGCCTTGCGTTCGGTTCCGACCTGGGCTGCAGCTGGGTCACCCACAACAGTTGCTAACATCAAAGGTCACACATATATAATTTCACTGAGGGTTGACTAGGTGCTGTTGAGCAAAGTGGGTGCTAGATCCTTGTCTGGATGTCATGATATAGAAAGCAGAAGGCGTGCAGTGAGAAAAATGGCATTCGTCAGCAAGAATTATTTCCATCTGGGCCGAATGACTCTGTCAGAGTGGATGCGCTCTGTCAGAGCCATCAAAGACACCCCGGTGGCAGAGTACTCCGTGCCAGGCATCGATTCAATACGTCGGGTTCCATATCGCCGTCAGATCGCTGTTTTACCGTTTCATCTCATTCTGTCGGACTCCAATTTTGAACGATCGCTATGGCGTTGTGGCCAACTGTGCCCATGAATCAGAATGGGTTCATTGGGTATGTGCTTGCATCGGGATTGCAATGCGATGGGTGACGCAGCCAAAATCTCTCCTAGCGTTCCTTCTACCTGCGCGCAAAATGCAATTATCTCTTTACTAATTATACACATCATTCCAAGTCGCCAGATCTATGGGGATATTGACAATCCATCACTCATTCCATCCGTCTCCTGTCTGACGACTAGTAGCTATCTCTGGAACGACATGGGCGCAGCCAACTATGGTTCTCACGCAGAAAACTTGCAAAGCAACAGCTGCCAATGCATTTCGCACTGGTACAAATTTCGGGACAGGATCCAAGGTACCTGAGTATTCAGGTATTGTGTTGAGCGCCAGCGCTAACCAGTACTCAACGAAAGCACCATCCTCGTTTAGGAGTTTGATTGAGGAATAATCGTTGCAGTTGCCACGGGAGATGCCCATTCTGCACGCCATAACACCTCCCTGGGCATTGCTTGACCCACACCCAGTCATTCTTTCGATCCCCTCCGCGCCAGCTCTGGCATCCTGTGCATCGACACATCTGAGATATGCATTCACCATCTAAACCCTCAACTTGAACCTTAATACCATGGTGAATACAGAGCTCCATAGCGTGCATTTGTACATCCGATAGATATGTCTTCTTACCATGATCATGGTCGATAAACTCCCCCGTGCTGCTGTATATTGCCATGCGGTGCATTGTGTCTTGTATATTGTCGAGTATTGCTCCAAAGTCTTTGATCATAGCGTCAGGATGCTTTCCATCACGGCGGTTTTGGGGTCCCATGAGTTTTGGCTTCGCAGTTGACTGGGAACCGAGGGGGGCAACTAGATCAGCACGGGAAGGGAGGACTTTGCAGGCGGCGGCGCTGTTCTCCCAACGCTGAGCAAGGGCTTGGAGATTGAGCTCTCTGATTTTGAAACAGATAATGCAATGCTGAAAGGTGATTACTTGCAGCAGGTAGTTGAGATTGTGATTGGAGGCTTTCCAACCATCCTTGAGGTTCGTTTTATGGGGTTGTTCATGTCTCGCACCAGAATACTGGTGCAAGGCTCCATGTCCACAAATGTGTTCCACCCAATGAAGACTTCAAGTGGATCTTCGGAAAGTTGAAGTCGGCATCCAACTACTTTGAAACATCCATCTTGTGGCTGATATAATCCTGCCACGTGTTCATTTCGGGCTGCTTGTTGGATGGCGTCCAAGTTTCAGCATTTGTTTCCTCATCTACCTTTCGCTTCTCCACGAGTTCTGATCTCAGGGCATTGGCTCTGGCCTCAGCTTTCTTGCAGGCTCACCCGAGTAAGGAAATATCTTTGAAGGTGTGATAATGACGCAAGGCATCCCCTATGCAGCTCAGTGTTACATTATTGTGAGATGTATATCGAGCATACGTATAGAACTCCGACAATGACTATGTGCACTCTATTGAGTGATTGACTATGGGACGCTGAGCGGGGCTTCCGCCTCGTAGTGACTGGGTTACAACTCCAAGCATGTACCGGCTCATTTCCTTCATCTCCTTCCCATTCCATTGAGAAACAACATCATATGACTTATTCTTCGGTGTGAGGTGGTGGTAACCAGGCACGGATAGCCAGATTGCATTGTACCTGTCCAGCTGTTCGTGCGTTTTCATGAAGTGGAAAATCCACTTCTGGAAGTGGTCAAGGATGCCGATCTGCATTGTATGGAGGAGGTCGGGCTTCGGGCAGTTGCTTACAATACAGCGATTATGTCTAAACACGTTGAATCCTTGGTGAACATCACGCGACGAGAGTTGAGCATCGGCTGCATTGGTGTTGGCATCGCTGAGCGTTCTATACAGGTTGTGATCCCACCGGGGGTGTTGCTCATCAGGAGGGACATAATCTCCAAGTTTGTTGTTTGGACACTCGCACTGAAAGCATACATGCTGCCTGAGATGATGTAGGTAGCTATACTCAGGGCAATCTGACAGCCATGCTACTAAAACCGGTTTGCAACGCCTGAGGTTACCGTCTGCACAGAGAACGTTGTAATACCCGCTCTCAGAGTTGGGATTATATATAAAGGTGAAAGGCTGGAGTACCTGCCGGAGTACTTTGTTAAGCATCTCTCCATTGGTTTACCGCAGCTCATCCAGCCGCTTCTGAGGAATATTGTGGTTCGGGAATGGAATCAGCAGGAGAGCAACCAGTACAACGGTGTGCGTTGAGGGCATCTGGCGGATCTTCGAAGATAGATTGCCAATTGTCATATATACAGGCCACTGCTTGTTGTCGCCAGCGAAATTCGAGAGATGTGTTCCGTCAGACATGAAGATCAAGGGAACCAGAGTATCCCCCAGTCTGAGCATTGCCTTAGGCTCGATTAGCACGATAGTATCGTCGAGTATCTCTGCTTACCTGTGTCTCCCACCACCAGTCCGCAGTGTGCATTTCACTACAGATGCGTTTCGGTGGCATATCACTGTTAAAGCAACGCTGAGGGGCATAAATGAGATGCTCCGTGTAGGCTGGCTGCCACATCAACCATCCCATTCTTTTGATGATGTCTCGACTCCAGTATTTGATAGGGCATTGGTGATTGTCATTCCATCTCATATCCCCGAGAGTGTGTAGTTCCCACTCCCTGAGAGCCTGATCATCTGGCATGCTAGCCACGAGCTTCTGGACGCCATCCCCGTTTTTCAAGCTTCGGAAACACAGAGCGGGGTTCGCTCCCTTCAGCACATTGTCATAGTACGTCTTCATACCCTTGTGCTTGATCCCACACTGTATATATTTCTACTCTTCACGTGTCGCAATCGGGTAGTAGGGATTGTTCTGTCGGTTTGTGTCAAAGCAACCCGGAGCGTCGAGTTCCCATGGCTCAGCAATTTATTCAATCAGCGCGGCGCCGGCGCCGGGGTATGTGTCCATCTAGGGCAGAGGAGGTGGTTGCGGTTGAGACTGCGAGTCTGTGATGTTCTGAACGTGTTCGAGGTAGGGAAACACTTCCAACTCTTCGACTGAATCTTTGTCAGCGTTGAATTCACCAGGCTGAGCAGGTTCAAGGCGTCGGGGTGCGCTGCGAATAGTCAGATTCCACTGGCATGCAACTTGAACGTGTTCATGATGGTGTAATTTGAAATCTTTAAGTCGCCAACTGTCTGAGGTTAACATCTTTCGGCATGAAAATTCGGGGCAACGGAAAGGGCTCTTTTCTGGCATTGTCCACGACATGGGAGGAGTGGAGTATTCAGTGTAGAAATGGACGAAAGTTGCTGCTGGGCCTGAGCAGCCTGGTGTGTAAGCTCACGATACTTTCAGCTAACTTGAGAGATTTATTGAGCCTCAACACCATCACAAGGAAGTTCCTTACACGCCAGGAGTTGCAAAAATGCTGCATGCGCAATGTCCAATATCACTATGATTGAAATAAACCCTGAGCAATCCAAATACCTCGCGACACGTGTAATAATCAATGCCTCATATGCAGAGTTTCCAGCAAAGGAAACAAACGAGACAAGAACCCGACGATAACCCTAACGCGACAACCATCAACTCGTCTGCGACGCGAGGACTGGTTCACTCCTCGCCTACGTAGCCTTCTGGGCTGGCCTCAGGGAGTGGGAAATCGAGGTGAGGGACGTCGGGGGGAGGGACACATGGAAGACTATCGCCCCCTGCTGTTTCACTAAGCAGCTGCGGATCTACCTCCACATCCGAGGTGTTTCTGGCTGCCTGAGCATCTCCCATACTTGGCACTGCCTGGCGAGGTTTTTGCGGCGTCACAAGCCCCACATCCTCCAGCCCACTCAGGGGATGAGTGTCTGGCGTTCATGGTTGTGGGCGATGTTCCGGGGTTTGTGGTCGTGGGGCAGGCGCCGGAGGTTGTGGCCGTGGGGCATGCTCGCTGATCTCCTGGCCTTGCTCAGGTACCACAATTCGCTAATCGTCTACCATTGTATCTTCCTCGTTAGCCGCTGTATTAACCGTCCCTCCCTGGCTAATCGTCTGAGGTTCTTTGCCATCATCCTCATTCTCATTCTCATCCTCCTCCTCCTCCTCCTCCTCCTCCTCCACATCTTCCTCATCCTTATCCTCCTCCTCTTCATCATCCTCCTCTTCATCTTCCTCCTCTTCATCGTCACCGTCCCTTCCCCTATCCACATCACCATCCAAATCCACGCCACCCGGTGCGTCCACATCATCCTCTATGCGCATATCCACATCAGGATCATGTTCTGAGGCATAATCACGGTCCGACTCGGTAGAGTCGGTATCATTATCTGAGAACATTGACACGGCGGGCGATGCTTCCGGCTCTAAACATTCCCGCTCCAGTTAGCCCTCCGTGTCCAAGTCTGCCTCTGACATTTCCTCTGCAGCTGCATAGTAATGGCACGAGAGATATCATTTCCCCTTGGGGTTCGTTTAACAATACCTTTCCCTTTACCATTTCCCTTCCCCGTCCCCTTCTCTTTCCCCTTTCCATCCTCATTTGCCTTCCATTTCACCTTCCCATCCTTTGTTCCATTCCCTTTCTCGGACCGTTTCTAACCGCCCTTTGTGTCTTGCTCACCATCCCTGTCGTCATTGTCATTGTCATCCCCAGGACGGCGCCTTCCACCGCTCGGCACACTGGGATCCACCAATTTCTCATCATCATCATCCCCGTCGATTATCTGATCCCAATTCAGTGGTCTAACCGCCATAAAGTCGCCTGGCTTGCACTGCCAGCAGCTTGGCGGCTCAATCTTTGCCCTGAGATCATCACTACCGTACCAAGAGCAACGCTCACCGGTGCATTTAACTTTCCCTGAGCTGGTTGTCTGTCGATTGGAGCAATTGACTTGATCTCCGAAGTCACGGGGGTTGTCCCATCTTCAATTGTTCATTTGGTCTTGTGTTTTGTCAATCATTTGCCACATATATGAGTGGAAGGCTGCCAAGCACTCCCGAAAAGGTGAACTCCTGCTCCTGCGGTGAGGTCACATCACCTGGAATTGTGAAAAGTGGCAAGTCGTGACTGAATCAAGAAAGATTATATCATAAAGAGGTCCCAGGGCCTCTCATCCTTGACACCGCGAACCTTGTGTATCCATATGACTCCACGAATGGGTTACGAGGCGAATCCCTTTATCCGGTCCTGATCCAACGACAGGCGTCGATTTATAACCAATGTCGGCATTTTTGCCCTAGCAGTTGCCTCACCCTCTCTTTTGCGGCTGCCCTTTGGTGCCAATGCTGCGAGTTGAAAATTGATCTACATCTGAGGTGTTACCATTATGATACAGTTGAACGTAGTGGAAGGAAGCCCAGAGTGAATGTACAAGGTTGGGCAGGTTATTGGGTGTGCTTTGGAACATAAGGCGTCATTTTGTGCAAGTCATGTGATGTCAAGATAGTTCAGGATGCTGGTGGTGTGTTGAATACAGAAACAATAGAGAATGGAGGTGTAGGCGGGAAGAAAGGATATATATACTCGAGTTCCTGCGATTTGATTCCTATCCTGCGTTGTGTTGGTTAACAAACATTAAACGGCGCAGCCTTCATCTTGCACAACCAACAAGCACCTCATGCAGGAGGAGCCTCGAGACGAGATTTGGTACTCGCGGTGACGCCAGTATGCGATGCCGGGCATTGCATTCGCATCACATACCACTTGTCCCACTCAGACCTCGCGCATCTCGGAGCAAACCGAGTAGTTCTCAGGTTGTGCCAACTCTGCAACCATCCAACACAGCTACCAATGCCTAGCAGTTGAAAGAGCACATGCAACTGATGTCATAGGAGAGAGAATACGTCATTGTTCGCTTTGTGATGCTTTTAGCTCTGCCAACGGGGGATTTCCACCGGGAAGCTGAAGATATTCACAGTGAATGGTTTGAACTATTGTGGCAAGAACGTGTGCAATACTATGATAATCGTGCCAGGAAGGCATAAACACCCTTCAAGCGGTGCAAATAGACCTTCAGACGTTGCTGTAACAGTGAAAATAAATGCTGACTTTGATCTGAGTTTAATCTGATGGCAGTTAACCCCATAATTGAATAGTTTTGGAGAGAACTCGTCCCCAAGTATTGTCACGGTTTAGAGTCTAGCGCGGTCTACAGTGCGCCTCCCTTTTTTGTCGAATACCTCCATGGTCACTCCAATAGGAGTCTACGTCGCCTGCCGGTGCATATGCATGCAGAGGAAAATATTCCTACAGTCATAGCTTCGAACATCCAAATCGGATGATACCATCCCAAAGCCCTCACTCTGTCACATCTCCGGTCATACAAAATGTTCGAAGTCTTGCAAATCGTCAAAATCAACACAAGCGTAGGCCTTTGCGGAATTCTCACCTTGCCCCTGCTGGGAGATGCGTTTCCATACCAGCTGGCAAGAGAGATTCCTCTCAAGGAGGGAGTTCTGTAGCCACTACGATCCAAGGTCAGAACTACACCCACCAATCTTCGCCAAACACATCTCACATTGCAGATATCACCCAGTCTGCTACACAGCAACATTCGATAATTACTCCAACCGCCACGCCGGGTACAAGCAGTCATAACACACCAGCACCGTGTGGAACCTCACAGACAGACTCAACCTGTCACGTTGTATCTGGCCCAGCATCCGGCATTGCTAGCACTCCCACTCCTCTCAGCAGTCTTGAAAACCTGCCTACCCCCATCCTGAATCCAGAAGTCCGCGCGATCATTACAAATCCACTGCAATCGCGAGCTACCGAACCGAATCAGAGACAGAGGCAGTGGCAATTGCAAACGCAGGCGTCATCTGCACCTCGATCAGTGGTCTCCAGCAGCTGCAGTATCCATTGATTGGGTCACTCCAACATGACGTGTCATGTATTTGCAACGGGCAGACTTCTGGAGCTCTACATGTGGAACAGATGGCCGTTCATGAGTGCAAGTGACATGGAGACAGTATGTTGTGCAACGCGACATGTTGCGAAATCATCAGCTGAAGCCCCACACTGGTAGATAATAGAGATGTACTGTAACACCACTATGCAGCAAAACAACATTTGGTCCATAGCATTTGAGGCATGCACAAAGGAGATCTTGAAAAAGGTATGCTGAAGCAATGGCCCATGTTGGATATTACACGCTCAAACCAGTACCAGGTGCGCGCACAAGTCGATAAGGTTAAATCCCATTGTATTCAATCAACAAGGCACAATATAGTAGAGCTATATGATCTCCACCACTTCGAATCCAATGCAGGGCGTTTGTAATTCATTGATTCCCTTCTGGCAGACAATAAGCATCTTTTTCCTGTTGCAGAGCGTGTGGAAGGCGGTGTACGCGGTCCAAATCCAACGGAGAGGGTGACAAAAGCTGCGAAAGAATGGCCAGCGTCCACTTTACGTGCTGGCGGAAGCAATCCCGCGGTTGATCTACATCAAATTTCATCATCGGGCCAATAACGGCAGTAAGTATGCTGATGGGTTTTATAATTCCATCATTGGCGACAAGGATGGTCATATACACTCGTCATTGATCATGTTTACCTGCACCGCGTTGCGCCATGTTTTCCTGGAGTGGCAAAGAACAATGGTGTTCATCCGAAAGCTTCCAAGTCAAAGCTGAAAGCGGACAGACCTGACCGCTCGAACTACTTCAATTTCAAGAATGATGGTGGTAAGAACGCATCCTGCTGCGCTGCAATGGGTCGCAAATTGATAACCTCGCCTGGTGTTTCAGACACATATACATTCTTGATGAATACCTGGAACACTCTACCGGAGAGCTACCAACAGAGGGTGTATAACACCACTCTTGCTACAGTCAATTGTTAGATCCAACAGGCGGAGAACACAACGTCTGACGTGGAGATCAGCGTGGAAGCATCCTGTGTTGATACAGCCATTCTTCTTGCATATTTGACCTCCGAAGTGGAGCATGAGGAGCCTGAGATCGGAAGCACTGACCCAAACATCCCGATAGACAACAATTGCACGGATGATGAACATCATTGCGGGATGCCAGGGGGCAGTGGGGATCATGAAGATGACGGTAATGAATGCGACATGCGCTATGCCAACACCACCACCAGCCGGCGATGACGGCCCGCAACTGAACTCGAGAGGTTTGTCCTTGGAACTAGTGATGTCGACGGGTATGAGGGCGAGGATGGTGACAATGCGTATGCAGATGAGGAGGAAGAAGCATCGCAAGCCGATGATGGATCAACCCAGAATGTGGAGGACTGAGGGCATGGTAGGTTTGACCTGGAAACCAGTAATGTCGATGGGTATCAGTCTGAGGATGGTGACAATGCGGATGCGGATGAGGAGGAATACGCATCACAAGCCAATGATGGATCAACACGGAATGTGGAGGACCAAGGGCATAGTACTAGAGAGTGTGAAGATTAGACTGTATATTTCAGACCTCTAAAATACCATAATGGCGAAGCAAACGCAATGGCAAGCAATGTATCCGAAGCGAAGACTCCATTGCAATATGTGACAAAATCTCAAAGCTAAACATATATGGGGCAAGCGCGGCATCCGATATAGAGCACTAGCGGAGAGGTAAAATGTGGCTATCGGCCGAAGAAAGTAATAATCATAGCCAGGTGTTGTGTAAACGGCTGCAGCATCACTGCAGCCCCTGCAACGACTGTAACACATGTGTCGTTATGATGGAGCGTACACATTACCAAATTCCAGGCGCAATGTAATAGAGGAAAGTATGCAATGCGACCCATCGCCTGGGCAACAGGAAGCGTGATATTCTCCGTCAGAGGGCACGAGACTCCGTCAGAGCCATCAGAAATGTGCGGAACACCTGGGTGTTTCAGACGGAAACTAGGGTTGTTCCTGATGTTGTTATGTTCATTTGTTTGTTGAACCCCTGTAGTTCATAATGACATATTCAGACTTACCTGGACAAGTAGTCAGTTCTTCAATTGGCATTTGAAATCATCTGTATTGATGTCTGGAAGCATAGTGGAATCTTTGCTGCCTACACTTTTGTAATTGCCTATCTCCCCATCAGTGTATTTATGAATCTGGTTACCGAAACTGAAATCATATATATTGGTTATCTCCAGGCTAATTGTCAAAAGCTGAGTTGGATGTTGTACACTTGATGGAACATGATGATTGGTAGTCTTCTTGAATATCAGTTATAGTACCCTTTCTGGGTGTGTTTCTGGATTCTTCAGTAAATAGTAATTCTTCATCTTGTTGGATGTAGGTTCCATGTTGACAGAGCGAAGATTGAGGTAGTGCAATGTATAGAGAGAGTATGTAAGGGTAAAAGCAGAATTAAGTGTATTTGAATGATAGGAAAATAGTGGAAGGAAATATCACAGGGTTGGGGAGGATTCAATTTAAGGCGAACCGTGAATAGGTTCAGGACAGATCATCTCCACTGTTAATATTTATATTTAGGATGGCAGTCCATTGTTGTGACTTACGAATTATCAGGTGGAATGGCATAGATAGATTTCTAATGCCCAATGCTAAATGTTAGCACTCCTATCAACACAACAATTGATACAAGAATTGGAGATTGAATTATACCTATGCACTTAGAATTCAACCAGATGTACCTAAAGAATACATGACATTAACGTTGTTCTAATATTCATTAACCTTGGGCACCAGCCAGATGCGGTACTACGATTCTGAATGAGAATGATTCCACCTGCAGATGACACCTCCAGATGTACTAGTAATACTGGCAGTCAAACCATTTAAAGTGGCCATGTAGCATCGAATTGCAGCTAGATTGAGAATTTGCAGCATTCCAAATATTTGGAAGTGTGTAAGTGGTGAAAGTCATTTCACACTGATTCAAACTGAGTGTGATATTGATCATGGAGAAACATGAATCTCTGTATATGGGGTATCCATTGCAACAACAAGCTATCTTCATAAAATTCTGTTCAATTGCCATTCGGCAGTTATGTCAGCAGTCAATAGATCAATATCATGGGCATCACTTTCATTTGAGTCATCCAACTGAGTTCTGTATGTGGAATAATATACCAGTATTGCATTTTATATAAGAGGTGGAGAATTTCAATATAGAAAGGAGCAATATAACAGAGAAAGAACAGTAAGATATGATACTGATTCAGGGATAATCTTATTTATTCAAGTTCTAATCAATGTGATAATTTCTAGCAAATGTGGCATAAATACTCACTAACATTCAGAATTTGTGGCTAATAACTAGAAAATCACACATTGTTAAATTTCCAAATGATTATGTATTTCAGTAAAACTGAGTGAACTTTAAGCAAATATTGGGGCTTAATCCTATATATTGTAATATTAAGGCATAGTGAGACAGTATCTGATAGCAGGCAGAGGTATAATCCCAATCACATCCAGCAAATTGAGATGCACCAAGGGTTGAATTGGTATTTACAATTCAATTCAACAGCTGGGATTGCAGGCTTGCCTTTGTTTGACAGTTAATTGAACATGTTGAAGCTGCCATTTCTCATGTTGAGCCTTTATTACAACATGACTCTGATGCACTTGTCAGGTGTGGAAGCTCAGGGACACCTATTCAGGCTGAATATGATTTGTACTATACTTAACCATTTCAAGATATTTACTGGGCTGGAGGTTCTTGTGACATACTGAGTGATTAAGTACAGACTGCCCTTCAGATTCTCCCTATGTCAGATCTGTTGAAGAAAAACTGATGATGTGATCTATTTTCAGTTGCAGTTTGCAGTGGTGATAATATACAATATGGTCAGAATCCAGTGAAGCCTGCCTTGAAAGCTTCTTAAACTTTGGCCATTTCATGAAATCGTACTATACTGCTCGACAGGAGTTGCCTCTCATCTGCTGAATTACTGAGCATCAAGCTCAGGTGTTAAATGATAACTTACTGCTTTTGTATTGCTGTATTATTATGCATGTTTAGGTACATCTCAGATCTACAATCCAGTCAAGTTTAAGAGTCTTATATTTGACACCAGCCACATATTACATTTATCATGCCAATTTTGATAAGCCATGATTGACTATAGTGCTATGAGCCCAGTCCAGGTATTCCTCTGCGCTGCTAAACAGCCACCTTGTCATATGATTTCACTTTATACCGCTTCTCCATGTTTCATCTGGAATTATTCCCAGCATATGTTCTTCCTTCCTGAATCAATTTGAATCAATGGCAGCAGCTCACCCAGATTGTTACCTTTCAGACACTGCAATTAAAGGTACAGATGGCATATCCAGCTCAGTTTCCACTAGTATTGCAATCAACACTTGATCAGTGCAATCAAGTCAACCACTAAAATCTCTTGACTGATATATTCTATTTTCAACTGTCCTTTGGAGAGATGTAGCCACCACACACTAAACTACAAATGTACAGCCCTGGACTACAAGTAATCTTACTTACCCAGATATTGACTAAAAAGTATATTTGAATTTACACTTCCAAGATCTCAAAATAGCATCAGTGGTCCAGACTCTATCAATAGTTCTGCAGCTTGACAGAGCAAATCTCAAAAGACTGTTTCTGCTCAGCTACACTGCAGATAACCTACAACTCCCCTGATTCTCTATACCACACGTCCCCAATAAAGTGTAAGGTTGCACTGCTTCTAATACAGATGTAACTGGAATCTGACACAATTGTATGGTTCAACCTCCAACTACCATATTCTGAAATGGATCGGATTTCCATGAAGAGAGTTTCAAGAGACAGTTCATTTGCGGGCAGTTTCTGTTCAAAGACTGAGTAGGTAACTGGTAACTCCCACTTACTGCTTAACCTACAAGGTTTGAGTTACTGAGAAATCTTCAATAGACCTGTCTGGTACACTGTCAACTCCCAACTCTCAAGATTGCACAAAGATTAAATTGTAATTTAGGCTCCAGTTAAGAAAAGGCAGCTGCAGGAAGTACAAGTAACTGTCAAAGTAAGATAAGTCTGCGATCCTGGTCATTTTATGAAATTCTACATATCAATTCAAAACTGGCTGTAATTCAATTCCTTAGACTGACATGAAGTCATTTAACTACCCACTCTGAGATAATATCTCACAATACATTAATCTCAACTGGTTAACAGCCTTCAACCACAATCTTTAAGACAAGTAAGCTTTGTAGTAGTGGGACTCATAATGAATTTGTAATTCAATAATACACTGTTATACCCAATTTGTATTCACAACATCTGAATGTTGGTATGTATTGTGTACCCATTTGCTAGCAATGTTGGCATTGGACAGAATTGGAATTATATACATTATCCATAAATTCTCATCATACCTTTCAGTTCTTTGTCTATATTGAATATTGTGTTTGTGAACCCAAATTCTATTCCTCTGATAAGAACTATAATATTGCAGTGAATTAATTCATCACATACAAACTGGATACCAGACTGAAACTGTAATTCTGCTAATTATATTTTCCATAATATTGCTTTATTGACCACTAATTTAGCTGCAGAATGTTAAAATAACAGAGTATTATGAACATGGGATATTCTTCCAACTAATATAACATATACAGCCATTCATCTTTGTCTTCTTTATCAAAACACTCAGCTTGAGCTGTTGCAAATCAACTGTTACAACTTATCAAGAGCCCAACACTATCCAAGGACTGCTGATTCTTAATATGACAACTCTTCTATACCTGATAGTCACCTCAAATACTTGAACTACAGGGATTATTAATACTGCTAGAGCAGTTATATACAGATGCAATTATGATGTATCCATTTCTCAGTGCTCAATTTCACCTACACTGAAGGTTAGTTAATGATACAACCAGATTACAATTGCAAGTTCTTCAGGTGCATCTGGTTCGACTCTAGATATGTTAGCCTAAATCATCCTGCAGTTTATAGATCAATTGTATATCTCATACAATAGCTGATATTCTGTGTTGGGTATTTGGAATCCATCTATTCTGGTGCAGCTGCTATATCGTATATCACAATCAAATTCATATATCTATATTATACAAGTAAACTGCTAAAATGAACTATACCAGACAGATTCCAGATTTGCCTGACATTGCATCTTTCTTGACATAATGCCATTTCTTTTCAATATTTCAATGTTATATGATTATACATAATTCTATATTTACCCTTATATACTATCTCTCTACATTTCATATCTCTCTATTCACACACTTAACAGGTAACTAAGTGCAAGACAGATAATCAATTACTGTGTACGGAACAGTCAAGAAGTAAATTTGCAGAGTGTTCTTACACATGCATTCACCTATAGAGCCAATTACCATTGCCTATGAAATGTTTACCATCCATCCCTGCATTTTGGAATGCTGTCCCAGAAGACTAATATTCATAATTGCATTATAATAAAGCAGGATGATCGAAATCCCTAGTAGGAGATTGGTAATCACAAAATTGAAAATCCCTGAGAGTCTGCCTTGTCTTCCTAAATTGAAGAAGAAGATTTGGATTGCAAACAGAAGGTCCAGTACTTTGTCCAGGTGTACTAGGATAAGATAATATGAACTGTTAGGGTTCTACTGGCAAAGGAATAGAGCCATGCCAATACTGTCATAGTATACCCTATGCTTCCGGATACCCAAAAACCACCTGGGGCTATGGCACACCTATTGCTAAAATGCCAAAAGTCAACCTTCTACATATTATACCTATTTGATACTGCACCAGTCCAGGTGCACCTGCTGCCCAACTGTAGTAGAGATCAGAATGTTCCACAACCAAAGACTGATAGATGTCACAATATTCCCCAACCAGAAACTCATACTATTGTACTAGCAACCAGTTTTGGTGAGGGACTCATGGTCTACAAAACTCATTCACTAGTATTATCGGATAAAGATATTTTTATGTTTGATGAAGAATGGCAACTTGAAATTGATGCTCAGGATCATCAGGGTATGTTAAGAGATACTCATGCATGTATACCATCTGCATATTCGTTCCCCACTAGTCTCTTTCTTACTGTACATCTGCAAATATAAGAAACTGTAATTGTTCTATTCTCATTAATGCTTTTCTATCTGACTTACTACATTGCCCTAGCCACCAACTATACATTGTGAATACTAACTTGATTTACCATTAGAGTATGACTGGTGGGTGGAGTTTGTCAAACCGTTGTACATGTTTACTTGTCGTAATTAGGCTCTGAGACTGAGCTACATGTCGAGATTACAGGGTCTCTTTATGACTATGATAATCTCTCAAAGGTTGTGAATGATCAGATATCATGGTTCACCTGAATGGAAGTGCTGGAATTAATTTACCATCAATTTTACTTCACTGCCAATTGCTTGGAGTGCTGGCTTACCATATCTCAGTTCATTCAACCAAACACTCTACAAATATTGGTGCTGGCAACTGGAGCTATACGTTGTGTGTAGTCCAAGCATGCCACTGGAATAATGGTTTCAGTGATATTTTCTTGAAGTAATATTCAGGTAAATTTTGTCCTTCTCTCACAATAGATTTTACTGTTAAAGCCACTGCTCCCATCCATCCCACATTGGTGGGCTGCTTAATTCCCCCCTTTCCATACTTTACTTCCCTGAATGGTGCTCCTGCACTGGAATTGGTGCTTCTTCCCTGGGATTGATACTTTTCAATTCCCATCAGCATTCCCCTCTATTTCAATGTGTACTCAATTCCACCCCTGTTGGCACAACACCAGTATAATGGATGTTCCTCCACAGTAACAAACACTCCTCTGCTGGGATTCATGCTCCTCCCTCCCTCTCAGTGCTTTCCAGTCAGCATTGGCTTTCATCATGAAAATTTCTGATTCCATATTCCAAATACTTTTGATCCTCTACTCTGAGAATTAATGCTCCCCTGCTATGATGTGCACTCCTCTGCTGGAATAGACACTCCACCACTGGGAAAGACACTGTTAAATTCCTATCGGCACTGCTTGATTCGGATTTGCACCTCTTCGATTGGATTTCGTACTATTTCATTGCCTTCTGAACTGGTTCTTTGTACTAAATACTCTTTATCTGGTTGTTGTATTTGCCTGGTGGTGCATTCCCTTTTCACCCTAATATATCATACCGACTTTCTATCAGTATTTTGTTTTACTGCAAACTACTATCTCATTGTACCTGTGTTAAACATCACAAATTGAGCCAACTGACCTGGGAATTTAACAACACCCTTTCCCCAGGCACCTATGATCAGCAAATATCCATAGAAGCTGTAGTTTCTTTACACCATTGATAAATGATGTATGTATGCTTTCTTCACTGCTGATGAGACCAGATATAATGTTGATAACATCGATATTATATTAGATTAATATCTATTGATTACACAGTTCGGTTATTGTGTTATTGTACCCTCATTGAGTTGGGCAATCAGGTACTGTATCATTTGATTTCTGAATGTGGTGAGGAAATAAATTGACTGTTGAAAGAAATGTTAGCTAGGATTGTTTAATTTAGAACTTGATAATAAATAATAATCCATGGATTATATTGGCCTTATAGGGTAATTCCAACTCATAGCCATGTGGCAAGTTCCAGATCACAGTGGCAGTGCTCAGAATAAAGTTCCATATATACCTAGGTACTTCTCAGGATCAATTCGGAATTCTTTCTTTGGTTGGGTGACAGTCCTAGATACTTTGAATATTATCTTTGGTGCTCTAATGTGCACCAATACATAGCACAAGTTCAGCCTTGGTCATTTCATACCAGTTATCAGACATTCAAGTTATTCCAGCGGACGCACAGAATGCCATCCTACGGTCCGATTTGCACCCAAATCTGACACATGTAAGTTTATATGCTGCCATTGCTCATCCACTACTGGAGGCTTCAGTGTCTCAACTATATTTTGCTAATGCAATAACATTCTCATAAAGCAAGACACCATCAATCTCCATTTACCATATGCTCTCTGATTTACTTCTGCATGCTAGATTCGAAGACAAGTTTAGAAGCAGGTATTAGACTTTGCACAGTGTGAGGTACAATACCAGTAGTGAAGAGTCTTTGGCGGATCGAATATTGTGTGAGGTTTGCAGCATTTAGCCATTGGCAGGTGGCAACAAGTATATACTGGCCAAGATTGTGATGTTTGCTGATATTATAGTCAAAATATTATCTTTTATCTGGCCACCACAACAAGATCTCACAATTTATTATAATGGTAGTGTTGACCATTGAAGTATCAGAATCTACAGTGCACATGGATATTTGGATTTTGGGAGAGCACATCACATAGTTTGATATCTCTGTATATTCTGCTTCCTACTTCCCAGCAGTTGTGAATATATGTGTGAGCATTCAGGCTGAGACTGCTACTATTGATTGCCATGGCCATGGCCATGGCAATGATGTTGGTAATCACAAACATAGTACCACAAATTTCTTGAAAAGTAGGTTGACTACCTCAATGTCAGCATCCAAACTTTCACATACATAGGGTCTTCTTCAAGCCAACGCTTCCACACACGCAGTGTTTTTGACCCAAGAATAGCTTATCCTGAATCACTCTACTCCAGTAAATATACAACCCTCTAATGTGTGGCTCCCATGCATGGCTCTCCCAAGCATGCTCACAAATACAGCTTCCAGCAAGCTATCAAACTGGCGATCAACAGGCTATCAAGAATGCCGTAATGCAGACTTGCAATCCCAAGCCGCTTCCCATGTGGACTAAGTTGTATAGTGTATAGTAGCATGCTATCAGTGAAGATACCAGTTTGTAAAGACAACAATGTGTCCATCTCTGGCTGCCAGCTGCGTATCATTTCATCGGCCCTCATGCACATATCTATGAATTAACTATAAATATCAATAGATTGCATATCATACAGCAGTTTATAGGAAGCTTGCCAGAAGTTACACATATATTCCAGCATGTATCATGCAGTCTATAGCTAATTTGTACTTTTTCTAATAGCGATTCTTACCATCATACATTTCCGTGGCATTATTAACAAGTAATCTAGTTACACTACATATTTGATTTGGAGCTCTCTGAAGTAATTGGGAATTCAATCAAACTATCCATTGTACTCCACAGAAATCATCTTGAGAGTACAATGTAAGGTTTCACTCTGTACTGAGAGTTTATTATTTATTACTATTGAGTATACTTCACATGGGTATCTCTTTAGAATCATTGCCATTGGATGAGATCATAAAAAGCTCTGTTTAAGTCTCTCAGTCTAGAAAATATATACTGGGAATACTTCATATTACTTAAGATTACTTCTAAGATGATATTCGTATAGTTCCCATTACTGCTGAATGTCATTCTGATCACTCTCAAAAACTAATACAGCAGCACTTCTGACTCCTTCTAAGTGAGGATTCAAGTATGTATTTCATTATTCATTGAATTAGAAATTTCATACAGTGTACTGACATCTGTTTTTCAAATAATTGTCAATTTCCTATATATGATCAATGTTATTACTCTTGTCATGACCTCTACCACCACTCCATTTGCCAATTACCATTGGTTAGCTTCAGCTAAATTCCTGTAGTGATTGTCAGATAAGCTGTAAAGTTACTATTAATATATGGTACTTCCTTTGATGCAAATATTCTAACAATTGATAACATCCAACAGATACCTCCCTCTAGTATCACAGTTGACTTCTCAATGTTGTCACTTGGACTATGCCTCTGTGTTGATATTATTATGGAATAATGTCATGAATTGGTGATTGTTACGGGGGTACGTTAATCCCAAGTAGCTAATCCAACATATATTAGGCTACGTACAGCCACCAATCCAACCCCCTGTTCCTGTCCTCGTCTTCCCAAGACTCAACCTCTTATCTTATAAAAGTGCTTACCAGTCGGCCTTGTCTGTCCAGAGTCGTTCTTCAGATAACTCTTCAAAGGGTAACGACCTTGTAGTGATGTTTCGGTGTACGTCATAACCACAGCCTTTGATAAATGCAGAGTATCATAGGACTTGTGAGATGTGGGTTGAACGCCACTCAATGAAATACTAAAAGAGATCTCCGAAAGTTTCGATGACCTTGCTGTGTACATACTGAGCATGTCGCAACCTGTTGGAACACATATGAAGAGTATTCACAAATGTGGAATCAAGAAGTAATGTTGAAAGTTGTTTGTAGATTGAAATCCTAATAATATTTTAAGGTGTACTTCCCTGGTAATGTCTGACTGTGGATTGCCACTAGAGCTTGGTTCATTCCATTCCCAGAACAATGTGAGCTCTGTATAGATGGATCCTCAGGTCAAGCTTGCTTTCAGTTTCAAACTATGACACCATGTTTGTTTGATAGCTTATCGCGGAGAATAACTTAAGTGCCTCATTGATAGTGCCTTGAGTCCCCCTTGGTTATCATGTTCATGCATGAGTGGTTTTAGACATTATGTCCCTCATAGGGCCAACCTCATAATCATGACATCAAAACCACAAAATGACAGCTCATAACTTCAACTTGGACATCTTGCTTCCCATTCGTTCAGTACTTGGAACATCTGATGACTTATAGTCTAATCAGTGGTTATCACAATATGTTTTTATAGCTCTTTATTATTAAATGCCGGGCCTTTAATTTGGCTATTCGACATTGCGTCAGAGATTCAATTGGTGACCAACTGATACTCTGCAAATGTAGATAGGAACATGTCAACCTCATATCTTAGACGAGTATGACGTTGCAGTGCATAATAACTCAATCCAATGAGCAGGGTTTCCTTCGGGCCTCTTACCTTCAGCCAATGTCATCAATCCCTCAGGCACCGCATGCTTAGGTCTCCACCTTCCATACACTGGGAAGTGCCACAAGGTGTTCCCACTGCTGAGCACCTGAGCTGGCAGATCCATCTTACTCATATATTGCATTATCGTCTGCTGCACACGTATTTCTGTGTAATCACAACTTAACTGTGTGTTGTCCTGCTAGATGAGGAATAGTAGGTGTGGCCAATAATTATGCGTACTGCGGAAGGTTTTTCACTTCCCAGTAATGGTGACATAATTGTGTCATCATATTTGAATCTGCTAGTGGCAGCTTACTCATCACTGATTGATTGACATGCAGCCCAAGTGTAATCCCGCTAATGATCACTTTGCTGACAAACATGATGTTGTTCCACAGGTAGGTGTTTTGCACATGATTCTCACACGATTCTCACATGTACCTGCTGCAATCTATTCATGTATCATTACTGCTGCTAAAGGAGAACCCCTAACAGTGATATCATATATAATTAATAAACACCCCACTGCATTTGTATTAAGTGTGATGGCTAGGGATTCCTTGGTATAATAGGAAGTTGCGGACATTGTATAGTATTCATTTCCATACAATTTTCCTAATGATTGTTAACAATCTGGTTTACATTGGCTAAGAAATGTTGATATGTGCATTCATGAGTCTGTTGGACCAAATGAGTCTATTCTGGATCCAGCCAACAAATTCTATTGGAATGTAATACATATTAAGTACAGACTGCTGATCCAAAAGTTTAGATGCAGCCATCTGCAAACACTGCCTGAGATATCATAACACCACATCTCAAACAATATCATATCAGAAATGTTCTATACGGACATTCTGAACTGACCTCAATGATAGTGTGTGTTGCCCCTAACTTAAAAGCAGCTTGTCGTAATATCGTTGTAGGCCCTTTGCGCTTGTTTCTCTTGCAAGGACGAATATAAGAAGCATTACCATGGCCTTCTTCGCTCGTGCTATTTCTCACACGCGACACTTGTCAGCAGCTACCCCGAAGTCGTCATCATCGGTGTCACCAGCAAAAACCCTAAAAATATTTTACAATAATATTGCCACAGCCTCATCAAACAACAGCAGCTTCGCCCCACACAACCTCCACCTTCTCTGGTTAATCGTCAACTCCACCTCCCCCACTTCTGTCAATCGTCCTCTTCATATCAAAACCCGCCAATTCCATTCTGCACCCGCAAAGATGGTCCAACAAATCTCGGCGTATGTCTCTCCTCTCCGATAACCATCGTTTATTATTGCAATTGTATTTATTTATTTTATTGTTCCACTATACTGCTTATGAATATGTCCCTTCGCTCGTTGGTATTGTGGCTTGCTTCGAGTAATTGTCGGAGATAGAACAGATTGTGTATTTTTGTTGAGTTACCCCGCTATCAACCCCACCACAGGTGCGGACGGAAGCGCGGACACCAGCAGTACATCTGCCCCATCATCTGTAACCGCAGTTGGGGGTAACAAAAGACACCGATACAGCTAACCAAAACATGTCCACAACAGACGCGAACAATATGAAAACGCACTGAAAAAGTCCGACGATAAGCTTGTCGTGATTGACTTCTTTGCAACTTGGTGTGGTCTGTCTCCCTGTCCCTCACTATCAAACTTATCAAAATTAACACAACATATAGGTCCCTGCAAAATCATCGCCCCACAAGTCGAGAAGATGTCCAAAGAGTTCGAACACGACGTTGAATTCTATAAGATCGATGTCGACGACAACCAACAGATTGCCGGCGAACTTGCTGTCCGCGCTATGCCCACGTTCCTCTTCTTCAAGAAAGGCAAGAAGCTCGATGACGAAGTCGTTGGTGCCAATGTCAAGGCCTTAAGGGTGTGTTGTGATCCAGTCTTTTGTACCTAAGTTGAGAACTAATATATAGATATGTATCACAGGCTGCAATCGAGAAAAACTGTAAAAAAGAATGATGTGTGAAGTTAGTCGATGCAGGTGTTATATCGCTTCGGTTGTCATCCTTCCTGCACTGCAGTAACTATGTATAGTGAACGATTGAGAGTATACATTTGTTGGGATACCGAATGCGCAAAATTAATGAGAACACCGAGACATCGCAAGCCGCTTCCAGCATAAACACTCCAACACAGATCTAGAACCGTTGAACAACGGATCATTCCAATGTCAATACATGCACGGAAGTAATGCCGTGTCTAGGCATGCTACACATCTCTGGAAAAACCCCAAAACCATAATGTATAAGAAAGACTATGTACAGCAACTCCTGAATAATATGCGACTGCGCCCAGAAAAAAGCATAATAAAATATGACGTGAAGATGTACAGTTTCCAACAAGATTATGACCCCCAATAACCAGACCATTTCGCCATACGCCCCCACCCATTGTACCCTTTCTTGACGCCCATATTTTTTGTACATTGCAATAGAGAAAACATAAATGTGCTACACATACAGTTCTCTGATACCAACCGTCACCGTCTGCATTCCGACATCCCTCCGTTTCCTACCTCCAGTTGCTGATGGCTTCCGCCTGGCCAGGCGCTGTTGCCTCCGAGACTTCGGTGGACCCTTAGATACCGGTGGCGGGAGTAGGGGCAAGGGTGGTGCCTCAACAACGGCGGCAGCCTTGGCTTTGATTCGCTGGGATCTTCGTGTAGGTTGTAATGGTTGAGGATAAACAGGCTTTCGTCGCCGTCCCGCCATAATCGATATGTCTGATTCTGATGAACTTGATGATTGGATAGAACTTATAAACGAACTCGCAACAGAACTTGAATCGTCACTAATGGTGCTGGAGCTAACAGGTGAACCGTCAGGGCTCTTTCGTCGCTTAACTCGAGAGCGATCCTCTTCCTTGACTTCGATAACTTCCGCAATGACGGTTGATGGTTCTGGTTCCCGTAAAGGTGTGACCTTGCTGACTAAATTCAAGATGATACCCTGCATTGGGTCGGGCTCCTGCCGCTCTAGTTCGGGTTGTTGCTGCTCAACTTGAGGCTGCTGCTCTGCTTGGGGAGGATGCTCCCCACGATGGTGCTGCCCGACTAAGGGCTGCTGCTGCTGCTGGTGTGAGTATAGCCGAACTTCAGATTGTTGCTGCTCTGGTTCTGGCCTAGGCAGTTCTGGTTGTTCGGGTAGTTTCGATTTGGACAGTTGCGATTTCTGCTGTTCAGGTTTTGGCAATAGCTGTTGTGGTAGCGGTTCCAGTTCGGGCTGCTGTCCTTCTTGTGGTTGTATTGGTTTGAACTCTTGCTGCTTTGGATCTGGTTTTGATTTTTGCATCATTTGCAACTGTTGCTGCTCAGATTCTGGCCATAGTCGATCTGGTAGTTGATCTGGTTTGCAATGTTCAAGCCCCATGTGCTTTTCGGGTTCTGGCAACAGGTCTGGCGGTTGTTCTAGTTCGAGCTGTAGTCGCCCCAACAGGGTTTCAGATTCAAGCCGTTGCTTCTGTACTTCTGACTGCTGCTGCTCCGATTTAAGTTGTTGTTCTTCTGGTGCGAGTTGTTGCTCTTCTGGTGCGAGTTGCTGCACTCCAGGTTCTGGCTCTTGCTGCCCGATTTGAAGCTTGCGCACGTCCAAGAGTTCTGTCTCGATGGACATTTTGACAAGCTGATACACTTTAATGTCATTGGTCTGGTGTTCGTCCTCTTCATTGGCAAGTGTTTCCGACTCCGACATACTCGCCGTGTCCCATTCTTCAAGAAGCTGTGAAACAGCCACATTCACGTCACCGTTACACATTTCCAAAGTTTCTCTAATCTTTGCTGGGGTCTCATGGTGTGGCAAGGATGCTGCCACAACGTCTTCCATCCATGGCAGGACGACAGAAGACTTAGTCAACGTTTCTTTCACGTCTTCCAAAGCGATATATGATACCGGACAGGGACACACAACTGGAGGACCAGTATGAGGACCTCCCCGATTCCGGATTGACGAATAATGCTCCCACATCTATAGATTCCACGCAACCATGAGCAATTACACTTCCCACAAAACTCGTATCTCGCGCGGGGTCAAGACCGTGGAAAGAATCTGGGAAACCCGCACGACACTGCAGACCAGAGGAACTTACATGATATGCAATATGTACTACTTTTCGGTCCTTGTTATGCTTTCCTGCATTTCCGGAGACGTTATCGGCGCATATAACATATGCATAGTCCCGCTGGTAAATCTTCACGTCGACTCCGAATTCTCGAGCAAAGGCCTGGATCTCCAAATTGTCACCAAAAACTCCCGACTTTTTCATTCGTTGCAACCTCAGCTCAAACGCTTTGTCGATTTCATCCTGGGTGTGCGTTTCTAGGTCTAATTTGGAGTTCGCGGCGGCTCTTCGTCTTGGTGCTCGGCGGACAGGGGCCACGTCAATGAAGGCCTTGAAATAAGAGGAGTATGTACGAAGGTCTATCAATTGTTTAATGTTAGCATGTCGGGAATTAAATAAAGCTCGAATAGTAAGAGATCACTTACGCTCTACCACTCGCTGTCGAAGTTCACTGTGACAATTCTCATGGCCATAAAGCTAGTTGTCCCGGCTTTAGCAGCTATTTCGAACTGGGATGTGCAGCACACCAACGATAATCCACCAGATAAAAAATCAAGGAAATTTGCACACATCCATTATAAAACAACATATCATTTCATTTCCAAGGGAGCAGCAGGCCCAAGCCACAAAGCAGGTATGGCTGCAAAACAGCAAAGAACTGATAAATAAATAAAGGATGGCAAACCTGGTCACTCAAGGAATGAAAAAGACAATCTCCATCGCCAGAAGTCTGTGCGGCATAGAGTCCATTTCCTTCTAACAAAGGGAACTCGTCGTCGTAATAGTTGATATCGGCCATCCTGCCAGTAGCATGGCCAATGTTGTTTTTAGAGGTAGGCATTACCATTGCAGAAAAGTAAGGAGTATAGCCGGATCAGCTAGTATCTCTCGTTACCCTGACCAGCAAGGCAATGTTATTCAAAGCTGGAAATCTTTATATTAGAAACATTGTCAATAAAGCATAACATTACTCTACCTTCCTTACTACTACAACCTAAAGTATAATATCACCTTTTACCTAACCATTGGTCATGGTGATCAAGATGGTCTGATGCAAAAAATGGTTAATTGAAATAGAGGTTCAGATATTATCTTATGGTAGTAGCTGAAACAAGGGGGCTTTGACAGGAAAATCTTTGATGTTACTATAACTGACATTTGTTATGGCCATTTGCTTAGTTGTACAATATGTTATTGACATTACTGCCATGCCATAGCACATTATGGGATTATAACCATAAATTAAAGGGTTTAGTGGGAGATTCTATTATATTTTTACTGTTTGCGAAATATGATAACATTCCATATGTGAGAACAGCAACTTATACAGATAATATTTAATACAGATTTGAATACTGACTAGTTGGTGTTCACATGCAATGACAATAAGTCACAATCACCTGTTATATCAGAGCAATCATGGTTATTAATTAAGATTTATGCTACTATATTGGGGTAGAAGTTGCATTGCTAAATTTATAAACAATATTTGACTATTATACAACTTCTGCAGTAACCTTTGCCACACCAGTGCAGTGATCTCAAACTAACAGACGATAATACAGTCGAATGTTACTATTTAAATCAGAAACTATATTGGCATACTGAAGTGGATATAATGTTACCAACAGTTTCAGACTGCCTAGGTCGAAACTGAACCATTGCGAAGTTGGAGGTCCAGGTAGTGAATACACCCTGACAATCCATTCGGATACTGGTTGTTCGAAATCTCCAACCCTTCCATAATGTGCTGGTTGTCAGTGGGTTGTCCAGCAGGTTAGTGTTAGCAACGGTTCTGGACCGTCGATTCGGGTCCGGGTTCGGGTTGGAACCAAACCGGCTCCAGATTTGCGGTCCGGGATGTCAATAAACCTGAACCGTCCATTCAGGTACAGTTCAATTGAATACTCCCTACCTGTCTGAAATGGGCGGGTACTCAGCGGGTTGTCCAGCGGGTCCATCTGTAAATACATGTAATGTGTCTGCCTTTGCTGTTTGATAATAGTTCTCAATGAAAATAGATTATTCAACATCCAGGTATCACATTGTGCATGATTTGCAGGTTGCGGTATCGACAATATTTGAATTCGTGTTTTTCCTTTAATATTTTGGATTTTTGACCTTGGAGGAGGTCAATAGTGCAATTATAAGCTCAAATATCCATGCGACGCCTTCATTACCCAATATGCATCACCAGAAATTGATGACCCTCAGTTGATGCTAGGTTGACAGTGATTTCCAGAATGGGGCTGTGACTGTGTCACTTTCTCTATTGGCTACAATGGCTGCCTATACGTTTGTTACGGATAACAGTAAGCAACTCACTTACCAAGTACCTTATTTATCAGACCAACGATCTTTGAGGCTCCATTGATGCTCATTTTCGGGATGGGGAACTGAACGTGTTGCTTCCTCTTTTGCTGATAAAGGCTGCCAATATGTCGGTTACGCATAACAGCAAGCATATCCCTTTCCAATTACTAAACTGACATTACCAAAAAGCATTGATGCTCTGTTGATGATCAGTTTGAGATGGTAGCGAAATTGACACTAACCATATTGCAAATAAAGGCGGCCAAACTTTGATTATGGGTAAATGCCGTAGCATATCCCTTGGATTGAACTAGATGCAACACCCAAGATTGTTGATGCTCTGTTGACGCTCTGTTGATGCTCTGTGAATGCTCTGTTGACGCTCTGTTAACGCTCATTTTCAGGTGAAGTGACATCGAGATTAACGATATTACCTATGAAGGCGGCCAATACTTCGATTATGGGCAAATTTCATAGCACAGCCCTAGGATTATACAAGATGCAACACCCAAATTCGTTGACGCTGTGTTGACACTCATTTTCATAATGGGGCTGTGACCATGTTGCTGTCTCTTTTGAGCATAAAGGCTGCCAAAAGGTCGATTATGGGTAAATGCCGTAGCATAGCCCTTGGATTAGAGCAGATGCAACACCCAAGATTGTTGATGCTCTGTTGACACTCTGTTGACACTCTGTTGACGCTCTGTTGACGATCTGTTGACACTCTGTTGACGCTCTGTTGACGCTCTGTTGACGCTCTGTTGACGCTCTGTTGACGCTCTGTTGACTCTCTGTTGACTCTCTGTTGACGCTCTGTTGACTCTCTGTTGACGCTCTGTTGACGCTCTGTTGACTCTCTGTTGACTCTCTGTTGACGCTCTGTTGACGCTCTGTTGACGCTCTGTTGACGCTCTGTTGACGCTCTGTTGACTCTCATTGTCAGGTGAAGTGACATCGAGACTAACGATTTTGCCTATAATGGCGGCCAATACTTCCATTATGGGCAAATTCTGTAGCACAGCTCTTGGATTATACAAGATGCAACACCCAAATTTGTTGACGCTCTGTTGACGCTCATTTTCAGAATGGGGCTGTGACCATGTTGCTGTCTGTTTTGCACATAAAGACTGCCGATATGTCGATTATGCGTAAATGCCATAGCATAGCCCTTGGATTATACAAGATGCAACACCCAAGATTGTTGACGCTCTGTTGACGCTCTGTTGATGCTCTGTTGACGCTCTGTGGACGCTGTGTTGATGCTCTGTTGACCTTCATTTTCAGGTGAAGCGACATCAACAAAAACGGTATTGCCTATGAAGACGGCAAAAACTTTGATCAGGGATAAAAGCCGCAGCATAGCCCTTGGATCATACAAGATGCAACACCCGAAATCGTTGACTCTCTGTTGACGCTCATTTTCACAATGGGGCTGTGACCATGTCGCTTTCTCTTTTGCGCGTAAAGGCTGCCGATATGTTGATTATCGGTAAATGCCATAGCATAGCGCTTGGATTGAACTAGATGCAACACCCAAGATTGTTGACGCTCTGTTGACGCTCTGTTGACGCTCATTTTCAGGTGATGCGACATCAACATTAATGTTTTTGCTTATAAAGGCTGCCAAAACTTTGATTATGGATAAAAGCCGTGGCATTGCCCTTGGATTATACAAGATGCAACACCTGAAATCATTGACGCTCTGTTGACGCTCATTTTCACAATGGGGCTGTGAGCATGTCGCTATCACTTTTGAGTGTAAAGGCTGCCAATACGTTGATTATGGGTAAATGATCTAGCATAGCCCTTGGATTATTGAAGATGGAACACCCAAGATTGTCGACGCTCTGTTGACGCTCTGTTGACACTCCGTTGACGCTCATTTTCGGATGAAGTGACATTGACATTGATGGTATTGCTTATAAAGGCGGCCAATACTTCGATTATGCATCAATGCCGTAGCACAGCCCTTGGATTATACAAGATTCAACCCCGAAAATAGTTGATGCTCTGTTAATGCTGTATTGACGCTCTGTTAACGCTCTGTTGACGCTCTGTTGACGCTCTGTTGACGCTCTGTTGACGCTCTGCTGACGCTCTGCTGACGCTCTATTGACGCTCTGTTGATGCTTTGTTGACGCTTATTTTTGTTTTAGGAAAAACCACATTAACCATATTGCCTATAAAGTCGGCCAACACTTCGATTATGGGTAAAACCTGTCGTATAGCCCTTGGATTATACAAGATGCAACACCCGAAATCGTTGACGCTCCATTGACACTCATTTTCAGAATGTCGCTCTTACCATGTTGCTGTCGCTTTTGCCCATAAAGGCTGCCAATACGTTGGTTATGGATAACCGCGAGCAAATCACTTCCCAAACGACTTACTCACAAGACCAATAATTGTTGACGCTTGGTTGACGCTCATTTTCAGCATGGGGCTGTTACCGTGTCATTTCCTCTTTTGCCTATAAAGGGTGCCGATACGTTGATTATGGATAACAGCGAGCAAATCGCGTCGCAAACAACTTTCTTTCAAGACCGAAAATTCTTGACATTCTGTTGACACTCATTTTCAACATAGGGCTGTTACCATGTCGCTTTCTCTTTTGCCTATACAGGCGGCTGATACGTGAGTTAGGGACAACAGCGAGCAAATCGCTTCCCAATTAACTCAAGTAGAAGACCGAAAATTGTTGATGCCCCATTGACACTCATTTTCAGACTGAGGCTGTTACTGTGTCGCTGTCTGTTTGGCCTATAAAGGCTGGCAATACATTGATTATGGATAACAGCAAGCAAATCGCTTCCCAATTAAGTTGCTTACAAGTCCAAATATCGTTGACGCTCCAGTGACCCTCACCATAAATATGTCCTAAAAGTTGTTGTATGGTCAATAATTTTGTACAAATAATTATATAGTCATTATTGACAGCCAATTTATAATTTGTATGAATACTCAGTTGTATCCAAAAGCTTTGTGGCATCTCAATGTCTGATCCACTGATGCACATGATCTCCAAGCAATGAATAACATACCACTATCACATTCCAGCGCTTTCAGCTGGCAATTTGCTGCATGTAGATTCATACACTCATTTTTCATCAATATAGCCCCACTTCCTCACTTTGTGCTATGCAGTTCCTTCTCCTTGATTTCCATGACCTACCATAAGCAATTTTCAAAATGTTCACTATGTGCACCAGGTCTAAACGCAGAGTGACGTAGTTGGATGTATGGATGAATGCAACATGATGGTGGGCATTCGTACAGATTCACGTTGCGCATTGACCGCTCCTTCTCTGATTGGTATGCCATCAGTGACTCAAATTTTGTTAGTAAATTTTGTCTCCAATTTAGATTGCGCGTTCTCACTTATCTGTAAGAGACAGGACAATATCAGGTTGAACAATCGTCAATCAACTCGGTTTGGAGTCTAGAACTTTCGTATGGCCCTTATGACCGTTGCACATGCACAGACAAACTAACATGTCTCACAATGTGGTCACTGACATCAAAAAATTGTTGACACGTAGCAAAATGGGTACACCAATTACTTTTCGCGGAGATGAGTCGTCAATAATAACTACTTGTGCAGGTAGTGTACTGATGACAAACGAGCCATTACAATAAGTTCATCTGAATTCAATTCCGGTATGGTAATTTAACTAGGGAAGTTTCCTGCAGGGGTAAAAGCTTACAGGTTTAACAGGCTTCGATTTGTTTATCGGTGACGAATTGAATACTGTGTTGGGCATGAGAGCCGATATGCATATGTATGAATGTGGTTCCCCGGATGCCAATCTCAGATGGCATCTTTCTGTTTGTGCAGTTCCATGCGGCATTGCGATTTTCTGCTTTCACTGTCGTGTATCTCCATCAGCTTACCAAATGTTGTCTGTGCAGTAGCAGGTGCACACCGATTCCAATTGCGAATTAATGACTGCCTTAACTGTAAATATGGCTGTTCTGTACCTCAAATCTTCCTAATGATGCAAGACAAAAAATCGTGCACACTCAACTTCGTGATGTAGCAGCGAGCATGTCTCTACTTGTTTTGATTATACAGGCAGCCAATAAAACAAACAAAGACAATGATGTACCAAAGTTAATATGATTTTGCACAAGAAAATGGGATATCTGAATGCGACCATAAATAGAGAAACCCAAAAACGAGAACAGGAGATTGGAACTGATCGGTCTAGCCAAACCTGGCAAAACCCGCGGCTTGACCGTTACGGGTCCGGGTTTGGCCCGCCAAGAAGCTGCGGGTCAGGGTATTGGACAGGTCTAGTACCGAACCAAACTGTTTTTCCTGTCCAAACCTGGATCGCTGGTGGGTTCCCCGGACCCGTTGCTAATACTACAGCAAGTCCATCTGTAGATTCATATAATGCTCTTGTTTTTGCTGTTTGATAATAGTATCTTATCAAAATCACTCATTCAACAGCCAGTGATCTCCGTCTGTATGTTTTGCACTTTTCAATATTGATTATTTTGGAATCGGTGCTTTTACTTTATGTTTTTCATTTTTATATATGCAGGGGTTCAATAGTTCAGTTAGGAAGTCTAGTATCTGCGTGATATCTTGATTACGCAATATGCAGGATAAAAGTTTTTGATGCTCCTTTTATGCTCATTTTCATGATACGGTAACGGAGATGTCATGCACTGTTTTGGATGAAAAGGCCGCCATTACTTCGTATATGAATTATTGCCACAACGTGACAATTAGATTACCAAAGACACAAGACGAAGAATCATTGATGCTCTGTTGATGCTCATTTTCTGAATGGGGCACACAGCATATCACTTTTGTTGTTGCCCTTAAAGGCGGGCAATACCTCATTTATCGATGTCTGCAACCAATCGCCAATTACATTACCCAAGATGCAAAGCCACAAGTCGTTGACGCTCTATTGGCGCTCATCTTCAGACTGGGGTAGTGACCTTGTAGCTTCATCATTAGCCAATAAAGGCTGCCAATATGTTGGTTATGCATAACAGCGACCAAATCACTTTCCAAATACCTTACTTATAAGACCAAAAATTGTTGATGCATTGTTGACGTTCATTACAATGTATTGTTCATACAAAATCAGCTGCCATCAGTAATTGTATTCATAATGTTTTGAACATATTGGCTACCTTTCTGTCTGATTGAGACTTGGCCCGTTGGAAAAGCTGAGTTCAGTAATACTCTTGCACCTGTCGCTCTCATTTGATTGAAATGTATATATCTTGCTAAATGATTCATTGTACATGCTATGCTGCGGATTATCAACTAACATTCACATGTGAGTGCTTATTAAACTCCCATGACATTAGTCCAAATGAAATTCTTGGTCTCGCAATATAAAGAACCTGGTGCAAACTTATTGACCCATTCAGTCCTGGTTGTTCTTATTTCCCATATTCCTCCTTGTTTCCATGGCATTGACTGTCATCAACCCCGTTTCCACTGTTTTCTTTTGACCTCCATGATGGCAGAATCATTCCGAGAACATTTGGTGCAGCACTCATATCCTGCTGCTGTGGGTTTTCCTGATCCTCGATGCCATTGTCCAGCTCTTTATTAGGTTTATTGTCTGCCTCGCAGTTGTCATTGCTCTAATATGGATTATCTACAATGCAATTGCAGTTAAGTCAATTTTTTATGCCCGAAATGGATTCAAGTGAACGATCCTCATCATTTTTGGCTGTATGACACTCGATTCTTTTGATTCGGCGGACATTCAATACTTGAGTTTGTCCTCCAGTGAGGTGCTTTGCAGACATAGCTGGTAGCAAAGATGATCTTTCAGACAATTTAAATGCAGCCACACCATCATGTTGAAAGTTGGACCAGAATGCTTTGACCATGTAACACCGGGAGATTCACCCAAAGTCCTAATCAATAAAAGCCCCTAATGAGCTCCGGACTTATACAGAAGAAGATGAATAAGGCTTCACTCAGGATGCATATAAGAATTAACACCCGAAACAGACCAGGTAACTGTTCGGTTCTCTATTACCAATAAATAGTATCGACTAAAGAGTATGGTCTTTCAGATATCAGTATGCCGATGTACATGACTCCCGGAGAGCCTGAAAGAAAGATCCTCTGAACCACCACACTATCGTGGTGACTCTCGGACTTCCAACGGATACAAGAGTATCATCCCAACAACCGGCACTTATACCCAAGGACTGACAGTCCAAGAATGCGACAACTCCAAGTATCGACTTCTCTAAAAGAAACAGCCATGTAGTTTCGCCTCAGCGGAAGGAGTAGTGCTGACTGAAGAGTATCAGAGCAGAAGTATCCTCTGAATCACCTCGCTATCGGGCTGATCCTCAGACTTCTTTTGGACTCCAAAGTATCTTCTTGCTCTCTTCCCGATCGACGACTTGTTTTAATGAACGTACTAAGAGTAACCAAGTGTAAAGAGTGATAGATGTATCCATGGTATAGAACTGAATAATGAATGGACAACTCTGGACTGCACAGGAGAAGTATCCTCGTTCACTTCAATACAGAACTAATGAATAATACACGGGATTCAAGTTAGGGCTTAACCTGCAGGACGGGAAGGTCAATAGGTATCCGTAGATGAATGTTCATATAGATAGTATGTTGATAGTAGGTTATCAATATTCTTCCTCCAAGTCAGTATCGCTGATATATATCCGACAATCCACACCCTTAACGATCCTAAGACTGCGAAAGCCTGATTCGGAGTTCACATACATAACTGGCTCCTCATCCTCGGCTTCTACCATTGATAATCGAGTTCTAACGCCCAGGAGCAATAACTACGTCATGAAGGTAATATGCTCGTATTGCGACACAATTGCTATTGGTGATACCTCGTATGAATACCAGCTTATCTGAAGCCAATCATCATTGAACAAGTTCGTGTCACCAGGACCCAATGGGAGGGCCCTCTCATATACCCACCGGATACTTATCGGTTTAATGATTACGGTAAACGACAGAACCCTTAATTTGACTACGCTTTATTGGTGCCAAATATACAGTATTCTGCAACTGAGTTGTTTTGCCATATATCAAATGGAGAGTATCCCGTGCCACTCAGGACATATGAATCCAAGATCCCACTTGCCTAGACCAGGAAAGTGTGGTCAAACTAAGGGTTGATTCGTATATGTTCATTCAGTTGACTGGGCTCCGATATATTGATCATTGGTTATTGACTTATCGTCAATTTGACTCTGCATATCTTGAGATGCGATAGTGTTCTGACATTGACAACATCTCATCTCCTGAGGAATCAACCATTGGACATGAGTGAATAGTTGTTTGTTTGGCGACTAGGAATAAGGTTTCCTCCCCACGAGGAATGACCATTGACAATAGAGATCCTACAACCGATACCCAGTTAAAGATAATGCATCTCATATTTGCGCTCGGCTTGATCGCTGTCGTTGATCTTGTTGATACGAAGGTTGGGTAATGGAGATATTACCAATAGGTTAACAAATCCGGAAGGTTGATCCAATTGGGAAACCCGAGTGATAATTCATGATTTCGGAATGAGTATTCATATTTGGATTATTGAGTGATCTTGAATGATCCCGGAAGTATACCTGTAACACCACAGACGTAACACTACCTCCCCCCTCACCAGGTCTGTCCTCAAGCCACAAGAAAAGAACCTCTAGCCCCCAAACTATCCTACCCATAACATAACGAGTGTAATCACTTGCCATTAAAAACCCTTGGTACTTGACTGGAAAGGTAAAAAGGTACAAGCTTTTAACGCCAATTGTCGGGGTGTAGTTCTTGCTAGCGGAACCTAAATTTCCAGTATTAAACGAACTTGCAGTTGTGCACTACGCATGTCTTCCTGCGTTCTTTGCACTTAAAGCAATTTATTTCTCTCTCTGCGAATCTATGGTATTATTTCAAGATTGCCAATGTAGAATCGTCAGATCGTAGGAATCCTCTGTTGAACCTACATCCAAAGGTTTCTCCAGAATTATAGTTTCCATTGACATGTAAATGGGAAGGTATAACAACATCCACAATTATGTTACTATGTCTTTGACAGAGTTCTGAACAACCTTTGACTCCTGTCCTACAACAAATATCGTATTATTTGTTGTTCCGTCTTCATCATTACTTAGCAATGAGCAACTTATTGTCTTGTACTGATTCTCCAGAATGGTGACGCTTTGCTGCATGCTATAATCGTTGTGTGCTTTGGACAAGAAGTCATGACAAATTCCTATCAAATGACAATCCATAAGTATACACTAACTTGTTGATGCTTATTCAGTCCTGTATCCTCTCTTGCCATTGGTCTTCACATAGAGTTGATTGGTGGACTAATTTGACTCATTCGAACATATGACACATCCTTAGCATCATCCATCGCTAAGTGCTTCAGACAATCTAGCGCATGCGCTATTGCTGGTCGTGATCTTTGGGCGTTGAAATGTACTCTTCAGATTGTTGTAATCTTATTATGCATTGGCTGCAATGATTGTCATTCTGCCTCGACAAGGTCCACAAATACGGAAGTCTGGAGAATGATCCATGCATACTAAGCGTACACAGTAAAGCACAAGATTTCAACTGCCGTTATCATTTACTCGTAGAATATGTTTTATCCATCGATCATAGACATATTAGCCGTCTACTAACTGGCTCATATTTGTATAGTGGTCATCAACCACCTCATACAAATATTCTTTATAAGTCGATGGACGACTATCCTTAAGTGTGGATAATGAGCATGACCCACTGTTCTATTCATATGGCAATGATCAGACGTATTCCTTAATTCATCCATGGAGAAGTTTCTTAATAGAAGTTGAATCATCTCTATCTGGCTTAAATGACTAGCCATCTCTAAAGTGATGTTCTTCTCATATAGTCATGCTAAAGAGATCCTCGCTACCAGAGATGCGTAGCATTCTTCAGCACAACAGGATTCTTGATTCTGAATGTAATGTCTGTGATGAGTAACACATCAAGCGATGCCTTATCGCATATAGGCGAGCGTATAATACACAATTGCATTTCTTTAGTAACCACACGGACAGCTGGTCTTTTACCATGGTCCATTGATACTAATACTCTGGTTGTTATTCCTGTTGGTGGTTCATGTTCCCGCCACTGGGACACTACCTAATCTCAACGTCAGAAGTTATTTATCTAATCAACCCAATTTGTCATTCATGCTTCCCACTATCGGGACACTACTTGACTAATCTCTTGCTGTCACTGTTGGTCATTCGTAATTCTCGCTATCAGAATATTATTAGACTCAACCATCGAGAATCGTTTCCGAGATTTTGGGTATTAAAACGTTAACAGAATGTACTAATTTATAACCAATCGAGGCTACCTCCCCCCTCAGTAGGCAGGCTCCGAACGCCATCAAATATACCATTCTTGTGCAATGCACCTTAATAGTAAATGATAGTTATTGAAATTCCATTAGTATAATCATACTTGTCATATACCGACTCTGACAATGTAGTGTAACATTCCCCTATTATCACGTAATAGTGGACGCCAACTTTGTCATAGTAGACCTGATAGATTGACAAATCTAATTGGGTTATGCTAACATATAGTACTGATGTTTTCTAATTTTGTCACTAAAGATATGAAAGTTTGGTACTGAGAGAACGTATCGATTCCCATTATTCTATTCTATTAAGTCGATCGCTTTTATACGTGTAACAGCTGCTTATATAAAAATCATGCCGTAATGCTATGGCTTAGTTAATGGTAACACTGTATAATCGATGGTTGCATGGTGTATTGTGAACAAGTCTTCTCATATATGGAAACTGATTAACATGAAGGCCCGAAGGCGACCATCATTGGCAATTCCTAAAGAACACTTAATAAGCCCTGTTGCATGAGGTGGAGTCGAGCGCAATATCCCCTTTATGAGAATAAAGAATATAGCAATTCTTAATTATGAGGCATACCATGCCTTGGTCATAAGGCCATGATAGTTAAATCAAACAGCCAGACTGTTTTATAATTCCGACAGAGCCATTGTTGCTAGCAATGTTCTGCAGCAAAATTTCTTCAGCTGCTAATAGATGGGGCTACCATCAAATATCAATGCATTCAAGATTGACTAGCCTTTCTGTACATCAACATCGCATCTTGACCGAGCAAGGATATAGGCAATACCGAATGGCATAACCATTCGGATCTCATGACACAATGTGGCATTCATCACTTGGTTATCCTCAAAACATGGTAATCTTACCCAATGGGTTCTGTAGCATTTCAACACAAGCATGATCATGATCAATATGGAACAGAAGTTTTGAATACCATTCATGGCTACGACGAGCACTTCTGAACTCCTAACCGTATGCGTAAGCATCTAGGTTCTATGAACCACAAACACTAATCCAAGTGATATGGTGCTTGGTCGATAACATCGTTAGTTATACCTCACGGTGACTGTACAATGATGAGAACACGTCTCATTATGTGAGTATTAACATGATCCCTGAGATGGGCCTCATGAACTCATCATATAACACGATTGCAAATGCAACCTCAATCTCTCAACAATAGATGTATAAGTAGATACCACACAGATGTACTACTGTATTTTCATAATGTTGTACTCCATTGATTTCCTGTTAAGGAACATCAATGGTACTGATGTCTATCCGAGCCCAAGGGCAACAGATTAACAGACAGCAGGTAATCAAAGGCAATATGGATTAACATAATAATGTATCTTCCACAACCTATCCTCATATAGAATCCTAAACAAGTGGAACGATATTTTGCTGTCGTATTGTTCGCATAGATGCGTAATGTTCAGTGTCATTTGAGTAGCATGGGCGATCAATGACTCCCAAACGTCGCAGAGAACCACCGCTCTGAATCGAAGGACCGTCTCCCTAAGGTTACTCATGACGTATGAAATGATATTCCATTTTGGGTAAACGTTGAAGATAGAGCCAACTGCTTTTCCATGAATAGGTTGAAGAGTATTCCAGTAACTGGCAAAGCATAAACCCACAACAACTTTCTCCTCCATGAATAATATCATTGAAAAATCCCGTAAGCGTACATAGCTTCAAGGTATCAAGCCAAATCATGACGTAAGAACAGGCAACGAAGCATGACATACATCAGGAGCCATACTGTAATATGATTTGCAGTATTGAATGGGATTGTTGATATTCGATATTTATGATTTCATCATAATGGAATCACAATGTAGTATGCTCCATAGCAAACAATAAATTGAATTCGCCATAATCAAATAAATTGTAAAAATATCAAAACTCTTACTTTAAAGAAAATTCATAAGGTATACTAGGTATATGAAGCGCCACAGATGTCCGCCAATAGTTCACTCTGTCAGAACGAACTGGATCCTTGCTATGTAACCGTTCACCTGTCAAGCATAAGCTCAGTATATTCTTCATCATATTCCACAGACGTAGATTCATAAAGATATCTATCAAAGACACTCCATCAAACAGAAAGACCAACAAAATGGTCAAATGTAGGAAAGTCCCATGATGGCGTAAGAAATATTGAAAGGTCAAACTCCACATAAGCCAGGGACCAAACTTCTTCCTCTTCTGTCATAAGGTAATTGTCGTCGGATTCTTCATCCGTAAAGTCTTTTTGGGAATCGATGCAAGATTGACAGCATGGGTTATCGTAAAGGTCATCATTGAGATAGGCCTCACAACCCATGCAGGTAATAGTCATTGTATGGTTGTATGTCAGGGATATGTTCTGAAACACAATGATCAGTCGACAATAATATGGAATATCGCTTTGAATTCCGAATCTCTCTTGATGGCGATATTGGATTTTCCGATATTGAAGACTGGACCAATATAGTGTATGACTCTGGGGTAACTTAGAAGTCATGGAACATCTGTCTTGTAACCAGTGAAGCATTAGTTTACCATTGACCCAACGACATAACAATATAATCGTGGATAATGGAAAAGATAGTAGTGGTAAACCAGGCAAATGATCCTAACGATGGATCCCTGGGTGATTGTATAGCACTTTCGTATTCGATAGCACAACAGCCTGGACATTCCCCGCAGCAATCATCGAAGCCTGGGTACTTTGTCCACCATTCCTTGAACACTGGGTCATCGACCTCCAGCATCATTCCATCCTTTGCACTATCCCAATAATACTGATGCCAGGGAGACACAGCAATTGGACTATCCCAAATGAGATCTCCAAAGGCATCATAATCAAAGTATAGATGATCCTCAGAAGGGAACAATTCTTCAAGGGAGTGGAAGAGACTGAATGGTTTGGGTTCAAATAACGATGTGTGATAACCACCGAGGTCTGTCACATTGATAGATCCTGAACAGTTCGACGTAGGAGCCTTGACGAGGCGATAGTCCAGAATAGCGAACTAGTAACTCACAAATAGCTTCTCGTGTGAAGGTATGGCGTTAACTTTATAGTGTAACACCAGGAGATTCACCCCAAGTCCTAATCAATAAAAGCCCCTAGTGAGCTCCGGACTTATAAAGAAGAAGATGAATAAGGCTTCACTCAGGATGCATCTAAGAATTAACACCCAAAAAAGACAAGGTAACTGTTCGGATCTCTATTACCAATAAATAGTATCGACTAAAGAGTATCATCTTTATGATATCAGTATGCTGATGTTCATGACTGCAGGCGAGCCTGAAGGAAGAATCCTCTGAAACACCACACTATCGTGATGACTCTCGGACTTCCAATGGATGCAAGAGTATCATCCCAACAACCGACACTTCTACTCGAGGACTGACAGTCTAAGAATGCGACAACTCCAAGTATGGACTTGTCTAAAAGAAACAGCAAAGTAGTTTCGCCTCAGCAGAAGGAGTAGTGAGGACTCGAGAGAATCGTAGCTGAAGAATCGTCTGAATCACCACGCTATCGGGCTGATCCTCAGACTTCCTTTGGACTCCAAACTCTCATCTTGCTCTCTTCCCAATCAACAACTTGCTTTAATGAAGGTACTAAGAATAACCAAGTATAAAGAGTGATAGATGTATCCGTGGTATAGAACTGAATAATGAACGTACAACTCTGGCCTTCACAGGAGAAGTATCATTGTTGACTTTGATACAGAACTAATAGATAATACACAAGAATGAAGTTAAGGCTTAACCTGCAGGTCAAGAAGGTCAATAGGTATCCGTAGATTAATCTTACTATAGATTGTACGTTGATAGTACATCAACAAAATGTATTTTAGTCACTGGGAGCTTCCAGGAGTGTGTGAGAGGAGGCGGAGTGTGAAGTTAGAAGCGTCAATTGCAGGAGAGGATCAGACCCTAGGAGGGCATTCGGGCTGGCCTTCGGAGTAACTGGGATCTGTGATGACTGGTACGGGAGCACCACGGGAGTGGTTATGATAAGTTTGGGAGCACCTTGGACTGTCGCCCAACCAATGCGGGAATCCCATACTAACTCTGAGAGATGCCTTGGCTCTTAGGGATATTCATTCAAAGAACTGCAGGCGTTACCTGAGATTCTCCGGAGGTAAACGAGCAATAAGAATACCCTCCACGTATGATGCATAGATTATTGTTCATTATCACCTTCTAAATCATACTATAGTACTCAGCATCTCATTCCACATTCTACTGTTTGCATCGCTACATTAAGGTGAACCAAAGAAAATGACGAGTGATTGAAACTTAGAAAGCAGGTGAACCAGAAACAATGACCCGGCCAAGCGATCGAATGATATCAATCGAACATGGTCTAAATGTCGTCCACTGAATCTCCCATCTCATCAGGGCCGACAAAGGCAGCAACACACAATTGATCAACGGCGCAAAGAAGCTGGAGGTGCTCCTTGTATTTCCAAATCATTCGGGCCTGGTGAGTGGGTGAAACTGCATTCTAATGTCATTTGGCTCGATTTGTGATATCTAAAGGGTTGGAATTGAGAGGTTAGCTCGCAGTGAATCATAATGGAGTTTGAAAGGCAATATGATGATTTCGCGGGGAAAAGAGGTATGCCACCAGGAAAGGAGGACTGCCTGATGTGGAGTGCAGGGTAGGCAAGGGGAGTGATGATGGTGATGGAGGAGTGCGGAATGAAATTGTGGGGCACAAATCCAGGCCAAGGAGCGCCTATCCAGCGGAGCAGCCCATCTATACTGAGCATCGCCGAAAGGGAGGGAGGTGAAGTGCCTGCAATGAAATAGAGGCGCTTGGGATCGAGGTCGAGGAGGGGTTTGAGGAGCGCCCATTCCAGAGGAGGAGCGCTGTCAGAATTGCAGTATGGAGCCCTGAATGAAATATCAAAGTGCCAATCCAGACTGAGAAGTGCTGACAAGGATTGAAGAGCACTTATTATGGCGGAAGACAACCATGGGGGGGGGGGGGGATGTATGAAGCAGCACACCATGTGTAATTGAGGAGTGCAGAGGCTTCTGCAGTAAGACGATCCATCACCGTGGAAGGGCACAATTTACCTCGATATTCCTCTTGAGAACACAGATCTGTAACCTCCCTGCTAGTGGCATACACAGACAGCGCACAATGAATAGCTGCAGCCACAAGGGATAACGTCTGCGGTGTGAGCGGTTGAAAGAACTGCGTTGTGGTCGGTTGTCACCCCAAGCTATTCGAAGTGAAGAAAAACTGATGGTAGATCAAGTCAAGCACTTCCTTCTGCATGAACCAGGACTTCCTATCATCGATGACTTTCGAGAGAGATGAATCATCAAACAGGAGCTCCTTAACCTGGATTCGAAGCACAGTCGCCGATCTTAAATCCAAGCAGTAACTTCGGTCAATTATTCGACGAGCTCGATCTGCCAAACACCATTGAAAAGTAATAATCTTTAGCTTGAACTATGTATATAGTTGGGGATTAGTATCATCGCAAGTCCAATTGAGGAGCAGAAAGCAGAGTAAACACCTCCGGCTTCTCTGGTTTGCGGATCAATATTAAGACATGGACCACCGGGCATTTGACACACGGCTGGTGTACGTTCAGGAGCACCTGCTCTTGCCCACTGTCGATCTAGGGCTTGAATGGTTTGTTGCCCAAGCTTCATCAACCATCGAGTACTTCTCAACGGAAATGATTGGCCAGGAAGTCTTGGTGAATACCATTGCCTCCATGAACCATTTTGCTACCTCATAGGTAGCCATTTGGTGGTGAAGAACGTTGTGATCTCCACCGGCCTGTGGTTGAGAAACACTATGGTCTCCACCAGCCTTGGGAAGCGGGAGGGCCTGGGTGGGTACAATGTCAGACTCGTGTAATCTGTTGATGGTTGAATTTTCCTGTTTGAGCAATGGTGATCTCATGGCCACGGCTGGATGTCATAGATTTGGAAGTGATGTGTCGGCAATGACAGTATCGGCACGTTTCCGTTACTTTCGCAGTGGAACCCTTGTAGTTTGTATTATCTTATCACGGCGCGGCTGGTCTAGATGTAGGACGTCTTGCTGGTTGTCCAAATTGTCTTCTTCAATATCGGATGACAAGGTGGACTCTCCAGCATGTTGACTGCCGCCATCTCTGATCTCCTTCCAATCAGTATCGTCATCATCCTGGTTCATATGGATCATTGCGCGGACATTAGATATCTCTACCACTATACTTGAAGGTTGGAGTTCGAACAGTTGATCGGCAATGAAAAGTGGCTGTCGCGTTGTTTGCACATGCCGGCGCACGCTCAAGGTGTGCTTCTTGATACTTCTGTGAAATGTGATTCCTCACCTGGCTGGCCATAGGTTCCATGTCGATGAAGCGAAGTTGCGGAATGTAGTCAGAAGCATATAAGAGTTAATACAGTAGGAAGTTTAAGAGAATAACAGGAAAATAGGGCAACAAAGTAGCACGCTGTCGAGGAGGATGCAATTCGAGGGGTGCCCGGAAAGAGTCCGGCAGTGTCTGCGGTTCATAATTATATTGTCAAAGCTAGTTCTGTGTTGTGATTTAGTAAGCGTCAGGTGCACCGGATTGGATGGATTCATCATGCCCCCAATTCCCAAATGTTAGCATTCATATCCCAATACCCTATTGATGCAAGAATAGGAGGTTGGATTAAGCCAACATACGTAGAGTTTGAACCAGATGCACCTGAAGAACTCGAGACATTAACATGGTTGTATCACTAACTAACTCTCAGGGCTGGACATAGGTGGAATACTGAGAAATGGGTTGATCATGATCGCCCCCGCATACAACTCCGCCAAATGCAGTTCATTATGCCTCTACTTCGAGCAGATGAGAGGTGACCGCACGGCCCAGAATTGTGGGTGTGTTGAAGAATCCTGCAGGACTTGGACAGAGGATAGAGTTGGGACCTTCGTGTGTGGCAACAGTTGAAGTGACATTCGTTCAAACTGAGTTTGATGTTGATAGTGGATAAATATGAATCTCTGAATGTAGTATACCAGTCAGATAGACACCCCATTCTGATGATATTCTGTTGTTTTTGGATTCTGCAGCTAAGTTAGCAGTTGATTAGGCGATAGTGGGTGCCGAACTTCACTTTCAGCGGTCTGAGTCTGCTGAAGTCACAATATATATGTAGTCAGTGTAAGAGAGGGCGGGGAATTGGGGTTTACAAAAGAGATATTCAACATAGAGAAAGAACGTTAAAGGTAAAATGAAGACTGAGGGGTAATCTAATCGATTCCAGTTCTCGTCAATGCCAAGATTCCTAACGACTGGGTCACAAATCGTCACTCACATTAAGATGTTGGGCATACTATCGTGTAAACACTGCATTATTCAATCACAAACATTATGAGTCTCAATGCTACAATGTTGACTTAATATAAATATTGGCATTCAGAGCAGTGCATAAGAACAATATGAATGCATAATGAGGCTTCATCTGACAGCGGAAAGATGAATGACAGCATGCAGTTCGGGGCAATTGAGGTGCAGCTAGCAGTGAACTGGCATGCAGGATACAATCCAATAGCTGCAATTGCAGGCCTGCGTTACTTTGACAGTTAACTTGTACTCTCAGAAACTGCCATTTCTTTACTCGAGCTTTCATCACGATTTGTTGTTCCTACACACTTGCGATTGGATGTTGGCGGAAATCAGATATCGTCTGGTTATGATTTGTCACAAACTTCTGGTGTTCAAGATATGCGGTGGGTGAAAGCTTGCGGGTCACCGAGTGAGCTGCTGAGCAGAGACTGGCATTCCGATTCTATCGCTTCGAGCTCTGATAATCGAAATTGGTTCAAATAATCTATTTTACGATACGGTTTTTGGCTGCCCAAACATACATGTTAGTCAAAAAGTAGTCAAGTCTGCACTAGAAGCGTTGTGAATTTAAGCCAATTTGAGGAAGGGTGGTATACAAGTGAGTGGGAGTTGCCGGTCATCTGCAGAATCGCTGAGCACATGCTGTCTTTTGAGGTTCACTCTGCCAAGCTGCACCTCAATGATGCAGCCCAATCGACAGAAGCTACTGTAGGATCTTGGAAATGTAAGGTCCGAACACACTTCTTAGTCAACATTCAGTCAAGTGTGGGTACTTATCGGCCAGGGCAGTGCATCTGCGGTAAGTGTGTAGTGGACACTTTCCTCCAAAGGATAGGTTTACACGGAGCATGCCAGTTATGGCATTTAAGCGGCAGCCTTCACATACCGGTCAAGCATAGATTCAGATATTAGCTGGGTTCCAGCAGGATGAGCCCTGCCTGCACCTAAAAGTATAGTGTCTGACAGATGACACTCTGTGTGCTGGCAGCTACAGATTCAAAGGTAATGGAAAGTGGGTACTCACGGTTCAGAGGCGTGCCTGGGGTGGGATCATATGTGAATTATGAGTGTCTGCATGTCAAAATTAGCAGTTGAATAAAATATGCGTACGGTGTCAAATCTGAAACCGTCAAACTCGACAGGAGAGTGAATCCCAGGTGTCCCTGAACTTTGTTCCTGAGCAAGGAAATACATGGCTGGATTCTTCTGGTAAGCCTGCAATACGCGAGCCGTGTCATAGGATACGATACATCAACTCGATATTGCTCAGACAGTCTTTCTATCCCTGGATGATTAGAGATATACTGAGCTGGATCAGTCTCAGGAGAGTTGAGATGTTAATAGCGATACTCATTTGCAATTGACTGTAAATTATTCATCATTAATTATTCAGCATTGTTGAGGCAGTGAATATCGCGAATTCTTTCGCAATTCTAGTGTCCGGTGCGCCTGCACTGGACAAGAAAAACATGATTTGAATCACACATGGAGGTTCTGGCACACCTGATAACTGGAATCCCGTTCGCAGGATTCGGTACGACAATTCCACACGGACAGTGTACGATGAAAATGATATGTGACTGCAGCATCGTCCAATTGACACAACGAGATATGTACAGCACCGCAGAATTTATCCTAGTCGGCCATTAAACTGGCGCACCTGCATTTCATCACCGATTGGAGCATCGAAATGAGGCAATCTTACTGTTTACCAGATATCTGTTGATCATAGATTTCATCCCATATTCATCTCTATAATCAACTAACACAAAATGGAATCAAGCTCTAACCAATACTCCCCATGAGTGCCTCATTCTCCATACCATTTGCCTATTGTGCATCAGTTGGTGGGATCGTGTTGATAGAATGTTGAAAGAGGCGTGCCTCGATTACACAGCCCAGATAATAATCGTTCATCCACACCATCTGACGGCGTGAAATCTCCTCGCTCTGTAAGCTGCTTCGTGTGGTCTTGGCGGCTCTCCAGAATCTGGTATATCGTCGAAGTGGTGATGTTTGGTCGGCTGATCAGGCCATGCAGGACTTTCATTTGAGCCACTTGAGAGAGTTGGTTGAGATCACTCGCTCTGTTATCATAACCACCGGGTCCAGTGCTCAATAGACAGATGTGTGGAACTTTGTTTTGTCCCAGTCGGACAACCCATTCAAATGCCTGGCGCTGCTCATTCAATACCCAGATCGTCTGAGTTATTACCGGATGGTTTGCTGTTGTGAGATTTGGGCCTGTCCCACCCACTTTGGGTGTAGTTATGAATGCAGAGGGAGTTGGAGAATCTTGGAATTTGAGCTGCCTTTCTGTGCGCTCATCGTTGCCCATTTCCGCATACATGTAGAAACCATCCAAATGATCTGCAAAACACTTTGTCAGCCTCCACTTCAAATGATGAATTTGGCCTGGCAGCGGACAAAAAAGCACCGCCTTTGGAGGAGGAGGTGCGCGAGGCAAGGCACTTTTAGTACTTTCCTGCTCGTGCAGGAGCGCCTCATTTGATGCTTCGTCTTTGTCAGGCTCGGGATACTCTGCAGGATCTTTGACAAGCATTGGCGGAAATGTGTCTCTCATCCATCATAAAATGGGAGAATCCCTGGAAGTGTTGAGTGGCCATTCATTGTACCATTGTCCAGAAACGTCATTCCGATCATTGGGGTCTCCCAATACCAATGAGAAGCATGCCAGCCGCCATCTATGAACCCTCCATGCTCCTGAAGCACCTCGTGAAGTGTATCTCTCCACAAGGTTCTTCAGTTTTGCTTGCTCTTCTTCAGTCCATTCGAGATCAACAAGGTGTGCATTGTCCTTCGGTGTTCGAACAAGTGGGTTCCCATTGGTAAGTTTCCATACTGATCACCTCCTGATCGTCCCAGGTTTGGCAATTTGGATCATCGGGTGTGCAGCATCCTGTTGAGCGTCTTTGTCTCCAGTGCGGATAGGATGCATCGAACACTTCACCACGGAGTACTGTGCCTCGGCGCCGTGCTTTTCCATTATAGTATCATCCTATGGATATTCTGCCGCACCTGACAACAGCCACATCGTCTGAAAACACCAGTCATAGAGTGAATGGCAACCCGGCGTTGCAGTGACTTGAAGTTTGAATCCAATTCTCGCACTCATCACAATTCACCAGCCCACACTTTATTTCATCTTGTTCCGATGAGACTCAGCAAATATCCCAAAACTCCATGAACAGTGTGAGAGTTGGCCATTGCTTGATGGTTTCGCTCTGGATCTCAAGGTATCATACGATAGAAGGTGGATATTCCATCGGTTTTCTGGCTCGTCCAGACTGCTGTCCAGCTCCTCGTGTGTGAGATTCGCAGTTTCTGCGCGCAACAAGTTAATGAGTTTAAAATCAGTTACAAATGTCATCTCGTCGAAGACACTCTGGAACCTCTGTGCAACTGTGGGAATTGTCACCCCCAGGATTGGTGCAAGGGCGGATGTCAGCACTGGATGCCCCTGCAGTGGAGTTTGCTGGTTCTCCATGAGGTGGCGGGGCACTGAGTTATGAGTCGGCAGAGGATACCATTCCTGTTCTTCACCAATTATCCCGGGAAAGTCGTTCTGTACCATATTCACCCACTCCTGAAGGGTATTCCCCCACACAATCGACAGCGTTTACCCCATTACAACTTTGTCAGTCAACAGTTGGCAAATCATTGCTGCTGCCACCGAGGTGAAAGTCTTTCCAAGTTCCATTTCATCTGCCACCAGTGCTCCTGGCATATCAGCATCCCAAACACACCTCCTCCCAATGAACCAGATCGCTGAAACCTGGTGCGCCAGAAAGTTCATTCTGGGCAGGCCTGGAATTGAATCCTTGTGGCCTGGACCACGGTTATCTATCGATTGACGAATCGGATGAGCATTCAGCAGCCGGACCGCCTCCTCGAGTCACTCGTGTTCAAATTTGTTGGTGATTGTGTTGACAACAGTATCCAATACTGAACTGGAATTTTCCGGATCAAGGTCCTCCTCGCCATCCACTTCCTCCTGAACTTCTTTTGAACTTTGGTCGGTCTTCTTTTCGTCCTCAATCATCTCTTTCAGTTGCTCTGATGTAGGATGTGCAGACAGGCTCATACTCTGGCGCTCCTGAAATTTACGGCAACGTTTGGGATTTCACAGACACGCATCTGGACCCATCAAGTATGTGGAATATAATCAATTCTATTCACTCAATCAGAACTTACATTAATACTGCTATCAGTCTCTTTCCCACCTGGCTCCGCATCCACCACTCTTTCATGTTCATAGGCGCCTTCCCAAGTCTAGGTAAACAGACTAGCAGTAGGGCATGAGTAACCTGAAGAAAGCTAGCGGGGATTACCTTCACCGGTCTAATTACATGCTCCGGAATATCCTTCACTGTAGCTGCCTTCATTTCTACTAACAATAGTTTCGTATCGTGTCCCAGTTTCAACGTGAAGGCATTTGAAACGGAACATCTGTATGAAATCTGACCATATACAGGGTCATTCATCGTTTGCCCCAGTGCGTATAATCCGATATACTCTTCGTCCAATTCTTCCTGTGTCAAGTTGCATTTGAATGTCGCAGTCAGACAGTATGGTTCATTTGGGCTACAATTTTGTTCGATGAAATTAATCAGCTCCTCCCAGTGCCTCACATCTCAGTATGAAGATTGGAGTTGCATGCTGGATGTCTGGTGATTATTGCCGTTTGGCTCTTGACGAATCACAACCATGAAAGTTGTGTTCAGCAACTCTGGGAGGTTATCTCTCGCTTCTTTGCCCGCGCGATCACCCAAATCTGTCACTTGTTGCTTGTTGCTTGTTGCCCCGCCTTCCCTTCTTCCTCGCCTACCGAACCTTGCTTGCAAAATTCTTCAAAACCATCTCCACGTACTGTCGCCGAATCCATTCGCCATTATCGAAATCTTCCACATGCAGCCAGGGCTTGAAAGTCTCCAAAACATCTGCAACTGTCGTCTCCCAGTCCAGGGGTCCATCTCGCAGCTATTCCTGATGGTTCTGTCCCCGGTTAATGGACAGATGCTTCTTCTCAAGAAACCCTGCCACTCATACTTTCTTCCACTTGTTGAACGTACTAAAGTTGGGCTGCCCCATTCTTTTAGCGAATTGCTTCAAGGAGAATTCCATTTGTTTTGAGCAGATTGGGGCTTGGTCTTTGGCCCCACCCAAGTTCGAAGAATCGTCGCTCTCATAATCTGCATCGTATTCGTCGTAGAAGATCTCTGGCAATGGGGGCAAATCGGTAATCCCGGCATCATCTGTCCTCCGCGGATCCACAGCTGGTTGAAATCGTTTCGTTGGGTCTCTAATGGGTGATCTACCAGGTTCGCCGGAAAGTAGTTCTGGAACAGTAGCAGCGGAAGAGGTCGGACAAATGACTGGATTGTTTCCAGGCAGTGCTGGAGGCACTCGAGGTGCTCCTGCAGATGACGGCCCATGTCCTGTGAATTGCTGAGGGGGGATCATTTGAGGTCAGCCATATCCTCCTTGGGGGAAATGGTAACCTTGCCACGGTGGCCCATAACTCGGATATCCTTTGGTTGCACCAGAGCTTGGTTGTGAGCTGGGTGTCATGTTGACTGGAGCCTGGTGGTAGAACTGGGGAGCGCCTAGAAATCGTGGCTGCACAGGCGGGTAACTATACCCTGGTGGTGGTGGTGGTGGTGGTGGTGGATGAATGTGATTCGCAGGTTGCCTGAATCGAGTGTCTTCGCTGGGTGTATTTCCATCATCAATATCTGATGCTCCCACATTGTCATCTGGGCATTGTTGTGATCCAAACAGCCCACCTGTTGGAGCCATATTGGTTGTCTTTGGCAGAGATCTATTTGTCGACATCGTATGTCAACAAAGGATGATAGTTATCAAATAATCAATTCAATTGGTGATTTCAAATGATGCGGAGTATGGTTGAGAATATTGAAGATAGCAGTGACCTTCAGCAGAATGAAGGCCTCTTATTTGCATCTTAGTTGTCACTAACTGTGGTGTTTCTCTTTGCCTTTGTTCCCATGAAACCTAGCTGAGAAAAAAAAATCATAATCACACACTTCCCGCCTTTCTTTGTTATATGCTCCATTTGGTATAGTAGGATCCTGGATAGAGGCTCACCTTTGTTCAGTTCATGACTGTAAAGGTCATAGAAGGGATACGGCATGATATCTCGAGGAACCCAACAAGAACTATATCTGGTTGGAAGTTTAGCCCGACTAGGCATTTTACACTCAAAATGTGTGTGTACAACCTGCACATCATTCAATATGAGGCCTTGTTAGTCGACCAGCAACAGTGAATAATTCCTTTGGAGCTCCTTGTGTTAATCTTGTTGTCACCTCAGGATCCACCCACCAGTCAAGGATCGTTACTGAAGATAACATCCTACCAGCATATCAGTTCCCAATGATCATTGAGCGGGCATACAGCCACATAGGAAACCTACCTATTCATTGTATTAAGCAGATGTTATCCACTACTTCCGGCTTGAGTGGAGATATTACCTGCAAAATGCCGCAATGACGTAGTATACGATAAGGCCGATCATAGCAGCACCTGATGAACAGTATTACACGTTGATCTCCGTGATGACATAAGTCACTTTCATTGCTAACAATTTTCAGTAGATAATGTGCAGCATTATTGTGTGGGATTTGATAGATATTATCTTAGTTTGTAAAGAAAACTGATGGTAAAGTGACTTTGTTTTACCCATTCTCTACATTTGGTGGAGTGTGATGCGGCTTTGAAAGTGATATGCTTACCTGAGTTGGAGTTAGCTCACTTTCAAACAAATACCTTTGAGGCTCAAATCCAGCAAGAAACCATACCCCCTAAAGCATCATCGAGATTCGTCAGAACAATGAGCAATTCTCACATATGGTCAACACTCGCCAGAAACATGTGAAATGCTGTATTTGCAGAAAGAAATTCTGCAATGAGAACCAACTGGAAGCTCACTATCAACAATATCACTCGATATCGATGAATGAAGGGCAATTACCCAACAGGATTCTAGGACCTGCAGGCTTCCCTCACCCTGAGCCATCATGGTTGGACTACAGTTGGTGCACCTGAATGGCCATCGACAAGCTGTCAATTCATGATGTCCTCATAGACATTGTACCACGTGCACCACCACCTGAAGATACTCCCAAAGAAGAACCAATAGACCCTCAGCAGCCTGATCTCACCTGTACCCCTGATCCAACAAAGACAAAGGCTCATAGGCAGGTAGTTGGAGTGGAAAATGCGGGGGGGGGAAGCGTATGGCAAAGCAACTGGATTGTACAACAAGCATCGCAAGTACTCAGAACAATGGGATCCATGGCATCCATTTCGGTCGGCATATGAGTTTCACCAGGCTCGATCATTCAGCCAGCAACCGAAAACCTGGATAGATCAACATCTCAGGTGTGGACTGGATACCTTCAAAATCGAATCCTTCCAATCTGTAGATGCCGTGTGAAAAGTCCTCCTTGAACTGAATTCTGGGCTTGGCGATGATAGTGTGAATGAAGATGACTCACATATCTCTGGAACATTATACTACAGGGATATTTTCAAATGTATCCAGTTCCTCCTAGGACATCTTCCTTTTCAGGCACACTTCGATTTTGAATCAATGCGCCTCGCAGCCAATGAGGGCCATCACACATTCAGCGAGATGAACACGCGCGATTTGTGGTGGGATACAAAAGATCAACTTCCTGCCGGAGCGACGATTGTTACAGTCATTTGTGCATCCGACAAGACTCACTTAGCAGATTTCTCGGGCGATCACCATGCCTGGCCACTGTATCTCACAATAGCTATTATTCGAAAAGATATCCCCCGTACACCTCCAAAGCGCACCTGGATTCTCGTTGGCCTGATCCCATGTCCCTAGAAATGTGCCAAAAACATCGAGGAAACATGGCATTCCGCGGTTGGAACTGTGCCATCTCAACTTACGCATCTTGACATCGCATGCTCCGGCTTGAAATGAGATTGTGCTGATGGGTTCCGGTGGAAATGTTACCCGCTGTTGGCCGCCTGGGTCTGTGATTATCCGGAACAAGTCATGGTTGCTCAAGTCTCATATGGCTCATGTCCAATGTGCGATATTCCTAAAGGTGGGCCGACAGGGCACTCCACCTCTCGACAACTCGATAACTAAAGAGAGCAGCATATTTACTAGCAGCTGCTGGAGGACAACAATATTGATGCTCTGCACACTCTAGGTGTCCACCCAATCTGCAACCAGTTCTGGCAATTCCCTCTCTGCCATGTCTATTGGCTTTGGCAGCCTGATGAATTTCATCAGCTGCTCCTGGGTTTAGTAAAAAACTTATTGCATTGGCTGCTCAAATACCTGAAAGCGAGACGGGTTGAGGATCAATTTGACAATCGATTCACATTCGTGCCACGATATCCTGGCCTCCAGCACTTGTCCAAACCACTCCATTCTTTGAAAAGCGGCACCTGGCAAGGTAAAGAGATCGGTGGAATGATCAGAACACTGGCTGGGAATTTCGCTCCAATTCTTGTCTGCTGCAAGGATGACGGGAAAACTGCCGCTTAAATGGCCTCTGATGAAATCGTAATGGTAGCTGTGCGGGCATTATGCTAAATCTCTCTACTCGTTAGCCAAAGAAACACTCTGCTCTATTCCTCAAAGCACAAGACAGTGCACTCAAGCGATTTTACCATAAGAATGAAATTTTTTGAGAACAGTAAATGTCGAAGTCTGCGAAGGCCACAGTAGATGACCTGGTGGCAACGGAAACCTAGCAGTTACGCTAAGTAATAATTCTTAAGATTCTCGCCGCAATGGAAGCCCTTGCGTATTGGGCTGAAAAGGTTTCCTCAACACAATGCAGGCAATTTCAGGTGTGCCTGAATAGAGCATGGCAAGCAGCAACCACTTGGTCAGATGCTGATCATCAGAAGACAATCGAGCGATCGGAGTGCAAAATCCATCAAGTTACACGCGCTGAATGGGAGCTTTTCAATGGATCGTTCGAACGTCATGAGCGACAACTATTTCAGGAAGTCGGGACCAAGGCAACCTGTCGCAGAAGCATATTTGCCAAATGACTTGCCCTAATCAAAACTCCTGCCGAAGACGAGGCTTATGTAGCAGCATATATGACCGCCGGCAAGCCAATGCAATTTCAGATCGGCCTATCCGATGCTTATGGGGAAGCCACGACCTGGAGCTTGGCTGAAACGGAGCGCGTCACAATCCAGCTTGAGAGTGAGATTTATGGCATCCCCTCGAATGAACAGAAGCATTGCAAGAAGGAATTCTCCATCCGCATGATCGAGTTTGAAGCGTTATGGGGGACAATTGTCATTCAGGCACTCCAGTGAACCATTGAACTGCGTGTAATCCATTTCGGATATCCCATGGTGGATATTGTGAGGCATATATCAGAGTTAATTGGCAAAATGTGATTCGGTGACAATTTCACTAACGATATATATGAAGGGCTACATATCGCCAACGTGAAAGAGGCATATCGATCTAGCAACAAAGTCAATTACATTCGGCAGATGCTTAAGCATGATGACCGGTGTAGTGGTCTTGACTCCATGTAGGAGACACTGTCATATCTTGCACTCGAAGGCTGGTACGATGTTGACTCTCCAAATGTTTTCAACCAACTGTCCGCTACCGATTAATAGCGAAGTACACGCAGAGCCCATCTGTTACTTCTCCAAACAATTCAGGATGATCCCTTTATCTGCCCTGTATCACAACAGGTATATCATTTGAGAGAAACGGATGTCCATGGAGTGTGCAGAAGTATCAATTCAACCTCACTCAGAGATGCATCAGAAGAATTTGGAATTCCCCACTTTGGACAGCCGTTCTGGGCTCAAACTGAAGAGGACTGGGGACCTGAAGTTCGTGGACTCGTGCTCGGATACGATCAGAATATACGTAGTGAAATTGTACCTACTATACTCCAGAATTGGCTGTTGTACTACTGTCGACCATTTTACAATCCTACTTAGGTTAAGCATCTGGGACTTGATCGCAAGGTAAAATATACCGATGCCAACCAACGGATCACGCCTGAAGCTCATATCATCTGGGTCCAGTATACCCAAAGTGAAGAGAATGACCTCGACAACACCTTCCAAGGACGAATTCCATCATTTTGTGTATTATACTTCAGCTGGACTCCACCGAATCAGATCCTCCAATCTCAGCAGCGCTCGCCAGCTGGCAATGCAATATCGACGTTTTCTAAGAGGTGCAAAAAGACCCAACAATGGGTATTATTTCCTTGAGCTCAATAAAACGTGGTGGTGATTCCAACCAAGTTCCAAGATCTTCATGGTTGGGCTGATTGTGTTGACGGGTTCAACCGGGTGGTCAAACAGATGAATAAGATGCATATTGAACCCGTTGGGGCAATAGTTGGACTGGCGCATTTGGTGCGGGAGAATGCTGCATCGGGTGGCATCGATAGCGTAATGCTTGTAATTAATCATGTTGATTTAGATACGTACTGGACTGTATCTCAATTAGATCAGAATGCCTGATTCAGGTGTGTAGCTGTGAAATAGTATATTGAATTGTACTATCCGATATGGAACATTATATATTGTCACTCCCAGAACGTCAGGCTGCCGGTGCACCGGAATAGTCTTGGCAACGAGTAGTCCCAGCAGCTCTGACATTTTGCCAACTTAATTGCAGGATTTTATAGCATTCTGAAGATAACGTCATACTCTGTAGAATATTCTTGTATTCTGTTCCGCAACTTCAGGAGCATTGAAGAGCACCTGAAAGTACGTCTCAGAGCACATGAGAGGCACATCGTTTTGCATTCAGCCTGTTTGGGACCTGCTGGGAGATTCTGGAAACCTCGGTGCGGCGGTCCAGAATAGCTGAGCCGTTGAGTTATGACTTCCGAACAATTTTACATTTTGCTGATGTATGTTATCAATGTCCTTCCACCAAGTCGGTATCGCTGATATATATCGGACTATCCACAACCTTAAGAACCCAATGACTGCCAAAGCCTGTTTCGGATTTCACATTCGTAACTGCCTCTTCATCCTAGGCCTCTACAATTGATAATCGAATTCTATCTCCCAGGAGTATTTACAACATCATCAAGGTGATATGCTCGTATTGCGACACAATTGCTATTGGCGATACCTCGTATGAACACGAGCTTCTCTGAAGCCAATTATCATTGAACAAGTTCATGTCACCAAGACCCAATGAGAGTGCCCTCTCATATACCCACCGGGTACTTATGGGTTTAATGATTACCGCAAACGACAGAACCCTTAATTTAACTACGTTTCATTGGAGGCAGATATACAGTAGTGTGCAACTTGACTGTTTTGCCATATATCGAACGGAGAGTATCCCGTGCCACTCAGGACATATCAATCCAAGGTGCCACTTGCCCAGACCAGGGAAATGTGGTCGAACTAAAGGTTATTCCTATCAGTCCATTCGGTGGACTGGGCTCAGATATATCGATGAATGGTTATCGACTCATCTCCTATATGACTCTGCATATCTTGAGATGCGATAGTGTTCTGACATTAACAACATCTCATCTCATAAGGAATGAACCATTGGACACGAGACAATAGTTGTTTGTTCGGCGACTAGGAATGCGGTTTCCTGCCGATAAGAAATGACCATTGACAATAAAGATCCTACGACCAATACTGAGTTAAAGATAATGCATATCTTATTTGCACTCGGCTTTATCGCGGTCATTGATCTTATTCATACGAATGTAGGGTAATGGAGATATTACCAATTGGTGAACACATCTGGAAGGTTGATCGAATTAGGAACTCCGAGTGATAATGCCTCATATTGGATTCAGTATCCATATTTGGATTATCGAGTGATCCTGAAGGATCCCGGAAGTATACCTGTAACACCAAAGCCGTAACAGACCATCACTTCACTATCTGAAATGTATGTTATGGCTGTCATTTGACTGATTAGAGGACAAGTTTTCTTCTGTGTAGCATGTAGGTTTTGGCTGACCTGCCATATCTCCAAAAAGTTGTGGACCTTGCCCATTGTATGGAATACTCTTTCCTCTGCCTCTCTCTCCATTTCAAAGTTGATTTCAATTTTCGTCGTATCCAATGCTGGGTCATCGGCTGCCAATACTCCAATATTGGCTCGGGCAAACTGTCTTACAACGACTGTTTCTCAAAGGGTCTTCCCTGTGGTTTATTACTGCCTGCACCTGATAATGTCTTGCCAAAGGGAACAATTGGCCTCCACTACCACAAGATGTGGTACGATAGATAACTCATCACATGCCACCATGGAGAGATATGCGTATTTTAACTGCGATTCCACATGTTGATGTTACCAGTTGGTGATATCCGGTATCCAAAATGCAGTGGTAATCTCCATGGGGTCAGAGTGGGAATCATTGAGATGCTGATCAGCTTTCAACCAGGGCTTCGGAAATTCAGGCGGTGAATCAGAATGAAGGATTGTCACTTTCAACATGTGTGCCATCGGATTGGTTCATCTGGGTGTTGCTTCAGCCTCATTTCTAGGCATTAAGTATACTTCACCATCACTTGACCAATTGTATGATTGAAGAGTAGCTTAACCAAATGTAGAATCCATTGCGGAGGGGAACAGATTGTTGATTGGTACACTTTCAGGTTGAATAACGGGGAACCACCTACTTTTGCCACGGTATTCATTCGCTCCATACTTCAGAGACACCTGCTGATATTGGATAGTATAAGAAGACTCGTCCTCAGAATTAATATTCATTCCCTTGTGCCACTTCCTGAATGATCACAACTTGTAGAACTAACAAAGAATCTGTGTTGACATGAGTAGCATGACTGTCATTGAAGCAACTTCAGCATAATATTTCGACAGCTTCTGTGAAGCAAACTTCACAGTACTGTATCCGTCTTCCTTCAATTGAGTCCTCATCTGAAGGAAAGCTAGAATAACGCCATCCGTATATCAGCAAAATGTAATTCGGTCTGGAAGCCATACGCAATCCTCCTTGACACTCCCGTGGCCCTCACCAGTGTGTCTAAACACTTCTCGATGCTCCCAACCCCTGTGGAGCTTTGCAAAGTGCTCTCAGACTCTGCAAGAGCATTCTCATGTGCTCCTGAAAGCACCTGCGGTGGCGGAGGTGCATTTAGGAAGCTACGAAATTTGACTATTCAGATAGTCAAATTGTGGAGCTAGTGCGATCTCTGCACAGGTCTGAGTGAGACTTCGAGAGCAGCTTAGACCACTGTACAAGCTCTGTGGGACACTTGGTGCCATATTCTCACACCAGTGGTTCTTACAGTTCCATAACCACAAGGCGTTTCATCGATCATATTGGTCTGTTACATTCACAAGATTCGCTACATCATAATATGGCATGTATTATCTAAGTCTCACTATATATGTTGTAAAGGCATAGGCCTGTTTATGGCCTCGTAGGAAGGTATATCAGTAGATATGGTTGCAAACATGGATGTCAATATTGTAAAGCAGGATGAAGGTAAGATTATCACTAGAGATCTAAGGCTGGTGGCGAGCCAACTATATATGAAGTAGGTGTTACCCGGCCCTGGACACGTAAAGTGCAGCTGTGCCATTGGCTATATATATACGGAGATACAGGGATAATGGAGATGGACTCAGCGACAGGCAGTATATATTTGGACTATGCCGGGGTAGATAGATATCATCTCAATATACGAAATACACACTGGATCTTTCCCAGCTCTTGGTTTCATTCACTCTTCGGGAGCTTTTGTTCTTCCACACAATATGTGTCGTACATCATGGCCGGGTATCCCTTCATATCCTCTCATCTTCATCCTACGCACCTCGAGCTAGGGGCGCTCTTTCTCAAGAATTCCCTTCGGATACCATGCGAGGTACGGCGAAGTGTTGATGATGGGCTGTCTGCCATCTACCTGCATCGTTTCACCACACTGTGAACAACTGAACCTAGACATGCACTCCGAGGCCGTAATCGATTGAGTTCAGAGATACACTTTGAGGCTGTGATGGAGCGAGTTTGGAGACCGTAATCGAGCGAGTTTGGGGATACCGGTGGAGTCCGTGATGGTGCGAATTTGGAGGCGAAGATCGTGCGAGTTTGCAGACCATAACCGAGCGAGGTTGAAGATGCACTCCGAGGCCGTAATCGAGCAAGTTTGGAGATGCTCTTGGAGGCTGGCATCGAGCGAGTTTGGAGACCGTAATCGAACGAGTTTGCAGATGCACTTGGTGGCCGTGATGGTGCGAACGTGGAAGCCATAATCATGCGAGTTTAGACCTACACTTGGAGGCTGTGATCGAGCGGGTTTGGAGATCCTGTTGGAGGTCATGATCGAGCGAGATTAGAGCAGTGGTAGGAGGCGGTCACTCAGGAGGCGGTAGTTCGGGAGGGAGGCGCGGCGGGAGCCGCGACTCTCTTCATTGGTTAACTGGTAATTGTGCGAATGTAGAGAATTGAGTACACTGTCGTATGCCGAGAAATGAGAGGCTGGCTGGGAGCGGGAGACAGTGGATCTCGGGATGATGCAGTATGCGGTGTATGCTGTAGTCGGTGTTAACTCTTGATCATGGCATGGAGAGATAGAGAGCAATGACTTAACTTTGTGTTCTTATGTGATGGTAGAGTTGAGGACATGAAAGAGAGAGATGAGTGGGTATGGGGGAAATCATCATGAGAAACTGCGACTTAAGAGAATTTCGTGTGCGACTCTATTTAGCATCCCCGATATAGGAGGAACAAGTCCTGATCCGACATGTAATTACACCAATACGAGGTCTTCTAAACCCACTCAGGCAAGTCGTATCCCTGATTGCTCATATCGGCTCGTACTCCTCCACCTCCTTCTGATCTCCATCACCCATCTATCTCTGTCTTGTCCACAACTCTACCATGATCGCAGAACACAAAGTCAAGCCATTACTGAAACTGGCGGGGTGGGGCGTAGACGATATTCGTAAATCAAATGTCATATTGGAATCAGGCGAAGTGCTCGAAGTGCATATCGAGGAAATCAGGAAAAGACAAGAGTCGAAGCTGGTTCAAAGTTGTACTTGCTTTGCTATACAAGAGAACGAGTAAAGAGAAAAGATAAGAAAATCCTCTAATACCAAACAACCATTCTTTATATACACTTCATCTGCCATCCTCGAATCATTCCTTATGCTCTGATGTACCATCCGAATATCCAACCATGATCTTACCCACCACCATCACAACTCATCTCAGTACAACCACGCTACAATATCCAATGTCGCAACACCTCGAACGATTTCCTTATCATCACATATTCTACCGCCACCCTCTTACCATATTCCCACACCATCTCCGTGTCTATCCAAGTCTCCGCGTTTCTGTCTCACTAACTCCATCCATCTGCCCGATACTGTTCCCAAGAACCATCCAATCAATCAGTTGCAGCTCGGACCGTGACAGTATCCCCTTCCTAGGTTCGAGGTCTTCCAAGAACATTTTCCAACGGTGCTGGCTTCCCGGGGTATTGTTGATGAAACTCCCCTACTGTCTGTCACCCGTCCACGAACTTCGCAGGCTCCCATGCGAATGAATCATACCCAGTCCAATGTACCAGGTACTGTAACTGACTTCGATACATCCGACTATCTTCACTACTCGAAACCTGATAATCCTCTTCACTGTCAACTTTCACCGGAGGTGGCAGATCAGCTCATCGTCCAATCAGGGGATCATTCACCACAGGATCCAATAGGGAAACAGGTTGGACTCGAGGAATCCGTATCGACGGGGGTAACTCAGGTTCATATGCATATGGCGATATTCGACAAACAACAAGAAAGGGTCCCAACCGCTTCCAATCAAGTTTCCGTATAAGCCTTCGAGTTCGTATATGTCGGGTGTACAGCTACACTTGGGAGCTTTCATGAATATTGGGGGCCGGAGTTCGTCCTCAATTTGCTGCTTCTCCCTGCACTGCTGGACTTCATCTCATCTCTACTCGGAGGTGCTCTTGAATATGTTGAATCATTGCCTGAACCTCATCGGCATTCACACGTTGTTGATCTCGTTCCTTGGTTGGGTTTCCTCTAAATGACATCAGGGGGTCCGTACCCTGAACCGCATAAAATGGAGTACACTTAGTTGTCTCAGACACCCCATTATTTGCAGCAAACTCAGCCAACGGAAGCCACTTAACCCAATCATCCTGCTGATCATTGATGAACACCCGGCGGTACTGTTCCATACTGGCATTCATTCGTTCTGTCTGGCTATCTGTCTGTGAATGAAAAGCTGTCAACATCTTTCCATCAATTCCCAACCGACTGCACATCTGTTGCCACAAGGTTGATGCAAACTGTGGGCCTCGATCTGAAACAATGCTTGACAGGATGCCATGAAGGCGTACTACCTCTCGTAGGAACAACTCCGCCAATCCCAAAGCATCTATAGTCGTATGGCAGGGAATAAAATGTCGCATCTTTCAAAGCTGATCTACCACTACCCATACAGCATCGAAGCCTTCACACTCCAGTAACCCTACCACAAAATCCATCCATATATCCCCCCATGCTTCATTCGGCACAGACAAAGGCCGAAGGACCCCAAAGGTTGAATGTCTTGAGCTTCGGGACCACTGGCAATCATCGCACTGCCAAACCTACCGATCAACATCCTTAGGCATTTCCTTCCAGTAGTATCCTTGATCGATCAGGTCAAACGTCTTTGCCTGTCCCGGATATCCTGCTATCGCCGTGTCATGATGTTCCTGTATATTGCGTAGGTGTAATTTGTCACTATCTGGTAAATTTAAATTCCCTTTATATCTCATCCGTCCGTCATCTTCTATGCACTCCGGGATGGTGATTGCCTGTAAACAATTCCTCGTCCGAATTGCTTCCAATATTTTCCCTGGTTGTGGTTCAGTCCCATTTTCCTCTGTCATAAGATCGGAAATTGAGGCACGGCCCTGGATGGCCGGTCTGTCCGCCCACAAACCCATTTGTTTCAGTAGGTTCTGCGGCTTTAGAACTGCCTGTTCCATATTTTTTAATTTTCCATCCCCCCCCTGAAGGAGGTCTCCTGGCCTTCTTGTTACAGCATCTGCCTTCCCTTTCGATTTACCTGGTCGATAGATCATCTCACAGTCAAACCTGGGCAACAATTCTGACCACTGTGCCTGTTGTCGATTCAACAGCCTCTTTGTTATAAAATACCCGAGGCTCTTGTGGTCAGTTATCAATTCAAAGGGAAATGCAGCCCCCTCACCTTCTGGTCTCCATTCCTCCAGTGCCTTAATAATTGCCATAAGCTTCTTATCGTATATATCAGAATTGCATTTGGCTGGTGTATGTTGCTTTGAGTAGTAAGCTACCGGGTGTAACACCACGTCATCACCAGATTGAGATAAAACTCTTGCAGATACATAATCGGAGGCGTCTGTTTCAATGATCACTTCTCTATCGTGATCAAAATGTTGCAGTACTGGAGGTGTTGTTAAGGCCATTACCAGTGTTTTGAAAGCTAACTGTTGTTCCACCTCCCATACACATGGTTCATCTCTCTTGGTTAGCCTTGTCAGTGGCTCTGCTTCCTCAGCATACTTGCGGATGAATCGCTGATGATAATTGCAAAACCCCAGGAACTATTGTACTTCGAAGAGATTATTCAGCCTGCCATTCTTTGTCTTTTTCTATCGATTCACATTCCTCACAGTCTCAACCTTATCCGCATCCATCGATATCCCACTTGTTGATATAATCAAACTCAGGTACCTTACGGTTTCCTTACGAAACTTGCACTTTTCCGGGTTTAACTATAAACTTGCTTCCAAAAGACTTTGCATAACCCACTTCACATGATCCACATGTTCATCCTCCGAATCACTATATATCAATATATCATCCCGATATGCAGATGCAATATCATTCACAGCCTCCCGTATAGTATGATTGATATATCCCTGGAAGTCCGCAGTGGCGTGTGTTGTCCCGAATTGCATGACTGTTGGTTCAAACAATCCATATCTCGTCCGGAAGGTTAACTTATGTTCATCTCCCTCCTTCACCCCCAACAGATTGTATGCCCCACGGACATCAAGTGTTGTATAAATCCTTGCTTTTCAGAGTAAATTCAGAGTCTGTCGGATTATGGGGAGGGGGTACTAATTCTCCATGGTTATGCTTGTGATATCTCGATAATCAATGCAGAATCGAAGCCCTCCTTCCGGTTTCTTTGCAAAATAGACTGGTGCCACAAAGGGTAATGACGACTGACAGATGAATCCTTTCGACAGAGTCTCCACTATCCATACCCTAAGGACTACCAACTTGGCCCTTGAAATTGGGTAAAGGCGGCCCTAGGTTGGTGTCGCACCTTCCTTTGGGCGTACTTCATGATCAATACCGGGTCAATGTGGTGGGAGCTGATCAGCTAAAACCTCATTGAACAAAGATTGAAACTCATGATACTGTTTCGGAACAATCTCCTCCAATGGTCATTCCTCAAGATCCTTTGCCTCTATGGCTTTATTAATATCATAAAGGGATGCTTTAGACACATTAAGCTTCCCTTTCTTAACTGTCCAAAAGAATGAAGATCCATTAAGCATAACAATACTTCCTGGAAACGGTTGTTGTGGACGTATCCGTGGCTCGAATACTCCCCTCCTCAGTGGATACACTGGCTCCCGGGGTTCCTCTGTTTCTCCTTGTACTATAACTGGTGCATCATGGCAACCTGTCATACAGTAGTGTGATCCAAAAGTATCCGTATTGGATGCGAACCGTACTGCGACATCATGTAATTGTAACCAGGGCATTCCAAGTACAACTGGATACTGTCCTAACTTTGTAACAAACATGGGTAGCTGTTCCTTATGATCTTGGATCAACACTCCTACTGTGGCATCGTGCGTAATATCCCCAGACTCAATACGTCTTCCGTCAATAACCTCTACTTGCCATTTCTCATTCAACTCTTGGAGTGGAATTTGATGATGGCGAGCAAAATCTTGATCCAGAAATGCTATGCCTGGAGCCCCGCATTCGATGACTGAATGTGTGGGTATTCCTTGATCGTTCACGGTGAATGAGCAGGTTATAACGAAATGTTTCCCTTCCATTGATCTTTCGTTTACCTCCACCTTGCTAACTGAAAGACGCGAAATTCCAAAACATTTCAAAGCATTTAAAACAACACTTTGCCCGTCAACTGAAGAGCCATCCTTCTTCATTTGACTTGCACTGTTCCCAATTCCTTGGAACCTATCCTGGTTCCTACTTCCCTTACATCCGCTCCAGCCGCCTTGAACGTCTGAGCCTTCTTCCTTGCCGCACAATCTGCCACCCTGTGGTTAAACCCACCACAGTATTAACACCTCCCATCTGTAACAAATTTTTCCAACCTGTGTCGGACTTAGATTGGACGACCTTAGCCGGTGCTGACGTCAGGAAGAGTAAAGGCTCAATTTGATCTCACGTAGTATAGCACAACTGGTTGTGCCGTTAATGCAGATATCGTAACCAGAATAGCAATGTATTGACAAACAGGGAAAAATTCAGCGTAAGGCTTGAGTTAGTCCGGGAAGGGCAGCTACCTTTTAAGCATGAGCTCCATTTTCAACCGTGACTCATTAATCTAACTGGTTGGCATCTTACGCCTTCCCTGCAAGACTCCGATCCCCTTAATGCCTCATGTCCGTGCATGCATATGCTCCTGGTCGCTGACCCCCTGCATATCCCGCACCACGTCATTCTATGACTCCGATGCTTAAGTCTGTGCAGTTATCAGCATTATTACTATCGCCGATGTAGCTTCCTCTCCTGATCCGGTAGTCTTTACTTCTTGGCCTGCTCACCACTTCTATGGTGCGGGTTCCTTTATATCCTCTTGATTTCCTCCTCCTTTTCTCACAATATCTTCCCACGCTCTCTTACTGATGTTGTGCTGTCTTAGAAGTATCCCTTTTTATTGCCGGTCGCTGTGATCCGACCCCAGCCTCGTGAACTCGTCCGCTATCATCTCTCTTCCCGGTCGGTATTGTATCTCTACTGGGATGTTCTGTAGCAGTCCTTCCATTTCTCTCCATAGCTTTCGGGTGATCACGTGCTCGTTCGTTTACGCTAACAGGGGTTGGTGATCCACCTGGAATATCACCTTCTTTCCGTTCAGGGTCCAGTACCGTCGGTTCTTAGCCGCGTTGGCCATGGTGAGGAATTGTCTTTCCAATGTCGTGGCTTTCCTTTCGGCTTCATTAAAAAGCCCACCTCTGAACTCCAGTATTTGTTCTTCCCCTTGATGATCCACTTGATGGTATACCGCTGCCCAAGATGATGTGGACGCATCGGTTTCGAGATGTAATTGTAAATCCGGGTCATACTTGCTCAGTATTTGCGGGACTATTTTCAGCCATTCCTGCCATGCCTGCTCTTGTTCGGTCCCCCATTCCCATTTGACGTTCTTCTTGCACATTCGGGTTATGGGTTCGATAATTCCGTGAACTTTGGCGTAGTGCTTGGGATTGAATTGTAAGGTGGCCCTCCATTTTATGCCCGTCTTTGCAGGCATTGGTCGGGGGTACTGATGAAGCAGCCTGTGTTTATCGGGATCTATTTGGCATCCTTCCTTACTAAACTCGAACCCACAGAACAATACCTTCTCGGCATGAGGGGTGCTCTTTTTCCAGTTAACCGTGAACCCGTGGTTTTCACATGCCCTGAGTATTTGAGTGTTATACCGGATTATCTCTTCTTTGGTATCCGCGTATGTTAGGCTGTCCTCCATGTACACACACAGCCAAGTCTCAGGTTTCGCGATTGGTTGGAATTCTGTCCTCAATTCCTCGTCCGGATGGATTGAATCGAATATCCATGCTACGCAGGCCGACCATATTTCTGGGGCTTGTTTCAACCCGAATCGCATGATGTTCCATCCACAAGTTCTCCCCGTTGCTTCGAATGTGGTATACTTTGTTGATTCCTCCGTCATTGGTACTGTATGGAAGGTGTCATTAAGGTCGAATTGTCCGTATTGTTTCGCTATGGCTCACTCTAACATTTTCTCCATGTTTTTGATCTTTTATGGGTAATCCTCCGTGGTATCGTTGAGTTGTCTATAGTCCTGGCAGTACCTTTTGGTTCCGTCCTTTTTTGACGCGAATACTGTAGCGCAGGTAACTATCGGGTCCCATATCTCGTCTATCCACTGTCTTTAAGATGGTCTTGGATCGTATTGGCTTCCTCTTTTCTCTCTGCTTCAGACCGGTCTGGGGTATATCTGGCGTGCCATCTTTTCCAGCCTTGCTTCATTGTAAGATTGCAGTCGAACTGGGTGCTCCTTGGTAGCCCTTCTCTGTCTGACGGTCTCTCAAATGCTTTGGCGTACTTATGGTATACGTTAGGAATTACTTCCTGCCATGTTTTCCCCTCCATCTCTTTTTTCTTTTTGACATGAGCATTATCTATCATATGCTTGGCTATTCCGCTTAGCATTTTTCCTATAGGGTTATTTCGCCCTAGCTCTATATCTCCGCTTCCGAAATCATGCTTGACTTCCCAGTAGCGCATCCAAATGTATCCGAGGACCGCCTCATCTCCTCCCATCTCTGGTAGCACTGCGAACTCTACCATCATATCTTGCTCGAGTATCCTCGCTTCCCACCATGCGGTTGCTATGGCCGTGACTTGGGACCAATTCATTTGTTCGTAGGTCCTTGGTCCATCCTGGCTCCTGTCCATGTACATTGTATGTCCAAAGGCAAAGTCCTCTGAGCACATGTTGTCCGTGCTGCCGCTGTCTAATAGGAGTTTGGTGTTGCTGTTGCTTTCTGAGTGGCATGAATAATCTCCCATCGCCGCTAAGTACATTCCATTTCCCCCGCTCAATCGTTCTACCGTGTATCTTCTGCGTCTTTTCAGACGTTGTTTTTTGCCAGTCCTTTTATGGCTCACCCCACATTCCCCAGTCTTTGGGACTGGACACCCCTAATGTTTTCTCCAACACTTCCCCTGGTCCTTGTATGTGCAGTCGTCTCCTCTTGGGCAAGGTTCATCTATCCACCCGGGTGTTCTGATCTTCCTTTCCCTTTTGTTACACTTCCTGGCTTCGGGTTGTTCACCCGTGGACTGGTTGTGCTGCGTTTTCTTTATTGCTGATATTTCCTTCTGCAACTGTCCAATGGTCGGCTCGTCCGGGTTTTCCTGAGTCCTGCCGGACTTCCTTCCCGTTTTCATTTCTTCAACAAGTCTGTTCTCTGTGTCTATGAGCTGTAGGTCATCCACTGCTTCATCCGTTGTTTTGTACTTCTTGTTGATAATGAGCTTCCGTAGGCAGGGTGCCAGGTTGTATTGCAGTGTTCCCTGGAATTCTTTCGTGTTCATGTCCAGTCCTAATTGTGTAGCTAGTATCGATAGCTCTTGGTAAAGACCTGAATCTCTTTGCCCTGACTTCCGCAGAGATCCTTCTTCGGCCCGGGCTGAGATCCATAGGTGCAGGTCCGGTATATCCAGACACTGTTCCAGCGGGAGCTCCTGCGGGATCCTTTGGAGGGGCCGGAAGTCTGGGGGAAGAGGCAAAACCTGTCCCTCCTCCCTTCTTCTGTGCCGCCTATTCCACATGTCGTTGCGAAATTTGATTATCCCGCTTCTGATCAACCGTCATGAACGCAGGGAGTTCCTCAGGCCCATCGCTATATGTAAGGGAGTCTTTCATTTCCTCGGACAATCCCATTCACAAAGCATTTCGCAGGGCCGAGGTGTTCTAATCGAAATCTGCGGCAATAACTTGAAACTCAGCTTAGTGCTGAGAGAACTCACGGTACTTTTGTGTAATCTCCTGGATTCTCCGTTCGGCCGTGGCTACTCGATCGGGATCCTCAAATGCAGCTTCCAGGAGTTGTATAACAGCTGGTAGATCTTCCAGCCCGATCGTGCCGTCCTGACGGACATGTGGCAAGATTTGGCTCAATGCTACTTTGCTCAGGTAGTTAAATGCGTACCGCATCTTTAACTGTTCGTCGGGAAAGCTGGTGGGCTTGTGTATTATGACCATCCGTAGTTAGGCAATCCAGCCCCTGAACTGAGTTGAATCCGACCCAAAAAGTCCGGGGAGTCGGTCAACCTCAGTCCTCGGTCCTCTAAATGCTGGGGGGGAGTTGGGGCTGCCCGGGCTGCTAAGCACAGCGCATTCGCTAACTGCGTTCTCAAAGCTCGGACTTCTGCTCCTGATTGTCATGTGTGCCGTGTCATCTCGTCCGACTCCTGTCGTAGCTCTTCGTCTGTTCCTGCCACTCTCGGAGTTCTCCTGGCTTGTTCGAGCTCCTGTCTCGATGTCCCGAACTGTTGATCGAACATCCAGTGGTCGCACTGCGGAGGGAGGAACTGTTGTGACTGCAGGTCCATAATCTGCCTCTGTAATGCTATTATCTGTGCCGGGGGATCGCACACCCTGTGTACCATGGCCACGGGTGATTGCACACCCTGTGTACCATGGCCACGGGTTTGGTGTACTTCGCTACTCTCCTCAGCACCTCCTGTGCATCTTCCAGCACTGTCTGTCTCTCGCCAAAGTCGATCTCCAGCAGGTGGCTGTTGACAATTCCTCCTACGATGGCGTGGTCCCCTGCGGACATCAGAGCGACTCAGTCATGCTGTTCAGATCCTGACATCGCAACGAATCAAGCACATCTACCAGTGCCAATTTTATGCATCAATCTCAGATGGAGTCGGAGTCGGGGGTTCAATAACAATCAATGGAATGAGGAAAGCCTTTGCTGTCATTGCTGCTGCTGGTGCGTGTCCTTCTGTCGAGTGTGTTCCTAAACAATTATGTGCTTCACACTCACAAGGTAGCTCACGGTCACAGTCGAACCAAGCCTGGGCTCCCCAGTACCTGGTACAACGATGTCCGAATTCTAAAGGATCAAGTGCCAAGCCTCCTCCATATGCGCCGGCTTCCGTCCAGTAAGTATTCCAACAGGAGGGGACGTCTGACTGTTCCCAAAAATAAGCCTGCAGGGTAAGATGTTCAACCTCAGTATTCAATAATCCTTCGATACTCTTGAATGCTTTCAAATGGTCAGGTTCGGCCAAGAACAATGAGCTCCGGCAAGGTCAATTCTATTCGTTTGGGCAGTACAGTTACTGTCATAGTCTCACATCCGACTATGGGGATTGGTGTCGGTATTGGTGGATATTGAATCCAGTAAGTCATGGAAACTCGTCAACCCAATCTTCGCAAAGGTGAAACCACCAACGAGTTGGACCAAGATATACCCAACAGGTCACAGAACAAGGTTTGTTGCAGTAAGTACAGCCGTTCGAAGGGTGTAGGCACATGTAACTCAGTAAGATTGCAGCTACACAAATAGCAAATCGAAATATTACTATCTGTAACTTCACAGTAGTACCAAGTTAGATCAAAATAAGGGGTCAAACAATGTTGACAGTACATTCAATGGCAGGTTCGTGTGTAGAGGACTCGTTCTACTGTAAGGGGTGGGGTCGGGGGTGGGTGATATTGGTAAGTCGAATGTGATATTGGTATCAGGACAAGTGCTCGAAGTCTGTATTGACAAAATCAGGGTAAGACAAGAGTCGAAGTTGGTTCAGAGTCGTACATGCTTTGCTATACAAGAGAACGAGTAAAGAGTGAAGAATAGGTAATCCTCCAACACCAAACAACCTCTCATTATATACAATTCATCTGCCATCCTCAAATCATTCCATATGCTCCGATGTACCATCCCAATATCCAACCTTGATCTTACACACCACTAACACAACTCTGATCAGTACAACCACACAACATTATCCAACGTCACAACACCTCTAACCACTCCCTTATCATTACATATTATACCGCCACCCTCTTACCATATTCCCACACCATCTCCGCCTCTATCCACGTCTCCGCCTTTCTGTAACACTAACTCCTCCCATCCGCCCGATAATATTCCCACGTACTGTCCAATATATCACTCTCAGCTTGGGCTGTGACAATTTCTCTCTATCTCTCCATGTCATGATCATGAGTTGACATGGAGTACAACATACACGGAGTACAGCATACACCCAAGATTGGTTGTCTTCCCTTCATTCTCATGATTACGAGTTGACCCCTGAATGTAACTTCAGCTTCCGGTGTGCCCCCCTACACGATCGACTGGCATCAGCCAGCTCTCCATGAGAGCTGAAAGGTAAAGTCGCCTTGTCACATTCCCACGGTTGGGAGTTCACTAACTGATGAAAAGAGTCTCAGCACCCGGCGCGCCATCCATCGACTCCCTCTCAGGACTCGTCCAAACTCGCTTGATCATGGCGTCCAAGTTCGCATGTTCATGGCCTCCAGGTGCATCAACACACTCGCTCGATCAGGATCTCGGAGTGCATCTCTTAGTTCACTCGATCATGGCCTCCAAGTGTATCTCCAAATACGCTCGACAACCGCCTCTAAGTCCATCTCCACACTCGCTCGATCACGGCCTTCGAGTGTATCTCGGAGTTCACTCGATCCTCGTTTTCACGCTCACCACAAATTGCTCTCAATTGCCGCCTGCAACCAGTCCAGATATACAGTGTGTAGATGGGTAGCTATATAGATACATAGATACATAGAATACATGAGTTTTAAAAATCGTTGAACAATTAGTAGTAGCTATGATTTCCAGGCGCATCAGCAGCATTACCAAAGAAGATGTTGTTTTTCCCAGACTGCTCTACTGTGATTCGAGGCGCTCCCAGACTTGTTGCCGGCGCTCCCAGGTGCTCCCAGGCTTGTTGTCAGCACTCCCAGACTTGTTGCCGGCGCTCCCAGGTGCGCCCAGGCTTGTTGTCGGCGCTCCCAGGCATGTCACCGGCGCTCCCAGTCAATCTGAAGGCCGGCAGGAATGCCCTCCAAAGATCTCATACTCTCCTGCAATTGACGCATCTAAGTTTACACTCCAGATTCTCTCAGACACTCCTGGAGGATTCCAGTGACTACAATACATTTGGCTGATGTATGATCGAATGTGCCATTGAAGACAGTGACAACACAACAGAGAGTAACCATATGCATCATCGACATTGATCGGGTCCAGTATCGGAATGGCCTTACAACTTCCATGATGTACTTGATGATGGTCTATTCATCCTCGGTTGTGAAGAGTAGCTGCTCATCACTGTAAGTTAGATTCATCTGCTACTCGCATGTGAATTCTCATAATCGGTAAGCTCGCTCTAGCAACTGCAGGGTTCAATTCCACCCTGTTTTCAGATGCATTATAAGTTGTACTTGGTGGTAGCAACAGTTCCATTTTGCGACCAGTTCTACCATAGTGGGTGAAAGAATACCCAGAACTGGGTAGTTCGGTTCCAGTCTTTGCCACACTGTTCGCTTGATTCAGTCCAACAATATTGATCTGAAAATTCAGAGCTTGGTGTGTGAATTATACAGCTTTCCATCGCGCATCTTGTGGCGGCCTCCGATTTTTGATATCTTCAAAACTCACCAAGCAGCTGTGAAAATACAGAAATTGTTGCTCAAAAACCATGTTTTTGCACCATCACTTGCCGAGTTTTGACGATGTCAAAATTGGCGAACACTAATACAAGTGTCATGCAATGCTGTCTAATCCACTTACCAAGCTCTCAATTCTCTGATCAATATTGGTGGACATAATTGGGCAGTTGGCGTAAAAAATCGTCCATTTTGGATGATGTAAGGCCAGTGCCATGCAGACCTATAAAATGTGCCGATTATAAATATGGAACCATTGCTAACACAAGTAGTACTGCGATCCGTACATTGTGTTTTCGAAAGTCATTGAACTTGTTTCAATGAGCCGATGTCAGCATAATCAAGACAACAAGCATTCACTGCTATAAGAATGTTAGTTTCAGGACTTTAAACATTGCTTGAAATACATACCTTCTCAATTATCTTTGCTAAACCTGGTCTCGTGGCTGACACCCTGATGATTCTAGCATTGCCCTATTTTCGAAGTCTATGACTCTTCCCAATGTCTATGGTTTCACTGTCTTGAAATTGCTGATCACACTCATGGGCTTTCCAAGACTTGGCGCGGCCTTGTACACTGAGACTGCTCATGGATGTGCCCAAAGCAAGCTGAATGCCGTGCACCATGCATGGTATGTGGTTTTTCAATGCAGTCAACTCGATTCTGCAGGCATCAAGGGTTGATTGTAGTTCCTGAGTCATCGAGTAGTTTGAGGAAGCGTTATCATTCGCAATTCCAAGTCATCAGTTGTCAGTAAGCTCAAAATGATCAAAATATTCCTTCCAATGTACGGCTAGCCTTGCTCCAGTATGTTGACCCTTGACCTATCATCCTTAACAAGCATTTGAAATAGAATAAGAATAGGCCATCAACCTCATCGAAAGGGAGTTGTACTTCTTGCAATGCCCAAGTTCAATGCATGTAGTTAGCAATGACCGATGTTCCAGAGGCTTATTTGTTCTTTGATGTCCACCTGTCTAAAGGTTTACTAACTCCATTTCGACAGCAATTGCTTTTTAATTGCATTCACTGTCAATGAGGATTCCCTGCGACGAATGTTGCAAAGGGTGCAGGCAGATTGTAGCACCAGGTTGTTTCGTAATACGTTAAATACCCGTTGTAGCTCCAAGTTTGATATCGCATTCTGCAGAATATGAACCAAAACAAATGCTGACATGAGGTAGTGATTCCCGGTGTCTGGGTGAAATTCGGCAGTTGCAAAGTCCATCGCTGCCAGTTTGGAGCATTTTGCCTGATAATTCATTTATTATGGATGATACTTATATGTCGATTTTGAATTTCCATTGTAAACTTACTAGGTCAATTCCTCAACTTCCTTGTCTGCTCTGTATGGCCAAAGCTCATTCATCGACCATTGAACTAGTGAATTCAGCATCATCCGACTCTGTTAATTCCTTTAACTTTGCAATGTGCATATTTCCCAGCAAGTGTTTCCCCATTGAGTTGGTCCCATGGCCTGATGGATGGCGAAGAACGTGATGAGAAACAATCCATATGATGCTGTTAGGGGGGTGTGTTCCATAAAGGATACATCCTTATACACGGTGTTATGTACTATGGCTTTCCTTAGGGTATCTCCATGCAAAGTAGATTGGTAACTGATAAAGATGGAATATGCAGAGGGCACAAATGATGATTGTTGTTTCTGATCCCTCCAGAAAAATGGTAACCAGATTCAATTGAGGTGTAAAACAGTACTGGCAGTACATATAATTCCTTGATTTAATATAGGTTTCCTCTTAGTTATTCTTCTCTCTTTTGTAGCCTTTCTAATTTCTTCCCTTCAGCCTTAAGCTGCTTCTGGGTTTTTGGTAAGGGATCAACTCTTCCTTTACGACTTCATGATGAGAAATCTGCCTGATACTGACCAGTGACATGTACTTCGGATTCAACCGTAACCGATCGTAGTTGAATATCTCGAGGTGTTGCCGAGATCTCTCTTACTGTGGTTTGTGGGAATGGTTCTAGCCATTCAATATAATTGATCTCAACCGGAGGGAACTTCCAACGTTGAAGGTATTATTGTAATGCTGGATCCCATTCAATTAATGCTGCTGTTCACCAAATGCACTGAGTCGCAAATAAATAATGCAGATGGTCGAAACTAACTAATGGATCCGCTAAAGTCCACAATATAATATCTGGTTTGTTTTCAAAGGTGATACTGATCTGATGTGTGGAGTTGCCGCTACAAAGCTAATAATATGTGATAATAATTATAATAGATATAGATATCATAAAAACACAATAATATTTTAAGGTCTTCTTTGCTGGTAAGTTTGTCTGACCGTTTGCTGCTACAGCTTGTTCTTTTCATTGCCAGAACGATGTGAGTTTTTATAGTCGGACACTCGGTTCATGTGTGACTTCTGAATCTCTTTATTTCACCATGATTGCTTGATAGCTTATCTCCGAGAACATCTTTAGTGCCTCATTGACAATTATCACACTTCCCTTAGGTTATTGTGTTCATGCATCAGTGGTTTTGAAGCGTTACACTCCCTTATCGGGCCATCCTCATATCAAGATATCAAACGCACATAATGACAACTCATAACTTCAACTTAGACACCTGGTTTACCATAATGTTCAGTAGTTGGAACATTTGCCGACACATAGCCTGAACAGTGCTTCATCACAATCTTGATTAATAGCTCTTGACTATGTATTGCCACGCCCTATTCTCGGTATTCAGCATTGCCTCAGAGGTTTAATTGGCAATGAACCAATGCTCTGCCAAGGTAGATCATGTCACCTCAACCTCGCAGAAGTATGACGTTGCAAATGCATCTTACTCAACTCAATCAGCAGGTTTTGCTTCAGGCCTCTTAACTTCAGCCAATGCAATTGATGACTCAGACACCGCACGGTTAGGCCTCCACCTTCCATAGACGGCGGAGTGCCGCAAGGTGTGCCCCCCACCATGTGCATGGGCTTGCAGATCCCGCTTTCTTGCATCTTGCGTTACGTCAGCTGCACACATTAATCTGCGTAAGTGCAACTTTACTGTGTGTTGCCCTGCTAGATGAGATATAGTAGGTGTGGCCATTAATCATGCGCACTGCTGAAGGTTTTTCACTTTGCAGTAATGGCGAACTGAATGCATCATGGAAAGAGAATCTGCTAGTGCGAGTGTGCTCGACATCAGCAACGATCCTAGTTTCAGTCAGAAACACCCTGGTGTTCCGGACGGCTCTGACGGCTCCCAAGGAACCTCGTGACCTCTGACGGAGGACTACACATTACCCGTCGCCCAGGCGACGGGTCACATTGCATATGTACCTCCTTTACTTTGTGGTGACGTATACGCACCATCAGAATGACACGTGTGTTACACTCTTCACAGGGGCTGCAGTTATGCTGTGGCCGTTTACACAATGCCTGGCGATGTTTATGCCTATCTTCGGCCGATAGCCACATGCCGCACTCTCATTCATGTTTAGTTTTGAGATTGTCACGTATTGCAATACAGTCTTCGCTTCGGATACATCGCTTGCCGTTGCATTTGCTTCGCCAGTATCGTATTTTACATGTCTCAACTATACTGTCCAATCATTGCAAACTCTAGTACTATGCCCTCAGTCCTCAACATTCTGCGGTGATCCATCATAGGCTTGCGATGCGTCTTCCACGTCATCTGTATCTGCATCGTTGCCATCCTCGCACTCATACCCGTCGACATCACTGGTTACCAGGTCAAACCTACTATGGCCTCAGTCATCCACAGTCTGCGTTGATCCATCATCGGCTTGCAATGCTTCTTCCTCCTAATCCGCATCCGCATCCGCATCCGCATCCGCATCGTCACCATCCTCGCCATCATACCCGTCCACATCACTAGTTCCCAGGTCAAACTTCTTGAGTGCTGTTGCGGGCCGTTGTCGCTGGCTGGCGGTGGGGATGTCATCGCACTGGTCGCTCTTGGCACCTTCATCTTCGTAATCCCCGCTGCCTCCCGGCATCCCTAAATGCAGTTCGTCATCTGTGCGATTGTTGTCTATGGGGATGTTTGGGTCAGTGCTTCCGATCTCAGGCTCCTCAAGCGCCACTTCGGAAGTCAAATAGTCAAGAAGAATCGCATTGTCAACATGCGCTGCTTCTGTGCTGATGACCACGGCAGGCGTTGGGTTCTCCGCCTGTTGGATCTGACAATTCACTGTAGCAAGAGTGTTTTTATACACCCTCTGTTTGTAGCTCTCCGGTATTGTGTTCCAGGTATTCATCAAGAATGTATACGTGTCTGCAATGCCAGGCGAGGTTAACAACTTACAACCAGTTGCAGCGCAGCAGGATGCGTTCTTAGCAGTGTCATTCCTGTAATTGAAGTAGTTCGAGCGATCAGATCTGTCCGCGTTCAGCTTCGACTTGGAAACTTTGGGATGAACACCTTTGTTCTTTGGCAACTCCCAGAGAGCATTGCACAATGCGGTGCAGGTACACATGATCAGTGGCAAGGGTATATGAAGTCCTTGTCGTTAATCATGGAATTATGGAATCCGTCAGCATACTTAACGCAGTTATTCGCCCGATGATAAAATTTGATGTAGATACCCGGCAGGATTGCTTCCGCCAGGAAGTAAAGTGGACGCTGACCATTTGTTAGCAGCATTCGACTCTCTGTGCTTGGGATTTGGGCCGCGTACACCACCTTCCATACTCTCTGCTACAAGAAAAAGATACTTATCGTCAGCCAGAAGGGAATCAATGAATTCTAAACACTCTGTGGTGTATTCAAAGCGGTGGAGATTACATAGCTCTGCTATGTTGTCCCTTGCTGATTGAATATAATGGGATTTAACATTATTGACTTGTGCTTGAACCTGGTACCAGTTTGAGCGTGTAATATCCAACATGGGCCGTTGCTTCAGCATACCTTTTTCAAGATCTCCTGTGTGTGTGCCTAGAATGGTATCGACCAAATGTTGTTTTGCTGCATTGAGGTGTTCCAGTACGTCTCGATGATCTGCCAGTGTGGGGCTTCAGCTGATGTTGTCGAAACGCGTCGCGTTGCATAAGTTACTGTCTCCAAGTCACTTCCACTTATAAACCGCCATCTGATTCACATGTAGAGCTCCAGGAGTCTGCCCATTGCAAACACAAGACGCGTCATGCCTTAGTCATCAAATCGATGGATGCTGCGACTGCTGGAGACCATTGTATGAGGTGTAGACAACGCCTGCGGTTGCAATTGCCACTGCCTCTGTCTCTGATTCTTGTCGGTATCTCACCTTCAGAGTGGATTTGTAATGATGGCGTGGGTTTCTTGATTAGGGATGGGGGTAGGCAGGTTTCCAAGACCGATGAGATGAGTGGGAGTGATAGCAATGGCGGATTCGGGGCTGGATACAATGCGACGCAATGAGGATCCCCCTGGTGCTGGTGTTCTACGACTGCTTGAACCCGGCGTGGTGGTTGGAGTATTTATTTCCCGTCGCTGTGTAGCAGACGGGTTGGACGTCAGGGGTTGAGTGATATCTGCAACTCGAGAATTGTTCAGAGAAGATGAGGGGGTGCAGTTCTGACCTTGGATTGTGGAGGCTACGGAACTCCCATCTTGAGAGGAATCTCTCCCGGCAGCTGGTACGGAAACGCATCTCTTAGCCGGCAGAAGTTGAGAATTTCCAGGAGGCCTATGCTTGTGTTGTTTCAGATGATTAGCAGGAGTTCGAACATTTCGTACGACTGGAGTCGTGACAGGGTGAGGGCTTTGGGAAGGCATTGACTGGTTTAGATGTTTGATGTTCAGAATGTAGGAATAATTGCCTATGCATGCATATGCAACGGTAGGTGAGGTAGTCTCCTAATTGAGCGGCCAGGGAGGGTTTCGAGAACAAAGTGAGGCGCAGGGTAGACCGCGCTAGACTCTAAACTGTGACAATACTCGGTGACGAGATCCCTTGAAAAGCATTCAATTATGGGGTTAACTTCCATCAGATTAAACTCAGCATCGATATTCACTGTTACACCAATGTCTGAAGGTCTATTTGCACCTCTTGAAGGGTGTTTATGCCTTCTTGGGGCGGGTATCATAGGATTGGACTCCATCTTGGCACAACACTTCCAACCATCAATTTTGTATATCATCAGCTTCCCGGTGGAAATCCCCCTTTGGCAGAGCTAACAGCATCGCAAAGCGAAGAATGACGTATTCCCTATCCTATGACATCAGTTGCGTGAGCTTTTTCCACTGCTCGGCGTTTGTAGTCGTGTTGGATGGTTGAACTGTTGGGACGAATTGAGAACGATTCGGTTTGCTCCGTGACGCACGAGGTCTGAGCGGCCAAAGTGGTATGAGATGCCAAAGCGACGCCCGGCGTCGCAAACTGTCCTCACCGCGAGTACTGAATCTCGTATCGAGGCTCCTCATTCATGAAGTGCCTGGTGGTTGAGCAAGATCAATGCTGGGCCGTTTTGTGTTGATTAACCAACAAAACGCAGGATATTAATCAAATTGCAGCAACTGGAGTATATAATTCCCGTCTTCCCGCCTACACCTCAATTCTCTTTTCCTCCCGTATACAACACACCGGCAGCATCCTCAACTGTATTGACATCACGTGACTTGCACAAGTCAACGCCTCGCGTTCCAAAACACACCCTATAACCTACACAACATTATACGGTCCCTCTGTGGTTGCTTCCGCTACATGCTACTGTATCATGATGCTAATGCCTCAGATGTAGATCAATTTTCAACTCACCGCAATGGCACCAATGGGAGCCACCAAGAACAGCGAAAGGCAACTGCGAGGGCAGAAATGCCGACATCGCTTATACATCGACGTCTTTTGATGGAGCAAAACCGTATACAGAGATTCATCTCGGAAGACATCCGTGGACTCATGCGGATATACGATGTATGCGGCGTCAAGGATGAGAGGGCATGGGACCTGTCTTATGATATAATCATTCTTGATCCAGTCACGACTCGTCAAGTTGCACAATTCAAGGGAATGTGACCGCATGGCAGGAGCAGATGTTCTCCGTGTTGGGAGTAGTGGGCAGCATTCCGCTTATATATCGGGCAAATGTTCGACAAAACCCACGACCTGATGAATCATTGGTGGTGGGACAACCCCCATTCCATCAGGGATGAAGTCAAACGGTTCAATCCGCGGACAACCATCTCGGGGAAGGTTAAACACACCGGGAAGCATCTCTCTTGGTACTGTAGCGATGATCCCAGGGCAAAGATTGAGCCACCAAGCTGCCTGCAGTACAAGCCAGCCGACTTCCTGGCTGTTAGACCACTGAATTCGGATGCGATAATCGACGAGGACGACGATGACGAGAACTGGGCGCATCCCGGAGTGCCAGGTGGTGGAAGGAGCCATCCTACTGATGGCAATGACAATTACGACTGCGAAGGGTGAGGAGGACACAGGGCAGTGAGAAAGGGACTGGGAACGAGAAGGGAACAAAGAATGCGACAGGGAAAGGGAAGGGGAAAGGGAAAGGGAAGGGGAAAGGAAGCAGGAAGGGGAAGCGAAACGGTAAGGGGACAGGTATTGTTGAAAAATCCCCAGAGGGAGATGATATCTCTCTTGCCATTGCTTTGCAGTTGAAGAAGGAAATGTATGAGGCAGACTTGGACACGGAGGGCTAGCTAGAGCAGGTATATTTACAGCTGGAAGCATTGCCCGCTGTGTCAATTTCCTCAGATGATAATACCGCCTCTACCAAGTCGGATGGTGAATATGACTCAGATCATGATCCTGATGTGGATATGTGCATGGAGGATGATGTGGAAGCACCTGACGGCGCTGATTTAGACGGCAATGTGGATATGGAAAGGGACGGTGACGATGATGAGGAGGAAGATGAAGAGGAGGAGGATAAGGATGAGGAGGAGGATAAGGATGAGGATAATGGCAGAGAACCTCGGATGATTGGCCAGCAAGAGATGGTAAATACATCGGCTGATGATGCAGATACCATGGTAGTCGATCAGCCAATCATGCTACCTGAGCATGGCCTGGAGATGTCCCATCATACCCCACAGCCAGAGCCTCCGGTGCCTGCCCCACGGCCACCAACCCCGGAGGCTCGCCCACGACCACGAACTCCGGAGACTCATCCCCTCCCTAGGCTGGAGCAATTGGGGCTTGTGAAGCCGCACAAACATCGCCCGGCGGGGCCATCTCTGCGAGATGCGCAGGCAGCCAGCAACACCTTGGATGTGGATGTGGATCAGCGGCTGCTCAGCGAATTGTCAGGTGGCGACAGTCTCCCCGATGTCCCTCTCCCCAATGCCCCTCTCCCTGAGGCGCGCAAGGATGGCTCGGTAGGCGAGGCGTGAACTAGTCCACATGGTGCGGAGGAGGCGATCGTTGATTTGTTCAGTATTCAGCTCGGGTCCTTGTCTTGTTTGGTTGCTTTGTTCTAATCTATCTATCTCAGCCGTTGACTATTACATGCGTTGCTAGGTTCTTGGATTGCTCAGGGTTTAATTTCTTTATGGGTTTTGTATTGCATTTATTTTATTCATAGTGTTATGGGACATCGCACATGCAGCGCTTGTACAACTCCCGGCGTGTAAGGAACCTTCTTGTGATGGTGTTGAGGCTCAACAAGTTAGCTGAAAGTATCGTGAGCTTACACACCAGGCTGCTCAGGCCCAGCACCAACTATCGTCCTATTCTACAGTGTATACTCCACTCATCGCGTGTCGTCGACACTGCCAGAAAAGACCGCATTCCGTTGCCCCAAATTTGCATGCCGAAAGATGTTCACCTCAGACAGCTGGCGACTTAAACACATCAAATTACACCATCCTGAACACCTGCAAGTTGCACGCCAAGACAATCTGACCATTCCCAGCGTGCCCTGACGCGTTGAACCCGCTCAGTGTCGTCAATTCAACGCTATCAACGATTCAGTTGAAGTCTTGGACGCGTTTCCCTTCCTCGAACACGCTGAAAACATCGCAGACTCGGAGGCCCAACCACCGCCACCTTCTCTGCCAGGGACAGAAAGATACCGTGGCGCCGGCGCTCCACTGATCGATTACATCGCTGAGCCATCGGAACGCGACGCTCAGGGTTGCCTTGAGACGAACCTACAAAATGACCCCTACCACCCGTTTGCAACCCATGTAGAGTACAATCATATCCAGTGTGGGATCAAGAAGATAGGCATAGAGAGGTAATATGAAAAGGTGCTGAATGAAGAAAACACCGCTCTGCATTTCGGAAGCTTCAAACACAGGGATGGCTTCCAAAAGCTCGTGGCGAGCATGCCAGATGATCTGGCTCTTGGGATGTGGCAACTGCACATTCTCGAGGATATGAGATGGCATGACAATCACCAACGCACTATCAAATACTGGAGTCGAGAGATCATCAAAAGCATGAGATGCTTGATGCGGCAGCCAGTCTATGCCGAGCATGTTATTTACGCCCCTCTGCGTTGCTTCAACAGCGATACGCCATCGAAACACCTCTATACTGAAATACACACTGCCTACTGGTGGTGGGAGACACAGGTAAGGAGAGATACTCTGGGATAATACCATGCTGATGGACTTGTAGTCAATGCTCAGAGTGGGGAAACACTGGTTCCCTTGATCTTCATGTCCGACGGAACACATCTCTCCAATTTTGCTGGTGACAAAAAAGAGTGGCCTGTATATATGACAATTGGCAATCTATCTTCGAAGATCCGCCAGATGCCCTCAACGCACAACATTGTAATGGTTGCTCTCCTGCTGATTCCAATCAAGAACCGCAATAATCCTCAGAAGCGGCTGGCTGTGCAGCGGCAAACACACCGAAAAGTGCTGAACGAAGTACTCCGGCAGGTACTCCAGCCTTCCATCTTTAAATGAAACCCCGGTGCGAAGTGCTGGTTTCACAACATTCTCTGTGCCGATGGCAACTTCAGGCGTTGCAGACCGGTTTTAGCAGGATGGCTTGCAGATTGCCCTGAGTTTAGCGACCTACATCATCTGGAGCGGGATGTCTGTCTTTGGTGTAATTGTCCAAAGAGGGCACATGGAGATTGTGTCCCTCCTGACAACCAACACCACCGGCAGGATCACAATGTATATCGAACGCTGAGCGATGCCAACACCAAGGTGGCCAATGCCGTACTCTGGTCGTGCCATGTTCACTGAGAATTCAACATGTTTCAACATATTCCCTGTATTGTAAGCGACATCCCGAAGCCCGACCTCCTCCATTCAATGCAGCTCGGCATGCTTGACCACCTCCAGAAGAGGATTTTTCACTGTATGAAGATGCACGAACGGCTCGACAAGTACAATGCAATCTGGTTATCCGTGCCTGCTTACCACCACCTCACACCAAAAAATAGGTCATATGAAGAAGTTTCTCAAAGGAATGGGAAGGAGATGAAGGAAATGAGCTGGCACCTGGTTGGAGTTGTTACCCAGTCTCTACGAGGCGGTAGCCCCGCTTAGAGTCCCATAATCAATCACACAATTGAATGCACCCGGGCATGGTTAGAATTCTATATGTATGCTCGATCTTAATCCCACGATGATGCAACATTGAGCTAGATGCAGCGCGACTTGCGTTGTTCTCACTCCTGCAAAGATGTTTTCTTACTCAGGCAAGCCAGGAAAAAGGTGAAGGCCAAAACCAATGCTCTGAGAACAGAACTCCTGAAGAAGTGAAAGGTAGACAAGGAAACAAATGCTGGAACTTTGACGCTGTCCAAGGTGCGGCGCGAAATGAACGCCTGGCAGGATTTTATCAGCCACGAGATAGATGTTTCCATGGTGTCAGATGCCGACTTGAACTTTCCGAAGATCCACATAATGTCTGATTGGGTCGAACAGATTCGTTGACACGGAGCCTTGCAACTGTATTCTGCTGAGAGACATGATCAAGCACATAAAACGAACCTCAAGGACCGTTGGAATGCCTTCAATCACAATCTCAACTACCTGCCCCAAGTAATCACCTTTCAGCGTTGCATCCTTTGCTTCGAAGTCAGAGAGCTCAATCTCGAAGCCCTCCCTCAGCATCAGGAGTACAGCGCTACCGCCTGCAAAGTCCTCCCAGCCAGTGCTAATCTGGCTGCCCCCCTGAGCCCCGAGTCATATGCAAAGCCCGAATTCGTGGGACCCCAAAACCACCGTGATGGAATGCATCCTGATGGTATGATCAAAGTCTTCAGAGCATTACTGGACAATACACAAGACGCAATGCACCACGTGGCAATATACAGTGGCCTGCGGGAGTTTATCAAGCATAAGAGTCGTAACAAGACATATATATCAGATGAACAAACGCACGCAATGGATCTCTGTATTCACCATGGTATTAAGGTTCAGCTTGAGGGTTTAGATGGTGAACGCATATCTGTGATTGGTCGATGCACAGGAAGCCAGAGCTGGTGCAGAGGGGATCAATGGAACAACTTGGTGTCAGAAACACAATGCCCGGGGAGGTGTTATGGCGCACCGAATGGGCTCCTCCCGTGCCAACTGCAACGACTATTCAAAATCAAACTCCTAAACAAGGATGGAGCTTTCGTTGAGTACTGGTTAACCCTGGCGCTCACATCAATACCTGAATACTTTGGTGACTTGGATCCCGTCTAGAAATTTGTTCAAGTGAGAAAAGCACCGCCAGCCATTGCTTTGCAAGTCTGCAACATGGGAACCATTGTCGGCTGCACGCACATAATTCCAGAGATGGCTACTTATAGTAAGACAGGTGATGGACGGAATGAGCGATGGATAGTCAACAGCCTTATAGATCTGGCGACTTGGAATGATGTGTATAATTAGTGAAGAGAGAATTGCATTTTGCGCGCTGGTAGACGGAACGTGAGGAGAGATTTTCGCAGCATCACCCATTCCATTGCAATTCCGATGCAAGCGCGTACCCAATGAACCCATTCTGACGTATGGTCACAGTTGGCCACAACGCCAGTGTGATTGTTCAAAATGGGAGACCACCAGTACACGAAGACACAGTGAGATAGCGATCGGAGGGTGATATAGAACGCGACGCACTGTATTGACGCCAGGCGCCGAGTCATCTGCCACCGGGGTGTCTGTGACGGCTCTGATGGAGCGCGTCCACTCTGCTGGACCCATTCCGCCCCAACGGAATATTTGTTTGCTGATGTCGTTGCTAATTGATCGACATGGGGCACATGTGTAACTCTGCTAAAGATCACTTGGTTGACAAACATGATGTATTTCTTAGCGGAGTAGGTGTTTTGGACACGTTCTACCGTAATTGTAGCCACATGTACCCGCTGCGATCCATCATGTATCATTACCACTGCTAACGGCGAACTCCTAACAGATGCCAGGGCTTCCAGTCTCCACGATTCTGTAGTGCAAATAGAAATGCCACAAAGGCGCATGACTTGAAGTATTCGGAGAAATACAATGCTTCAAGCCCACTTCCATTGATGTCCACCAAGTATCAAATATGATTTGTTAAGTAAGGTAGCTGAAATCTTGAATAATGACACATTCATTTTTGGAAGATATCATAACTTCTAGTAACGAGGTATATGAAGATTTTGAATCTGACATTGCTGTAGCAATATGAATGCTGCATAATGCGGCTTGAGAGACTGTCAATAGTTACGTTTTAGTGAAGTAAACAGTTGGTTTTCAAACATTGACCCTAGAGCTACAAGCAAGATAATTGGAAGACCTGTGAGCCAGTGCATGCATATTTGTGAAGTTGTGTACAAAGACATATTGAAAAGACTGACCATTAAAACCTCAATTTGGAAACAATGCAATGCAGTTCATTGCTGTGAAGCTTACTGAGCCCCCACGAAATCTGACAACGCTACATTGACGTTTATTTTTTGCAGACGGTAGTGATGTTGTCAGTAGCATTTTTGCTCATAAAGGCATCCAATATTGTGATTATAAGTTGAAGCCATTGCCCAGACTTTTGAGTATCCATGAGGAAAGACCAAATATCACTGACGCTCCATTGATACTCATTTTCAAGAGATAGTAGGGATGTCGTCACTAGCATTTTTGCCTATAAACCAAGCCAATACATTGAATATGTATCTCAATTACCATGTCTTTTTTGTATTGCCAGACTTACAAGACCAAAACTCGTTGACGCTCCATTGAGGCTCACTTCTAGGATGTGGAAATGAGCATGTCAAATTCTGTTCTACCTGTAAAGATGGCCAATACTTTCACTTTCGAAGGAAGTGACTATGTAGCCCTTTGATTGCTGCAAGTATAAGACTAAAAATCATTGACCCTCCATTGACACTCACCTTAAAGGCATACTAACAGACATTGTAAGCTCAACAATTGTATTCAAAAATGCATATAGTCACTATTGACAGCCAATGTATTTTTTCTATGTATAATCATTTGCATCCAAAAGCACTGAGACCTCTCAATTTCTGATCCACTATTATACATGTTGTCTGAGTGATGAATGACAGACGCCTATCACGTTGCAGCACTATAGGCCGTCAATTTATGGCATGTAGATCTCTCCACAAGTTTTTGATCTGAAGAGCCTGACTTCCTCCCCTTTTCTCATCCAGCTCCTTCACAGCGATTTCCAAGACTTACCATAAATAATTTCCAAAATCTTGACCTTGTGCACCAGGTCGGAGCGGAGAGTTATGCAGCTCACTGCAAGGATGAATGCAGCATGATGGTTGTCACTGATCATACAGGTTCACATTGCGGATTGACCCCTCTTTCTATGACTCACATATCTTCACCAACTCAAATTGTGTTAGTAAATTTTGTCTCTAATTTGGTTTTGGGTTTCTGACATAGGAGTAGAAGGAAAGAAAATACATAGTCTGTTGGTCATCTGTTAACTTCATTTGGAGTCTAGAACCCTCGCATAGCCAGTTCAACCCTTGCGCATGAACAGATGATTTATTATGTCTCACAATTTGGTCACCGAAATCAAGAAAAAGCTGACAGGTAGCAAAATGGGTACACGAATTGCTTTTCAAACAGATACGTTGTCATAAATACGAATTTGCTTATCCATCGTTCTAGTTACACACAAGACATCACCATCTCTTCCTCTGAATCCAATGAGTATGCAGTAATTCACTATGGAGGCTACATGCAGGCATAAAAGCTTCCAGGTTCAACAGTGTTTGCTTTCTTCATTGGTGACGAATAGGGCACTGCTTCGGGTGGGAGCGACAACACGAGTTGGTGTCACTGTGGTTTCTCGAAACCATTCTTCAAATCACTACTTCCCGGTTGAGAAGTCTCTTGCAGCGTCTGATATTTTCCTGAGACGATATCCAGAGTTTCCATAAGCTCTCCAAATCTTGACAGTGCAGGTGTGGTGAGACGTGTTCCGTTTGCAGCGTAACAACCACTCGCACCTCCAATTCGCAAGTTCAGAATTTCTTATTTCTCTCAGGCAAGTGGTCTGCCGTGTCCCCCTATTCTGGTTGCGTCAATTCGTCAAGCTTCTGCTGCTGCCTCCGAAAAGTCTCCATGCACTGCTGTACCATTTTGGAGATTGTGTTCATTACCCAGCCGGGTTTGTCATCTTCGCTCAGCTTGCCCACCCCTGTATCTGCTTCATTATCTTCCTCATCTTCCCCAGTCTTCTCTTCTTCGGAACATACAAGATTGGTCAAACTGTTTCTGATATGGTTCAACATCCCCTCAAATGGTATTTCAGGCTTTCTGGTTGTCAATCGCACTTTTTCAGCATATCTCATATCATCCTTCTCTTGTGGAATTACTGTATCTGTGTCTTCAACTCACTTTCTTGCCACAGCAGCCTCTCTATCTGGATGATCCTCGATCCATTTCTCCCTCTGTTCTTTGCTTAACAAGCGTGTTTCTCATCTTTTCTCCACCCCAAATTTCAATATGGATCATAAGCCGTGCAATGCTCCAAGGGCTTGGACCCTGTCTGCTTACAAGCCATTCCTGACTGAATACATTTCATGACGTGGTCATGCAGATTGCGTTGTCGATTTGCTGTATTTCCCCACTTGAACTGGTCAATGGTTCGTTTTCAGGGAATTGACTTTTGTATTTTGTGTTGACTTTGTTGTTAGGCGAGATTTTGGATGTTGCATGATGTGGACCGCATGGATGCAAGCTGCATCTTTTATGTCAAGGTTGGTATGTTTGATTAACCTGAACAAAGCAAAATCTGGGTTTTGACCGTCACTACTTTGGGAATAGTAATGCAAACTGTACAACATGACTGCATTGTAGCTTTCGTTTCATGTAAGATCCACCGGATTTCTTGACACGATCATCACCAGACATCCTTCCAGTTGAAGAAATTCCTTTTATCATCTTACAAACAGGAGATTTTGGTTGAGGTTCACCTTGATTTGTCCCTGTAAACAAACCAACACCATTGGATCAAATTGGTGCAAATTGTTTTATGGTTGGAAACCCTTGCAACCCGCAGCTACACCCAGTAGGATTCATTTTGAGCAGACGGTGCAAGTTGGCTGTTAGTCATTCCATTGTGACTTGAAGCCAACACAGTATTCATCAGGACTTCCCACTTCTTCTCGTTATAATCATCCTTTCCTATTCCACAACACCAAATCATGACTCCAGCAACACCTAAGCAAGGTGCGTGCTGATCCATATTGACCTGGCTGACAGGCGCTTTGTTCAATGCGTCAACCTCAGGGATACCGCAACAACACAGACATCTGTTAGTCAACTGCTACACTGCCAATGCAGCCACCAAAAATTTGACTCGGGTTGTGCATCGGCACAAAGTGAAATTGGTTTCCGAACATAGATTCCACACCCCGCTCCTTCTCCCCATCCTCCACACATAATCGGAGTGACTGGTCTGCCATCTTCCCCCCTGGTGTGAGGTGTTCAAAGATGTAATCGAGTTACCATGACATTTCCAAATCTTGTTTAGTCATTTAAGCTAATTTACTTCACTTGGTTCTTCAATGTTTGTCCTCAAGATTTGAATTGTGTCGCTGGTTTTCGAACTGTTCCATTGATTTCAAGAATATTCTTAACTATTTCATCCCTTGCGACATTGACCATACACAAGCTTGCACAACTCCCATACCAAGAATTCAGAGTAAACACTCATCAGATTTGTAACAATCGCAGCAACGATCACTTCAAGCATCAAATCAAATTGTCTAGTTGTAGAACAAATTTGAGGTATCCAACTCAATGGTGTTGCGCAAGTACTACCACATGATATCTGGCTGCGGTGCCCGGGAAGGAAGGTGTACAGTCCCTTGCATCGCATGTTTAGGGACGACATATGTGGTTCCATTGAGCAAAAGACGCTCATCATGGTAGCTTCTAAAGTGCAAGGGTTGCATCGGAGGTTCATATCTCTCCTCATCAATCACCATACAAGCAGGCTGAAGTATCAGCCCTGTTTCAAATGTCTGAACCGGGGCAAGATGCCGTTTAACGCCGACTTCAGCATCCATGACAACAAAGAGACACCTCAACCGTGCTGGAATGTTTGCAGAGATTGACTTAAAGGGGCAATCGGAATCGTGCCCATCCAGAGAAGCACTCTATCATTTCCAGGCAACTCATGCTTTCTCCACCTTGTGGACCCGGTGCAACGAACCATACGAACTGTCTGCTCATCGCATTTCAAAGACGTCACTGGAATTGCTACTGGGTTGTACCAAATGTGTTTTGGATCGTTCTGATGACTGATATACTGATGGTGATCAATGTTATCTGTGAAGTCGGCAGATCTCTAGAAACACCAAACTATACCATTCTTTGGCTCCCCTGTTGCCATTGCACACCACTCGGCCGAGTAATCGAGGATCTTGAGTTCTGCATGTGGGATTTTTGTCATGCACTCGGTCGGGGCATCTGTTAGAGGTATCTCATGGTCACGGTGTTGTTTTGTATTGTTTGCATATTGCTCGCAATACTGAAATACCTCCTTTCAGTCATTCGTTGGCAACATCTGGACAGCAGCCTCATCAAGATTTGAATGTTTGTACGCTGGTTTAAGATCCATCATCTCTCTCTCTGGGAGTTTATAGCTTGCGTTTAATAGGCTGCCAAGCTGGCAGATATGGTCAGAGAAGTGGTTCTGCAGATACATCTTGACAAAGTTGAAATCCGATTTATTGACAAGATGTTGTGCAATTTCTGACTCAGCTCTGGATTACATTATCATCAACACAACGATACTTTGGAGCCACAGCAAGAGTGTTCCAATAGGGGTCAATGTCCCATTCCCCCCGTTAGTCTGAAGAAAGCATCTTTCACAAGCCTTCCGAGACATGCTTTGTACAGTTACTGGCACAGAATCGACTGAAAACATCCTTCAGACGTTGAAACTCCTCCAGATAATTCTCCATTCACTTGATCATGGCTTCCATATAGTACCAGTACTGTGCCAAAAGGTGAAAATACACTAAGTTCTTGATGCACAACAGGACTTCTGTGAAGGAAATCCTTTCGCTCGCTGGAGGGTTGAATAAAATTGCCACAGGGACTGAAACAATCACTCGCCTGGGTGGTTTCATCTCAGTACCACTCTTTTGTGTCACCTGGCCATGTGGCTTGTTGAATCGAGTGAAGCCAGGATATGAAGGCATCATCACCCAGAGCAGGTTGAATTTGTCAATCTTGCAATGTTGTTCTAAGAAGAATGTTACCCAATCCATCAAATGCTTAAGCATATGGAGATAGGCAGTATGAACGATATCGGGTACAACAATCGTCATCTGCGATATGCATTTTGTAAAGCAGATCATGCCTTCTGAGGTTCCAACCACATGATGTTCCAGATATTGCCTGGTTGCCCGTCTGTCTGACTCATCTCCCTGAGTCGCGAGCAACATCTTTTCGAAGTATAGCCAATAGTCTCACAATTGGTAGGATGATGAATTTGCTTCTCCAAATCCCAATATCGATGCTTTGCAAACAGGGCAATGAGGGTGCTTGATCGACAGCAAGTGAATGATTTCGAAGTAGTCAGCCACCCAAGCACAGATGACAGGATAACATTGCTGCATTTGACCGTCAGCACAAAGAATACCATTTCATGTGTTCAAAAGCGCATTGAGATCACGGACAATACGTTTGAAGACTTTCCTTAAAACCTCTCGATTGTGCTATTGTTCTTTCATCATGGCAGATGTATTTCCATGTCCTTGCAAGTGAAATTGCACAGCAACAGGAAGTTGGGCAACAAAGATGCTTCCAAGATTTGAAGGCTTGTATCTAGTTGTCAAGTCGATGTTTCAGAGACTCAAATATATAAGCCATACCTTCGTGTCGCCTAAACAGTTTGTAACATATGTCTTGTCTGATCTGCCTAATAGAGGGACAATCGAAGCTCCAAGCAGGCGCCATAGCTATTGAAGCAGTCAAATTATTGTTGCTATGATAAAATTCAACCAACGTACCTGTTCATTCTAGCACCAGTCACTTGATTTGCCCACTGAGTATATATGTTCCTCAGCATCATTGAATTCCTTTGCCGGAGCATACATCATATTTTCCCTGAGTGCAGGCTGTTCCAGGAGGAACTCAATGAATTCAACAGGAGTGCGGTAGAAGAAGCGTGTGTAATCTTCATCATGAGGGTTAAGTTGATCAGGCAAATGATCGTAACACACTGTTCCCGTTTTCCAAGAGTAGATGTCTATCGTGCAGGACACATCATTGAACCTGTTGAATGAGGTTTGGGATGAGGTCAAGTTGCTGACGGTTGTGATTGTAGGGTTCCTGAAAATCTCATCAATTGCAGCTCTGCTCAAGTTGTGGTTGATGCACCAGTGCACTAATCAATACTCCACATCTCAACAAAACAGTGACGATATATCAATTTCATCGTTGAAGATATCAAAATACTAGTTACTAATAGGCTTCCCGACTGGATGGTTGTGCAAGTGTGGAGTACGATAAATCCGTGTCCAAACTGGAAGTCGCTCCGGATTGATACGTGTGCTCTCGCTCTTGGCTTCTGTATCGCCGGAATCAGCATGAGAATCGTGAAGAGAAGTGTCACGATATAGTTCACGAATGTATGGAAGTGGAATATGATGATGCTCGAGCGCCGAACCACCATCTTGCTGTTCTTCGGATGATGCATATACTATAATGACTTTGTAGTCATGACAGAGGTGGGTGATGTAAGCGCCAATGTAGGAGTACATCATCAAGCAGTGAAGACATTGTTGATGAATATCCATTTTTGTGACCAAAACGAAATCTCGCTACAAGGTTCATAAGCCCCTCGACAGTTCTTTAGCTACTGAGACAATCAAGAGCCAGCTGGTCCCCAGAAAAATGGTCACCTCGATTTACTTTTTCCCGAAGGGGTCCTACCACTCACATTGGAACTCTCTCATTCTCTTTCACACGTTTGCAAAGTGTTTAATTGCTCGCTCATTTTCACAAACCTTTGCATCTCAAAATGCATACCGCATCTGCATTCAACTCATTGCTGCAATCGTTTTGCACCGTCACAGTACCCTCCTAAGCCCATTGCCTGAGTCATGGTTATCACTTGCTATTAATTCTTACTTTACATGAACGGTGCATTCTCCTTAGATTCCGACCCAGCAATGTCATTGCTGCATACCAGAACTACAGCAACAACAAACGAGTGAGACATCACTGTAGAGAATGCTTTTACTTCTCCTTGTGATGAAGAAAACTGTTCATTCAACAAAGCAGGGTGCTTAGATAGTGCTAAGTACATTGTTTTGTAGCTGAATAGCAGCCAAGATGATGTCGCCAGATCAAGAAAACCACGTCAAGCCCAGATATTTATTTACCATCGCTGCCCACATTACTTACAATCTCCAGAACCTCCGACACACACTCCTCACGTCTGGTGCCGCGTGGCATCACGCTTGACGGGATATTGAACACTCCCGACACTAGTTTTGAGTAAGGAGATTCGGGTATCCACCACTGGACCATTGACCACCATTGAGAACCTACAATGTCATGTGATGTTTTCTGGTTGCTGAAATCGGTCGTCAGATATGCTAATAAAGTCCAGATGCCGACCCTACAAGTCCGTGTCTGGCCCGAGAACACCTTTGTTGGAGTCAGCCAATGGTCAGCAGAATCCATGGAGATTTGGCAGGAGAAGGGTGGCTTGACAACACTACAGAAAAATAATAAAGTGAGGGGACACGGCTGGGAGATTGCCCAGTGCATGCGCATCAGCAACACCAAAGGTGCCAGCCCTGAGCAATGGGATATCCTAATTGATCATTGCGTTACATGAATCAGTTATCTGGCGTCTAATGGCCCACTTTCGAAATGGTTCATGGCAGACGAGAATAACACATCAGCACAATGTATTTTAGGCACTGGGAGCCTCCAGGAGTATCTGAGAGGATGTGGAGTGTGAACTTAGATGCGTCAATTTCAGGAGAGTATCAGACCATAGGAGGGCATTCCGGCCAGCCTTTGGAGTTACTGAGATCTCTGATAACTGGTACAGGAGTACCATGGGAGTGATTGTGATAAATTTGGGAACACCTCGGAGGGCCGGGGAGAAAAGAGGGTTCACCTGGGAACACATGGGATCGCTGGCGACAAGTCTGGGAGCACCTCAAATCACAGCAGAGAAGTGTGCGAAAAACACCATCTTCTTTGGGGACGCTGCTGGTGCGCCTGGAATGATAGCTACTACTTATTGTTCAACGATTGTTAAAACCCATGTATTTAGTTTGTATTCTCATCTATGTATCTATGTATCAATGTATCTATGTATCTATATAGGTACCCATCTACACACCATATGTTTGGACACGCAGCAGGCTGTGCGCTTGACAGCAATTGGAGTTGCGCATGAAAATGCCGATCAAGTGAACTCAGAGATACACTCCGAGGCCGTGAACGCGCGAGTCTGGAGATGCACTTAGAGGTAGTAATCCAGCGTATTTGGAGATACATTTGGAGGCCCTGATCAAGGGAACTTAGACATGCACTCCGAGATCATGATCGAGTGAGTTTGGAGATCCACTTGGAGGCCACCATTGTTGGAACTGGGAGGCGGTAATCGAGCGAGTTTGGAACTACCCTTGCAGGCTGTGATCAGGCGAGTGAGGAGATGTACTCACAGGCCTTGATTGAGCGAGTTTGGAGATGCACCTGGAGGGCATGCTTGTGCGAACTTCGAAGCCGTAATCGAGTAATTTCAAAGATACCCTTGGAGGCCGTGAACGAGCGAGTTGGGAGATGCGGATGTAGGCCGTGATAGAGTGAATTCGGAGATGCACTTGTAGGCTATGATCGTGTGAACTTAGAGATGCACTCCAAGGCTGTGATCGAGCGAATTTGGAGTTGCACCTGGAGGCTGTAGTCAAGCCTGATTGGAGGAGTACTTCGAGGTGGTCAACATCAGCAAAAAACATTTCCGTCCTGGCAGAATGTCTGCGCCAGAGTGGACGCGCTCTGTCAGAGCCATCAGGGACACCCCGGTGGCGGATTACTCCGCCCCCGGACTCAATACCACACGTCACGTCGAATCTCGCCATCTGATTGGGGTTTCTCCATTCCTTCTAGTGCTGTCGGGCACCTAAGTTAAATGAACACTCAGGCGTTGAGGCCAACTGTGACCATCCGTCGGAATGGGTTCATTCGGTTGGCACTTGCATCTGGATTGCAATGCGATTGGTGATGCAGCGAAAATCTCGCCTCGCGTTCCTTCTTCCAGGGGGCAAAATGCAATCCTCTCTTTACTAATAATACACATCATTCCAAGTCACCAGATCTATGCAGCTATTGACAATCCATCATTTGTTCCTTCCATCTCCTGTTCGACTACTATTAGCCATCCCTGGAGTCAGGTGCGCACAGCCTGGTGTTAGCAACGGGTCTGGGTAACCCGCCAGCGGTCCCGGTTTCGACCGGAATAACGGTTCGGTTCGGTTCCAAACCCGTTCAAGAACCCGACCTGCAGCTGATTGCTGGGCCAAACCTGGACCCGTACCTCTCAACCTGCGGGTTTTCCCGGGGTTGGCTAGACCCGTCAGTTCCAATCTCCGGTTCTAGTTATCGGGTTTCTCTATTTTTGGTCGCATTCAGATATTCCACTTTCTTGTGCACAATATTAAGTTTGGTACATCATTGTCTTTGTTCGATTCATTGGCTGCCTTTATAATCAAAACAAGCAGAGACATGCTCACTGCTACATCATGAAGTTGAGTGTGAACCATTTTTCGTCTTGCATCATTAGTATGATTCGAGGTACAGAACAGCCATGTTGACAGTTAAGGCAGTCATTGACCCGCCCGAGGAGGTACTCAATTCGTGACTGATAAACAAATCGAAGCCTGTCACACCCGTAAGCTTCTACCCCTGCAAGTAATTTCCCTACCTGATTACCTTACAGGAATTGGATTCAGATGAATATGTTGTAATGGATCGTTTTTCATCGGTATACGACCTGCACAATTAGAGATTATCGACGACTTATCTCCACGAAAAATAATTGGTGTACCTATTTTGCTACGTGTCAACATTGTTTGGATTTCAGTGACCAAATTGTGAGACATGATAATTCGTCTGTGCATGTGCAAGGGTCATATGGGCCATACGAAAGTTCTAGACTCCAAACCGAGTTGATTGACGATTGATCAACCAGATGATGCCCTGCCTCTTACAGAAAAGTGACAACGCGCAATCTAAATTGGAGACAAAATTGACTAACAAAATTTGAGTCAATGATGGGGTACCAGTCATAGAAGGAGCGGTCAATGCGTAACCCGAATCTGTATGAATGACCATCATCATGTTGCATTCATTCATACATCCAACTACGTCACTCTGCGTTCAGACCTGCTGCACATGGTGATCATTTTGAAGATTGCTTATAGTAGGTCATGAAAATGGAGGAGAAGGAACTGCATGGGGTAAAGTGAGGAAGTTGGGCTATATTGATGAAAAATGAGTGTATGGATCTACATGCGGTAAATTGCCAGCTGAAAGCGCTGGAATGTGACAGCCCTATGTTATCCATCGCTCAGAGATCATGTGCATCGGTGGATCAGACATTGAGATGCCACAAAGCTTTTCGATACAACTTAGTATTCATACAAATTATAAATTGGCTGTCAATAATGAATACATGATTATTTGTACAAAATTGTTGACCATACAACAACGTTTAGGACATATTTATCGTGAGCGTCACTGGAGCGTAAACAATATTTGGTCTTGGAAGCAACTTAATTGGGAAACGATTTGCTCGCTGTTATCCATACTCAATGTATTGCCAGCCTTTATAGGCATAACAGACAGCGACACGGTAACAGCCTCATTCTGAACATGAGCATCAATGGAGCATCTACGATTTTTGGTCTTGTAAGTGAGTCAAGTGGAAAGCGATTTACTCGCTACGGTCCAGAACTAACGTATCGGCCGCTTTTATAGGCAAAAGAGAAAGCGACACGCTATCAGCCACATGCTGAAAATGAGCGTCAACAAAGCGTCAACAATTTTTGATGTTGTATGTCAGTTGTTTGCAACGCAATTTGCTTGCTGTTATCCATACTCAACGTATCGGCAGCCATTATAGGAAAAAGGGAAAGTCACGCGGTAACAGCACCATGCTGAAAATGAGCGTCAACGGAGCGTCAACGATTCTTCATGTTGTAAGTATGTTTTTTGGGAAGCCATTTGCTCGCTGGTATCCATGATCAACTTATAGGCAGCCTTTATGGGCAAAAGCGACAGCGACATGGTAACAGCCACATTCTGAAAATGAGCGTCAATGGAGTGTCAACAATTTCGGGTGTTGCATTATGTATAATCCAAGGGCTATACTACGGCTTTTACCCATAATTGAAGTATTGGCCACCTTCATAGGCAATAGAGTGAATGTGATTTTCGCTTCAACAAAAATGAGCGTCAACAGAGCGTCAACAGAGCATTAACAGAGCATCAACTATTTTCGGTGTTGAATCTTGAATAATCTGAGGGCTGTGCTACGGAATTTAGGTATAATCGAAGTATTGGCCGGCTTTATAGGCAATACCGTTAATGTCGATGTCGCTTTATCTGAAATTGAGCGCCAACAGAGCATCAACAGCGCGTCAACAGAGCGTCAACAGAGCATTAACATAGGATCAACTATTTTGGGTGTTGAATCTTGTATAATCCAAGGGCTGTGCTACAGAATTTATGCAAAATCAAAGTATTGGCCGCCTGTATAAGCAATACCATTAATGTCGATGTCGCTTCATCTGAAAATGAGCGTCAACAGCGCGTCAACAGAGTGTCAACAGAGCATCAACAATCTTGGGTGTTGCATGTAGCTTAATCCAAGGGTTATGCTACGGCATTTACCCATAATCGACGTTTTGGCAGCCTTTATGCTCACAGGAGACAGCAACATGGTCACAGCCCCATTCTGAAAATGAGCGTCAACAGAGCGTCAACGAATTTGGGTGTTGCATCCTGTATAATCCAAGGGCTGTGCTACAGAATTTGCTGATAATTGAAGTATTGGCTGCCTGTATAGGGAAAATCATTAATCTCAATGTCACTTCACCTGAGAATGAGCATCAACTGAGCATCAACCGAGCGTCAACAGAGCGTCTACAGAGCGTCCACAGAGCATCAACAGAGCGTCAACAGAGCGTCAACAATCTTGGGTGTTGCACTTAGTTTAATCCAAGGGCTATGCTACGGCATTTACCCATAATTGACGTTTTGGCAGCCTTTATGCTCAAAAGAGACAGCATCATGGTCACAGCCCCACTCTGAAATTGAGCGTCAACAGAATGTCAACAAATTTGGGTGTTGCATCTTGGATGATCCAAGGGCAGTGCTACGGCATTTACCCATAATCGAAGTATTGGCTGCCTCAATGGGCAATCTCATGAATGTTGATGCCGCTGCACCTAAAAATGAGCATCAACAGAGCATCAACAGAGCGTCAACACAGCGTCAACGGAGTGTCAACAGAGTGTCAACCATTCTGGGTCTTGCATCATGTTTTATCCAGGGGCTGTGCTATGGCATCTATCTATGATTGAAGTATTGGCCACCTTTCTGGGAAATATGGTTAGAGTCGATATCGCTACACGTAAAAATGAGGGTCAACAGAGCCACAACAGAGCATTGACAATTTTGGGCATTACATCTTGTATGATCCAAGGGTTGTGCTACGGAATTTACCCATAATCGAAGTTTGGCCGCCGTTATTTGCATTATGGTTATTGTCAATTTCACTACCATCTTAACCTGATCATCAACAGAGCGTCAATGCTTTATGGTAATGTAGGAATGGTATTCGGAAAGGGATTTGGTTGCTGTTATGTGTAACCAACATATTGGCAGCCTTTTTCAGCAAACAAGCCTGCCACACGTTCAGTTTCCACTTCTGATAATGAGCGTCAATGGAGCCTCAATGATTTTTGGTCTAATAAATAGGGTAATTAGTAACTGATTTGCTGACTGTTATCCGTAACAAACTGATTGGCAGCCATTGTGCGCAATAGAGAATGTGACACGGTCACAGACCCATTCTGAAAATGACTGTCAACCTAGTATCAACTGAGGGTCATCAATTTCTGGTGATGCATATTGGGTAATGAAGGCATCTCATGGATATTTGAGCTGATAATTGCACTATTGACCTCCTCCAAGACGAAAATTACAAAATATTAAAGGAAAAACGTGAATTCAAATATTGTCGATATCGCAAGCTGCAAAACATGCAAAATGTGATTCCTGGATGTCAAATAATTGATTTTGATTAAGAACTATGATCAAACAGCAAAAGCAAGCACATTAGATATATTTACAGATGGACCCGCTGGACAACCAGCGGAGTACCCGCCCAATTCAGATGGGTAGGGAGTTTTCCATTGATGCGTACCCGAACGTACAGTTTGGGTGTATTGACAACCCAGACTGGCAACTTGGCGCCGGTTTTGTTCCAACCCGGACCCGGACCCGAAGCGACGGTCCAGATCCATTGCTAACACTAGCACAGCCGACGATGTTTCCCACTTTGATAACTTTCAAAGCAATGGCTGCCAGTAGTTTTCTCACTTGTACAAATTGCGAGACGGGATCCAAGTTACCCGAGTTTTCAGGTATTGTGGTGAGCGCCAGGGCTAACCAGTACTCAATGACAGCTCCATCCTCGTTCAGGAGCTTGATTTTGAATAGTTGTTGCAGTTGCCATGGGAGAGGCCCATTCAGCACGCCATAACACCTCCCCGGGCGTTGCTTTACCCACACTCTCTCATTCTGTCGTTCCCATCTCTGCCAGCTCTGGCTTCCTGTGCATCGACATATCTGATATATGAATTCACCTTCTGAACCCTCAACTTGACCCTTAATACTGTGGTACATACGGAGCTCCATTGCGTGCAGTTATTCATCCGACATAGACGACTTGTTACCACTTGTATGCTTGATGAACTCCCCCATGCCACTGTATTTTGCCATGCAGTGCATTGCGTCTTGCATATTGTCAAGTAATGCTCCGAAGTCCTTGATCATAGCATCAGGACGCTGTCTATCCCGGCGGTTTTGGGGTCCCATGATTTCGGGCTTCGCATATCACTGGGAGCTCAGGGGGGCAGCCAGATCACCACTGGAAGGGAGACCTTTGCAGGCGGCAGCGCTGTTCTCACGACACTGAGCGATGGCTTGGAGATTGAGCTCTCTCATTTCGAAGCAGAGAACGCGATGCTGAATGGTGATTACTTATGGCAGGTAGTTGAGATTGTGATTGGAGGCATTCCAACTGTCCTTGAGGTTGGTTTTATGTGCTTGTTCATGTCTCTCAGCAGAATACTGTTGCAAGGCTGCATATCAAGGAATCTGTTGAACCCAATGAGACACCAAGTGGATCTTCGGAAGGATGAAATCGCCATCAAACTTCTCCGAAACATCTATCTTGCGGCTGAGATCATCCCGCCAGGCATTCATTTCACACCACTTCCTGGATGGTGTCCAAGTTTTGACATATGTTTTCTTGCCTACCTTTCGCTTCTCCATGAGTTCCATTCTCAGGGCATTGGCTTTGGCCTTCGCCTCGTTGCCAGCTCGCCTGAGTAAGACAACATCTTTGAACCTGTGAAAATGAGGCAAGGTGTCCTCCATGTAGGTCAATGTCGCATCATCATGAGATTTGAATTGAGCATATATGTAGAATTCTAACAATGCCCGTGTGCACTCAATTGCGCGATTGGATTTGGGACACTGAGCGACGCTTCCGCTTTGTAGTGACAGGTTTACATCTCTAAGCATGTCCCGGCTCATTTCCATCATCTCCTTCCCATTTCATTCAGAAACTTGCTCATATGACCTATTTTTTGGTGTGAGGTCGTGGTAAGCAGGCACAGATAACCAGATTGCATTGTACTTGTCTTGCTGTTCGTGTGTCTTCATGAAGTGGGAAATCCACTTCTGCAGATGGTCAAGCATGCCGATCTGCAATGAAAGGAGGAGGTCGGGGTTCGGAAGGTCGCTCACAATACAGGGAATGTGTCGATCGAAGTTGAATCTTGAGTGAACATGGCGCGGTGAGAGTTCGGCATCGGCGGCTTAAGTGTTTGCATTGCTGACTGTTCTATTTACGTTGTAATCCCGCAGGGGGTGTTGCTTGTCAGGTGGAACATGATCTTGAAGTTCGTTCTTTGGACACTCCCACCAAAAACAGACATGCCAATAGAGATGATGTAGGTCGCTATACTCTGGGCAATCTGCAAGCCATGATGCTAAAACCAGTGTGCAACTCCCGAAGTTGCCATCTGCACATAGAACATTTTGATAAGCGCTCTCAGCGCTGGGATTATGTTTAAGGGTGAGTGGCTGGAGTAACCCCTGGAATACTTCATTCAGCACCTCTCGGTTTGTTTGCCACTGCTCATCCATCTGCTTCTGACGAATATTGAGGTTCTTGATTGGAATAGGCAGGACAGCGACCATTACGAAGCTGTGCGTTGAGGGCCTCTAGCGGATCTTCGAAGCTAGATTGCCAATTGTCATATATATAGGCCACTCTTGCTTGTCGCCAGAAATATTCGAGAGATGTGTTCCTTCGGACATGATGATCAACGGAACCAATGTATCCCCCACTTTCAGGGTTGACTTAATGTCAATGAGTATGTGATGATCCTCGAGTATTTCTCCCTACCTGTGTCTCCCACCAACAGTCCGCAGTGTGGATTTTGGTATGGAGGTATTTCAGTGGCGTATCCCTGTTCAATCACTGATGTGGGGTGTAAATGTGATGCTCAGCATTGGCTGGCTGCCGCATCAACCATCTGATGCTGTTGATGATGTCCAGACCCCAGTATTTGATAGGAAGTTGGTGATTGTCATTCCATCTCATATCCTCGAGCGTGTGTAGTTCTCACACCCCGGGAGCCTCATCATCTGGCATGCTAGCCACGAGCTCCTGGGCGCCATCCCTGTTTTTGAACCATGGGAATCGCAGAGCAGTGTTTCCTTCCCTCAGTACATTGTCATAGTACGTGTTCATGCCCTTCTTCTTCTTGCGACACTGGATATATGTGTACCGTTCCCACATCGCAATCATGTAGTAGGGATTGTTTTGTAGGGTCGTCTCAAGGCAACCCTGAGGTTTGCTTTCCCATGGCGCAGCAATGGAATCGGTCAACGGAGCGCAAGCGCCGGGGTATGTCCCAGTCTGCGGCAGCGGAGGTGGTGGTGGTTACAACTCCACGTCTGGGATGGTTTCAACGTATACGAGGTAGGGGAATGGGTCTAAGCCATAGACTGAATCTTTGTTACAGTTGGATTCACCACGCCGAGCATGTACAACGCGTCAGAGCGCGCTGTGAATAGTCAGAATCTTCTGGCGTGCAACTTGATGGTGTTGAGGATGGTGTAATTGGATATGTTCAAGTCACCAGCGATCTGAGGTGAACTTGTTTCGGCACGAAGATTCGGAGCAACGGAAATGGGGTCTTCTCTGGCATATTGGACAACACGTGAGTAATGGAGTATACACAGCAGGAATGGACGACGGTTGGTGGTCAGCCTGAGCAGCCTGGTGGGTGTAAGCTCACGATACTTTCAGCTAACTTGAGAGATTCATTCAGCCTCAACACCATAAATATGAGGTTCCCTATATGCCAGGAGTTGCAAAAATACTGCATGCGCGATGTCCCATAGTACTATGAATACAATAAAACCAATATAAAAGCAATACAGAAAATACACCCTGAGCGATTCAAAAACCTTGCGACGCGTGTAATAATCAAAGCCTGACATACATTGACTAGAACAACGCAAACAAACAAGACAAGAACCCAACCCTAACCCGGACTCAACAACCATCGCCTCCTCTGCAAGGTGAGGACAGGTTCGCACCTCGCCTACAAAACCTTCTGGGCGCGTGCCAGGGAGAGGGATATCATGGAGAGAGACATCGGGGAGAGGGACACCTGGGAGCCAGATATTGGGGAGAGGGACATTGGGGAGAGGGTCATCAGGGAGATTGTCGCCACCTGCCAATTCGCTGAGTAGCTGCTTATCCACATCCACATCTGAGGTATTTCCAGCTGCATCAGCGTCTTGCGGAGTTGGCAACGCTGGGCGAGGTTATTGCGGTGTCACATACACCAAAAACTCCAGCCCACCAAGGGGATGAGTCTCCACTGTTTGTGATGGAGGGCAAGGCTCCGGGGTTCGTAGCCGTGGGGCAGGCGCAGGAGGTTGTGGTCGTGGGGTATGGTCGCTCATCTCCTGGCCTTGCTCATGTAGCATGCTTGGCTGATTGTCTACCATGGTATATACATTGTCAGCCGATGTATTTACCATCTCTCCCTGGCCAATCATCCGAGGTTCTTTGCCATCATCCTCATCCTCATCCTGCTCCTCATCCTCATCCTCCTCCTCGTTATCTTCCTCCTCTTCATCTTCCTCCTCTTCATTTTCCTCCTCTTCATCATCACTGTCCCTCTCCATATCCGCATTGCCATGTAGATCAACACCGCACGATGCGTCCACGTCATCCTGCATGCGCATATCCACATCAGAATCATGTTCTGAGTCATATTCCACGTCCAACTCCTGGGTAGAGTCGAGATCATCATCTGGGGAAATTGACATGGCGGGCAAAGCATACGGCTTCAAATATACCCGCTCTAGTCAGCCCTCCGTGACCGAGTCTGCCACATACATTTCCATCTGCAACCGCAAATCAACGGCACGAGAGATTTGATTGACTTCTGGGGTTTGTTTACCAATACCTTTCCCTTTACTGTTTCCCCCTTCCCCATCCCTTTCTCTATTGCCTTCCACTTGCCCTTCCCTTCCCCTTCCAGTCCTCAGTGGATTTCCTTCTCCCTTCACCATCCATTGTTCCCTTCCCGTTCGAGGTCCCTGTCTCACTGGCCCGCATGTCCTCCTCACCTATGCCGTCGTCATTGTCATTGCCATCGCCAGGCCGGGTCCTTCCACTGCTCGGCGCTCCGGGATGAGCCCAGTTTTCATCATCATCATCCTCCTCGATGATCTCATCCCAATTCCGTGGTCTAACCGCCAGGAAGTCGCCTGGCTTGTGCTGCCGGCAGCTTGGAGGCTCACCCTTTACCCTGAAATCATCGCTACTGTACCAAGATACACGCTCGCCGGTATGTTTAACCTTTCCTGAGCTGGTTGTCTGCGGAATGGAGCAATCGACTTCATACCCGAAGGCAAGGGGGTTGTCCCACCTCCAATTGTTCATTTGGTCGTGGGTTTTGTGAAACATTTGCCCAATATATGAGCGGAAGGCTTCTCACCACTCCCGGAAAAACGAACTCCTGTTCTTGCAGTGATTCCACATCCCCTTGCAATGTGAAAATTGGCGAGTCATGACTGTATCAAGACAGATTATATCATAAAAGAGGTCCCATGGCCTCTCATCCTTGACGCGACAAACAGTGTATATCCGTCTGAGTCCACGGATGTGTCCCGAGATGAATCCCTGTATATGGTCCCGATCCAACCACATGCGTCGATTTATGACCTATGTTGGCTGCTTTCCCCTAGCCATCCCCTCTCCTTTGCGGCTGCCCTTTGGCGCCATCACTGTTAGTTGAACATGAATCTACATCTGAAGTGTTAGGATTATGATACAGTGGCATGTAGTGGAAGGCAGCCAAGAGTGAACGTACAACGTTGTGTAGATTATCGGGTGTGTTTCGGAACGAGAGGCATTGTTTTAGGCAAGTCACGTGATGTTGAGATGGTTTGGGATGCTGGCGGTGTGTTCAACACGGAAGGAAAAGAGAATGGATGTGTAGGCAGGAAGAAGGGATCTATATACTCCAGTTCCTGCAATTGCTGGGTTCAACTTGTGAGATATGATCATTTTTATACTTATGCTGCATTTTGTTGGTTAACAAACACTAAACGGCCCAGCCATCATCTTTCACAACAACCAGGCACCTCATGACTGAGAGGCCTGGAGACGAGATTTAGTACTCGCGGTGAGTAAAGCTTACGCAGCTGGGCATTATGCTGGCATCTCTCACCGCTGTCACCGCTCAGACCTTTTGCATCTCGGAGCACACTGCGTAGTTCTCAGGCTGTCCTAACTGTGGAACCAACTGACATGGCAACCAACATGCCCAGCAGTGAAAAAAGGATACGGAACTGATGTCATAAGATAGAGAATACCTCATTGTTCGCTTTGCGATGCGTTTAGCTCTGCGAAAGTGGGATTTCCACCAGGAAGCGGAAGATATACCCAATCGATGGTTCGAAGCAGTGTGCCAAAAACGAGTGCAATACTATGATAACTGCGCCAAGAAGGCTTAAATACCCTTCAAGCGGTGCAAATAGACCTTCTGAGGTTGCTGTAACAGTGACTATCAATACTGAGTTTAATCTGAGTTTAATCTGATGGCAGTTGACTCCATCATTGAATGCTTGTCAAGGGATCTCGTCCCCGAGTAATGTCACCGTTTAGAGTCTAGCGTGGTCTACACAGCACCTCCCTCTTGAGTTGAATCCCTCCCTAGTCGCTCAAATAGGAGTCTACCTCACCTGCCATTGAATATTCCTGCCGACGAAATTGTTCCTCAATTGTTACCATTCAACATGAATATCGAACTAAGCCTTCCCGAAGCCCTCAATCTAACACGACTCCAGTCATACAATATGTTCGATGGCTTGCTTACCATCAGAATCAACCAACGCGTGTGACTTCAGGGAATTTTCCACTTCCCCCTTCTAAGAGAGGCATTTCCGTACCGGCTGGCGAGAGGGATTCCTCTCAAGGAGGGAGTTCCATAGTCTCTACGATACAAACCGAGAACTCCAGCGCCTCATCTGCGCTGAACAATTCTCGTCTTCCAGATCTCACTCAACCCATGACTTCCACACCGTCGGCTACACAGCAATGGTCAATGAATGCCCAAACCTCCACCCTGGGTATAGCCAGTCGTATCACACCAGAATTCAGAGGGACCTCACTTACACAGTCAAAGCGTAACGTTGTACCCAGCCGTGCATCCGGCATTGCTATCACTCCCACTCATCTAAGCAGTGAAGCAAACCTGCCTACCCTCATCCCTAATCCAGAAGCGCGCGTGATCATTACAAATCCACTGCAAACGCGAGCAACAGAAAGGAATCAGAGATAGAGGCAGTGGCATTTGCAACTGCAGGCAGTGTCTACACCTCAATCAGTAGTGTCCGGCAGTCACAGCAGCCATCGAGTTGGTCACCCAGACATGACGCGTCTTGTATTCGCAACGGGCAGACTTATGGAGCTCTACATGTGGAACGGACTGCCATTGATAAGTGCAAGCGACTTGGAGACGGTAAGTTACGCAATGGGACGCATTGCGAAAGCATTAGCTGAAGACCCACACTGGTAGATGAACGAGAAGTACTGGAACACCGCTATGCAGCAAAACTTCATTTGGTCTTTAACGTTTGAGGTGCGCACAAATAAGATCTTCGAAGAGGTACGCTGAAGCAACGGCCCGCGTTGGATATTACACTCTCAAAGCAGTACCAGGTTCGAGCACATGTCGATAAGATTCCATCCCATTTCATTCAAACAGCAAGGGAAAACATTGCAGAGCTTTATGATCTCCACCACTTTGAATCCGCCGCAGAGTGTTTGGAATTCATTGATTCCGTACTGGCAGACAATAAGTATCTTTTTCCTGTAGCAGAGAGTCTGGAAGGTGGTGTACGCAGTCTAAATCCAACGCAGAGAGAGTCGAAAGCCGCTAATGAATGGTCAGCGTGCTCTTTTCTTCCTGATGGGAGCAATCCTGGGGTTTAACTACATCGAATTTCGTCATCGGGCTCATAACCGCGGTTAGTATGCTGATGGATTTCATAATGCCATGATTGACAACAAGGACAGTCATACACCCTTGCCAGTGATCATGTTTGCCTGCACCGCATTGCGCCATGCTCTCATGGAGTGGTGAAGGAACAAAGGTGTTCATCCGACAGCGCCCAAGTCAAAGCTGGAAGTGGACAGACATGATCGTTCAAACTACTTCAACCACATGAATCACGGTGGTGAGAACGCATCCTGCTGCGCTGCAACAGGTCGCACGTAGTTGACGTCGCCTGGCGTTGCAGACACGTATCCAGTGTTGATGAATACCTGGAACACACTACCGGAGAGCTACCAACAGAGGCTGTATAAAGACACCCTGGCGACAGTCAAGCGTCAGATGCAACAGGTAGTGTCAACAACAGGTCGGGGTAACCGGCCAGCAGTCCGGGTTTGGACCGCAAAAACCGGTCTGTTCGGTTCCAGACCCGTCCAACAACCAGTCCAGGTAAGTCATTGTGGGCCAAACCCGGTCCCATACCCATCAACCCCCGGGTTTCGCCGGGTTTCGCTAGACCTCTCGGTTCCAATCCCTGGTTCTGCGTTTGGGGGTTCCCATTCATGGTAGCATTCAGATATGCTACTGTTGATCGTAAATTATTGACATTGGTACATCACGGTTCATTTTCGACATAGTAGCCGCCTTGATGTGCAAAACAAGTATACTCACGCGCCCAGCAACATCCTGAAGATGAGCGTCAACAGCGCCTCAACGATATTTGGTCTTGCATCTTCGGTAATATGAGTGGTGCTTGATCACAAACATCCATAAAGAAGGATATGGCAGGCTTAATAGGCAGATATGTACGGGATATTCTAGCCACAACCTCCAGGACAGTAACAACTTATTTCATTTACAGAGCTACCACTAAGTATTCTTGAGCTTTTTAGCGTATGATAACAGGCAAAACAATCTATATAGACAATAACCGACACATCACGCTGTGATTAACCATGATGGAAGGCCAACATTCGTTGACACTCTGTTGCCGCTCATTACGAAGATGGGGCAGGAAGCGTTTCACTTTCAGTTGTGCCTATAAAGGCAGCCAATGATCAGTTTATGACAATGTGCAACCTGTCACCCCCCCAGATTACCCATGATACATGACTAACAATTGTTGATGCTCCATTGACACTCATTTTCATGCTGGGGCAGGGAGGGTATTGGAATCTGTTTTGCCTATAAAGGCAGCCAAGATATCCTTTATGACTGACTACAACCTATCAGCGGTGTGATTTCCCAGGACACAAGACCAATATTCATAGAGGCTCCGTTGACACTCATTTTCGCGATGGGGCAGGGAGGGCATTGCCATCTGTTTTGCCTATATAGGCCGGCAAAAATTCCGGTATGAGTGACTACAACCTATCAGAGGTGTGATTTCCCAGAACGCATGACCAAAAATTGTTGACGCTCCGTTGACACTCATTTTCATGATGGGGCAGGGAGGGTATTGCTATCTGTTTCGCCTATACAGGAGGGCAAAAATTCCTTTGTGACTGACTACAATCTATCGGAGGTCTGATTTCCCAGGACGCATGACCAAAAATTGTTTACACTCTGTTGACGCTCATTTTGCCATGGCTGTATCCACAATATGCAATCATTTAATTTGGCACAGTCCATCATTCACATTGTTTTGGCTGCCTTTCTGGCATTTTCATTTACTTTCTTCTTGATCACTACATTGTTCTTTACCAACACATACATATATATACTATTAATCTCCAAAATCCTGTGTCTTTCGGTCAATGCTCGTCATCAGTTGCAGGATCGCTCAATCCGCTGCTCTTGTCTTCAAAATGAATGTTAGCCGCATTACCACACAACAGATATTGTACTAACCTTCGTCACTCAGCATATATCGATCGAAATGGGAATCGTGCTGGGTATCGTCATCATCATCGTAAAATTCCGCACGGGGTAGAGCTGTATGCGAATATTTATATCCAGGCAGCAAATTGACGATGTCAGAAGGTTGACCTCCGGAACTGTTACAAGTTGGGGCGGGTCGGGTGCCGGGCGGAGGTGGAGTCGGCTCTGGAGTCAGGTCTCGGCGTCAGGCGTAGTGTTAGCAACGGGTCCGGGTAACCCGCCAGCGGTCCGGGTTTGGACCGGAAATATGGTTCGGTTCAGTTCCAGACCCGTCCAAAAACCCGACCCGGAGTATCTTGGCGGGCCAAACCCGTACCCGTACCCGTCAACCCGCGGGTTTTGCCGGGTTTGGATAGACCCGTCGGTTCCAGTCTCTGGTTCTCCTTTTCGGGTTTTTCTATTTATGGTCGCAGTCATATATGTTACTGTTATGTGCAAAATATTAACTTTGGTACATCATTCTCTTTATTGGTTTCATTGGCAGCCTTTATACTCGAAACAAGGAGAGACATGCTCCCTGCAACATCCTGAAGTTGACTGTGATCAAGTGTTCATCTTGCATCATTTGTAAGATTCGAGGTCCAGAATAGCCATATTGATTGCTAAGGCAGTCATTCAGCCGGAATTTGATCAGTTTGCACATGCGACTGCGCCAACAACATTTGGAGAGCTGTTGGAGATACATGATAGTGTCAGCGGAATATCGCAATGCCGCAAGGAACCTCCCGGGATAGAGTAGCCATATGTACATATCATGCCATAAATGACCGTCCCACATATGCATATCAGCTCGCAGAACTGACGCAATACCCAATTCATCACAGATTAACAAATCGAAGCCTGTTAAGCCCGTAAGCGTTTACCCCTGCATATGTCCTCCATACCTACATACTATCCAGGAAAAGGATTCAGGTGAACATATTGCATTGGCTCGTAGGTCATGTGTACACAACCTGCACAATATGTGATTATTGTTGACATAGCTCTGCAAAAAGTAGTTGGCGTATCTATTTCGATACGTCAAAGAAGTTTTTTGATTTCACTGACTATATTGTAAGAAATGATAATTCATCTGTGCATGTGCAAGGGTCATATGGGCCATGTAAACGGTCCAAACTCCAAACCAAGTTGATTGACAACTGAGCAACACAATTTGGTCCTGCCTTTTACGGATAAGTGAGAATGCGCAATCTAAACTAATGATGAAATTTACAAACCAAGTTTCACTCAGTGATGACATACGAGTCATAGAAGGAGCAGTCATTGCGCGACGCGAATCTGGATGAATGACCACCATCATGTTCCATTCATCATACAACGAACTACATTACTCCGCGTTTAGACCGGGCGCAAATAGTGAGCATTTTGAAAATTGCTTCTGGTACGTCATGGAAATCGAGCAGATCGAACTGGATATAGCAAACTGAGTATGTTGGGCTATATTAATGGAAAATTGTGTTATCGCTCTAGATGCAGTGAATTACCAACTGAAAGCGCTGAAATGTCACCGTGCTAAGTTATCCATCGCTCAGAGAACTTCTGTATCAGTTGATCAGAAATTGACACGCCATGAAGCTTTTGCATGCAACTGAGTATTGGTACAAATTATTCATTGGCTGTCAATAATGACTATATGATTATTAAAGCAACACGGGAACAGCCCCATTGTTACAATGAGCGTTAACAGAGCGTCAATGAATTTTGGATATGTAAGCAACTTGATAGGAAGGTGATTTGCTTGCTGCTATTCATAATCAACAGACTGGCAGCCTTTGTAGGCAAAAGAGACCGCGGCTCGGTGACAGCCACATTCTGATACAGAGCGTCAACGGAGTGTCAACAATATTGGCTGTGGTAAGTAAGTTAATTGGAAACCGATTTGCTCGCTGTTATCCATTAACAATGTATGGGCAGCCTTCACAGGCAAAAGAGAAATCCACATGGTAACAGGCACATTCTGACAGTGAGCGTCAACGGAGCGTCAACGGTTTTTGGTCTTGTAAGTAAGTCCATTGGGATGCCTTCTGCTCGCTGGTATCTATTATCAACATATTGGCAGCCTTGATGGGCAAAAGAGAAAGCGACATGGTCCCATCCCCAGTCTGAAAATGAGCGTCAACAGAGCGTCAACAATTTTGGGTGTTGCATCTTGTATAATCCA